>OOBV01001084.1_pt1 | contig 20372 bp, 21 predicted proteins | sample 1671731 | NCBI WGS metagenome assembly OOBV01 (sample SAMN06348186, study PRJEB24527) | human gut metagenome | biome: human gut; feature: ankylosing spondylitis patient; material: feces | host: Homo sapiens | place: China | collected 2015-10
AGAAATAGCAGATATGAATATTGTTGATACATATAATCGTACGGGATATTTAGACATTCCAGGGGATAAGGTTGTCAAAAGCAAAGATGAATATTTTTTATTTTGGTATAATTCACCGGATACACTTTGTCTCAGGCAGCAGATAGAAGAAACAGGCTCGTCTAGTATTGGGAAAAAAAGATATATGCTCATATATGGTGATAAATATATGGATATCGAGATACCTAATGAGAATTTTGAAACAGAATATGAATATCCTGATAATAATTCGGGATTTGACAAAAATACGGAAAAAATGAAACAATACAATACTATAGACTTAAGCTTTTTAAGAGATTGTGAATATAAAAATGATATATGTAATATGCTTTCGGAATACATACATGGTTCTGCTGTGTGGTTTAAAATTATGAAAAATAAAATTACTATTGACAATGAAATTATGGTGAAGGAGTTTTGAGCTTTGTTAATCGAGATTTAAAAGAAAATGAAAGAAGCGATTATGTGCTGGAATATCTCATATGTGATTAGAAATATAAAAATCGTGTTTTTAAGTTTGAAGGTGTAACTTTTGTTTTCCAAACGATTGGGGAGAGATATACATAAAGTTTTGATAAAAGGTGTGGAAACCTATTAATTCAGTGTTCGATGTAAATTTGGTATATTATTTTGGCACATATTCAAGATAATTGACAGTAACAAGACCTACTAATCAGGCAGGAAGAAGCCTTTTTAGTAGGTTTTATAAGTATAAAATGAATGTTCATTCCTCTGGAAAGCAGGAAAAAGACCTACTAAGGAGAAACATTTTAACAGATTAGTAGGTGAACTGGCGGGAGAATGAAAAGAGGCTGTCTGAAATAACCTACTAAATTATGAGCTTGACAATGGTTAGTGGGGTTTAGGGATTTCCGGCTGCCAGATAATCAGGAAAAGGCATACATAGTATGTTGATATTCAGATTTTAATATGTATTTGTAATGTTCCAAAGACGCATTGAAACGGGAAAACATTTATGATAAAATAAAATCAATATTGAATATGAAGCAGCACCGCCGGACAGCGGGGCTGAATAAGGAGGATATAATGGAGCAGTATAAGCAGGAATTTATAGATTTCATGGTAGAGAGTGATGTGTTAAAGTTTGGAGATTTTACTTTAAAGAGTGGAAGAAAGTCACCTTTCTTCATGAACGCAGGTGCGTATGTTACAGGAACACAGCTTGCAAGACTTGGTGAGTATTATGCAAAGGCTATTCATGAAACATATGGTGATGATTTTGATGTACTGTTCGGACCAGCATATAAGGGAATTCCAATCAGCGTAGTTACAGCAGTTGCATATGCAAAGCTTTATGGAAAGGAAGTAAGATACTGCTCAGACCGTAAGGAAGAGAAGGACCATGGTGCTGATAAGGGTGGATTCCTTGGAAGCAAGTTAAAGGATGGCGACAGAGTCATTATGATAGAAGATGTAACAACATCTGGTAAGTCAATGGAAGAGACAGTTCCTAAGGTAAGAGGGGCAGCAGATGTTACTATCGTAGGACTTATGGTTTCACTTAACCGTATGGAAGTAGGACTTGGCGGAAAGGTTAGCGCACTTGAGGAGATTAAGGAAAGATACGGTTTCCCAACAAGCGCAATTGTATCTATGGCAGATGTTGTAGAACACCTTTACAATAAAGAGTGCGAGGGCAAGGTAGTTATTGATGATGCACTTAAGGCAGCAATCGACAAATATTACGCAGAATATGGTGTTAAGAACGCATAATAGCTGATGTTAATGGAGGGTTAATAATGGAAGAGAATCTTTATAAGAAATTAAAGTCAGTAGGAGCTTCTAATCTTGTATTTGGTATCCTGATAATACTCTTTGGTATCGGTGCAGGTGTAATGATGATTATTAATGGTGCAAGACTTCTTGCACACAGATCAGATAGCTTATTCTAGTGAAGGGGAACTGCCTGGTGGGTTAATTATGCCTGCCGGGCAGATTTGTTATGAAAAAGAAACATTATGTAACGCTTATAAAATGGGCGCTTTTTGTTATATATATGATTCTGCTCTTTTATGTAGTCTTTTTCGCAGAAGGAATGGGAAGGGCAGAGATAGCCAGCGGTTACAAATACAATCTTACACTGTTCACGGAAATCAGGCGCTATTGGCGTTATCTTGGACATTTTGACTCGCTTGGCTGGATAGCATTTCTTAATATAATTGGAAATGTGCTGGCATTCATACCATTTGGAATATTCGTGCCGTGGCTTTCCAATGGCAGAATTAATGTTTTTGCTACATTTGCATATGGATTCGCACTGTCGCTTACAATAGAAACAGTACAGCTTATATGTAAGGTCGGCTGCTTTGATGTTGATGACCTTGTGCTTAATGTACTGGGAGCATTGTGCGGTTATGCGGTATATGCGATAGCATACAGAATAGTTAAAATGTTTAGTAAAAAGGACAGGTGAAAAAATGAAACTTTTTAATAAATACAAGTTCTCTGATAAAAGTCAGGCACTTGGGGGTTTGATATCGACTGCGATGGGAATACTGTCATTGCTTTCTTTTGGTTACGGAGTGTATCTGTCTTTTAAAGCAGCAGGAGAAGGCGGCTTAAGAGTAGGAAGTCTTGGAATATTAAGCCTTATCTTAGCGGTAATTGGAACAGTAATCGGACTAATCAGCTTCAAAGAAGATAATAAGTTCTACGGAACTTCGAGATTTGGTTCAATGCTGTGTGGGGTAATAGCAGTATTTATGATAGCAGTATTCTTAATGGGAATATAATCCTTATCAGGGCAGAAGGAGAAAGAAATTGTTTAATGATAATGTAGAAGAACGTTACGCTCTTGCAATAGAAAGAATTAAAGAGATAGCAGAGGAACCGGGGCTTAAGACGGATGGGTTTGCAGATTATTTCAAATGTATCGCTGCATTTATCCTTAAGATGGATAAGCTTGCGGCTGACTTAAAAGCTGATGTTTTCAGAGATTATTCACTTGAAGAATATAAGAATCTGAATACAGGTCTGTATGAAGATGTAATTGGAAAGGCTTACGAGACAAGCTACGCTAATCCGGCATATGCAGCTTCAAAGTTAGGGCTATCAGAGGGAAGGCTTTTGTCATTCCTTTACGTTGAGATAAGAGGAATGATTGTGTATGCATATGAAGGCAGAATGGCAGAAATGACAGCACTTATGGAGCTTTTTGTTGAGGTGTACTGCATGTGTGCATCGACTGAGGAAGACTGTGGAAAGCCAGATTATAAGCAGATGAAAGAGTCTGTATACTGGTATGTTAGTGATTACAGTGATGACCTTATGGAGTACCGGGTAAGAGAGCTGTTAGACCCTGAACTTGATTTTGCAACTAAGATAATTATGGAGTCTGACCTTACAGATGTAAGATATCTGTACAGATTCGGTGAGTATGTTACTGACAATGAGATTAAGACAGCAGAGTATCTTAGTTCGCTCAGTGAAGAAGAAATCCAGAAGATGGCAGACACATTTACAGAAGGATACAGAATTGGATTCGAGCTTACAGGCAAGGATTTGTCTAAGAAGAAAACAGTTAATATAAGATACTGTCTGGGATTTGAAAGACTTGTGAGAGCTGAGATTAACAACTTCACAAAGCTTGGACTTAAGCCTACGATATATAGGGCAGCGGTCAACACGATTAATAAAAGACTTAACATTAAGGTTGGCTATTACGGAGCTAATCCTAACAAGCAGATGGATTTCGACCATCGTTTTGACAATGCACTTTATATGGATGGCGAATTTGTTGAGAGAAAGACAGGCGCATTAAAGCTTGCATATGAGAAGAACAAAGAGCTTGCAGCGGTGCATGGTGGACCTGCTGTTATGGAGGTGTTTGGTGAAGTGCCATTTGAGCCACAGATTAAGAGCGAGGCTTTAACACTTGATGCAAAGCAGCAGAAGCTTTCTGTGAAATACAGCAATGACGCGGGAAGCATTGTTAATGAGTATATTAAAGGCGAGGAGAGAAGCTTTACAATAATTGCTTATCCGATACCGGAGATTGGAGAGAATTTCGAGGAAATATTCGAGGGTACTGTTAAGATTAATACCCTTGATTATAACAAATATAAAGCTATCCAGCAGGCACTTATTGATGTACTTGATACAGCACAGTATGTTGAGGTTAAAGGAGCTAACGGAAACTGCACAGACATGAAGGTTTCTATTATGAAGATAACCGACCATAAGACGCAGACTGTATTTGAGAACTGTCTTGCGGACGTTAATATTCCGCTTGGAGAAGTATTTACATCGCCTGTGCTTAAAGGTACAACGGGCGTTCTTAATGTGAGCAGTGTATATCTTAATGATATTAAGTTCAATAATCTTACGGTATGGTTTGAGGATGGATTTGTTAAGGACTATACATGCACTAACTTTGATGATGAAGCTGAGAATAGAGAGCTTTTCAAGGCAAATGTGTTATATGACCATGAAACTTTACCGCTCGGAGAGTTTGCTATAGGAACTAACACTACAGCATATGTGTTTGCCAATAAGCATGATATTGTGTATAAGCTTCCGATTCTTATTGTTGAAAAGATGGGACCACATTTTGCAGTCGGTGACACATGCTATTCAAGGGCAGAAGATGTGTATGTAACTAATCCGGACGGCAAGGAGATTATCTCAAGGGATAATGAGGTTTCACTTCTTCGTAAGACGGAGCCGGACAAGGCTTATTATAACTGTCACACCGATATTACCATTCCGTATGATGAGATTGGTAATATTACTGTTGTGGCAGAGGATGGAACAAGAACAGACTTGATTAAGAACGGCAGATTCGTGCTTGATGGCACGCTTGCACTTAATGATGCATTTTTAACAGAATTATAAATATATAATTGTAAGCTGTAAACAGGCTTTATCTTGACGCAAAGTTTAAAACAAAGTACAATGATAATTAGTGTTTTCACTAATTTTAATATTATATCTATCGGACATAGGAGGTTAATATGGCTTTAGTAGGAATTGTTATGGGAAGTGACTCTGATATGCCTGTTATGGCAAAGGCAGCAGACATTCTTGAACAGTTAGGAATTTCGTATGAGATGACAATTATCTCAGCACACAGAGAGCCTGACGTATTCTTTGAATATGCTAAGAGTGCAGAGGAGAAGGGATTTAAGGTTATTATTGCAGGTGCAGGTATGGCAGCACATCTTCCGGGTATGTGCGCAGCTATTTTCCCAATGCCTGTTATTGGTATTCCAATGCACACAACATCACTAGGCGGTAGAGATTCATTATATTCAATAGTACAGATGCCTACAGGTATTCCTGTTGCAACTGTTGCTATTAACGGTGGTGCCAATGCAGGTATTCTTGCAGCCAAGATTCTTGCAACATCTGATGCAGCACTTCTTGAAAGGCTTAAGGATTATACTAAGAATCTTAAGGAAAGTGTTCAGAAGAAGGATGCCAGACTTCAGGAAGTCGGTTATAAGAATTATTAATTAGTAACTGAATAGTTACATTAACTTACATTTATCATAATATTGAAGGAGAAAGAATCATGGATTACAAGAAATCTGGAGTTGATATTGAAGCAGGTTACAAGTCAGTTGAGTTAATGAAAGAGGCTGTTAAGTCTACTATGAGAGAAGAAGTGTTAGGCGGAATCGGCGGATTCTCAGGTGCATTTTCACTCGCTAAGATTAAGGAGATGGAAGAGCCTGTATTACTTTCAGGAACTGACGGATGTGGAACTAAGGTTAAGTTAGCTTTCATTATGGACAAGCATGATACTATCGGTATTGATGCAGTTGCTATGTGTGTTAACGATGTTGTATGTGCTGGTGGAGAGCCACTCTTCTTCCTTGATTACATCGCATGCGGCAAGAATTATCCAGAAAAGATTGCTACTATCGTTGGTGGTGTTGCAGAGGGCTGCAGACAGTCTGAATGTGCACTTATCGGTGGTGAGACAGCAGAGCATCCGGGACTTATGCCACAGGATGAATATGATCTTGCAGGATTTGCTGTAGGTGTTGTTGATAAGAAGGATCTTATTACAGGCGAGAACATCAAGCCGGGTGATACTCTTATCGGTATCGCTTCAAGTGGTGTACACAGCAATGGATTCTCACTTGTAAGAAGCGTATTTACAATGACAGAGGAATCTCTTAATACATATTACGATTCACTTGGAAAGACATTAGGAGAGGCATTACTTGCTCCAACTAAGATATATGTTAAGACAATGAAGGAAATCAAGAAGGCAGGCGTTAAGGTTAAGGGCTGCAGCCATATCACAGGTGGTGGTTTCTATGAAAATGTACCTAGAATGCTTCCAGACGGTGTTAAGGCAGTAATTAAGAAGGACAGCTACGAAGTACCACCAATCTTTAAGATGCTTGCAGAAGATGGCAATATCGAAGAGCATATGATGTATAATACATTTAACATGGGTATCGGTCTTGTACTTGCCGTTGATCCTGCTGATGTTGATACAGTGATGGCGGCAGTTAAGGCTGCAGGTGAGACTCCATATGTTATCGGAAGCATTGAAGCTGGCGAGAAGGGAGTTACTTTATGCTAAGAGTTGCAGTTATGGTTTCCGGAGGCGGAACTAATCTTCAGGCTATTATCGATGCTGTTAAGGATGGAACAATCACTAACACAGAGCTTGTAGCAGTTATAAGCAATAATGCCGGAGCATATGCACTCACAAGAGCTAAGGATAACAATATTCCAGCATATTGCATATCACCTAAGGATTATGAAAGCAGAGACGCATTTAACGATGCATTGCTTGATAAAGTGAATGAGCTTAATGTTGACCTTATAGTACTCGCAGGATTCCTCGTAAGAATTCCAGAGAAAATGGTTCATCAGTACAGCCACAGAATTATTAATATTCATCCATCACTTATACCTTCCTTCTGCGGGGTTGGTTTTTATGGACTTAAGGTTCATGAAGCAGCTTTAGAAAAAGGTGTTAAGGTATCAGGTGCAACTGTGCATTATGTAGATGAAGGAATGGATACAGGAGAGATTATTTTCCAGAAGGCAGTTGATGTACTTGATGGTGACACTCCTGAAACTCTTCAGAAAAGAATTATGGAGCAGGCTGAATGGAAGCTTCTTCCTAAGGCAATTAACAAGATTGCCAATGAACATGTTAATTAATGATTATTGACTAAGTATATAGATAATGGTATGCGGAGGAATTAAGATGAAAGTATTAGTTGTAGGCAGCGGTGGAAGAGAGCATGCAATATGCTGGAAGTTAAGCAAGAGCCCTAAGGTTGACAAGATATACTGTGCACCGGGCAATGCAGGAATTGCAGAGCTTGCAGAGTGTGTTGATATTAAGGCAATGGAGTTTGACAAGCTTGTAGCATTTGCTAAGGAAAACAGCATTGACCTTACTGTTATCGGTATGGACGACCCACTTGTCGGCGGTGTCGTTGATGTATTCGAGGCAGAGGGCTTAAGAGTATTCGGACCAAGAAAGAATGCAGCTATTCTTGAAGGATCTAAGGCATTTTCTAAGGACCTTATGAAGAAATACAATATTCCAACAGCAGCTTATGAAACATTTACATCAGCAGAAGAGGCCAAGAAGTACCTTGAGACTGCTGAGTATCCTATCGTTCTTAAGGCTGACGGACTTGCACTTGGCAAGGGTGTTCTCATCTGTGAGAACAAAGAGGATGCACTTGCAGGTGTTGATGAGCTTATGCTTGACAAGAAATTCGGAACAGCAGGTGATACAATTGTCATTGAGGAATTCATGACAGGCCGTGAGGTTTCAGTACTTTCATTTGTTGATGGTAATACAATTAAGATTATGTCATCAGCTCAGGATCATAAGAGAGCTAAGGATGGTGACCAGGGTCTTAACACAGGCGGAATGGGTAACTTCTCACCATCACCTTTCTACACTAAGGAAGTTGATGAGTTCTGTAAGAAATACATTTATCAGGCAACTGTTGATGCAATGAAGAGTGAGGGCAGACCATTTAAGGGAGTTATCTTCTTTGGACTTATGCTTACTCCAAAGGGACCAAAGGTTCTTGAGTACAATGCAAGATTTGGTGATCCTGAGGCACAGGTTGTTCTTCCTAGAATGAAGAATGATATTGTTGATGTATTTGAGGCTTGTATTGATGGAACTCTTGATAAGGTTGACCTTCAGTTTGAAGATAACGCATGTGTATGTGTAATTCTCGCATCTGACGGATACCCACTCGCATATGAGAAGGGCTTCGAGATTAAGGGAATGGAAAACTTCAAGGGTAAGGATGATTATTTCTTATTCCATGCAGGTTCTAAATTCAACGAAGAAGGCAAGGTTGTAACTAATGGAGGACGAGTTCTCGGTGTTGCAGCACTTGGCAAGGACCTTAAGGAAGCAAGAGCCAAGGCTTATGAAGCTACTGAATGGGTAGATTTCGATAACAAATATATGAGACATGATATTGGTAAGGCAATTGATGAAGCTTAATTAATAACTGTTAAGAGTCAGGCAAAATGCGAAGCATTTTCAATACTGGCGGAGAATAGTTAGTGTTAAAGAAAATGGGGGCAGATGGCTGGAGAATACCGGTTATCTGCCTTAGTGTGTAAATGAGGAGACAACTATGAAAATAACACCAGTTAAGGGTACTAATGATTATCTTCCTAATGAGGTTGAAATCAGGGATTACCTTCAGAATGAGATATTAAAGGTATATGTTGCTAATGGATTTGAACACATTACAACACCTATTATTGAGGATATTGAGAATCTTGATAAGAGTGATGGTGGTGAGAACTTAAATCTTATATTCAAGATTATGAAGAGAGGTGATAAGCTTGAGAAGGCTGTAAGTTCACTTCAGGAAAATCCTAAGACAGGAACAGCCTGTGAGAATGAAATTGCTGATATGGGATTAAGATATGACCTTACACTTCCACTCAGCCGTTATTTTGCTAACAACAAGGACAAGCTCACTCTTCCTATGAAATGTATTCAGATGGACAGAGTGTACAGAGCTGAAAGACCACAGAAGGGCAGACTTCGTGAGTTTGTTCAGTGTGATATTGATATTATTGGTTCTGATTCTACAGATTCAGAGGTTGAACTTATTCTTACAACAACCAAGGCTCTTAAGGCTATTGGCATGAAGAATTTCAAGGTTAAGATTAACGACAGAAGACTTCTCCGTTCATTCCTTCAGAATTGTGGATTTACCGAGGATCAGCTTGACAGTGTGTGCATTACATTTGACAAGATGGATAAGGTCGGACTTGACGGTGTTAAGGCTGAGCTTACAGACAAGGGATTTGACGCTGCTGCAATTGAGAAGTTTATCGGATTCTTTGGAAGTGTTTCAAGTGCACAGGAGATAAGCCTTGAAAGCGTTGAGGCTATACTGGATGATAAAGCTCCAGCAGAAAGCGTAAGAGAAATTATCAACACTGTAAATGAGCTTTCAGACGGTCAGTTTGATGTTGTATTTGACCTTTCTTTAGTAAGAGGTCAGGGTTACTATACAGGAACTGTATTTGAAGTTGAAAGTATTGATTTCAAGGGTGCTATCGCAGGTGGTGGAAGATATGACAACCTTATTGGCAAGTTCTTAGGACAGCAGGTAAGCGCTGTTGGATTCTCAATCGGATTCGAGAGAATCTTCTCAATCCTTATGCAGAATGGTGTTGGGACTAAGGCATCAGCAGACAAGATTGCTGTTATGTACGATGAGGGACAGGTTAAGGAAGCCTATGCAATAGCAGAAAAATACAGAGCAGAAGGTAAAGTATGCTCATTATATGTAAAGCCTAAGAAGATGGGAAAGTTCCTCGGAAAGCTTGAGGAACGTGGATATAAAGGATTTGTTAATGTCAGCAATGGGGACGAGATAAGCTTGTTCTAGTGTTGATGTGTAAGCCCCGGGCAGATTAGAACTTTACATAACAAATAATGCAACAACCTACCAAACTGCAGTTAATGTGGAGTTTAGTAGGTTGTTTTCTTGTATATTGAAGTCGTGATAACAGAGTTAGTGAAAAATACAACTCAATTTACCTACTAAAGAAGCGAGATGTAATGAATTAGTGGGTTTCTGACAATATTTTTATAAAAAAATTTTCTTAAAAAACATACTAACGAAGTATATATCATGAGTTAGTATGTTTATCTTAAAATTTTCAGGTTAAATAAAAATTTTTCGATAAATAATCTCAATAATTATAGTTGACATATACCCATATGGGGTATATTATACATCATGTAAATAGAGCATACCCCACTAGGGTATGTTGCAATCACAACAGATAAATATAATAAAGCGTTTATCAGACACAGAATATAACAACCGGACTAAGGAGGAATAATGGAAAAAGAATGTTGCTGTTATAAGACAAAAGAACGCGATGCCAAGGAATATAAAGACCTCTGTAACAGGCTTAGCAGAATTGAAGGTCAGATAAGAGGGATTAAGGGAATGGTTGAGAAGGACGCATACTGTATTGACATTCTTAATCAGGTATCGGCAGCCCAGTCAGCACTTAACAGTTTTACGAAGGTGCTCTTAGATAACCATATCAAGAGCTGTGTAGTCCAAGATATTAAAGAAGGCAAGGACGATACGGTAGAAGAGCTTGTTAAGACAATCGGCAAATTCATACGCTAGAATTTGCACAAGGTAATGAAGTATAAAAGGAGATGCATAATATGGGAACAGCTATAATAATCGGCATATTAGCAATAATAGTAGTAATTGCAGTTATAAGCAGTGTTAAGCATATGAAAGGTGAAGGCGGCTGCTGTGGCGGTGGTGGAGATACTGTTGCGGAAGAGAAGAAGACACTTGATAATCCTGTAATTGCTGTTAAGACTGTAGATATTGAAGGCATGCATTGTGAGAATTGCAAGAACAGTATTGAGAGATCTGTTAACAAAATTGATGGTGCTTCATGCCAGGTTAATCTTAAGAAGAAGCAGGCAACAATTGAAGTTGACAGAGAAATCGATGACGCTGATATAAGAATTGCAATTGAGAGACTTGATTTTAAAGTGACAGGAATAACAACTAACCGCAAGGAGGAGTAGTGCGATATGGAACAGTACAATGTTACAGGAATGAGCTGTGCGGCTTGTCAGGCAAGAGTTGAGAAAGCTGTCAGCAATGTGCCTGGAGTGGAAAGCTGTTCGGTAAGTCTTCTTACTAATTCAATGGGTGTTGAGGGAACTGCAACCCCAGATGTAATCATTAAAGCTGTGGAAGCTGCGGGATATGGTGCATCAGTTAAGGGGGCAAAGAGCAGCAGTCCTTCAATGCAGGAGCAGGAAGATGCGCTGGCAGATAAGACAACCCCTGTTTTAAAGAAGAGATTAGCAGCTTCAGTTATATTTCTTGTTGTGCTTATGTATTTCAGCATGGGACATATGATGTGGGGCTGGCCGCTTCCGTCAGTACTTGAAGGAAATCATGTGGCTATGGGTCTTATACAAATGCTGCTTACAATAATAATAATGGTTATTAATCAGCATTTCTTCATAAGTGGCTTTAAGGGATTGTTACATCGTTCACCTAATATGGACACACTTGTTGCGCTTGGTTCAGGAGCAGCATTTGTGTGGAGTACATATGCACTTTTTGCCATGACAGACTGTCAGGTGAGAGGTGATATGGCAGGCGTGATGCACTACATGGATGAATTCTATTTTGAGTCAGCGGCTATGATTCTTACACTTATAACAGTAGGAAAAATGCTTGAAGCCCGCTCAAAGGGAAAGACGACAGATGCATTAAAGAGTCTTATGAAGCTTGCTGCCAAGACGGCAGTACTTTATGCAGATGGGCAGGAAACATGCGTCCCTGTTGAACAGGTTATGACAGGTGATATATTTGTTGTAAGACCAGGTGAGAATATACCTGTAGATGGTGTCATCATTGAAGGTAACACTGCAGTTAATGAATCAGCTCTTACAGGTGAGAGCATTCCTGTTGATAAACAGGAGGGAGATCAGGTAAGTGCAGCAACACTTAATACATCAGGATATATAAAATGCAGGGCAACAAGAGTTGGAGAAGATACAACACTTTCCAAAATAATACAGATGGTAAGTGATGCGGCTGCAACTAAAGCACCTATTGCAAAGATTGCTGATAAAGTTTCAGGAGTATTTGTGCCTGCGGTAATAATAATAGCAGTTATAACAATAATAGTATGGCTGTTATGTGGCAAGGACTTAGGATTTGCACTTGCGAGAGGAATCTCAGTGCTTGTAATAAGCTGTCCTTGTGCGTTAGGGCTTGCAACTCCGGTTGCAATTATGGTTGGTAACGGAGTCGGAGCAAAGAACGGAATTATGTTCAAGACTGCTGTTTCTCTGGAACAGACAGGCAAGATGCAGACAGTTGCACTTGATAAGACTGGTACTATTACAGAGGGTGAGCCAAAGGTTACAGATATTATAACAGGTGATAGAATCCCACAAAATGAACTTATTGCTATAGCATATGGTCTTGAAAGAAAAAGTGAACATCCACTTGCAAAGGCAGTTGTTAATTATGTTGAAGAGAGTGGCGATAAGAATTCATTTGCAGAAGAAGTGACTGACTTTAAGGCAGTTGCTGGTAACGGACTTAAGGGAATGCTTGATACAAATGTAGTGGCAGGTGGTAATCTTAAGTTCATTTCAGAGTATTGTAATATCTCTGATGATTTAAGGAACAAGGCTGATGACTTATCATCAGAAGGAAAAACACCACTTTTCTTTGCAAGAAATAACAAGCTTCTTGGAATAATAGCTGTTGCGGATACTATCAAGAAAGACAGCCCACAGGCTATCAGGGAACTTCAGAATATGGGAATCAGGGTTGTGATGATTACCGGAGATAATGAAAGAAGCGCGAAAGCAATAGGAAAGCTTGCCGGAGTTGATGAGGTTATTGCAGGAGTACTTCCTGAAGGAAAAGAAAAAGAAATAGCAAGACTTAAGGAGCAGGGAAGTGTTATAATGGTAGGTGATGGAATTAATGATGCACCTGCACTTACAAGAGCTGATATAGGTATTGCAATTGGAGCCGGTACAGATGTTGCTATAGATGCGGCAGATATAGTTCTTATGAAGAACAGGTTATCAGATGTTCCTGCTGCTATAAGACTTTCAAAGAGAACACTTACCAACATACACGAGAATTTGTTCTGGGCATTCTTCTATAATTGTATAGGAATCCCACTTGCAGCAGGTGTGTGGATACCAGTATTTGGATGGACGCTTAATCCAATGTTTGGTGCAGCAGCTATGAGCTTATCAAGTTTCTGCGTAGTAACTAATGCATTAAGACTTAATCTTATAAAGATATATGATACAGGAAAAGACCACATTTATAAGAAAAAGTCTAGCAAAAATAAAAATAAAACGACAAAAGGAGACAAAGCTATGACAAAGACTATGAATATTGAGGGTATGATGTGTGGACACTGTGAAGCTGCAGTTAAGAAGGCACTTGAGGCTGTTGATGGTGTAACAGAGGCAGTTGTAAGCCATGAGAACGGAACAGCAGTTGTTACACTTTCTAAGGAAGTTGATAACGATGTATTAAAAAAAGCTGTAGAGGATAAAGATTACAAAGTAACAGCAGTTAAGTAAGAAATATAATGAATAAGAATAAAGCTATAAGCTGCAAATGTATGTGATACATTTTAAGGTATGGAAAGCCCTACGTGATACAAAAGTGTCGTGCGGGGCTTTTTCAGTGCAGGGTAATTTTTATAACTGATAGTTGAGTAAGCTGTTTAATAATGTTAATATTATGTATATAGATTATGGGTATGGGAGATATGGGAATATGAATATTATGTATCTGTCTCTTTATGGAGTTGCAGCTGTGGTGCTTGCCGTGGTGTTTATAAGAACATGTCTTGAGCGGGATAAGATGACACGGATAGTGTGTCTTACAGAGATGCTTGCTCTCATATGCGTTGTGACATATTCGGTCAATTTTATCACAGATAATTACATGGCAATGTCGGTGGCAACAAGCATAATGATGGCAGCACAGGATTTTGCACTCGTTGCGCTTTTAACGTATACAGGCATATTTACAAGGCTTGCAAACAGGATAACCAGAACTGCAGTTGTTTTGTGCATATTTGCGGCAATGGTTGATTCAGTTGTATTTATAATTAACAGACAGTCGTCTGATAATTAACATCAAATAGCATTGGCTCAGTCTCCGTGAGGGTGGCTCTCATCCTCCGTGGGACTGGCTCAGTTTGACCGTGCAAGTGGTTCACTTGGAACGGAATATACAAAGAGACGGTCTGAAAGCATTGCGTTCATAAATTCCAGTTCTTTCTGCTTGTCTTTCAGAAGCTGTACCCCGGTCTCTTTTTTCCGAACCTGATTTTGCATGATTCTCATAACTTCCATCATGTTTTCACGGCTCATGTTATTCAGCTGTTCCTCTGTAAAAAACGGATCCATCCGGCAATCTCCAAACTCTTAAGTGATAATTCAAGTATAACATAAAAAAGCCTGTTACTTCGAGAAAAATCAACGTTTTACTGTAGGAATATATATCGATATCCACGAGTATTTCGTATTTTTTGCGAATTGACAAATCCGTTCTTTATACAACAATCTTTGGATGACGTTCTTCAAAAGCTCCCTTCGGAGTAAGTGAAAGACCATCACACAGCCAATGCATTTCTTTCATGGTCACTTTCTGTAATTCATCCGGGGTTTCCGACCAGTGAAAGGAATCCCTGTCAAGCCTCTTCATCAGAATCCAGAAACCAGATCCGTCCCATTGCAGAATCTTAATAGAAGTCCGCCTGCGGTTGCAGAACGCAAACATGCAGCGCGAATAGGGATCAAGTTTGAATTTCAGCTTGATAATTGCATCCAGTCCGTGATAGCTTTTTCTCAGATCGGTAGCTCCACAGGCAAGGTAAACGGTTGTGCCACCTGCCAGATCAAGCATGATCTTTCAGTCCCTGTATGAGAACATGAAAAAGTTCCGGTGGGCATTCCGGCATCACTTCAATCCGAATAGCGTTTGTGATAAAAATGCGGACTGGAGACGGGTCGATGTTCAAAGTCTCATTCTTTGAAATTTCTTTTTCTGTTGGCATTTTTGCAAAAATCATAGCTGTATCCGATTGTTCGTCCAATATTTTCAGTTTGCGCATCCAGTAATTCATTGTAGAGACTGGAATGCGATGTTCCTGACACCATGTTTTTAATACTGCTTTAATCCCATCACATATTCCGAGTCTTTTTCTTACTATGCAAATCATAAGTACAGTAGCGAAGAGGCACCACCATATGATATATGTATAATGAATTTTCCATATCTATCACCCTTATCCCTCATGTTCAAAAAATTCTTGACTTTTTTCCTGCCATTCGCTATTCTGAGTTATTTTTGCTTTTTGGGGGGCGAGGAAGGAAAGAAGGAGTGAGAATCCAAACGGTTCATAGAGAGCAGTCAGGATGTTTGTGATGATCTTGCCGAGTAAATCAATCGTTTCTTTCATCGTTATTTATAGATCACTGAACAGGTCGGCCTTATACACGCCATTCGCCAACATTTTCTTGAAGCTGTCTTTCACTGCTGCGACATCCTCATGGTAGGTCATGCCGTACCAGGTGTCGTTGGTCTTCAGAACCTTCACAGACATCTTGCCCTGCTCCAGCAGCTCACCGATGAAGATGGGGATCAGATACTCGGCTTTCTGAGGATTACCCGGTACTTCTTTCTGGAAAAACTCTTTGAATCCGTCCTCCAGTACATCCAGAAAATCAGGAGTCAAGCCCCACATATTCATGGAGACCAGAGAATACACGTCGACTGCCACACCATCTACCTCTGCTCCATCTGCAGTCTTTACGATGTTCTTGGTCTCCACAACCTCAGTCAAGTTGTTATCCTCGTCCATCTTGCAGATACCACGAGTCACACCGCCATTATCAGACAGGGTATTCTTCAGCACAAAGCCAGCCATGCAAGACTCACCGCCATTTACCAGATACTCGTGGACGGCCTTGAAGCCTTCTTTGCCATAGTAATCATCCGCATTGATCACAATGAACGAGGTATCGATTACTTCCTTCGCTGCAAGCACGGCCTGTCCAGTTCCCCACGGCTTTGTACGTCCTTCCGTCAGAGTTCCCGGAATATCGTTAATGTCCTGAAAAGCGTAATCCACCGTTACATTATGAGCAGAGCAAATAGCTGCGATACGATCACCGATGACCTCTTTGAATTCCTTCTCGATATCCTTACGGATAATAAATACTACATGGTTGAAGCCAGCCTCAATTGCATCATGAATGGAATAATCCATGATGGTATGTCCAGTATCATCCACTGGCTCCAACTGCTTAATTCCTGTTCCGAAACGGCTACCGATACCAGCAGCCATGATAAGTAATGTTGTGTTCATATCTCTCCTTATTGTGTTCATATTGCTTTAACTGAGCATCCTTAACACATACAGATTCGTAATTTCTTTATGTTATACTTTCTTTAGAAAACTTTTAGAACATATTTACTCATTTTATTAGTATTTCAAAGGGTCTGACCCCAATGTCTGTTCACAGTTGACGCAAACCATTGATCAACTGGCCTCTCGTATCGCTGAATTGGAAGCTGCACTTGCTACACAAAACAAATAGTATGTAGCACCGAACCGCCCCATGTCTTCACCTGGGGCGGTTCCTGTTTTTCCTAATCCAATTCCTTCTCTGCCAGCTCCAGCGCCGAAGCAATCACAGCATCCATATCATAATACTTATACTCGCCCAGCCGTCCGCCAAAGATTACCTTCTGCTCCTTGTGTGCCAGCTTCTTATATTCCTGATACAGTGCACCATTCTTTTCATCATTCACCGGATAGTACGGCTCATCACCGACCTTCCACTCCGAACTGTATTCTCTGCTGATCACCGTCTTCGGAATATCATTTCCGGCATCATCCTTGCCAAACTCAAACCACTTGTGCTCGATAATCCTCGTCCACGGCGTCTCGCGATCCGTATAATTCACCGCCGCATTTCCCTGAAAATTCGGTTTGTCCAGCACTTCCGTCTCAAAGCGTACAGAACGATACTCCAAAGCTCCCAATTGGTATTCAAAGTAAGCATCAATCGCCCCTGTATAAACAATCTTATCCGCCAAAGCATCCAGCTTTTTCTTATTCTCGAAATAATCCTTATCCAAACACACTTCAATTCCATCCAGCATATTGGCAACCATCTTCGTATAGCCTCCCACCGGAATTCCCTGATACAAAGCATTAAAATAATTGTTATCAAATGTCAGTCGAACCGGCAGTCGCTTAATAATAAAAGCCGGAAGATCCTTGCAATCGCGTCCCCACTGTTTCTCCGTATAACCCTTGATCAGCTTCTCGTAAATATCCTTGCCAACCAAAGAGATCGCCTGTTCCTCCAGATTGTGTGACTCCGTAATGCCGGCTTCGTTGCGCTGCTCCTCAATTTTCGCCGCAGCCGCCTCCGGCGTCACAACGCCCCACATCTTATTGAACGTATACATATTAAAAGGCAGCGAATACAACTCTCCCTTATAATTCGCTACCGGACTGTTCGTAAAACGATTGAACTCCACAAAACGCGTAACATAATTCCACACTTCTTTATTATTTGTATGGAAAATGTGCGCACCATATTTGTGCACATGGATATTCTCAATATCCTCCGTATAAACATTACCTGCAATGTTCGGGCGCTTGTCGATTACAAGCACTTTCTTGCCGGCATCCGTTGCCTGTCTGGCAAATACCGAACCGAATAAACCGGCTCCAACAATTAAATAGTCGTACATTTTCTTATCCTTTATTTCCTTCTATTGCTAACATATAAACTTAGTGATGAGCTACGTAATAAAGAGTTGCTTCAGGCTATCGAGCATAGCAGCCGTTCATTTGAGGAAATCATGGACTTCCTTGGCACCGATGACTCCCAGGATTAAACCTGGAAGCCATCGAGAGTTAATTTTTCAGGAAGTTCACAATCAGTTCCGTAAGAATTCCATCTCCGGTTGTGGCATGCTTGCTGAAAATCACATGCCCGGACTTCTCTCCGCCAAGCACATATCCGTTTGTCACACTCTTTCAAATATTTGCCACACCGATTTTATCGCGAGTTGCAAATGGCAGTTCTCCCATCTCTCCGTCAATATATTTCTCCAGCGCAACTTCCACCTCTGTTATAATACCAGCCAAGGTAACGTCCGATCTTGTATGCATGATCTGCGGAGAGTACTTTGTTGGCTTCGCCGCGAAAGCCGTCTGTTCCGAAATATTTTAACATATAAATCTTCCCTTTTCCTTTTCTACCAACTCAACTAATCCAGTAATACTTTATTTGTCGTAACAGTACTAATATATGGATCTAATTGAAAAACCTCATCTCTTGTATCACAAATCCAAACTCCAATTGGTATGTTTTGTAATTTACATTTCTGTATCAATTCACTATTTAAACACGATGTGTTTATTGATAAAAACAAAGTATTTTCAGATGTTTTTAATTTTTGTATTAAATTATATGTATTATCATTGACATCAAATGTATTTAATCCAAGTTCTGCTTTAGGATCTGCATTCTTCATATACTGTAAATAAGTAATATTAAAAGATACCCACGATGTTTTATCCCTCATATTATATTTATCCACAATATCCATAAGCTCATAAACTCTGGCCTGTGTAATATTCGATTTCAATTCCACATATGGATGAATATCATGGGTAGAACAAAATGCCATAAATTCATCAAATGATGGTATTTTTTCACCCGCATATTCCTTACTTTTCCATGAGCCAAAATCAAGTGTCCGCACATACTCATATGTTAATGAAGCAATTTTTCCACTTCCATTTGAAGTACGGTCAATAGAATCATCATGTAACAGAACTGGAACACCATCTGCGGTAAATGTTACATCTGTTTCCACATATTTATAGCCATACTCGTATGCTTTCTGAAATGCACTCATCGTATTTTCTGGTGCAATTGCATTATATCCTCTATGACTAACTAAACGTTTATTATTTAATAATCCCTGCAGTGTCTGTGAATTATATACTTTTATCTCAAAGTCATATTTTCTTCCATTTTCTACATTTGCCGAAATAATAGAAGTTCCCGTTTTATGTGCCGTTACCACTCCATTACCATCTACTGTAGCACTTTCTAGGTTACTACTCTCCCATCTAACAGCTTTTCCACCATTCAGCTTACAGATAACGGTTTCCCCTACATCCAAAGTTTCTTTTTCAGATGAAATGTATGGTTTCTTTACTATAATTTTTCTCTTAACACTTTTTCCTTTATAAACCGCTTTAATCCATACTTTTCCTGCATTTTTTAATTTTACCTTGCCACTTTGATTAACCACAGCAACAAATCCATCAGAACTATACCACTTTACTTTTGATGATTTTCCTTTCCATTTTAACTGAATAGACTTTCCTTCGTACGATGATATCGTTTTAGTATAATTAACATTATAGGTCTTTGCATCAACGTTTGTAGTATTCAATGACACTATTACAAGAATCATAATAGCACAACAATATTTGATTGCATTTTTTATACACCATCTCTGATATAATTTTTTCATTATATTTTTGCCTCTTTGATAATTTTTACTGTATGTTCCAATCCAAGTTTTGCATCAAACAGTCCACTCCATCCCAAGCCACATAACTTCTCACTATTCAATGAAGAATTATTCATCGGGTTAAACGCTTTTTTTTCATCCTGTGATGGCAATTCGAATTTTAATCTGACATTTCCAACTTTCGCCAAATATTCTGCAAGTTCTCGAATAGACATAATCGAATTTGGATTAGAAATATTATATGCTTCCCCTTTTTTTCCTTTTAATAGCACATAAAGTATTGCACTTGCACAGTCCAGCATGTAGCAATACGATCTGATCTGTGCACCATCACTCTTCATAATAATATCTTTTCCGTCAGATGCATTATATGCAAAAGCAGTGGATACCCGGTTATCCTTTCTTGTAGCAGTCGGTCCATAGATGTGTCCCGGTCGAACAATAGATACGGCAATATCCTTTTCTGCAATATAACTGGCACATAAAGTTTCCGCGGCTCTTTTTGAAATTGGATAACTAGAACGAGAATTAAGTACATCAATATATCCATATTCATTTTCCTGATATGGATTATTATTGTCTTTCCTGCCATATATTTCACTTGAAGAAACATACACAACATTTTGAACCGTATGGTCTACACAATATTGCAATAACTCCATCAACCCACAAAAATTATCCTGCATTAGATCGGAAGAGCGTCGTGTAGGGAAAGAGTGT
>OOBV01001085.1_pt1 | contig 20313 bp, 19 predicted proteins | sample 1671731 | NCBI WGS metagenome assembly OOBV01 (sample SAMN06348186, study PRJEB24527) | human gut metagenome | biome: human gut; feature: ankylosing spondylitis patient; material: feces | host: Homo sapiens | place: China | collected 2015-10
AAGTTAAAATGAAACCTGGAAAAAAGTTAAAATAACCAGGTGGAGGCCGGGGCCATGGAAACGCTGAAAATACCCAATTACATTCCCCGCATTGCTGATAAAACCATTGCGGAAAACATGGAGGCTTTCGGTGCCGTGGTCATCGAGGGGCCAAAGTGGTGCGGCAAGACTTCGACAGCGAAGAACCATGCGGTCTCGGAAATCAGCATGGCCGACCCGCTGGGCGACTTTCAAAACCGACGTCTGGCTGAGCTAGAGCCGGCCATTGCTCTTGAGGGTGTCCGGCCGCGTCTGATTGATGAATGGCAGGACGTTCCCAAGTTGTGGGATGCCGTGCGATTCGAGTGCGATAGGGCCACGGAGAAGGGGCAGTTTGTGCTCACGGGCTCCTCGACTCCCCGCAGGAAGCAGAATCCCCATGCCGATCGGCCTCGACATAGCGGGGCCGGGCGCATCGTTCGCGTTCCCATGAGCACCATGACCCAGTACGAGCTCGGCCAATCAAATGGCAAGGTGTCGCTGAGAGGTTTGTTTGAGGGAGAGCGCTACGCGTCGGTTTCGCAGCTGTCCCTTGAACGCATTGCGGAACTTGTGGTGGCGGGTGGCTGGCCCGACGCCATTGGTTCCCCCACGGCGAAAGCGGTGCGCATCGCCAAGGGCTACTTGCAGGCGGTCATCAACGAGGACATTCATGAGGTTGACGGGGTGGAGCGCGACCGGGAGAAAGTGCGGCGCTTGATTGTGTCCCTTGCCCGTAACGAGGCCACCCTGGCAACGGGAAAGACCATTCTGAAAGATACCCAAGGTCGCACCGAAGATGCTGCGGCTATCACGGCACCCACCATGAACGATTACCTCGATGCGTTGCGGCGCATCTACTTCGTGCAGGACATTCCGGCCTGGGCCCCCGAACTGCGCTCGTCGGCCAAGATTCGGTCGGCCGCAAAGCGACACCTGGCCGATCCGTCCCTGGCCGCCGCCGCGCTCGGTGCCACGGCGGCAAAGCTCATGGGCGACCTCAAGACGCTCGGATTTCTCTTTGAGTCGCTCGTTGCCCACGACCTCATCGTCTACGCGGAGGCCATGGGGGCTTCGGTATACCACTATCATGATGCGGCCGATCTGGAGGCGGACCTCGTCATCGAGCATCCCGACGGAACGTGGATCCCGGTGGAGGTGAAGCTCGGGGCGGCCCAGGTGGACGATGCCGCTAAGAACCTCGTGACGCTGAAGGAGAAGATGATGCGCGGCGGCTACCAGGCTCCCGTTGCCATGCTCGCTGTCATCGGCGTCGGGGGTGTCGCAACGTGCCGAGAGGACGGCGTGCAAGTAGCGCCCCTGGATACGTTGGGGGTATAGGGTCTGATTTCCCGGGCCTTTTCGCCTTACATGCTCCACTCCAAGAGGCGGCTGAGGAAACGCTTGAGTTCGGGGGTGCGGGGATTGTCGAAGAGGCGCTCGCTTGGGCCGTGCTCCAGCAGGCGGCCGCCGTAGAGGAAGGCCACGGTGTCGCAGGCGTGGCGGGCGAAACCCATCTCGTGGGTGACGATGATGAAGCGGGTGCCGGCTTCCTTCAGGTCGCGCACCACGTCGAGCACCTCGGTGGTGAATTCTGGGTCCAGGGCGCTCGTGGGCTCATCGAGCAGCAGCAGGCGCGGCCGGGCCGCGAGCGCCCGGGCTATGGCGACGCGCTGCTTCTGGCCGCCGGACAGCTGAGCCGGCCGCTTGGCTGCGGAATCGGCCAGGCCGAGGCGTTCCAGCAGGTCGTGGGCGCGGTCGGACGCTTCGGCATCTTCCACGCCGTGCACCACGCGCAGGGGCAGCGCCACGTTCTCCTGGGCGGTGAGGTGGTGGAACAGGCCGCCATCCTGGAAGACGAAGCCCAAGGTCGCACGGTAGTCGCGCAGCGCCGCTTCGCCGGTGGGCACGGGGGCGCCGTCCACGGCCAGGGTGCCGCCCGTGGGCACCAGCAGGCCGCCGATAATGCGCAAAAGCGTGGACTTCCCGCCGCCCGACGGCCCGATGACGGCCAGGGCCGACACCTCTTCGTCGAAGGTGATGTCGCGCAGCACCTCGGTGCCGTCGAAGGCCATGGAGAGATGGGAGAGCTCAACGCGCATGGCGGCTCACCGCCCGGGACGACGGCCGCGCGGGAAGCGGGCGGCAATGGCGGCAGTGCTCACGCATAGGAGAGCCTCTTCTCGAAGTGGCGGCTCACGGCCATGATGGGCAGGGTGAGCACCAGGTACAGCGCCCCCAGCAACAGGAAGCCGCCGAAGAAGTTGTAGTTCGTGGCGGTGATCTCGCGCATGGTCTGGGTGAGCTCGATGACGGCGATGACTGACAGCAGCGACGAGTCCTTGATGATGGAGGCCACCTGGCCCGTGAGCGCCGGCAGCGTGCGGGCCACGAGTTGCGGCGCCACTACGTAGCGTAAGGTTTGGGCACGGGTGAAGCCGACGGCCCGGGCTGCCTCCATTTGCCCCGCGTCCAACGACAGCAGGCTGCCGCGCACGATTTCGGCGATGTAGGCGCCCGAGAATAGCGACAGGATGATGATGCCGGCGAGCACCCGGTTGTCGATGCCCCAGGCCGTGCCGATGATGTAGTAGAAGAAGTACACCTGCACGATGAGCGGCGTGCCGCGGATGATCTTCACGTAGAAGTCGCACAGATAGCGCAGCGGCAGGAAGCGCACGCCCTGGCCCGCGGCCACCAAAACCCCGAGCACCAGGCTCAGCACGAGGGACGCCGCGGAAATGCCCACGGTCATGCAGAAGCCGTCCCAGATACGCATGCGGTACTGGGCCACGAAATCGAAGTTCAGCGAGATGCCCGCCGCAGCCAGCGATGCCCACACCACGGCGATGACCACCACGCATACGGCCAGGTAGTTCAGCGCCGCCTTCGCTGGGGGCACGGGTACGCCCGCGGCAGCGGTGAAGGGACGCATCGTCCGATGTGGGCGACGGGGCGTCGGTGAAGTCGTGGAATGAGGCATCGGCCCCGGTCGCCTCCTTAAGCTTCGGAATCGGAAAGAGCTCCCATGGTAAGTGCTCAGGTTTTCTACGCGTGCGCTTTACAGGGTACTTGAAATTACTCGAAATCGAAGAACCACTTGAAGCCGTACTGGTCGAAGGCCTTCTTTTCGTCCGCGAGGTACTTCTCGGTGAGGCGATCGAACTCGCCGTCGGTTTTCGACTGCGCGATGAAGGCGTTCAGCTGGTCGAGCAGCTCCGTGTCGCCCTTCTTCACAGCGATGCCCCACTCCTCGGCGTCCTGGAAGGGGATGAAAACGGCCTCGGTGGTATCGGGGTTCGCCTGATGGTTGCGGTAGATGGTCAGCTGGTCGTACAGGAAGCCGTCGGCCTTGCCCTGCACCACTTCGGTCACGCACGCGCTCTCGTCGGCCAGGCGCACGATCTCCGCATTGGTTAGGTTCTTCGTGGCGTACACGTCGCCGGTGGAGCCGGTCTTCACGGCCACCTTCTTGCCGGGCTGGTTCAAGTCGTCGATGGACGCCACGCCGGAATCCGCGTTCGCCAGAATGGCCAGCTGGGCCATGGCGTAGGCGTCGGAGAAGTCCACGGACTGCTTGCGCTCGTCGGTGATAGTCATGGAACTGATGACGAGATCGGCCTTATCCGATTGCAGCGAGGGAATAAGGCCGTCCCAGGCGGTGTTCTCAATCTGCACGTCGTAGCCGTAGGCGGCGCCGAAGTCGCGGATGAAGTCGACGGCGAGGCCCTCCGGGTTGCCGGCGTCGTCTTTCGTTTCGAAGGGCGGGTAGGCCAGCTCCATGGCCACGCGCAGAGTCTTGCCGTCGGTGCTGGCGGAGGTGTTGTCGGCATCGGCACTGCTGCTGCCGGTGCCGCCCGACGCGCAGCCGGCCAAACTGCAGGCCAGGGCGAAGGCGCAGGCGATGACGGCGGCAGCAAGGGCCGCCTTCGCGATGGGGAAGCTGCGGGGGAGTGAAAGGTTCATCGGTGGTCTCCTCGGGTTTCGGCTGCAGGTTCGGAATCAGGTTCACGCTTCGATTCAGAATCGTCTGCGGCACTCATATTCTTTTGCATGGCTTTCATGGTACGGCAAGTAGCGGCAAGGTCGGCGGCGGGGATGCTATTTGTCAGCGTTGTGATAAGCGTATGGGACACGCGATCCATGGCCGGCTCCAGGGTGCGGCCCGCATCGGTCAGACGCACCTCGCACATGCGGCGGTCGCGGGGGTTGGGGGCTTTCTCCACATAGCCGGCATTGGCCAGCTTGCGCACGAGGGCCGTCACCGTGGATGGATCCTTCCCGATGGCTTCAGCCAAAGCAGCCATGGACATCGCGTCGTGGGCGAACAACTGCATGAGGATGTCGCCGTGGGAGGGCACGATGCCGGCGAGCCCTTCGCGGGCCATGAGCTCCACCAGGTAACGATTGGCCGCGCCGAGCGTGCGGCTCATAAGGCTGACGATATCGCCGTGAGGGGGCATGTTCGGGACGTCTTGGACGCTCGAGGCGTGTGATGCGCTCGGAACGGCGGCTGCAGTTTCTCTGCTCTCTTCTGGTTCTCTTCCCATGGCTGTCTCCTAATCTTTCGAAACGCCCTTGCTGATGACAGCGCCGGCAGGGCAGACATGGTAGCAGTTGCCGCACTCGTCGCAACGTTCGCCGAGGATGGCGTAGGGCGTGCCGGCCACGATGGCCTTGTGGGTGCAGGCATCGGCGCAGGCACCGCACTCGATGCACGCATCGGTGATGGAAAGCCCTGGCGCCTCGAAAGTCGCACCGCCCCAGGCGAAGCGCTCGCGGAGGATCTTGTGGTCGCGGTGCACCATGTTGAAGTCGTAATCGTACAGCTCGCCCCAAGCGGAATGCAGCACGAGCACGCGGGTCTCGGGATACTTGTTGATGTCGTATATGGCGACGTTGAACTGCGGGTTTGCCGCTGCCTTCTCGGTCACTTCCTCGGGCGTAAGCAGGCGCACATCCCCGGAGACGCGCACCATGAAGCCTGGCTGGAGATGCGGCATGTTGTCGTCATCCCAGCTGCAGGGCGCGGCGGTTTTCTCGCCGCAAACGGACAGCTTGCCGCCTTCCACAAGCTGGCGGTAGAAGGGCTTCACGTCCATGGTGCGCAGGTAGAGGCCCTCCTCGTCGCAGGCAAAGAAGTGCGCGATGCGGGAATCAACGCCGCCGCGCCCATCGAGGGTGGCGAAGCTGCAGCAGCCGATTTGGTCGAAAAGGTCGTAGACTTCGGGGATGGTGAGCATGAGGCTCCTTTCTTGAGAAGTGCTAATTTGTGGCGTTGCGCAGCGTGTGGTAGCGGGCGGCCAGCGCTCGGGCGTAGGCGGCCATAAGATCGAAGCCGAATAGCTCGGTGCAGTCTTCCGACACGTTCGACACGCTGTTGGCATCGATGATGAAGTTGCCCTCGGCGGCCTCAATGACGTCGAAGCTGCCGAATTGGATGTCCAGGATGCGGGCCGCTTCCAGCACGGCATCGGTGGTGGCGGCGGGGCAGTCGGGGTACAACTCGTAGGTGGAGCCCTCGTGGTAGGAGGAGAGCCCGCTCGCTGCCACCGACCGCTTCACCACGAGCGCGATGCGGCTGTCCACCACCTCGATGCGCGTGAGGAATCCGCCGGCGGCTTCGATATAGGGCTCCACGATAAAGACGAGGCTAGGGGCTGCACTCAGAAATGCGCGGGCGGCGGCAGGGCTGCGCAGCACAGCGGTGTGCGTGGTGCGACCGCCGCAGTTCGGCTTGATGATGCAAGGGTAGGTCCATTGGTCCGGGGTCGGCCGGGCCCATCTGTGGGAGGCGATTTCGGCTTCTGACGCACGGGGACTCCAAGCCTCGGAGGCTTCTTCCCGGCTGAGAGCAACAGAGCGCGAATCGTCGAGGTCGGCCGCCGCTCTGCCGAGCTCGGCGCGTGTCCCCCATGCGATGATAGCTGGAGCCGTGATGCCCGCGTTGCGCAGCGTTTCGGTGGCCAGGCGCTTGTCGATTTCGAAGTGATGGGCGCGACCAGGATTGATGAGCGGGATGCCCTCAGCCTCGGCCAGGGCGATGATATCTTCCATGGCCCGGTGAGAACGCTGGTGCCCGCGGAAGGCTGCGCTCGCGAACACCCGGCTCACGAGCATGGCGCAGCTGCGGGCCTGTTCCACAGCGTCGGCGTCTTCCATGTTGATCATGCGCACGTGACGCCAGGAATTGTCGGCTGCGTCGCTTTCTCTTGTCGCTGTCTGCGAGTTCGCTTCAGCTGGAACGGTTTCGGCGAGCGCGTTCTCCGCCAGCGCCGCCTCGAGCTCGCGTCCCAACTTCCAGTCGGACCATTCGTCCGACTCGTACAGAATGCCGATCACGCACGCCTCCCTTCTCTCTCTTCGACGGATCATCCGAAGGAGCTTCCAATAGCGTCGCTATCCAAAATACTTTGATATCAAAGTATTGTCAACGGGGAATCTAGTAAGCGGAAAATTCCACGATTGTGCGAGACTAAGATTGGGTTACAATGAGGGTCGGTGCCCCGTCACGTCCGGGCGGCTTCGAGAAAGGAGCTACCCTATGGACACGCAAACTGTCATTGCCCTGTGCGATCTCATGCTTGTGTTTATCGGAATCATCGGGCTTTTCCTGGTGAGGAAGGAGTGACGGACGGTGTTGGCAAAGAAGAAGCCGGGCCCCATGCTAAAGTAGACCCGGCTTAGTCATTAACCAGTGCCGCCCGGCTGAGCGGGGCACCGATTGCTTGCATTATAGCATGGTTCTTGGCGTCTGTGCAGAAGGTGTTGCGGGAAGGGAGGCGTCCGTGGGCAGCAAGAAGCGCTCGGCGTGGCAGAAGCAGAAGGCGGAGTTCGCCGCATCCCTCGGCGGCATGGACGACCTGTTCGCCAGCGAGAACGCACGCAGTCAGCGCCACGACGAGGAGCGCGAGGCCGCGCATCGCCGCAAATCCTGCGAGCGCAAGAACCGCTACGCCAGCCGCTACGAAGCCGAGCTCACCGCCGCAGAATGCGCCGAGCACGGCGCCCCGCCCCTGCACGTCTACCACTGCCCCTACTGCAACGGCTGGCACCTCACCTCGAAGGGGGAATAAGGTTGCGATATCATCAATTCCTCTGGGCTAATGCTTAGCGTGCACTAGTGATGAATGCTGCGCCAATGTTATACCGAGGGCGGCGGCGACGATGAAGGCGATGATATCGATTGGGGTCATACTCGCAATGGCAGAGAGGTAAACCGTGTCGCTGTGCTCTCACAGTGGCGCGATTTACCTCTCTGCAAGCTAGTTGCCGTCACATGGGGAGGGGTTCGTGCGACGGCTTTCGATGGGGTGGCGTCAAACCGGCTTAGAAAGTGAACTTACTCATGGCAGGTGTGGCACTCAAAGACGTTTGAATGATGGCAGCTGAGGCAAACTTTCTGAGCCTGCTTCGCGGCATCCTTGTCCGAATGTGGATTATGACAACTTGAGCAGTGTAAGTCCGCATCGGCATGATGATCCGCCGCGAGGACCGCATGAGGATTTACTTCATTGCCATTGTCGTCAACGAGAGGGGGAATGGAGGCGGTGTTCTCCACAAGGCCATCGGTCGTTTCATAGTGGCATGATAGGCAAGTGGCGTCCTCGATAGATGTATTTCTGAGCTTTTTAGGGACAGATTTGTCCGAACCAGCCTCTTCATGCACTTTTGCCAGCTCTGTTTCGCTGGTATGACAGGTTGTGCAGGAGGCGTTTCCTTTGGAAAGGCAAGCGATTCCCTCTGCTGATTCGTTGGAGTGGCAAACAGAGCAGTCGCTATCAGGGGACCATGCTGCGGCTATCGTGCCCGTGTCTTCGGTGTTTTCGACGTCCTGTTCGGTATCGTTTGTTGTGGGTGCGTTATGGGGGGCGCAGGCGCAGAGACAGAATGCGAACACAAGGAGAAGAAATGTCAGGGCGGTCGGTGTCAATAGGCGCCTCGTTTTGCTCATAGAGAACCTCCTTAAAAAGCGGGGCGCCAAAGCGCCCCGACTGGTGCCTTTAAATACTGAGGTCTATTTCGCATCCCAAGGATCAAGTGCTGTAACCTGGGCGCCAGCAACGCGACCTGAGGTGATGGCCTCAGCAATATTTCCCAAAATGTAGAGAACGCCGCCGTTGAAGGAGCCGAACTCGCCTGCGCTGTACAGACGGGGAATGGGCGATCCATCGAGGCCGACTACCTCGCTATGAGCAGTGCGTTTCGCTCCACCCATAGTATTGATGACCGACAGCAGGCACTCGACGGCATAGAAAGGTCCCTCGAAGGCGCGCATGGTCTCTGCTGGTCGGCCAAATTCCTCATCGACGCCCGATTCTGCATAGCCGTTGAAGGCCTCGATCGTCTCTCTCAGGTTGGCAGGATCTGCGCCAATTTTCTGGGCGAGATCTTCGACGGTTTCTCCTTCGATGACCCAGCCCTTTGCGATCTCTGCGGAATTATCAGCGCTCCACTCATAAGGGGAATGGGCGGCGTAAGTGAACTTGTTCTTGTTGTATACGGGTACTGGGGCAAGCGGGCCATTGCTAACGACGGCGGCATCGCACACAAAGAAGAAGGGATAGTTCACGTAGGCTTCTTCTGGCTCGTTGAACTGGTTAAAGGGAAGTGTTGTCTTCTGGTGGCCGATGCCCATGTTTTCGTTCATAAAACGTTTTCCGGCTTTGTTTATCAGCATGAAGCTGCCGCCAGTATCTTGTCCATAAAAGCTCATGTTGTTATAGCCCATGGTGAAAACAGGGTGGTCTTCAAGCTCTTCGTAGGGTTTCTTGGGAGCGAGGCCAGCATACTCGAAGCAAGAGAAATGCCATAGATCAGCGCCTACGCCTCCAGCCAGCTTTAGGCCGTCGCCTGTGTTGTACGGCGTGCCCCATGGAACGAATGGAATGCCGGGGAAGTGATAGTTCGCTTGAATCTCGGGACTATTCTCATAGCCGCCGCAGGAAAGCACCACTCCTTTACGAGCCTTGATGGTCAATTCGGAACCGTTGTTGTCAACGACAACGCCACGGATTTCCTTTGTTTCAGGATCTTGAACGAGACGCGTAGCGGGCGAAGATAGCAGCACCTCGACTCCGGCTTCTTTGGCGGCGTTCTCGAAAAAGGCGAACAACTGCTGGCCGTTGGCGATGCCGTCGTCGGTGGCGAGATTCGCCATGTACGTTCCGTCTGCGGGCTTCTGCGTCCAAACGATTTCCATTCCCAAGTCATCTTCTAGCCATGCAGGAATTTCCTGCTCAAGCTCAATGAATTCGCGAATTTGGTCATCGTCCACCGTGCCAAAAGCTCCTTCAGTTTTCTTTTGGATATAGTTCTCACGATCGGCATCTTCGACACGAATGCAGGTGTGGATTGTGCCAACCGACACGGCGGAATTGCCGCCAGCTTCGGGGGCCTTTTCCACGACGATAACGCTTGAGCCTCCTTGCTGGGCGGCCAAGGCGGCACATGCACCGGCAAAGCCATAGCCGACGATGACCACGTCAGCTTCTTTGTCCCAGGAGCCCGTGTCTGCCACGGGTGTTTGATCCTCGCTAGGTGCGGCGCATCCGGCCAAGGAAAGCGCTCCAAGAGCGGCCATGCTAGCGGCCGTTCCCCTCAGAAAACTACGACGTGATACGATCTCACTCATGATTCCTCCTCACAGACGGTTTCCCTCCGAGCTTTTCGCTTATGCGAAAAGCCGTTGTGCTGGGATCATAAAGGTTCCATAAGAGAGTTCGTTAGACCCGCTTGGAATCGTTTCCCTCACCCATATGGGTGAGGGAAACGATCAAATTAACTTGAGCGAGAACCCTTTAACAGCTGCTTCCGTGCGATTGCGAACTCCGAGTTTCTGCATGAGGCTTTTCACGTAGGTTTTCACGGTGTTAGATGATATGCCCAGTTCGGAAGCGATTTCGGTATTGGCGTATCCTTCGCCCATCAGTTTTAGTACTTGCAATTCCCGAAACGTGAGAGGATCACCCATCTCTTCTCCGTGAACGAAAGCTTGGCTCATCATTCCGATAACCGGAGCATCAAAAACGCGTTCTCCGGCGGCGACGCGCCTCGCAACATCGACAGGCGAGAAAGTCTCGGTATCCTTTAGCAGATAGCCCGATACGCCGGCGCTCACGCTGGTGCGTAGGAGTACGGGATTGAGATAGGCCGACAATACGACGACTTTGGTTTCGGCGTGTTTTTGCAGAATGGTTAAAAGAAGTTCCAAGCCATTGGCGCCGGGTATTTGCAAATCGAGAAATGCGAGGTTAGGACGTTCGGTAGAAATAAGCTTCAGGGCCTCGTCTGCGTTTGCGGCCTCTCCCACTACTTCGATGTTCATCGCGCCATCGAGCATGCTGCGCATTCCTTGGCGAATCATACGATGATCATCTATCAGTGCAATGCGGACAGTGCTCATGATCCCCCCTAAAGCTTCAAGATACTACGTACGGTGAAAGTGCCTTCCTCCTCATCCCGATAGGCTGAAAACCCCCCTCCAAGTTTTTTGACCATTAGTTCTAGGTTTTTAAGGCCGAAGTGAAGTCCCTCTGTGAGAGGGGCAACTTGTTGTGCGCGAGGCATCTGGATTCCGTCGTTCTGGATGGTGAGGCGCACCTCACTGCCGTGTTGGCCGACGAATACAAAGCAGCTAGTAGGATTTGAATGCTTTCGCATGTTCTTAAACGATTCACGAATAATAAGGAGAAATGCCTCGCGTATTTCGAAAGGAAGTGCTTCCAGCTTGACATCGGCGATGCGTAGCACGCCAGCGCCGTTTCCGAGACCGCTTTGCTCCATTTCGTCCAAGATGATATCGGTAAGGTCTTTCTGCTCTTTGGTGCTCTGCGACCTCTGATAAATGAGTGCTCGTGTGCTTTCTTGGATACGCCCACAAAGATCTTGCGCCTTTGCGAGTCTTTTTACAAGATAATCCGCTTGCTCTTGTTTAGCAAGCTCTTGAAGGACGAATCCGAGCGCACAAATGTCTTGCGCTAAGGTGTCATGAATTTGCTGAGCGACTGTTTCATGAACTACAAGCTCTTTCTTGTCGAGAGACTTGATCCACGCCTGGTTTTCCTCGATGGACAAAGCAATGGTCGAGGCAATGAGGCTGCCCAAAAGAACGTTTTCATCGCTAGTCTCCTCATGTTTGCCCGTATTGGCAACGAGGGCGCCAAAAGCGCGTCCCGAGCCGATGAAGGGCCACGCAACAGCTCGGTGACCTGCTGCTTCGACCTGCAGTTTGCGAGCAATAGCGTCATCGCGTTCGCTGGTGTTTGCCCGATAAGGATGACGTTCCCATTCTACGAGCTCACCCCTTTCGATTGCCTGATATGCAATAGAGTGGCTTGGCGACACGCGCCAAGGACTAGAAATGGCGAGTCTTCCTTCCTCAGACCACCCTTCAACAATTTGAACGCCATCGTCGGATTTCAGGGCAATTACGGCTGTGGCGCATCCAAGGAGCTGAACGGTGGCTCTGCATCCTGCCTGCAAAGCCTCTTTCAAGTGATAGGAGTTCCGTACGGAGGACTGAATCGAGAGGAATTCGGCGAGCTTCTCAAGGGAAAGCGAACGAATAGGTCTCGCGGGCGCTCCTGGAATATCGAGAAAGCTATCGAAGAGGGATTCAGATGGCGAGAGATCAGGGCTTTTCATGGCGAGATCCTTTTTGGCGGGGAAAGCACATCTCATGATGTGATCGGCTTGGTGATACCGGCACGGGATGCTAAGCGCAATGAAACGAATGCTAGCACGGGCTCGGTGGAATGGCAATAAAGCTATATCGCTTGAGGGAGTCCGTGGGTAGCAAGAACCGCTACGCGCTCCGCTGCTATTCGTCTGTGGTCTCTTTAGGTCAAGTTATCTCGGACGTACTCCTTGAATCCCGGCAATTCAACGGTGTAACGTCCCTGGCCGATGTCTCCGAGCACCCCGGCTTCCATGAGGCGTTTCTTGTATTTTGAGGCGTAATTGCTCTGCACGCCCATGCGTTGAGACACGTCGGCGAGAGTGCTGGGGCCCTCATCGGGCAACATGGCTTCGAGAAAGCGCAGATCGCCTTTGGAAAGCTCGTGGTAAGTAGCCGCCAGGACGCTATCTCTAAGCTCGTCGGAAGCAAGCCGGATACCCCTTTGCGCATCTTCGAGGGTGATAGGGCTCGCGGGGGCCTCCTCCCACATCCAATAGCCAACCAGTTGCAGCATGTAGGGGAAGCCGTCGATAGCCGCGACCGCTTCGCTCATGGCGTCGTCGTCGATGCTTGCGCCCTCATCGGCGAGCGTTTTGCGGAGGGTCACCTCGACATCTGCATCGCGAATTCGGCCAATATGGCGATGGCGCGCCCGCCGCAAGAATGATACGACTTTGCTCGAGACGATGGCCGAAACCTCTGACGGAAGTCCCGCCATGATAAGGGCAGCTGGTTTTCCTTCGGTCAAGAAATGCTGAAAGGCCTGGGTAAGCGTTTCCAGCTCAGCGCAATTCCCTTGAACCTCGTCAACGGTTATCAGGATGCCCGAATCATAGGGTTTAAGCTGTTCGAACAAGCTGTTCATTTGGGTGCGCCAATTCCCCCGATATGCTGATGACTTATCGAACTCGACCGAGAAGTTCGTCCCTACTGTCACGGATTTCAAGTGCGTCGACAGAGGAGGCTCAACCAAATCGGCCGCCGATTCCTGAAGACGTTCAATAACATCGACGAGCATTCCGTCACTGGCGGTGACCTGTGCCACTACCCATCCATGAGCCGTTGCCTCTTGCCCTATGCTGCCAAGAAGGGCAGTCTTTCCTGTGCCTCGTGGCCCTATGAGCACGGTAGCGAGGTCAGGACTTGTTCTTCGTTCGGAGGCGAGAGCTTTGGCCATTGCGGTGAGAAATGACGTTCTTCCGGCAAAATGAGGCGGAATTCGCCCGAAGGAAGGGGTGAAGGGGTTTGGCGCTTCCATTTAAGTCCCTTTCGCATCTTTCGCAGAGTTTCGCATCTTTCGCAGAGTTTCGCATCTTTCGCAGAGTTTCGCAACTTTCGCAAAGGGGAGAGGGGGGATGCTGCACCGTAATTCCCTTTTTCGGACAGCGTGGCGAGCTTAGCGTTTGGCGCGTCGGTTCATGATGAAGGCGATGGCACCCGCTGCCGCTGCTCCTAAAGCGATGCTCGCAATGATGGCGAGGGGCACGAGATCTCCTGTCTGGGCCAGCTTCTCGCCCTCTTTCAGGCCGGTCTCGTAGACGTTCTTCACGTAGTCGGCGTCGGATTTGCTCACCGGGTTCTCGATCATCTCTTCGGTGATCTCTGTCTTGTCTTGCGCGTCTCCCGATTCGATGAAATCTTTTACCACCTCGTCTTTCACGTCGTCGGGCAGCACGCCTTCGATTTCGTCTTTGTCGAAGGTGGTATCGTTCGGCAGGCTCGGCGTAGCGCTTCCGTCGGTGCTCGGCGTGTCGGCGGGCTTGTCGGCGCTGGAATCATCCGCTGGTTTGTCGGCTCCGGAGCCATCGGCGGGCTGGTCGGCGCTGTTGTCGCCGTTTCCGCTGTCGTCGGGCGGCGTCGTGTCGTCCGGCTGGGTCGCATCGCTTGGCGGCGTTGTGTCGGTGGGCACTTCAATATCGTCGGGCAGATTCGCGGAATCGGGCACGTAAAGCACGTTGATGACGTTGTCGTCGGGGTTGACGCCCACGCGTATCTCGGACGGGTAGGTGTCCACCACGTAAGTGCCGTCAATCTTGTACTCGTAGGCGTCGCCCTTGACGAGTTTGTCGAAGCGCTGGTCGGTGAAGGTCTCCGACCCCATCTTGACGAACTTCACGTCGTCGGGCGCCAGTGCGTCCTTCCAGTTGTCGGCGGTCAGGTCAGCGTTTTCCATGAGGTAGTAATTCACCGTGTACTCGTTGTTCCACAGCTTGAAGTAGAAGAGGTTGATGACGTTGTCGGAAGGGTTGTCGGTCAGCGTGAGATTTTGCGGCCAGCCGTCCCAGAAGAAATGTCCGGGGATGTCGACCACGTAATTCCACGCATTCAGCGTCTGCCCTACGTGCACGTCGGTGAGCTCGTAGCTGCCTAGCAGCACCCGGCCATTCTCGTCGGGCTCGGTGTCACCGTCGTCGTAGCTGACGTTCTCGTAGTACATGATTGTCGCGGTGGTGGGGATCTCGGCCGCTGTGGCGGGGGTCTCGGCTGCCGCGGTGGGGGCCTCAGCCGCTGTGGCGGGCGTTTCGGCTGCCGCGGTGGGCGTCTCGGTGGCATCCGCCTCTTCCGTGGCGCTCGTTGTTGCCTCGGTGCCCTCGTCGCCGTTCGTTGCGGCCAAGGCGCTGTAGGCGCAGGAGGTGAGAGACGCAGCCAGGCACAAGGCGAGAACGAAAGCCGCGAAGGAGCGAGTGGTTCGTTTTGCGGGGGTGGTCATGGTGGTCTCCTCGTCTCGATGGCAGCATTGTTTTCTGAGCAAAAGCATCGAGGTAAGTGTAGAGGGGTTGAGGAGGCCTTTTCTTTCCATCTGCGACCTGTCATTCGTCTTTCTTTGAGTTGTTGTCTATCGGAAAAATACCGAGAGCTGTTCAGGCTTGGCGCTTCTTATCTTCGCGATAACTGCGATTTCGGAAATAGATGGGAGTTTCGAGCGCGTCTGCGGAAATAAACGCGAGTTTCGAGCATGAAACGGGCTCTGGAGCGCTTAATTCGTTCCGAAAATGCTCGAAACTCCCGTCTACTTCCCTGTTTCGTATGGCCAGCTGCTCGAAACTCCCATCTATTTCCGAAAAAGGGTGCCGGCTTGGCAAAGGAGTTCGGCAAAGGCGTCATGTCATGGGAAATCGCGCGCGAAAGTTACTCAAGGTCATAGGAGGCACGCTTGTTGCGCGCGCGCTTTTGGGGGCGGTGACAATTCGCTTCGTCTTTGGCAAGGCCTCCGGTACATAAGGATATATGGGGGTAGGTTCGGCGCGTTCCTTAGGAAGTGGGGAAGGAATACACGTAGCTGCCGCCGAAGAACTTGCCGAGCAGGTATAAGTTGCTGGCCGACTCATTCGCGAGGTACACCTGGCCATCGTGGGTGTCGATGCCCTCGGCCATGGGTGGCACGGTCAGCGTCTGCATGAGCGTCGCGTCGTCGAGAAAATAAAGCGGGCAGTGATGGCCTTCCACCATGTAGCTGCCGCCGCGGTGCGCCCGGGCGGGGTCGTAGATGCGAATCTCCGCATCGCCGAAGCCCCAGGCCAAGCTGAGCGCGATATTGCCGTCGGGCGTGACGCACAGCCCCTGCACATTTCCGGGGATGGAATACACCGCCGCCGGATGCTCCCCAAATCCGAAGGGGCCGTGGTCGTGGGTCGCGTAGGCGAACGCGAGCGCTGGGTTGGTCTCGCCGGAAGGACAGCGTAGCCAGTGGCTTTTCGGGGTGGGGTAGAAGATCCGGTGCTGGAATTCGCCGATGTAGAGCATGCCCTTCTGCACGTTCATGAACGCGGGCAAAAGGGGGATCGCGCGGTGCCCGGTGGCCTGCAGGATGTCGCCGTCGGCTGCATCGGCGAGGGTCGCGCGGTCGATGGCCACAAATCCGTCGCGAACCGTGAGAAAGACGAAGGGGCCCGCGGCGGTGATGGCGGCTCCGTGGCCGCGGTAAAGGGAGCCGCTGGGAAAAAGCACCTCGTGGCGCCGCACGTGCCCGTCCTCGCTCACTTGGAAGATCGGCGACGGTTTCCGGTTAGCCTCGTAGCCGCTGAACAGCCAGGTTTTTTCGTCGTCCAGATAGAAGAGATCCTGGGGCACGAATCCCTCGTTCAATCCGGGGATCTTGAAGCAGCGGGTGGCCCCGCTGTAGAACGGCTTGCAGGTTGCGCGCACACGCTGGCGCTTGACGAGCATGCCGAGGGCAACGGTGGCGGCAACGGTGCCCACGCCGGCGGCGGTTTTCGCAATGGCGCTCGGCGGAATGGTTTTCTTCATGAGATGCCTCCCGTGCAAGATAGAGCAGCATGGTTGGTCGTGCCTGCTGCTATTCGGTTCTCTCCATTGTCGGCAATGGGCTTCAGGGGCGGGACGGTGAATATCGCTTGTTACGGGCGAGAAAGCAATCTGAAGCCTGGGAGACGCACCTCGGTGTTGCTGCATTGTGAGGTTGCGGCATTGCTGCAAAAATGCTGCACTTGGCCCTCTGCAGGATGCGGTTTTTGTTCTTGTCCTTACTTGCCGATGACCCCTAGTTGCGTCATTGCCCGTGAGAAGTGATTGAACAGAAAATGAAAAACGCCCTCCGGAGAGGGCGTTCGTTTCAAATGGTGCGGGCGAGAGGACTTGAACCTCCATGGAGCTTCTTTGTGGTGATAATCTACGATACTTTATGGTATATAAGCTCAGTTGAAACACCATTTTTATGATACCCAATGGAACTTTATGGCACTGGGGGAAACAGAACGTTTCCCCCAGATTTCCCCCTACTCTATAGAATGAAACGCCTTGCATTCAGTTGCGCACAATACACGTTCAGGAAAGCTTGAACGTTGCTTGATGCGTCGTATCCTGAAAACTCCAAGTCATGCTCAAAGACTTGTCTGCGGTGAAACGGCACTCGAACTCTGACGGCGTGTCGGTGTCCTCGAACCCTGCGTCCCGCGTCAAGACGAAGCCCTTGCCCGACTGCTGGCTGTACTTGTTCACCGCCGTTGAATCCCCAAGGCTGTACTCGCCCGAGTAGGTGGCCGATGCCTCGAAGGGCACGGCCACTGCTCCCTGACCCGCAAGGCCAGCGTACGTGCCCGGAAGGTATGTGTACTCGCTATCGGGGTCTTGCTCGTACTTCTCTCCCGACCATGCGAACTCCACCTGTATGACGCTCTCCGTCACGTTGACGAGCGTAACGGAGCAGGGGCCGTCGGTGAAGGTCTGCCCGAGGTAGTCTGACGTGAAGTCGCTCGCGCTCTCCGTGCCCGCGTTCGCCCATTTCCTGCCGTCGAACACGAACTTGATGGAAGCGCTGTTCGCAGGGCGCACGAACCAGTTGCCCCCGTCCTGAGCGACGGGAAGCGTCACGGTGCAGGTCTGGGCCGCTTCGTCGAAAGCGGCTTCCGCTCCCGAATAACCCGACAGCGGCTCCTTGTTCTCGGCTCCCGAGGAGTCCCCCGACAGGCTCGCCTGGTCTGCTGGCCCTACGAGGTAGTCAACGCCCTTGACGGCCTTGACCTTCGTTCCCGCGAAGTCAGACCCGGCCAGAACCCAACGGTCGCCCTCTTTGGCGAAATCGAGCACGGTCTGCGCTTCCACGTTGAAGCTGTCGTTCGCGATGACGGCGCAGACGGTAACGGCGGTTGCCCCGTCCTCGTTCCGCTCCTGCCCGGCGACCTCGCAGCTTTCGAGGCGATAGGCCGACGCTTCCACGTAGTCGGCGGCTGCAAACTCCCCGTTGTCGGCAGCTGCAAGCAGCGCCTGTTCCACGCTTTCCTGCGGCACGCTCTCCTCTGCCGCGCATCCTCCCAGCACGCACGCCAGCATGCACGACGCGACCAAGGCCGATGCCTTAGCGCCGAGAAGAGGCATCCCCTTGCTTTCGGTTCTGAGTTTCATAGCTGCTCCTTACAGTTCGCGGGCGGTGTTGCCGCCCGTGTCCAGCTCGAAGCGCTTGCGGATGCCGCCGGTCAGCTCCACGGTCGCCACGGTGCCGTCTATGGACACCGACGCAATGTCGCTGCCGCAGCCCGACCACCCGGAGACGGTCACGTAGACTTCCCGCATGCCGTCCTCGAAGACGATGGCGCGGGTGCCGGGGTCGGTCTTCCCGTTGTACGTATACATCACAGGCTCCCTTCGCTCGGCTTGGCGTTCTTCGCGTTCTCCTGCGCGGCCTCTCTCACGGCAATGGGAAGGTCTTCCAGCTCAATGACCTTGCGCGCGCTCAGAGCGACGAGCTGGGGAAGCTTGATGTTCGCCTGCGTGCCGCGCTCGTTCAGCTTCGAGGTCGGCAGCACGTAGAACTCCCATTGCGATAAGTCGAGCGGGTTGGGGTTCACCATGTCCTGAATGGTGCAGTTCTCGAGGGCGAACACGTACACGTCGGCCTGGCGGCGCACCGCTTCTTCATAGGTGTTGTCTTCCGGGTTCCATGCTCGCGACGGGCGCGTGCTGAACGAGGGGATGGAGAGCGCTTTCTGCCCCCATACTTGAATGTACGCGGAGGTCTTCACCTCCACCTTGACCCGCTCGGCTTCCCACAGTATGTCGTAGGCCCCCCACTCCTCGCTGGTGCCGCCCGCGCATCCGAGCGCGAGGCTCACGAGGTACTCCGCGAACTTGCCGCGCTCGGCGTTGCTGTTCAGCTCGGAGTGCGCCCAGCGCCAATAGTCTTGCACGCACGCAATCTTCCTGCCCTCGCACAGGATGGGTTCGCCGCCGGTCTTCGGCGTGCACCGTATGATGGGGTACTTGATTTTCTCTGCCATGCATCCTCCTTCGTCATGGCGGCTCTATGAGAGCACTCGCTATGGGAGGATGCTTTAATCGGAATCGTTCGGCGATTCAAGGAGAAGAGCATCCACCCCTGGTCGCCAAACCTCAAAATGAACCTCGCAATGAGATAACACCCTGATTGGAGCAGATGCCCTTCTTCATGGGTGTTCATCAACGAACAGCCGCCCGGCGTGGACGGCGTGCAAGGTTCTTATGACTCGCGCGTAGCGCAAGTTTTTGAGGTTTGGCGACTATGAATTGTACCGATGCTCGCGTCCAATAGCAAATTGTTCTATCCTAATTAATTATTTAGAGGAGGGGCAAATGAGCCATTCATATGACGAGTTGCGGTCATTGTCGGATGATGAGCTAATCAAAGCTCACGACGAACTGGCGAAATCGACATTGGTAGGCACCTCTTACTATTTGGAGGAGTTGGCCAGAAGGGACGCTGGAAAAATCAATGCGTCTATGTTGAGGTTCACGAAGTGGATAACAGCGATGACCGCGGTAATGCTTTTCGCAACAATTGCCAATATCGTAGTTGCCGTGCTCAAGTGATTGCGCGTCGTTCAGGAATATGGCGATGCGCAGAAGAGCCTGCCTGTTTTTTTGGAAGTGAGCAATATGATTATTGATTGGGAATTCATCGTATCCACCATATCGGCCATTGGTGCTGCCGCAGCTGCGATTTTTGCCGCTGTTGCGGTGTACCAATCACGCAAGCAACTGGAGGCGAACAATAAACAAAGCCTTTTCGGAATGCGAGTAGAGCGATGGGTTAAGGCATCCAGCCTTTTGGAGCTATTCGATGCTAACAAGAGCGTGATCAAGGTCGGAAATAAACCCGTATTTACACCAGACATGTATTTCGCATGCCTCACCAACAACTCGTGGCTGGAGGAAGCGGCAGCGGCATTGAAGAACCCACTTGAGGGTGCGGGTCATAAGGTTCTTCTAACGAAAATCGAGAACCTCAAATGTCTTTCGATGGAGGTGGGCTACCTATTCGAGGGCGAAGCTGCAATAGCGCTCAGCAGCTTCGTGTCTTCCTATGCGGAGTTGTTGCACACATTGTATCGTTACCAAATCCTTCTCGGTCATATGAGGGAGGCAGGCGACCGGCTCGGAGCTGGCTGGAAGGAAGCTTCTGCGAGCGTAGGTGAACCATCCCATCGTGCGGAGTTGTCATCTACCATTGAAGACGCAGCCAGGGCTTACGATACTTTCGTAGCCGCAGGAGGCAAAAAAGTTATCGAAGCGCAAATAAAACTACATCAGTAGCAAAAGAGTACTTCATAACGAGTTCTGTTAGATGCTTGCCGCGCATTGCCAGGCTATCGAATCGGCATATCATTCTGTATCCTTCGATACGGAGGTGCATGCATGCGCGGAAAGAAATCTACGGCGGCAGAGGTTGAAATGCGGACGGCCAAGGTGGCCGAACTGCTGATAGATGGGTGGTGCCGCGCCCGTATATGCGAATATGCGCGGGAAACGGCGCGGTGGGACGTGAGCGATGCGCAGGTAGACCGCTATATGGCAAAGGCGCGCGAGCGCATCCAGGCCGACTGCTCCCGTGACCGCAAGGCCAGCTACGCGCTCGCTGAGGCGCGCCTAGAAGCCCTGTACGGCAAAGCCGTGGACGTTGGCGACCTCCGGCTCGCCCTGAGCATCGTGAAGGAGCAGAGGGCCTTGCAGGGCTTGGACGGCGCGCTTTGCGAATCCTCCGAGAGCGCAGAGGCAGGTATGTTCTACGCCACGCTCGCGGCGTATGCCGATGCCATTCATGCCAACGTGCCGAAGCGCTACATCGAAGCTCTGACGAAAGACGTGCTGCCGCTCGCGCCCGTCGCGGAATCGCTCGTGCGCGA
>OOBV01001139.1_pt1 | contig 19252 bp, 20 predicted proteins | sample 1671731 | NCBI WGS metagenome assembly OOBV01 (sample SAMN06348186, study PRJEB24527) | human gut metagenome | biome: human gut; feature: ankylosing spondylitis patient; material: feces | host: Homo sapiens | place: China | collected 2015-10
TAGCATACTTTCTCGGATTTGTCAAGTGTTTTTTTCGATTTTTTTCAAATTTTTTTGAGCGGGGAAATCCGGAAAAAAAGAACCGCTTGGGAAATCAAGCGGTTCTACGGATTGTGGCGTGCCTAGAGGGATTCGAACCCCCGACCTACTGGTTCGTAGCCAGTCACTCTATCCAGCTGAGCTATAGGCACATCTGTCTTACAACATTATCTATTATAGCACACCTTTTTGCATTTGTCAAGGGTTTTTTCAAAAAAATTTTGAAAAAATCGAAAAAAGTTGCCTTGTGCAGCAGGCAACTTTTTCTATTTGGTTCTTAGAGATAATCCTTGATCAGTTTTACACAAGAACGGCAGACCTTTTTATCGTTAAAATCGATCAAATCTTCCGTTTTATTGCACAGGGCACAAGAACTCTGAGCCTTCTGGATGATGATTTTCGTACCCTCTGTGTAAATCTGCAAATAATCGTTGCAGTCGATTTGAAGCTGCCGTCTTAGTTCCTTTGGCAGAACGAAGCGACCGAGGCTGTCAACCCGACGCATAATACCGGAATCTTTCATGATATAACCTCCTTTTTCACCGGATATTATTCATTATACAAAAAATGGGTACGAGTGTCAACGGTAAATTGGTTGCTTTTTCGTTTCGATAAGAAATAAATATAGTACCATAAGAAAAACTGATAAGCCGTGCAAAAAAATCTGAAAAAAATTGAAAAAAACACTTGACAAATGCAAAAAGGTGTGCTATAATGTAATAGTTGACTGATGAGATATTAGCTCAGTTGGCAGAGCATACGCCTTTTAAGCGTAGGGTCGAGGGTTCAAATCCCTCATATCTCACCACAACAGGAAAGCGGGGGAATCATTTCGATTTCCTCGCTTTTTCGTTGATGCAGATATTTGATTGGAAGTAGAAAGCACCGTTTCGCCAAATGTTAGGTTTGCGAAACGGTGCTTGTCTTTTTATTTATAGAAAACTTCCGACAAAGGGCAGGCAGATGGCTCCGACTGTAATGACAGCCGCCAGAATCAACAGGAGCACCCGCATCAGATTGGAACGGTTCTTTTCTGATTTCATAAAATTCCTCCGTTTGTACGGGGCGTGGGATTAACCACGCCGTTTTTTGCGGTTATAGCTGCCGGAATTGTTTTTGCTGCTGTAAGCGTGGTCACGGCGGAAGCGGTCAGAGCGACCATTTCCGGAGCGTCCGCCGCCGGAACGATAGTTGCTGCGTTCTTCAAAGAGTTTCACCTTTACAGCATGCCCATTGATTTTCGTGGACTGCATCGAAGCAACAATGTTAGATGCTTCCGCAGCCGGTACTTCAACGGTGGTAAATTTGTCGTAGATGTCAATCTTTCCGAATTCTGAACCGGAAAGTTCCGTTGCTTCCACCAGTGCTCCCAAGATAAAGTTTGGAGCCATGCGTTCCTTGCGTCCAACATTGATGTGCAGCTTAACAGTTGCTGCACCGCTCCGCTTGCCCTTGCGAATCGGTTTCGGGATGTCGAATGCCGGCAAGTTTTTGGTTGCAGCTGTAATTTCTTCCTGCAACAGCAGTGCCAGCAGGGTTTCCGCTGGTGTTCCAGCAGCAATCAGCTGTTCTGCCAGTTGAACAGCTTCTTCCGATGGAGCAGCATTGCTGCACTGTTCCTGTAACCGCTGCTGCAACTGGTCTAACGCTTCCTGCTTCATCTCTGCGGAAGTCGGCAGGTTCAGTTCTTCGATGTTGGCTCTGGTGTACTGGGAAATGGCACGCAGTTCCTGTTCCTGTTTTCTGCCGCTGATGATGTTGTAGGCAGTGCCTTCTTTTCCGGCACGTCCGGTTCTGCCGATACGGTGAATATAATATTCATGGTCTTGCGGCAAATCATAGTTGAATACGGCATCAACGCCCTTGACATCAATGCCTCTTGCAGCAACGTCCGTTGCAATCAGGATGTTGCATCTGCCGTTTTTGAAGCTGTTCATGACCTGTGTTCGCTGCATCTGCTTCATATCCCCATGCAGACCAACGGCTGCAAAGCCACGATTTTGCAGGGCTTCGGTCAGTTCATCCACCATTTTCTTGGTGTTGCAGAATACCATAGAGGAAACCGGCTTTTTCGATGCGAGCAGCAGGTGCAGGGCATCGGTCTTTCTGCCCATCGGAACATTGATGGCATATTGTGCAATGGCATCAACGGTACGGTGTGGGCTTTGAATTTGTACCATCTGAGGGTCTTTCTGATACTGCTTGGTGATGGCAAGAATCGCCGGCGGCATCGTTGCAGAGAACAAGACTGTCTGGCGGTCTTCCGGTGTCTGAGCCAGAACGGATTCGATATCTTCCCGAAATCCCATGTTCAGCATTTCGTCTGCTTCATCTAATACAATCGTTCGCAGATGTTCGAGTTTGAGGGTACGGCGGCGGAGATGGTCTAAAACTCTGCCCGGTGTGCCAACAACAATGTTTGCACCGTTTTTCAGAGCGTGAATCTGCCGTTCCATGCTAGCACCGCCATACACGGCAACGGGTTTTACCCACCGTTTGAATTTTGCAAACTTGCCGATTTCCTCGCAAGCCTGCATGGCAAGTTCTCTGGTCGGGCAGAGAATCAGAGCGTAAACAAAGGGTTCTGCATCCTTTGGAATTTGTTCAATAATGGGAATGCTGAATGCGGCAGTTTTGCCCGTACCCGTGTTGGATTTTCCGATGACGTCTTTGCCTTCGAGCAGCAGGGGAATGGTTTTCGCCTGAATTTCGGTCATTTCGGTAAAATTCTGGGTGGCAATCGCCTGTAACATTTCTGCGGAGAGCGTTGTATTTTGAAATTGCATGTTGCTTCCTTTCTTTTGCATAAAATGGAAGCGTATTCGTAGAACGTGCGAATACGCTTCCATTCTGAACAAGGGGTTTGGGATGGTGAATACGGATTATTCGTCGATGTCTTCCGGCATGCTCCAGTTGTGGTAAACATTCTGAACATCGTCGTTTTCTTCGAGGTGTTCGAGCAGCAGGTTCATCTTTTTAATCTGGTCTTCATCGGTCAGGGTGGTGTAGGTTGCTGGAATCTGTTCTACTTCTGCAGAGAGTACGTGATAACCCTTTTCGGTCATGCCGTCCCGCAGGGCTGGCAGAACAGACGGGTCACAGCTGATTTCTACCACATCGTCTTCGACAGAGAGGTCGTCTGCATCAAATGCGAAGCAGTCTTCCATAACGGTATCTTCATCCAGACCGGTGTTTTCGAGAACGACCATGCCCTTTTCGGTGAACAGAAACGAAACACAGCCGCTTGTACCGAGGTTACCGCCGAATTTGTCGAAGTAGTGGCGAATGTCGCCAGCCGTCCGGTTTTTATTGTCGGTCAGGCATTCTACGATGACAGCAACGCCGTTCGGGCCATAGCCTTCATAGACGATGGATTCATAGTTGTTCTTATCGCCGCCGCCGGCAGCCTTCTTAATGACACGGTCGATGTTATCGTTTGGTACATTGTTGGACTTTGCTTTTGCAATCAAGTCCCGCAGCTTTGCATTGCTGCTCGGGTCAGCACCGCCCTCTTTGACGCAGACGGTGATTTCTCTTCCGATTTTTGTGAAAATCTTTGCTTTTGCGGCATCAGTCGCTTCTTTTTTCCGTTTGATATTATTCCATTTAGAATGTCCGGACATGGGTGTTCATCCTTTCGATTGATTTTCTGCTGCATCTGCCGTCAAAACGGCTTGGAATGCGGCAGTTTGCCGAATCTGCTGCATCAATGCTTGCATGCGGTCGGCTGCACCGGTCAGATAGAGATATCCAAACAACGCTTCCAGCCCGGTCGCATAGCGATATTCTGCCTGATGGGCATGCTTGGGAGCGGCATTTCTGCCCCGTAGAAAGACTGCCTGTTCCTCCTCGGTGAGGGTGGGGAGCAGTTCCCGCATGACAGTTGCCTGAAAGCCTGCACAGACCAGTGCCACTTTTTTTTGATGCAGGGCAGCTGGCGGCTGATTGGCAGTGCGAAGCAGCTGTTCCCGAATCAGCGTATCAAAAACGCTGTCGCCCAAAAAGGCGAGGGATAGGGGACTGTATTGTTTGGCATCGTGTGGACTGAGCGGGATTTGTGTCATAGGGGTATCCTTTCGGTGTTACGATACAAAGTCGAATTCAAATCCATAGAGGTTGACGGTGTCGCCTTCCTGAATGCCCATTTCTTCCAGCTTGTCGATGATACCGCTGCTGCGGAGGACTTTCTGGAAGTATTGCAGCGAGGAATAGTCGTCCAAATTGACGGTTCGCAGGATTGGTTCGAGGAATTTTGCATCAATATAATAAACGCCGTCTTCGACTTCAATTTCAAATGTTCCCTTTTCAGTAGTTTCTGCCAGTTCTTCCGCAGAGAGCGGTTCTGGCTCATATTGCAGAATCGGCGGCAGTTCGGTCAGCTTTGCACCGATTGCCTGAACGAGTTCTTTCGTTCCCTGCGTGGTGGCTGCCGAAATGCAGAAGAAGGGAAGTCCTTTTTCCTGTTCGATATAGTTGCGGAATGCGGCAATCTGTTCTTCCGTTGCCATATCGCATTTATTTGCTGCAACCATCTGCGGACGGGCAGCAAGGTCTGCGTTAAAGCGTTCCAGTTCCTGTTGAATGGTTTCGTAGTCCGCAATCGGATCTCTGCCTTCCGAACCGGAAACATCTACAACGTGCAGAATCAGCCGGCAGCGTTCTACATGGCGGAGAAATGCGTGACCTAAGCCAACGCCATCGCTTGCCCCTTCAATCAGTCCCGGAATATCTGCCATGACGAAAGAAGATTCTGCGTTGCACTGCACCACGCCTAGAACAGGAGTCAGGGTAGTGAAGTGGTAATTTGCAATTTTTGGTTTTGCTGCACTGACAACAGAAATGAGGGTAGATTTTCCGACATTCGGATAACCAACCAATCCCACGTCAGCGAGCAGTTTCAGTTCGAGGATGACCTCAAATTCTTCACCCGGAAAGCCAGGTTTTGCGAAACGGGGAATCTGACGGGTAGAGGTTGCGAAGTTGCAGTTGCCTCTGCCGCCGTTTCCGCCCTTTGCGAGAATCTGCGGTTCATCGGTCGAGAGATCCGCCATGATTCTGCCGTTTTTGGCATTCCGGACAATCGTTCCCCGTGGAACTTTAATCACAAGGTCGGGAGCACTTTTTCCGGTGCAGCGTTTTGCACCGCCATTTTCGCCCCGCTTTGCGACATATTTTTTGTGGTAACGGAAATCGAGCAGCGTAGACAAGTTGGTATCTACCTGAAAGACGATATTGCCGCCTTTGCCGCCGTTTCCGCCGTCTGGGCCGCCGGCAGCAACATATTTTTCCCGATGAAACGAAACTGCACCGTCACCGCCGTCTCCAGCTTTGATATAAATTTTAACCTTATCAACAAACATAGCAACCTCATACTCTCTGTCAAATACGGATGGATGGGGGATGAAAAGAAAATCCCAAGCGGAAAAGCTCGGGATTTCTGTCAGATGCTTTGTTTCAATCCACAGTCGGTAATTTCACAGAGCCTGACGTATCATCAGAGGGTTGACTGTGGTTTGTCTCGTGTCAGTGGGGGATACCGATTTCTCTCCGCCCGCCGCTGACGTTTTGACTTGCAATTCCGCTCACCACCTGTAGCGGTGGGAGAATCCTTGCTGTTATTCGATAGAAACGCTTATTCAGCTGTGTAAACGCTGACCTTCTTCCGGTCACGTCCCCAACGCTCGAACTTTACAATACCGTTTACTGTTGCAAACAAGGTATCATCAGAACCGATCTGAACGCCGTTACCCGGATGAATGTGTGTGCCTCTCTGGCGAACCAGAATGTTGCCAGCCTTAACGAACTGACCATCTGCCCGCTTTACACCCAGCCGCTTGGATTCAGAATCACGGCCGTTCTTGGTAGAACCAGAACCTTTTTTATGTGCAAAGAATTGCATACTAATCTTCAACATGGTTATTTACACCTCCGTGTGTTTTATGGTAATTGCCCCTGAACGAATCAGGAAGCGGAAGCATTCCGGATTTGAATACAACCCGGTGCTTCTTCGGTTAAGAGCTGCATTTGCAGGAGCAAGCCCTGCAAAAGCCGTTCTGCATTTACGTCTTGGATCGCATCCACAGAAATAGAAATGCAGTTTTCCTCCACAGCAATTTCAGCCGGCAGCTGATAGATTTCTGTCAGCAGATTTGCGGTCAGCTGTACGGAAGCGGAAACGCTTGCACAGATGACATCCTGTCCGGCATCGGCATATCCGGCATGTCCCGAAACGGAAACACCCGTCAGCCGCTGATTGCGATGATAAAATGTGGCGGTAATCATGATACAGGGGACTTACGCCTCGATGGCTTCGATCTGTACCTTGGTATACGGCTGTCTGTGACCCTGCTTCTTCTTTTCGGACTTCTTCGGCTTGTAAGTCATAACAGTGATCTTCTTTGCCTTACCGTTCTTCAGAACCTTTGCACTTACAGTTGCACCTGCAACATAAGGAGCACCAACGGTCAGACCGTCTTCCTTGCTAACAGCAACAACCTTATCAAATGTAACGGTAGATTCTTCTTCAGCGTTCAGCTTTTCGATAAAAACAACGTCTCCCTGCTTTACCTGATACTGCTTTCCGCCGGTTTCAATGACTGCGTACATGTGTATGCACCTGCCTTCTTTTCAAACTCGCTGTTTCAGGTACACGAAAAAAGGTGTTTCAATTGACCTGAACCCATGCGGTTTTTCTATTATATCATAGTTTCTGCGGAATGTCAAGAATAGTTTCTTTGAAAATGTAAATTTTTTATGACAGGTCGAATTGGTGGAAAAATCGTCGGAAATACGGGGCAGTTTCCCGACAAAAGCCGTAGAATTGTGACAAAAATGTGTTGCAATTGTTGTCAGCATTGTCCAAAAATAAAAGCTGGAAATTGTGCTATGTGCCATTTTCCGAAAAGGCATATTTACAAATCGTCTGATTTGTGGTAAAATGAGAGAAGAAAAATGGGACGAATTTACAGCGTTTCCGTTTGCAGAATGATTTTTAGAAAGAGGGGAAGAACCATATGTCAGCTTGGGATACAACACAACATGCAGACCATCCGAATCCGCAGCCATCCGGGAACCGTCCACCCAGACGCAAAAAACCGAGAATTCGCTATGACCGGATTGTACTGGTTGCACTGGTTTTGATTGGCTTGATTTGTCTGCTGGTACTGGGCGTGAAACAGTGTGGAAAAAAGGATATGACTGGGAACAGTTCCTCCGGTGCGGCAGCAACCACCACACAGATTTCCACAGAGCCGCTGGAACGAACATTGGCACTGACGGCGGAAGATGTCCATAAGGGCAGCTTGATTCTGGTCAATGCCGACCATGTTTATACATTTGCCGCAGATGATGTCAGCTTAGAAACAGTCTATGAGGGCAGAAACAGTTGTTATGGTGTCAGTGATATGGAAGTTTCTCTGGATGCAGATGTCATTGACCATTTCAATCAGCTGATGCAGGCATATTATAATATCTATGACAACAATGATATTATGATTGTGAGCGGATACCGGACACGGGAAGAACAGGCTGCCTATTATGAAAGCAAAAAGACGATGCTGCCGGGCGGATATTCTGATTATCATACAGCACGGTCGTTTGATTTGGTGGTTTATCCGAATGGGACAACCTCCAATTATTATGCAGCAACTGGCGACTATGCGTGGATTGCAGAGCATGCCGCAGAGTATGGATTTGTTTTGCGGTATCCGGACGGAAAAGCCGATAAAACCGGCATCAGTCCAAGAGCGTATACATTCCGGTATGTTGGCGTTCCGCATGCCCTTTATATGTATGAAAATGGGCTTTGTTTAGAAGAATACTTAGAAGAGATTCAGGGCTATTCCGCAGATAAGCCATTGACAATTGGTACAGACGGTGGAGAATGGAACGTTTTCTATATGCAAGCCAACACCAGCGGCAGCACACAAATTGCCGTTCCGCAGGATGCAACCTATACAGTTTCCGGCGATAATGTCGGCGGATTTATCGTTGCCTATCAGGAGGCAGGAACAGCAGCCGTTACCACTGCCGTTGATGCAACTGGTGATGCTGCTGAAACAACGGTTGTTCCCGAAACGACCGCAGAGAATGCACAATAAACTGAGATTTTATCAGCACAAAAAGCACTTCCGAAATGGAGGTGCTTTTTTCTGATTATTTTTCAAAGAAAAATTGTCGAATTCTGTCGAATGGAAAAAGATATGATATTTTTTCAGCGATTTACTTTTATTTTCAAAAAGAATGGAAAAATAGGTTGACTTTTATAGGCATTTGATATATAATAAGCATGTAGGTTGGGTAAGTTGAAGGAGAACTTATTATGAGAAGCTTTAAAAAGATGACAGCAGTTGTTATGGCAGTCGCAACACTTGCAACCAGCATGGTTCCGTTTTCCGCGGATGCGTTGTACTACAATGAAAATTCTAAGTTTACCTATGACTTAGCGGTTGAATCGGAATCAGATGATATGATTAAGGTTACATTTTATACAACTTATAATCCTGGAACGGCTGCTATTTCTATGGCATTAAAGTATGATGAAAAAAATCTTGAATGCGTAAAAAGCGATATGGATATTTTTTATCATTCTGAAACATTAAATGGTATGAATACTAATGCAAGAAATGGAATGGCTATTGCGGCAGCTGCTACAATAAGTGGAGAAGATTATTTTGAACCAATAAGTTTTTCTTATTATTTTAAAATAAAGGATGATGATAAAAAAAGAACATATGATTTTTCTGCATGCGTTTATCAGTATATTTCTAATTCAGAGAATATTAGATTTGGCAGTAATATTAGCAATGTTCCGGTTGTGCCGGATGAAACAACCAAAACAGTTGAAAAGGATACTTACACAAGAAAAATTGGTGATGTAATTCTGGATGGTTCGATTAACATGAGCGATGTAACAGAGTTATTAGGAATTGTTTCTTTTCTAAATGCTTGTACAGGAGAGTTTGAATACCCAATAGTAGAAACCATTTCTTTGAATAATATGCTAACAATGGATCGCACTTATACATTACAGAGTGGAACAACTGGAAGATATCGGGATCGTTTGAAGAATTCTCTGTATGCGAACAATGTTCCGTTTGCCGAAATTGCTGACTGTGATCAAAATGGCAAAATTGAACAAGCGGATGGGCAATTGTTGATTACTTATTATGCACAGGTCGCTGCAGGGCAGAATCCGGAATCCTTGATTAATACAGAACTTTCCAAGGTGGTCTATGCAGATATTACTATGTAATTTGTTAAGATTGCATAAAAACGCATCTTGAATTTTAGTGCTGTTTTTGTTGCTTTTAACTTGACAAAAAATCAAATAAGTGATACAATCATATTGTAAACAAAGCAATATGATTGTTTACTTAAGAAAGGATGGATTGTTATGAAAAAAACATTATGTGCATGCATGGCAGCTGTATTGGCACTGGCTTCTTTGCCGGTACTGGGTGCAAGTGCAGAAGAAACAACTTACGCTCTCGGCGATGTGGACATGGACGGCGTTGTAACAAATGATGATGCTACAATGATTTCCCGTTATGTTTTGGGCTACATTACGTTGACAGAGGAACAGCTGAAACTGGCTGATGTTAATGAAGACGGTGTTGTCGATTTGACAGATGTAACCAAGCTCTATAATGAAAAGCAGATCTATGTTCTGGGCGATGTGGATATGGACGGCGTTGTAACTGGTCACGATACGGCGATGGTTTCCCGTTATGTTTTGGGCTACATTACGTTGAAAGAGGAACAGCTGAAACTGGCTGATGTTAATGAAGACGGTGTTGTCGATTTGACAGATGTAACCAAGCTCTATAATGAAAAGCAGATCTATGTTCTGGGCGATGTGGACATGGACGGCGTTGTAACGGGTCACGATACGGCGATGGTTTCCCGTTATGTGCTGGATGACACCTATACGCTGACAGAGGAACAGTTGAAGTTGGCAGATGTCAATGAAGATGGAGTAGTTGATCAGGCAGATGCTGACAAGCTCTATACGGAAATGCAGGTTTATTCACTCGGGGATATTGATATGAGTGGAATGGCTGAGGTAGGCGATACTTCGGATATTCTGGTCTACTATGCAAAGGTGAGTGCAGGTCAGAATGTAGAACTGACAGCAGTACAAAAGAATTTGGCAGATGTTGACTTGAATGGAACCGTTGATATTACCGATGCATGCTATAATTTAGCTGGTTATGCACGGGCAGCAGCTGGACAGAAAGCTTATAATCGGGACAATGAAAAGCAGTATTATTATGCTCCAGTTAAAATTGTGATTCAGGATCCAGATGATCCGAATTATACAGGAGATCTTGAACCGGATACGGTTTATGTTCCAAAGACAAAGGCTTAACCGCTTGCTGTTTGTAAAAAAGCAAATAAAAGAAATCAGACCGCTGTGCTGGGAAACCGGTGCAGCGGTTTTTCGTTTGAAATCCGGCATTTTGCACAGGAATGCATAGCCCTGCGGAAAGATTCCGAAAAGTTTTTTAAAATGTTTGGAGAAGTACTTGCAAAATGCAGTAAAATAGTGTAAAATAAAAGGGTACGGTGCGATTGCACTGCAAAAAGGTTTACATTTATTCATGAAAGGATGTCAGAAAATGGCAGGTTTGAACAAAGTAACAGTAGACGATATTGATGTAAAGGGCAAAAAGGTACTGGTAAGAGTAGACTTTAACGTACCGATGAAGGATGGCGTGATCACAAACGACAACCGGATTCAGGCTGCTCTCCCGACTATTAAAAAGCTCGTTTCCGAAGGCGGCAAGGTAATCCTCTGCTCTCACCTCGGTAAGCCGAAGAATGGTCCGGAAGCAAAGTTCTCCCTGAAGGCTGCTGCAGAACGCCTTGCAGAACTGGTTGCTCCGACAAAGGTTACATTCGTACCGTCTGATAAAGTTGTAGATGACAGCGTAAAGGCTGCTGTAGATGCAATGCAGGACGGCGAAATCATCGTTCTGGAAAACACCAGATTCCGTGGTGCAGAAGAAACCAAGAACGGCGAAGAATTCAGCAAGGAACTTGCTTCCCTCGCAGATGTATTTGTAATGGATGCATTCGGTAGTGCCCACAGAGCACACGCTTCCACTGCTGGCGTTACCAAGTTTGTAAAGACCACCGCAGTTGGTTATCTGATGCAGAAGGAAATCCAGTTCCTCGGCAATGCAGTTGAAGATCCGGTTCGTCCGTTCGTTGCAATTCTGGGCGGTGCAAAGGTTGCTGACAAGCTGAATGTTATTTCGAACTTGCTCGAAAAGTGCGATACCCTGATTATCGGCGGCGGTATGGCTTACACCTTCCTGAAGGCAGAAGGCTATGAAGTTGGTACTTCTCTGGTAGATGATACCAAGCTGGATTACTGCAAGGAAATGATTGAAAAGGCAAAGGCAAACGGCAAGCAGCTGCTCCTGCCGGTTGATACCGTAACCGCTAAGGCTTTCCCAGACCCGATTGATGCAGCAATCGAAGTAGAAACTTACGATGCACAGCATCTGCCGGCTGACAAAATGGGTCTGGATATCGGCGAAAAGACACAGAAGCTGTTCGCTGACGCTGTTAAGTCTGCAAAGACCGTTGTTTGGAATGGCCCGATGGGTGTATTTGAAAACCCAGTTCTGGCAAAGGGTACAATCGCTGTTGCACAGGCTCTGGCTGATACCGATGCAACGACCATCATCGGCGGCGGTGACTCCGCAGCAGCTGTTATGCAGCTGGGCTTCGCTGATAAGATGAGCCACATCTCCACTGGTGGCGGTGCATCTCTGGAATATCTCGAAGGCAAGGAACTGCCGGGCGTTGCAGTAATCGCAAACAAGTAAGAGATATTGTTTTCTGGGAAGCAGACCGCTTTTCTGCTCCGGTAGAAGAGCGGCTGTTCCAACAGAAAGGAACTGCCAATGTTGAAAAAAACATGGGAACAGATTGCAGATACTCCGAAAAAAGAGGTTGCATTGCCGTTTGCCTGTGGGGTTGCCTGCGGGATTTTGATTGGACTGCTTGCAGTTCCATTCTCCAAGGGCATTGTCATCGGCAGCTATAATAATTGCAATCATCGGGTATCGGATGAATCTGTACGGGAATTGCCGGAACAAGACGGCGAAAATTATGAAGAATAAGGAGCAAATTCAATTATGAATAAGGCACTGAGAAAGGCAATTATTGCCGGCAACTGGAAAATGAACAAGAACCGCAAGGAAGCTGCGGAACTGATTGAAGCACTCAAGCCAATCGCAGCAGACAAGACTTGTGGTGTGATTATCTGCGTACCGTTCACCAACCTGGAAACCGCTCTGCGGCTGACAGAAGGCACGAACATTGAAGTTGGTGCTGAAAACGTACACTTTGAAGAAAAGGGTGCATTCACTGGCGAAATTTCTGCAGATATGCTGACAGAAATGGGCGTAAAGTATGTTATCGTTGGTCACTCCGAAAGAAGACAGTACTTCGGTGAAACCGATGAAACTGTTCGCAAGAGAACCACTGCTGCTCTGAAGGCTGGCATGACGGTTATTCTGTGCGTTGGTGAAACCCTTGAAGAACGGGAACTGGGCATTACAGAAGAAGTCGTTGCAAAGCAGGTAAAGGTTGCTCTGCATGACGCTTGCGAAAAGTGCATCAAGAATGTCATCATCGCTTATGAACCGGTATGGGCAATTGGTACTGGTAAGACTGCAACCGCAGAACAGGCTGAAGAAGTTTGCGGTTTCATCCGGAAGACCGTTGCTGGTCTGTTCGGTCAGGCAGTTGCTGACGGCATGACCATTCAGTACGGCGGTTCTATGAACGAAAAGAACTGTGCAGAACTGCTGGCTAAGGAAGACATCGACGGCGGCTTGATTGGCGGTGCTTCTCTGGTTGCTGAAAAGTTTGGCGTTCTGCTGGAAGAAGCTTCTAAGTAAGCAAATTCTTTTCAGTAAAAATTGCATGAATCAGGCAGGCGGTTTTTGATGACCGCCTGTTTTTGAAAAGGAGAAAAAACATGAGTAAAAAACCAGTTGCATTGATTATCATGGATGGTTTCGGCTATAACAAGGATACCTTTGGCAACGCCATTGCAGCTGCCAACAAGCCGAATATCGACAAGTATTTGCAAGGCCCGCACACCTTGATTGGTGCAAGCGGTCTGGACGTTGGTCTGCCGGATGGACAGATGGGCAACTCCGAAGTTGGTCACACCAACATCGGTGCTGGTAGAATCGTTTATCAGATGCTGGTCAAGATTACAAAGGACATTCAGGACGGCGTATTCTTTGAAAACAAGGCTCTGTGCGATGCGATGGAAAATTGCAAGAAGAACGGCACAGCTCTGCACCTGATGGGTTTGCTCTCTCCGGGCGGCGTACACAGCCACATGGAACACCTGTTCGGTCTGCTGGAAATGGCAAAGCGTCACGGCCTGAAAGATGTATATGTTCATGCATTCCTGGACGGCAGAGATGAACCGCCAACGTCCGCAGCTGGCTTCATGAAGACCACTTGCGAAAAGATGCAGGAAATTGGTGTTGGTAAGATTGCAACCATTTCCGGCCGTTACTATGCAATGGATCGTGATAACGCTTGGGATCGTGTCGAAAAGGCATATGCTGCTATGGTTTATGGCGAGGGTGAAACCGGAACCGAACCGGTTCAGGCAATCGAAGATTCCTATGCAAAGGAAGTAACTGACGAATTTATGCTGCCGACTGTTCTGGACAAGAATGGCTTGATTAAGGAACAGGATAGCGTGATTTTCTTCAACTTCCGTCCTGACCGTGCAAGACAGATTACCAGAAGTTTTGTTGACCCAGAATTCAAGGGCTTTGCACGCAAGAAGGGCTTCTTCCCGCTGCATTTCGTTTGCATGGCACAGTATGACGCAACCATGCCGAATGTAACCGTTGCTTATCCGCCGGAACAGCTGCACATGACACTGGGCGAATATCTGAGCAAGTGCGGAAAGACCCAGTTGCGAATTGCAGAAACTCAGAAATATGCACACGTTACCTTCTTCTTTAACGGTGGCGAAGAAAAGGTATTTGACGGCGAAGAACGGATTCTGATTCCAAGCCCGGATGTACCGACATTCGACCTCAAGCCGGAAATGAGTGCATACGAAGTAACCGATGCAGTTGTAAAGGCAATTGAAGAAGAAAAGTATGATGTCATCATCCTGAACTATGCAAACTGCGATATGGTTGGTCATACGGGTATCTTTGATGCTGCAAAGCAGGCTGTAGAAGCTGTTGATACCTGCGTGGGCAGAATGGTAGATGCCATTCTGGCAAAGGGCGGCGTTGCCCTGATTACTGCTGACCACGGTAATGCAGATAAGATGTGCGAACCGGACGGCACACCGTTCACCGCACATACCACCAACCCAGTACCGTTTATCGTTGTTGGTGAAGACTGCAAGCTGCGTGATGGCGGCGTTCTGGCGGACATCGCTCCGACAATGCTGCAAGTACTTGGCTTGCCGCAGCCGGAAGAAATGACTGGCAAGAGCCTGATTGTTTCTGAATAAATTGCAAACACTCTGATTGATACAACGAACCCCCATGCGTGGAGCAAATGCCATGCATGGGGGTTTTTCTGTTGGTCAACGCTTGCAGTGTTTCTGTAAGCCCTCCCAAAAAATTTTTGTATGAGGGGCAAGATATGTCTGTTCTCGCCGTACCAGATAAATTGTCGTATCCGGCAGGGAATCGGAGATGGGAACGATTCGGGTTTCCGGATTTTGCAGCAGGGAGCAGGCAGACTCCGGAACAATTCCAACCCCTAATCCAGCATCTGCCCAATAGACGGTTGTACGGGCATCTTCATTCACGCAGAAATAGGAAACGGGCAATTCCAACGTGCGGAATGTCTGGTTTAAGATGTGTTCCCAGCGGCGGTAGATAATCAGTGGACGTTCTGCCAGTTCTTGCAGGGAAATGGTGTCTGCCTCGGAAAAGAACGAATGATGCCCCACTGCAATGAGCGATTCTGTCTGTAGGGGAACTTTCTGAATGCCCTCTGCGGAGAATGGCGAACGCACCAACGCCAGTTCTACCCGGTCTTGGTGCAGCTTTTCTAAAATCTGATAAGTGTCAGATTCATAGAGTGAAAACCGAATTTGCGGATACTGTGCATGAAACCATTTCAGCCACTGCGGCAGCAGGGAACAGCCAACCGATGAAATAACGCCCAGCCGAATCGTTCCGCTGGTCTGTTCAGAGCAGACAGCCAATTCTTCTTCGGTGATTCGCCGCAGTTCCAGCATGGATTTTGCACGGGTATAGAGCAACTTTCCGGCTTCGGTCAGCTGGACTTCTCTTGCACCTCGCAAGAATAATACACAGCCCAATTCTTTTTCCAGTCGTTTCATCTGCATGCTTAACGGCGGCTGAGAGAGAAAAAGTTTCTTTGCCGCAGCCGTAATGCTGCCGCTCTCGGCAATCGCCACAAAATATTGTAACTGGTGGAAGTCCATGGTTTCCTCCTATAGCAAAAAAGTATGGATTCCATACAAAATATATATTTTTGGAATCCCGCTTTCTATGATATAATAAAATACAGAAAAAATCAAGAGGAGGATTGTATTTTTGTGTGGAAATTACTGCGATTTTTGAAGCCGTACCGCAAAGAGTCGATTTGTGCACCGCTGTTTAAGCTGCTGGAGGTCGTCTTTGAGTTGCTGGTACCGCTGGTGGTTGCTCACATGATTGACAGCGGCATCGGGGGAGCGGATAAAGGGATCATTGTTCGTTCGGTTTTGCTGATGATTACCTTGGGAGCGGTCGGGCTGGCAAGTGCCACTACAGCCCAGTATTTTGCAGCGAAAGCTTCTGCTGGCTTCGGGGCAAATATTCGCTATGCCATGATGCAGCATATTCAAAAGCGGTCGTATGCAGAACTTGACCAGATGGGGACAAACACCATGATTACCCGTATTACCAGTGATGTCAATCAGGTGCAAAGTGGTGTCAATATGGCATTGCGTTTGGTCATGCGGTCGCCGTTTGTCGTCATTGGGGCAATGATTATGGCGTTTACGGTAGATGTCAAATGTGCCCTGATTTTTGCAGCTGTCATTCCATTGCTGGCGATTGTGGTATTTGCGATTATGTTCGGCAGCATTCCGCTGTATCAGAATGTACAGAAGAAATTAGATGGCATTTTAGGACGTACCCGTGAAAATTTGTTGGGTGTTCGGGTGTTGCGTGCATTCCGGAAAGAACAGGAAGAAATGGATGCCTTCACGCAGGAGAGTGTCGAACTTTCTGCCCTGCAAAAGCGAGTGGGGCGGATTTCTGCCCTGATGAATCCGGCAACCTATATTCTGCTGAACTTGGCAATTGTTTTTCTGATTTGGACGGGTGCATTGCAAGTCAATGTTGGCGTTTTGACGCAGGGTGCAATCATCGCCCTGTATAACTATATGTCACAGATTCTGGTAGAGCTGATTAAGTTGGCAAACCTGATCATTACCCTGACGAAATCCATTGCCAGCGGCAACCGGATTCAAGATATGCTGGAATTTGGCGAAGAGCCGGACAACACTGGTAAGCAGGATTGCAAAGTTGCTGCGACAGCTGGTGCAGAAATTCGGTTTGACCATGTTTCCTGTCGTTATCCGCAGGCAAGTGCAGATGCTCTGGAAGATATTAGCTTTACGGCAAAGGCTGGGGAAACCATTGGAATTATCGGCGGAACAGGCTCTGGAAAAACAACGCTTGTGAACTTGATTCCGAACTTCTATCCGGCAACTGCCGGAACGGTTTCCATTGATGGCGTAGACGTCAAGCAGTGTACCGATGCTTCGCTGCGGGCACAAATCGGAATCGTGCCGCAGAAAGCAGTGTTGTTCCAAGGCACGATTCGGGAGAATTTGCAGTGGGGCAAGGAAGATGCCACCGATGCGGAATTGTATCAGGCTCTGGAAATCGCACAGGCAAGAGAAATTGTTGAGAAAAAAGCTGGAAAGCTGGATGAACGCATTACCGAAAATGCAAGCAATTTGTCCGGCGGACAGCGGCAGCGGTTGACCATTGCCCGTGCATTGGTGCGGCAGCCTCGAATTCTGATTTTGGATGACAGTGCATCCGCTTTGGACTATGCAACAGATGCTGCTTTGCGGCAGTCTTTGCAGCAGATGCCGAACCGCCCGACAACATTCTTAGTATCACAGCGGACAGCCTCGCTGCTACAGGCTGACCGGATTCTGGTTTTGGATGGCGGAAAGCTGGTCGGAAACGGAACACATGCGGACTTGCTGGAAACCTGTCCGATTTATCAGGAAATCTATTATTCTCAGTTCCCGAAAGAGGAGGTGCAGACAAATGCCGAAGAAAACCGATAAAGAACCCCAGAACTGGAAACGGATTTGGCAGATGATTCGCCCATATCGGGGCTGGATGATTGCCTCGATGGTGTTGGCTGCCTTTACGGTTGCCTTTACGCTGTATATTCCAATTTTGGTCGGCGATGCGATTGATGCAATGGTGGAGGCTGGAAAAGTTTCCTTTGCGATTATCACGCCAATTTTATGGAAGATTGCAATTTTAGCCGTTTTAACTGCCCTGTTTCAATGGATTATGCAGACCATGCACAATAAAATTACCTATCAGGTGGTACGGGATTTCCGGACGGCTGCCTTTGAGAAGATTCAGAAGCTGCCGCTCTCTTATCTTGACCGACACCCAACCGGTGAAACGGTCAGCCGTGTCATTACAGACGTTGATCAGTTCGCAGATGGCTTGCTGATGGGCTTTACGCAGCTGTTTACAGGGGTGTTCACGCTGATTGGAACACTGCTGTTCATGCTGGTACTGGACTGGAAAATCAGTCTGGTGGTTATCTTGATGACACCGCTTTCAATCTTGTTTGCAAAGAGCCTTTCGGGGCATATTTATAAGATGTTCCGGGCACAGTCGGAAGCTCGTGCAGAACAAACCGCAATGGTGAATGAAGCCATCGGCAACCAGAAAGTCATTCAGGCATTCCACCATGAAGAAGCAACCATGGAGCAGTTTCAGGAAAACAACAAAAAGTTGCAGGAAACTTCGCTCCGTGCATCGTTCTTTTCTTCTTTGATCAATCCGGGAACACGGTTTATTTATGCGGTTGTCTATGCAGCAGTTGGATTGATTGGGGCACTTTCTGTTCTGAGCGGAAGAATTACGATTGGCGGACTGTCTTGCTTCTTGAATTACACCAACCAGTATACCAAGCCGTTTAATGAAATTACTGGCGTGCTGACAGAATTGCAAAATGCGGTTGCCTGTGCAAATCGGCTGTTTAACCTGCTGGACGAACCAGAAGAAACACCGGATGCTCCGGATGCAGTGGATAGGAAAACGGTTGACGGAACTGTGACGATTCAGGATGTGGATTTCTCCTATGTACCGGAAAAGCCACTGATTGAACACTTGAATTTACAGGCGAAATCCGGACAGCGGATTGCCATTGTTGGGCCGACTGGCTGCGGAAAGACAACCCTCATCAATTTGCTGATGCGGTTCTATGAAGTGAACAGCGGAGCGATTTTGATTGATGGCGTGGAAACCAAGCACATGACCCGACATAGCCTCCGGCAGAATTTCGGGATGGTTTTACAGGAAACATGGCTGAAGAGCGGCACGATTCGAGAGAATATCTGTATGGGAAAGCCGGATGCAACAGAAGAAGAAATGATTCTGGCAGCCAAGGCGGCTCATGCACACACCTTTATTCAACAGTTGCCGCAGAGCTATGATACGGAAATTCGGGACGGCGGAAACCTCTCACAGGGGCAGAAACAGTTGCTTTGTATTGCAAGAGTGATGTTGTGCTTGCCGCCGATGCTGATTTTGGATGAAGCAACCTCTTCGATTGATACCCGAACAGAAGTGCGGATTCAAGAGGCGTTTGCAACGATGATGAAGGGCAGAACGAGCTTTATCGTTGCCCATCGGCTTTCGACTATTCGGGAGGCAGATGTGATTCTGGTCATGAAAGATGGGCATATCATCGAGCAGGGCAATCATGAAACGCTGCTGGAGAAGAACGGATTTTATGCGAAATTGTATCGAAGCCAGTTTGTACAGACTGCAAGTTGAATGAAAATGAAATCATAGAAAAGACCCGATAGAGCAGGAGCAACTCTGTCGGGTCTTGTTGTATCTGGAGAAGTAAGGCTGTCAAATACGAGCCGCAGGCAAACAAAAAGTTTTTCGGTGCAGCAGTTTTTCAAAAATGC
>OOBV01001150.1_pt1 | contig 19067 bp, 19 predicted proteins | sample 1671731 | NCBI WGS metagenome assembly OOBV01 (sample SAMN06348186, study PRJEB24527) | human gut metagenome | biome: human gut; feature: ankylosing spondylitis patient; material: feces | host: Homo sapiens | place: China | collected 2015-10
TGGCGCGCAGGCGGGCCTGCTTCCGGCGATCCACCGCCTCCCGTCCGAGGGCAAAGCGCTCCTCCGTCCGAAGCTTTACTTCTATAAAGGATAAATACTTGTCAGTAGCTGCTATGAGGTCAATTTCCCCAAACCGGCTGCGGTATCCAGCCGCCAAGACCTTCCAGCCCTTTCGCCGCAGCTCCGCCGCCGCCAGCGCCTCCCCCCAGCGGCCCAGCAGCTTTGCCTCTCCCCCGCTCACAGCTTCTTCAAAAAGGTCCGCCGGTGGATGGGACAGGGGCCGTACCGGCGCAGCAGCTCATAGTGCCGCTTGGTGCCGTAGCCCTTGTGGCGCTCGAACTCATATTCCGGGTAGCGTTCCGCCATCTGCTCCATATAGCGGTCCCGGCTCACCTTGGCCAGGATAGAGGCTGCGGCGATCGAAGCCGAAAGGCTGTCTCCCTTTACAACCGTCTGGTGCTCCAGGAGGATAGCCGCCGTTTTGCCGTGGTCCCGGTTGCCGTCGATCAGCGCAAAGCCGGGTGCGGGCTCCAGGCGGTCGATGGCCATCTGCATGGACTTGATGCGGGCGCTGAGGATATCGGTGGCGTCAATCTCCTCGGCCTCTACCCGGGCCACCGCCCAGGCCACCGCTACGGTTCGGATCGTGTCGTACAGAGCATCCCGCCGCTTGGGTGTCACCTGCTTGGAGTCGTTGAGCCCGGCGATGGGGTCGTCCGCATCCAGCACCACGCCCCCCACGGCCAAAGGCCCCGCCAAGGGCCCGCGTCCCACCTCATCGAGCCCGATGACCACCGACCCTCCCCGCTCGGCGGCGAGCTCCCGCTCGAAAGCGTACATCCCCGCGAGCCGCGCCTCCTCTGCGGCCTCGGCCTCAAGACGGCGGCGCGCCACCTCCACGGCGGCCCGTACGCCCTTGCGCGTGTCGGCCACAAGCGACCGCTCCAGCACGGCGAAGGCGGCCGCATCGGCCTCCTGCAGCTTCCGTCGGATCTCGGGGACGGTCAGATCAATCACCTCGGGCTCCTTCCCACCGGCGAGGAATACGAAAAAGGGCCCCCGAAGGAGCCCTCGCAAACACAAAAGATAAGGCCTAGCGGAACGCCTTCTCCTTGATCTTGGCGGCCTTGCCCACCTTGTTGCGCAGGTAGTACAGCTTGGCACGGCGCACATCGCCCTTGCGGGTGACCTCGATCTTCTCGATCTTCGGGGAATGCACGGGGAAGGTGCGCTCCACGCCGATGGAGAAGCTGATCTTGCGCACGGTGAAGGTCTCGCGAACCGACTCGCCCTGACGGCGGATGACGTCGCCCTGGAACACCTGGATACGCTCGCGGTTGCCCTCGGTGATGCGATAGTGAACCTTCACGTTGTCGCCCACGTGGAACTCGGGGAGGTCCTGCTTGATCTGCTGCTGCTCAATAGCGCGAATGATATCCATTGCCTTTTCCTACTCTATACTTCTAAATGGTCTTGCATCATTTCTCGTTTGGACGCGATTTGACAGTATATCGCCCCTATACCCTCGGCGCAAGGGAAATTATCGCGCCTTTCTGGGAAAGTCCACGAACGGCACACGGAAGCTCGAAGCGGCGCGACAAAGGAGCTACTTCTCCTCTTCCTCCACGATGACGAACTCGTCGGCGCCTTCCGTCTCCTGGGCCACGAGCATCTGCTCGAACATGGAGGCCGTGGCCGAAAAATCGCTCGGCAGCACCACCGTGGACTGGCGGCCGTTGCGGGCGAACTCGCTCATCATGTCGGTCCACTGGGTGAAGATGAACAGCTGGTTGGCCTCGGCCGCCGACACGCCGGAGCTCTTGATGACCGCAAGCGACTCCGAGATGCCGTCGGCGATGGCCTTGCGCTGGGCGGCAATGCCCCGGCCCGCCTGCTCCATGGCCTCGGCGCGAGCCCGTGCCTCGGTGACCACTTTGATGCGCTCGGCCTCGGCCAGCGACTGGGCGGCCTCCTTCTCGCGCTGGGCGGAGTTGATGCGGTTCATGGACTGCTCCACGTCGGCGGGCAAATCGATGGAGGTGATGAGCGTGCTCACCACGTCGTAGCCGTAGGCCACCATGAGGCCGGAAACGGTCTGGTTCACGTCCGACGCGATGGCGTCCTTTTTGTCGAAGACCTCGTCAAGCGTGTACTGCGGCACGCTGGAGCGCAGGGCGTCGATGAGGTAGGAGCGCATCTGAGCCGTGGGGTTGGCCAGCATGTAGTAGCTGCGCCACACGCCCGAGGGCTGCCCGTTGGCCGCCGGCTGGGCGCTCACACGGTACTGGGCGGCGATGGCCATGGTCACCGTCACGTTGTCGCGGGTCTTCGCATCGATCCCGAACTGCTCCTGGCGCGTGCGCATGTCCACCTTAGCGGCAATGGTCTCGAAGAACGGGATCTTAATGTTCAGGCCCGCGCCCACGGTGCGGTTGAACTTGCCCAGCCGCTCGATGATGTAGACGCTCTGCTGCGGAACAATAAACAGCGCCTGAGGCAGAAGCAGCACCAAAAGAACGATGATGATAGCAAGTCCGATCATAGGATTCCTTTCGTCGAGGGGGCCAGGCGATGGATTGGCAACGCCTCGCCTGATTCGCCTCCCATAGTACTACAATGGAGCGAACCTACCGCGAAGTTTAAGGAGTTGCCGTGATAGAACCAGCCCGCGCCGCCTTCCTGCTCATCGATATGCAGAACGGATTCATCGACGGCGCCTCGCCCCTGTGCATCGCCGGTGCCGCCGCCACCGTTCCTGCCTGCGCCCATGCCCTGGCCGCCGCCCGCGAGCACGGCCTCGCCGTCTTCCACGTGCGCCGCGCCTACGCTGCCGACGGCAGCGATGTGGAGGCCGTGCGCTGGGAAGCGTGGGCAGAAGGGGGCCGGCCGCTTTCCAGCGCCGATCCGATGAGCCTTTCGTGCCCGTCTGAGCTGGCGCCGGCCCCTGGCGAGCCCGTCGTCGTGAAGCCGAGCTGGTCGGCCTTCTTCGGCACCGATCTGGACGTCCTGCTGCGCGCACGGGGCATCGGCACCCTCGTGCTCGCGGGCACCCCCAACTGCGTGCGCTCGACGGCCTACGACGGGCTGGCGCGCGGCTTCAACGTCGCCGTCCTGCGGGACGCCACCTCCTCGCGCAGCCCCGAAGCACAGGAGGCGAATCTGGCGGACATGGAGGCCGCGGGCATCCAGCTTATCCACACCGACGACTTCGCGGCCAACGGGCTTCTGCACGTCCGCGACACCGAGGCCGAGGTGGCCCGGGCCGTGGCCCTGGAGCTGGAGGCGAAGGCGCGGAACACGGAAACGGACGCGGCAGCGGATACGGCGGCCGCAAATGGCTCGGGGGCTCCCTTGCCCCCTACCCCGACGCTCGAGTCCATCGAGACCGTCTCTACCGGCTGGATCAACAAGTACCACCTGCACTACACGCTGCCCGACGGGCGCCCCTACACCTACGAGGGCGTCTCCCGCAAGGGGCCCGAGCGCTACGAGGCCGCTTTGGAGGCCTTAGGGAGCACCGGTGCGCCCGACCCCGACGCCGTCTGCATCGTGCCCCTTCTGCCCGACGGCTCGGTGCTGCTGGAGCGCGAGTTCCGCTATCCGCTGAACAGCTGGTGCGTATCGCTGCCCGCCGGCCTCATCGACGCCGGCGAGTCTTTGGAAGAGGCCGTCGCTCGCGAGCTTTCCGAGGAGACCGGCTACCGGCTGCGCGACGACATCGCCCCGGCGGTGCGTCCGCTGCCCCAGCCCGGCTTCTCGTCCACGGGCCTTACCGAGGAGAACGTCCAGGTGGTCTTCGCCCAGGTGGAGGCCGCCGGAAAAGCGCGCCCCGACAGCGCCGAGCTCATCGAGCCCTTCACCGTGGCCCGCGCCAACCTGCGCGCCTTCCTGGACGCCAACCAGCTCCCCATCGGCACCCGCTGCCAGCTCATCCTGGAGTTGCTCGCGATCTAGCATCGCCGGAACCCCACATCCTCCTCTCTCGGTAAGTACCGAGCGGCGCCACAAAATGGCGGCCGACCCTTCGTGAACCATGGAAGGCAACGAAAAAGGCGACGACCTCCGTCGGTCGCCGCCTTCCGTCTGCCTCGCATCGCGTCGCGCTCGCGCGATCTCTCGGGGCTCCTCGTTCTGTGCTCGGCGCTACTCGCCCAGAAGCTCCGCGAGGTCGGCCTCCGGGGTGGTGATGGGGGCGATGCCGTAGTTCTCGACGAGGACGTCGAGAACGCCCGGGCTCACGAAGGCCGGCAGCGTGGGGCCGAGCTTGATATTCCGAATGCCCAGGTACAGCAGCGTGAGCAGGATGCAGACGGCCTTCTGCTCGTACCAGGACAGCACCATGGACAGCGGCAGGTCGTTCACGCCGCAGTCGAAGGCCTCGGCCAGGGCTACGGCCACCTGGATGGCGCTGTAGGCATCGTTGCACTGGCCCATGTCCATGAGGCGCGGCAGACCGCCGATCTCGCCCAGATCGAGGTCGTTGAAGCGGTACTTGCCGCAGGCCAGGGTGAGCACCACCGTGTCGTCGGAGGTGGCCTTCACGAACTCGGTGTAGTAGTTGCGGCCCGGGCGCGCGCCGTCGCAGCCGGCGACGAGGAAGAAGTGCTTGATGGCGCCGCTCTTCACCGCGTCCACCACCGTGTCGGCCACGGAGAGCACCGTGCCCTGGGCGAAGCCCGTGGTCATCGTCGTGCCGCCGTTGATGCCGGGAATCGTGTGGGGCTCGTCGTAGCCGCCCAGCTCCAGCGCCTTCTGGATAACCGGGCCGAAGTCCTTGTCGGGGCCGATATGCGTGCAGCCGGGGAAGGCGACGACTTCCGTGGTGAACACGTTGTCGGCGTAGCTCTCCTTGGGAGGCATGAGACAGTTGGTGGTGAACAGGAAGGCCGCGGGCACGCCGTCGAACTCCTTCTTCTGGTTCTGCCACGCGGTACCGAAATTGCCCTTGAGCTGCGGGTACTTCTTCAGCTCCGGATAGGCGTGGGCCGGCAGCATCTCGCCGTGGGTGTAGACGCTCACGCCTGTGCCCTCGGTCTGCTCCAGCAGAAGCTTCAGGTCGTGCAAGTCGTGGCCGGAGATGACGATGAACGGGCCCGGCTCCACCTCCATGGCGACGGTGGTGGGCTCCGGCGTGCCGTAAGTGCCCGTGTTGGCCTCATCGAGCAGCCTCATGCAGCCGAGGTTCACCTCGCCCACCTTCAGCGCCAGGGGCAGAAGCGCGTCCACCGAGCCCGGCTCGGCCAGCTGCGCCAGGGCGTCGGCGAAGAACTCGTCGACAGTCGCGTCGCGGTAGCCCAGCACCCGGGCGTGGTAGGCGTAGGCCGCCGTACCGCGCAGGCCGAACAGCACGAGGGACTTGAGCGAGCGGATGTCCTCGTCGTCGCCCCAGATCTGGTCGACGTCGTAGTCGGAGACCGGCTCGATGCCGGCCGCGGCGGCCACGGCGACCGTCTCGACGCGCACTGCGTCCTTAAGCGCGGTCACGGCCTGCCCGTCGAAGTTCACGTTGGTCATGCAGGTGAACAGGCCGTCCACGATGAGATCGCAGATACGGTCGTTCTTGACGCCGGCCTCCCGGGCCGTGCGGGCCAAAGCGATCATCGCCCCGGTCAGCGCGTCCTGGGCATCGGCCACATCGGCCGGCTTGCCGCACACGCCGGCGCCGCCGGTGCAGGCCTCGCACTTCGCCACCTGCTCGCATTGGAAGCAAAACATTTGCTCTGTCGCCATAGACACTCCCTTTCGGGTCGCGGCCCTTGCGGCCGTGTTCCAGTAGATAGACGGCACCGTTGCGCCGCTGTTGTGAAGGTACTGGCACGGCAGGGCATTGTATGTTGTAATCACAACAAACGAAGCTTCCTTCAATGAAAAGGTTGACCCATGGAACGAAACGCCTTCCTGGCTGGAACGCCGCTGTTTTCGGGCGTGGCATCGCAGGAGGTCGGCGCGATGCTCGATTGCCTCGATGCCCATGAGCGCCGCTATGCCCAGGGCGAGCGTATCCATCATATGGGGGATTCGGTGTCCACTGCCGGCATCGTACTCACGGGGCGCGTCCGCATCGAGCACGTCGACCCCTGGGGCAACGTGAGCGTCGTGGGCATGCGCGGGCCCGGTGCCATGTTCGGCGAGGCCTACGCCGCCGCCGGCGAGCCGCTGCTCGTGGACGTCGTCGCCGACCAGGACTGCACCGTCCTCTTCCTGAATCTCGCGAAGGTGGTCGGCCCCTGCTCGTGCCGCTGCGACCACCACGCCCTCGTGGCCCGCAACATGATCGCCGCCATCGCTCGGCAGAGCCTCGCCCTCTCGCGCCGCATCTTTCACGTAGCGCCCAAGTCCATCCGCGGCAAGGTGCTCGCCTACCTCTCCAATGAGGCCGAGCGCACCGGCACCCGCGAGTTCGACATCCCCTTCAACCGCCAGCAGCTCGCCGACTACCTGGGGGTGGATCGCAGCGCGCTATCGGCGGAGCTGTCCCGCATGCAGAAGGCGGGGCTCATCCGATGCCGCCGCAACCACTTCGCGCTGCCTCACTCCCCCTCGAACAGCACCGTGGAGAAGTAGCGCTCGCCGGTGTCGGGGGCCAGCGTTACCACGGTCTTGTCCGGGCCGAGCTTGCGGGCCAACCGCAGAGCTGCCGCCACGTTGGTGCCCGAGGAGATGCCGCAGAACAGTCCCTCTTCCCGGGCGAGGCGCCGCGCGCACGCCAGAGCTTCCTCATCGGTCACCACGACGATCCCGTCGATGAGTGAGGTATCCATGATGGCGGGCAGGATGCCATCGCCGATGCCCATCTGCACATGGGTGCCGATGGCGCCGCCCGAGAGCAGTGCGGCATGCTCGGGCTCGGCGGCCCAGATCTGCACCTCGGGGAAGACCGCGCGCAGCTCGGAGCCTATGCCGGTGATGGTGCCGCCGGTGCCAAACCCGGAGCAGAAGCCGTCGATGGCGATGCCGGCCGCACACACGTCGGCGAGGATCTCCGCGGCCGTGCCGTCCACGTGGGCCGCCAGGTTGTCGCGGTTCACGAACTGCTGGGGCACGAACACGCGCGGATCTTCCGCGGCCATCTTCTGGGCAAGCGCGATGCACTCCTCAATGCACGCGCCGATGTCGCCCTCGTCGTGGACGCAGATCACCTCGGCCCCGTAATGCTCCATGATGCGCCGGCGTTCTACCGAGCAGGAGTCCGGCATGACGATGCGAGCCGCGTAGCCCTTCACGGCCGCCACAAGGGCGAGCCCCACGCCCTGGTTGCCGCTCGTGGGCTCCACGATGATGGAATCGGATGCCAGCTCCCCGCGCTCCTCGGCGCGCTCGATCATCTTCAGCGCCGTGCGCGTCTTCACCGAGCCGCCCACGTTCACCGCCTCGAACTTCACGAACACCTGGGCGTCGTCGGGCCCGGTCATGCGCCGCAGCCGCACGAGCGGCGTCGATCCCACGGCTTCCAGAACGTTATCGCAGATCATAGCTTCCCCTAACTTTCGGGGTCATCGTTTTCCACGACAGATTCTAACATCGCCCCGAACCTCCCCCTGCTCCGTCGCCTCGAAACGCCAAATCCCCGCCCCGAGGGGCAGGTACCCCAACATAGCAAAATCGCCGCCCCAAAGGACGGCGATTCAATTTCGAATGGCGGGATGTACGAGACTCGAACTCGCGACCTCCGACGTGACAGGCCGGCGCTCTAACCAACTGAGCTAACACCCCGTGTTTCAGCAGCCCGTATAGTTTAACAGAATCGCTCTTCCGCACAAGCCCCTTTTTCGAGATTTTTTCCTACTGTGCCTCGCGATAGGAGCCCTCGAAGGTGAAGCGGCCCATCTTGGTGCCGCCGAGCACGTGAATGTGCAGGTGATTCACCGTGGCCGCCGAGTCGGGGCCCGTGTTCACCACGGTGCGATAGCCGGACTCGCCGACACCCTTCAAACGCGCCACCTCGGGCACGACGCTCATCATATGCCCGATGACCTCGGCCGGCACGCCGGCGGCCAAGTTGTCGTAGTGGGTCTTCGGCACGATGAGGGTGTGCACCGGCGCCTCGGGCTCGATGTCATCGAAGGCGTAGCACGCATCGTCCTCGTACACCTTGGCCGACGGGATCTCGCCGGACACGATCTTGCAGAACAGGCAATCGTCCATGGGTCTTCCTTTCATCTCCTGACTTCTACATCATACCCGAAATCGGCCGCTACTGCCCGTCGGCTGCGCGCTGGTCGACGCGCAGGAAGGTGATCGGCCGCAGATCCTCCGAAGCGTGGCCTGCGACGACGGTCTTGCGGACGAGCTCGCGGGCGAAGGCGTCGGCGCGCAAGGATCCCGTGGGCTTGGCCTCCAGAGAAAAGCGCACCGTGGCGCCGTCCAGGGACACCGGCCCTACAAGAAAGTCGGACGGCACGAGCGTCTTCTCCTTCTTCTTGCGCACGACGGTGATTGCCTCGGGAACCACGACGGCACGCGGGGCCTCGGAGAGCACGACTTCGTAGGTGCTCACCGGCAGCGCCACACTGGCGGCGGCATCCCGCGCCTCGATGTAGCGTGCCTCCGTGGGGTACAAATCGGCGGGGCTCGCCTCCTGCAACGCCGTAAGGGCACGGGGCGCCGGCACGTAGTCGGTGAGGAACAGATCGAATATCTCGGCAGTGCCTCCCACCCCCACGGGCAGAGCCGCCCCGAAGGCGATGCGCATGTGCGGCGAAAAGCCCTGGCTCACCGCGAAGGGCAGCTGCGCCCGGCGCACGGCGCGCTCGAGGGCGCGGGCCAGCTCCAGATGCGACAGCATGGCCAAACGTCCAGTCTCATGGAAGGTGACGCGCAGGCGGAACAAACGGGGATCGGCCATTATCGGATCGCCTCCTCTTCGGTAGATCCTTCAGCTTGCCGCGCTTGATCGGGATGGCATGGGGGCTCGGCCTCTCTGGGATGCACGACCTTGCGGTACGGATTGGCCGCCGGGGCCGCTTCCTTGCCTTCGCGCTCCTGCTGCAGCTCGATGTCGACGCCTAGCGTGGGGCAGGCGCCGCAGGCGGAGCAGTTCTCGAAGGTGCAGTCCGGCGTCGTGATGCCGGCAGCGGCGCGCTCCCTCTCCCGCGCGAGGAACTTCGGCGAGACCGCGGCGGTGATGTGCGCCCAGGGCAGCACGTAGTCGGTCGGGAACTCGGCCTGGGCGATCGCGGCGGGATCAAGCCCCAGCTCCTCGGCGGCGCCCGTCCACGCCTCTTCGTTGAAGAGCTCCGTCCAAGCGTCGAAGCGGGCGCCGCGGCGCCACGCCGCTTCAACCCAATCGGCCACCTCGCGGCCGCCTCGGCTCATGACCGCCTCGACGAACGACGTCGCGGGGTCGTGGTAGTGCACGTCCACCGCCTTGTACTTCACCGAGCGCTTGAGCAGTCCCACGCGCCGCAGCGTCTCCTCCGGCGAGATCTGCCCGTCCCACTGGAAGGGAGTCTGGGCCTTGGGCACGAACACCGCGCAGGACACGCTCATGCGCACGCTGCCGCGCTGCTCGGGCGGCACGGCGGCCTTGGCGCGGTCGTAGGCGCGCTGGGCCAGACTCGCGATGCCCTTGATGTCGTCGTCGGTCTCGGTGGGCAGCCCCACCATGAAGTACAGCTTGCAGCGGCGCCAGCCGGCGGCGAAAGCGGCGTCGATGGCGGCGAACAGGTCGTCCTCGGTGACGTTCTTGTTGATGACGTCGCGCAGCCGCTGGGTGCCGGCCTCGGGCGCGAAGGTGAGGCCGCCCTTCTTCTGGCCGGCCACGAGCTCGGCCATCTCCACCCCGAAGGCGTCCAGGCGCTGGGAGGGCACGCTCACGCGCACGCCGGCCCCGGCGCAGTCGGCGTTCACCCGCGAGAGGATCTCGGCGATCTGGGAGTGATCCGTGGAGGAGAGCGAGGTCAGGCTCACCTCGTCGTAGCCGGTCTCGGCCAAGCCGCGCGCCACGGCGTCCACGATGTTGTCGGCCGAGCGCTCCCGCACCGGGCGGTACATCATGCCCGCCTGACAGAAACGGCAGCCCCGCGCGCAGCCGCGCAGGATCTCGACGTTCAGCCGGTCGTGCACCACTTCCGTATAGGGCACGATCATGGGCTCGAGCGCCGGACTGTCGGCGAAACCCTCGAAGACGCGCTTGTGCACCACACGCGGCACGTCGTCGAACAGGGGCTCCGCCCAGCTGCCGGCAGCCTGGGCCTCGTCCTCGCTGCGCCAGCGGTACAGGCTCGGCACGTAGGCGCCCCCCACGCGCCGCGCCACCTCGCGCAGGATATCGGCCCGGGGCGCGCCGGACGCGCGCAGCTCGCGGATGAGCGCCAGCACCTCGGGCAGCTGCTCTTCGCCCTCCCCCACCAAGATGACGTCGAAGAACGGCGCGTAGGGCTCCGGGTTGTAGGCGCACGGGCCGCCCGCGAGCACGATGGGGTCGCCCTCGGCGCGGTCGGCAGTGCGCAGCGGGATGCCGGCGAGGTCGAGCATATTGAGTACGGCGGGATACGCCATCTCATACCCGAGGGAAAACGCCACGACGTCAAAATCGCTCACGGGGTCGCCGCTCTCAAGTGCGTAGAGCGGGATGCCGGCCTTGCGCATCTCCTGCTCCATATCGCCCCACGGTGCAAACACGCGCTCGCACCAGACGCCGGGCATCTGATTCATTGTGGCATAGAGGATGCGCATGCCGATGTTCGACATGCCGATCTCATAAATATCCGGGAAGCAAAAAGCGAGGCGCAGGTCCACCTCCGCCTTGTCCTTGATGATCTGGCGGTACTCGCCGCCGGTATAGCGCGCGGGCTTCTGCACGCGCGGCAGGATGCGTTCCAATCGCTGATCCATACTACACTCCTACATTTGATAGTAGGAGTATTTTACATCATGTTGTGCGCCTTGGCAAGTCATTCCCGGCTGCAAAAGTGCCAGCCACGCGCCGAACACCCCCGGTGCGAGTCCGAATCCGCGCGCAAACAGTGCCAGACCGAGCACCATGAGCGCGACCGGCAGCACCAGGCCGAGCACGTCGAGCGTCCGCTCCGCCGCACGCTCCCCCGCCAGTGCCGCGAGCGCGGCATACAGCGCGCGCCCGCCGTCAAGCGGCAGCACCGGCAGCAGATTCACGCACGAAAAGAGCAGACTCAGCTCCGCACACGCAGTATAGTCAAGCCCGCGCAGAATGCAAAACAGCCCCGTACCGGCGGCCGGGCCTGCCAGCGCCGCCGTGACCGTGCGCAGCGCGCCCTCCGTCGGCGTGCACCGCAGTACAAGACCGCAGCCTTCCATACGCAGACCGCAGACCTGCGCGCCGCACAAGATCAGCGCCGCGACGTGCCCGAGCTCGTGCACCGTCACGGTCAGCGCCAGACGCGCACACCAGCGCAGCGGCAGCAAAAAATACAGCCCGGAGAGCAGCACGACTGCCCCCGGGCGCACCTCGAGTGAAAAGCGGCGGCGCTTCATGCGGCAAGATAAAACTCCGGGTTATAATAATACCCGTCGTGCATGAGCTCGAAGTGCAGGTGCGGTCCGGTCGCCTTGCCGGTCGCACCGACGAGCGCGATCGGCTGACCGAGTGTTACCGTCTCACCGGCGCGCACGAGCAGCTTACTGCAGTGACCGTAGAGCGTTGCATAGCCGCCCGCATGACCGAGCTTGACATAGTTGCCGTACCCCTCGCTCTGCCCGGCGGCGAGCACCGTGCCGTCAGCAAAGGCACAGACCGTCGTGCCGGAATTGGCCGCGAAGTCTGTGCCGTAGTGAAATTTGACCTTGTTTTCCAGCGGGTGCAGCCGGTAGCCGAAGCCGGACGAGGTGTAGCCCGCGACCGGAGAGCCGTGCGCAAACGGCAGCTCGCTGACCGCGTAGCTGACGTTCGCCGGGACGGCATAGACGGAATAGACCGCCTGCGCGTCGAGGAATGCCTCGCGCGCGGCGAAGGCGGCCTGCAGCTCTGGGCTCTGCGTCGGTTCCGGCGTCGGCTCAGGAGTCGGCTGCGGTGTCGGTGTCGGCGTGGGCTCGGGCGCGGGCGTCGCCCATGCGGACATATCCACCTCCGGCAGATACGGCTGCAGCCGCACATCCTGCTCCCCCACCCGTGCGGTCGAAAATGCACTGCGGATCTCGGCGAATACGGCGCGGTAATCATCGTCCGCACCGATGGCCGGAACAAGCACCGCGCGCGCATCCGAAGCCGCCGCCGGTGCGATCATCTTCACCGCTGTCAGCAGCAGAAACACCGCCGCGCAGCCGTAGACCTTCCAGCGTTTCATGCACATCACCCCCGATAACAGAAGTGTATGCAGACAGGCTGGGGGTTAGCACACCGCCATGCGCAGCACGCTCACTCGATACCCTGCTGCTTGCACCAGATGTCCATGACGGTGTCCACCGGCAGGAGCTTGACCAGGCGCACCTGACGGCGCACAGGGTGACCGAGAATGGAGACGCTCTTTTTCTTCTTGAGATCCTTCATGGCCTGCGCCGCCACCTCATCGGGGCCATACCACTTATCCACGTAGCGGATGAACTCGTCATGGTGCGCGACCTGCTGGAACTCCGTCTTGATCCAGCCGGGGCAGACGCACATGACGTGGATGCCCTGCGGACGCAGCTCACGCCCGAGCGCGCGGGAAAGGCTCAGAACATAGCTCTTGCTCGCGCCGTACACCGCCTGAAACGGAACGGGCTGCCAGGCGGAGTTCGAGCCCATGTTGATGATATTGCTGCCGGAATGCATATACGGCAGGCTCGCGTGGCACATGCCTGTGAGTGCGAGCGAGTTGAGCTGCGCGCTCGAGATGAGCTTCTTGCGGTCCGCCTCGGCAAACGGGCCGAACACGCCGCAGCCGGCGGCGTTGACCAGCATGCGGATCTCGGGCTGCTCCTGCTCGAGCAGCGCCTGATAGGCGTCGATGCTGCTCAGATCCGAGAGGTCGAGCGCGATCGGCCGGATGGGATTGCGGCACTTGCCGCGCAGCTCCTCAAGCCGCTCTTTTCTGCGGGCAATGACCCAGATCTCGTCATATTCCGCGTCCTTGTCCACAGCGTAGACGAGCTCACGGCCGATGCCGGCGGATGCGCCGGTGATGACAGCAATGTTCATAGTTTCTCCTCCGTTTTTCAATATCGGTGTATCTATCATACCGCCTTTGCACCCGTTGCGCAAGCGTGTGCCGGAAAGAAGCGGTGCAGCCGCCTGAAAAATCCGGCGGCTGCATACATTTTGCGCCGCAGAGCGGGCTCAGCGTTTCCCGCCGTGCTTTCTGGCACGGAAATCCTCGTCGATGCGCTCCTTCCATGCTGCACCCAGCGGCGCACTGCAGCGCACGGCGGACACCGCCTCACTCAGCACCTCATAGTTGAGCTGCGTGCCCGCGCGGTCGGCGTGGTAGTTGACCGCGCGATCCGCGCCGATGCCGAAGCGCCCCGCCGTCTCGACGGCGTCGATATTCGCGCCGAGGAACAAAAACTCCCAGCCGTGACGCGCCTTTTGCCGTTCGATCATCTGTTTGACCCGCTTGCTGTCATAGCGGCGGCTGGCGTTTTCCATACCGTCGGTCGTGATGACAAAGAGCGTGTGCTCCGGTACATCCTCGGTTCTTGCGTACTTGTGGACGTTGCCGATGTGGTGGATCGCACCGCCGATGGCATCGAGCAGCGCCGTGCAGCCGCGCACATAGTAATCCCGCTCTGTCATCGGTGCGATATTCTGCACCGGTACACGGTCGTGGATGACAACGCTCTCATCGTCGAAAAGCACCGTCGAGATCAGCGCCTCGCCGGGCTCTCTTTTCTGCTTTGCGATCATGGCGTTGAACCCGCCGACGGTATCCGCCTCCAGGCCGGACATAGAGCCGCTGCGGTCAAGGATGAATACGATCTCTGTCAGGTTCTTTTTCATGCTACATACCTCCGTATAAAAAAATATGACTGCTTGGCTTTGCCTTACAGTCATATCTTAGGACAGTATACGCTTTGTCCGGTCGCATGGCAGGCGACATTTTCCGGACACGCTGCGTCACGTACCGATCAGGCTCTGATCAAACGCGAACAGCGCCTCGTTGATCTCAAAGACGTTGTAGTTGCCATGCGCGACGAAAAACTCCACGATGATGTCAAACTTATTTGAATGCGAGAGCGCAAAACCCGCCTTGCGAAGCATATCCTGCAGCTCATTAAGCGGCAGCTCCAGAGCGATGGCAAAGGCGATGACCGTCGGCTTGGAAGGCTTATAACCCTTGTCCGAGCGGATCTTCGAAAAGAGTTTGCGGTCGATGTTCGCCTTTTTGTAGCACTGCGCGTCCGTCATGCCGCGCTCGTCGATCTTGCGCAGGAGCATCTCGGAAAAGCTCTCGTCGAGCTGCTCGAGTGCGTCTTTGAGCGCGCCTGGGTGCTGCACTCCGACGGCGCGCGGCGCCGGCGCTGCATCCGCCTGCATGCACACGGATGCGCCGCAGACCGGATACGCCTCCATGCGGCGCTGACGTGCACCGCGCTCATCCGCATGCGCCGCGGCATAGCGGTCGTCAATATATGCCGTGATGTCCGCAAACAGCTTGCTGCCGATCTGATACGCCTTGCGGTCAAAAATGACGAGGTAGACGGTCATATCGTGCGCAAGCAGGAAATCGCCGATAGTGTCGATCGCCGTCCTGAGCGCCAGATCCTTCGGAAATCCGTAGACACCGGAGGCGATGAGCGGAAACGCGACCGACGCACAGCCGTGCTCCAGCGCGAGCGCAAGCGACGACCGGTAGCAGGCAGCGAGCAGCTCTCGCTCTCCGTGCGCGCCGCCGCACCAGCGCGGCCCGACCGTGTGGATGACGTACCGGCACGGCAGAGCATAGCCCTTCGTGAGCTTCGCGTGCCCAGTCGCGCAGCCGCCGAGCGCTTTGCACTCTGCCAGCAGCTCCGGACCGGCGGCGCGGTGGATGCATCCGTCCACCCCACCGCCGCCGTCTGAGAGCGAGGCGTTTGCGGCGTTGACGATGGCATCGACCTGCATATGTGTAATGTCGTTTCTGACGATCTGCAGCGGCATGGTATGTCTCCCTTTCGTTCAAAGCGGCATCGCCGTGCGGGCAAGCAGAATGACGACCACAACGGCAAGCGCGAATGCCGCGACGCCGATCAGCACGGCTGTTTTCTTCCCCAAGCGTTTCTGCGATGCCCGCGCGATCAGCGCGGCGGCGGCCACGCAGACCGCTGCTGCCGCGAGCGCGATGCCCAGCAGCGTCCATAGCCAGGACAGTTCATAAATGATCTGCATACGTTCACCTCGCCCTTTCCGCAGCGCGCACGACATTTCCGTCAATCTGTTCATCGCCCGGCGCCGCATAGCCAGCGCCGATCACCGCATAGACAGGTAGCAGGAAAAACTCATCAAAAAACATAATATCCAGCGCCATCCACGGCAGCACAACGCCGACACACATGAGCAAAAAGGCATTTCTCCGGCAACCGCTCCTGCCGCTTGTCCGCTTGAGCGTCATTACCAGCCACGCACACAGCACCGGAAGCCCGATCAGGCCAAACTGGAACACGCCCTGAATGATGGTATTGTGCGAGGCCTTTGTTCCGAGCGTGACGCTCGTAAAGCCGGAGCCGAGCAGCATCAGCACGGGATCGTGGCTAATGTCATGCAGATACATCCGCCATATTTCCGACCGGTGCGTCGTCAGATCCGAAACGTTGGCCGCATACGAAAAGCGGGACATCACCATACGCAGCAGGTCCTGAACCGCTGCGGACAAAAGCATGACCGCTGCTGCGCACGCAACGCCTGCAAGGATGGCGATGCCTCTTTTCACATGACCTCCGGTGAGCAGGACCGGAACCCAGACAAGAAACAGGCAGGCCAAGACGACCACGAAAGATTTCGAGGCTGAGAGCAGCCCACAGTAGACAAGAACCATCATAACGCCGATCCAGACGATCTGCCGGCTGCGCCGCCGTTCCCTGCTCATAAGCAGCTGGACGCCGGCGAGGCAGGCGGTAATATGCGCGCAGTAGAAGTTCGGGTCACGATAATAGCCGGAAAGCCGCGTGATCTTCAGATAGGAATCCACTTTGATGTACTGAGAAATGTTCGGGTACGCAGCGATCTGCCGGGCGGAAAGCGCGGCCATAATGATGCCGCAGGCAAAAAACAGGGTCAGTCTCGAAAAACTGACTGCGCCGGAAAGCCCCTTTGCCACGCACGGGAACAGCAGAAGCATCATGAAAAAGAACAGATAGTGATTCTCAATGGGGTTCGAGCGGATCGCCTTTGCGATCAGCGTCGTGACCACGAGAAATGCCGTCACCAAGATCTGATACAGCGCCAGGCGAAAACCGTCTCTCTGCCAATAATACAAGCATGTCACAAGCAATGCAATGGTAAAAAACGAGATGCTGCCGCGGTCTGTCCGCAAAAGCGGGCTCCAAGGGAGAAAAAACAGCAGCACGCACATAGCGTCATTTTGAAAACATGACCAAAAATGAAAGGCCAAAAAGGCAGCCAAGCAGGCCGCTATCAGCATCTTGCTCCCGCTGATCTGCACAATGCAAAGCAGCAGCGCGATCAAAAGGCAGCCAAACAGCGTACCGACACCGCCAATGCCCGTCCTTACAACACCGCCGTGATCAAGTTGTGTCTTCATCATAACCGTTGATCAACTCCGAAAATTTACGTTTTGCCGCTGTCACATCAAACGCGACTCCACCAAGTGCCTCGCGCTGCGTCTGCAGCATCTGCGGTTCATCCAGCAGTCGCCGCAGCCCCTGCGTGATACCTTCCTGCGTATTCGGACACACCCAGCCAAAGCCTGTGTCTTGCACCATCTCGACCGCCGATGAGGTCTCGGTCGTTAAAATCGGTGTACCAAGCAAGGCGGCCTCATGGATGACCATCGGTGCAGCCTCTGAAAAAGATGGGATCAGGAGCACATCCGCTGCCCGCATATAGCCATATGGATTTTCCATCGCGCCAAGCAAAATGGCCGTACCGTCAAGCCCCAGCTCTGTTATGACCTTTTGCGCCTCGGCATACTCCAGACCGTCTCCGATGAGATAGTAACGCAGCCCGCCGCGCAGTGCCCCCAGTGCGGCCACTGCATGCAGCGCGCGCAGGATTCCCTTTTCGCGCCCGAATCTGGCTACAGTCAGAACATTCAGCCGTCCATGGTCTAAATTGACCGGCTGCGCTTTTGCCAAGCGAACAATCGCCGCATCATTCTGAAAATTCGGAAGAACGCACGTTTTGCCTGTAAGCTGCGGATGGGCATTCAAAAACGCGCGCCTGCAGCCGTCGGAGCACGCCACGATCTCGTCAAACCGCCGGTAGAGATCGGCATTATACGCCGAAGCGGCACGGATCTGTCCATAATCGCAGTGAAGATATGTGATCTTCTTTTTCGCATCCACGCAGTTGAGGACAAACGCATTGCACCCGCCATAAAACGTATGTGCAGCCCCGCTGTGCAAAAAAGAGATCGCCGCATCAAACCCCTGTATGCGCGTTTGCAGCAAACAGGCGAGCCGTGTGCTGATGGGCATTCCAAGCACGCGCGTCGTACCTGCCCAAAACGTGCGCAGCAGCCGGTCTCGAACCGTCGATACATCGTTTTTCGTCATGCCAAAATAGCGAAACGCACCGTCTGCAGCACACACGCGGACATCCGAAGGCACTTCGTTGAGCAGCACGCCGCCGCGATAAAACAAAAGCAGCGTAATATCATAGTCGGCATGCAGCGTCTGCAGCAGGTTCAGCAGCGCTTTTTGCACACCGCCGATATGCATATTGTTATTTACGATCAGAATTCGTTTCATGTTTCGCTTCCTCGGTTCGCGACTTCCGGCGCTGCCGTCACAACCGCAAGGCTGCAGCAAGCAGCTTAATGCGCTCGCAAACGCTGAGCCGACACCGAATCTCCCTGTAGTATGGACGCCACTGTTTTTCGATCCCGCCCCACGGGTACTTGCGGAGTATCTGCCGTTCACGCGCCGTCGCGCAGCTTTTGCGAACGCCAAAGTATACGCTCAGATACATCCTGAGCTGATACAGCGCAAGCAGCTGTTGATGGCTCCGGTCGTTCATACCCCACCGCTCCATGTAGAGAGAAAGCACGGAAAACATTTCCTGGGAGAGCTTTCTTGAAATATCCCGCACGTCAAAGCTGTGTACTGTGCTGTCTGCGCGGTAATAATAGCTGTACAGGCAATTGGGAATATATAAGATATTTGCCGCCTGTGTCAAGGGGTAAAATAGCTGCACCTTATCCTCACCGCAATGCACCCCCGCAAGAGATGAATAATCTGTATCGTCACCAAAAAACAGTTCCCGCCGAAAGGCCTTCAGCCACAGCGAATTCAATTCATCCCCGGAAATGAGCATTTCTTTCATTTGCGAAACGGCAAGCCATTGCTCATGCTCGAAAACATGACCGATCATCTGCGCGCCGCCAGGCCCCTCACGGATCACCCGTCCTGTGTAGAGGATCATATCCGGCGCATGATTTTTGATCACAGCATGAAGCGTCTGCAGACAGTCAGGCATCCACGCATCATCACTGTCCAGGAAAACAAGATAGTCACCCTGCGCAGCGTCGATGCCCCTTCTTCGGGCAAAAAACTGACCGTTGTTCTTCTGATGAATCACTCGAATTCTCGGATCCTCTTTCGCGTAAGCATCCAAAAGCGCCGCGCTGCCATCCGTAGAACCGTCATCCACAACGATTAGCTCCCAGTCGGTTACGCTCTGTGCCCGCACCGAAGAAATGCATCTGTGTAAAAATTGGATCGAATTATAGGCAGGAACAATCACACTAAATTCCACTGTTCCCCTCCACACCTGCTCGATGGTCACACTGTCTCACGTTGTTTGGAAACCTCATACCATTCCTCTTTTTCAGTTATACGAAAATATGTGCGGGGCCGATCAGCCTGTCTGAGGCCCCGCACACGGATCATGTTTGTTTACTTGCCGGTCATCCTGCCCTCTGCATCAAAGTAATGCATTCCGGGCTCGACGCCGTAACTGTTGGCGGGCACCCACATATTTGCGTCCTTGTACATCATGCCGCTGCCGGCGTTGA
>OOBV01001193.1_pt1 | contig 18542 bp, 14 predicted proteins | sample 1671731 | NCBI WGS metagenome assembly OOBV01 (sample SAMN06348186, study PRJEB24527) | human gut metagenome | biome: human gut; feature: ankylosing spondylitis patient; material: feces | host: Homo sapiens | place: China | collected 2015-10
GGGGGTTCCACCCCTGCTTTTGCCTGCCAGCGTGCTGCAATTGCCCCGTTGCCTTACTTGAACTTGCAACCTTGATTTTCATGATTCAACTTTGTTTGAATTGGATAGTTTTAAAAAATGCAATTGCAGCAGGGAAAACAGATTGCAAAATCTAGTTTGCTTCGCAAATGTGGGCTACTCGCCCACACCTCGCCAGCATTTTTGAAAAATCGCTGGATCAAAAAACTTTTCTTTCGCCTGCGGCTCGTTGCTTACAGCCAATCATCCAAAAAAGCAGCTGCTTCTTCTCAAGAAGTCGCTGCTTTTTTGCAAAATATCCCAAAAATAAAATGGTTCGTTGCAAAACTCTTCTACACTTTTTACAGTCAAAATTTCATCATTTTTCCGTTTTCCGTTGTATATAACAACTATTTTCATTCTATCTGTTGTGTATTCAACACTTCAAAAATAATCGACTATTGACTTTTAATCAACAATTGTCTATAATAATGACAGTAAGACAACGAACATCTATCATTAGACAGTTGTCCTTTTTTCACAGAAAGGGTGGAAACCGAATGAAACATGCAGAAAAAGAAGAAAAACAGCCGTCTTTCTTGAAACGGCACTTCAATGCAATTGCAACCGTTTGCATTGTGTTGATTCCAACCATCTACACCACACTGTTTCTTGGTTCAATGTGGGACCCTTATGGCAACGTCAGCGATTTGCCCGTTGCGGTCGTCAATCAAGACCAGTCCGTAACGTTCCACGACCAGACCTTATCCATTGGGGATGACCTCATTGACAACCTCAAGGATAACGACAGTTTGGACTTCTCCTTTGTGGATGCCAAAACCGCACAGGATGGGCTAGAAGATGGCACTTATTACATGGCAATCACCATTCCGGAAGATACATCCGCAAATGCATCGACTGTTCTGGATGATACACCAAAAAAAGTGCAGCTTTACTATGAAACCAATCCGGGTACAAACTACATCGCCTCGAAAATGAGCGAAACAGCGATGCAGAAACTCAAAACCGAAGTTTCCAGTACCATTACAGAAGCCTATACGGAAACCTTGTTTGACCAAATCGGCACTGCCGGTGATGGTATGCAGGATGCAGCAGATGGTGCAAAAGAACTGGATGACGGTGCACAGAAACTGAAAGACGGCAGCGTTACCCTCAGCGATAACCTGAAAGTCTTAGCAGACAGCACCTTGACTCTGGAAGAGGGCTGCGGTACATTGACCGATGGTTTGACTGCCTACACAGACGGCGTTGCACAAGTAGATGACGGTGCAAAGCAGTTGGAAGATGGCATGAACCAGTTACAAGATGGCGTTTCTCCGCTGACGGATGGTGCAAGCCAGCTGCAAAGCGGTGCAAGCCAGTTACAAAGCGGCGTAGATGCCTATACCGAAGGCGTTGCCAGTGCTTACACCGGTGCACAGAGTCTTTCCAGTGGCAGCCAGCAGCTTTCCGCTGGTTCTCAGAACTTGCAGGACGGTGCTGCACAGCTTTACGAAGGCAGCAGACAGCTCGAAGCTGGTTTATCACAGCTTTCCAGTTCGCTTTCCCAGAGCTGCAACGAAGAAACCGCTGCACAAATCAAAACTTTATCGGCTGGTTTGGAACAGTTACAAACTGGCATTGATACCTTAAAGAGTTCCGTTTCCAACAGCGGAACGGCAACTACAGAAGCGATGCAGGCAGTTGCTGGCGACTTACAGACGCTCGGCAGCGGCTTGGCATCCTTACAATCTGCACAGCAAGCTTTAATGAGCACAGATGCATTCCAGAGTCTGGACGCTGAAAGCCAGCAGGAATTGCTTGGCTGTTTCGCAGAACCAATGAGCAGCCTTTCCACAGCTGCAACACAGCTGCAAAGCGATGTTACCGCATTGGCAACCGCTCTGGAACCGTCTGCACAGCTTCCGGATGCAGTCAACCAGCTGGCAGCCGGTGCAGACCAAGCCCTTCCGGCAGCCAATGAAGCCCTTGCTTCTCTGTCCGGCGGATTACAGACCGTACAGAGTGCTGTAGATGACCAGTTGTTACCGGGTGCATCTGCACTGACAGACGGTGCAGCAGGTCTGAGCGATGGCTCTGCAACCTTGTCGAGCGGTTTACAGACTGCCGCAGCGGGTGCAAGTGCTCTCACCGATGGACTGGGAACACTCCACAGCAACAGCAGCAGTCTCCAGAATGGTGCAATTGCACTGGACGATGGAATTTCTACCTTAGTTGAAAAAATGCCGACCTTGACCGTTGCAATCAATCAGCTGCAAAGCGGCAGCAAGACACTCTCCGATGGTACAGGTCAATTAACTGCACAGAATGACACCTTGTTATCCGGTGCAAAACAATTGCAAGACGGTGCAGCCGCTTTGCAGGATGGTGCGGTTCAGCTTGCAGATGGTTCTGCAACACTGAAAGATGGTCTGGTTACTTTGACCGATGGTTCTGGCACACTGTGGACAGCGTTGCAGGATGGTGCAACAGAAATCAGTGACATCAACAGCACCGATGATACCTATGATATGTTCGCTTCTCCGGTCGATGCCGAAGAAACTTATGCAAGCCATGTTGAAAACAACGGTCATGCAATGGCAGCGTACATGATGGCAGTGGGTCTTTGGGTTGCCTGCCTCGCTTACTGCATCATGTTCAGCCCATACGAAGTTCCGTTGACCGGCAAGAATGCCATGCATTCCTGGGCAAAGAAATTACCGGTTCTGCTGTTGGTCGCTTGGGCTCAGGCAATCGGTATGGTTCTGTTGCTCCACCTCTTCAACGGCTTTGCACCGCAGGATATGCTGCAAACCATTCTGGTTGCTGGATTCTCCTCCATGGCATATATGGCAATTATCTTCTGCTTGAATATGTACTGCGGAAAAATCGGCAGCTTCATCTTGCTGGTCTTCATGGTACTCCAGTTGAGCGGCTGTGCCGGAACGTATCCGTCCGAATTGTCCGCAAAGTTCTTCCGTGTGATTAAGCCGTTCATGCCGTTCACCTATACGGTTCAGGGCTTCCGGAGCTCGATTGCAACCGGCAGAAGCAATGCTACCACTTATATCGTAATGATTGCACTGGCAGCCGTCTTCACCCTGCTGATGATTCCGGCTTACAAGATGAAATGGAAGCGGGAAAAAACACAGGCAGACTTCACCGAAGAAACAGAAACAACATCCATTGCCAGCCACAAGCAGGCAGTTTCCCAGTAACGACATCCAAATTTGATTCATGAATCGCAGGCGGTAAGTTTCTTGCCGCCTGTTGTTTATATAAACTCATTTTAATCGAATTGTCCATTGACATTTCATTTTACAACTGCTATCCTATTACTAGACACTTTTAAAAAACGTGCTGCGTTTGCAGCAGAAAGAAGGCTCTCTTATGCAACAAACTGCTTCTGCCACCCCGTCCCGACAGGAACGCCGGGTGCGTCGTACCCGTGCAATGATTCTCGCCGGATTCATTCAGCTCATGCAGCAAAAACCTGTGAAAGATATTTCCGTACGGGAATTGGCGGATTTGGTTGACATCAACCGCTCCACCTTTTATCTGCATTACACCGATATTTATGACCTGCTCGAACAGACGGAAAACGGTCTGATGGATCAGTTCCTTGCCATCATCGACAAAAATCACACCAGCCTTACCCTGCAGGAATTTTCGGACAAGCTGGAACAGTTCTTTGCCATTCTCGCCGAAAATCAGCCGCTCTGCCGTGCATTGATGAGTCCGAACGGCGACATTGCCTTTGTTCGGAAACTTGAAAAGCTGATTGCGGAGGACGGCGTGAAAACGCTCCGGCTGGTTTCGGATGAAAAAGACTTGGATGCACAGGATTTAAACTATGTGACCAGTTTCTTCCTCTCCGGCTGTGTCGGCATGATTGACCTGTGGTTACAGGACGGCTGCCAGCAATCTGCTCAGCATATGGCGGATCTTTCCATGAAGCTGCTGCGTGCCGGCGTTCAGGGAATCACCTGCAGACAACTGCAATAAATTTGTGCAAACTGCTATCTTTCCACGCCGTAATTTCGTCTATTTTTTTCAAAATCTGCAATTGCAATTTTCCACAAGCTGTGTTATAATAAAGGTTAGTCATGATGTCATAGAACCCGATGGCATCCGCATATGGTCGTTCCATTTGCAAGAAAGCGGTACCGTGTCACTTCCGCTTTTCGCTGACAAACCAACTCGCATATGCAGAAAATTTTGAAGTTACAGCAGGAGGTAACAAGTTATGCCAAATATTAAATCCGCTAAGAAGAGAGTTCGTGTAAACGCTACAAAGGCTGCTGCCAACAAGGCAAGAAAGTCCAACCTCAAGACCATGATCAAGAAGGCTGATCTGGCTTGCACAGAAAATGCTGCTGATAAGGAAGCTGCAATCCGTGTTGCCATCAAGAAGGTTGACCAGGCTTGTGCAAAGGGTCTGCTGCATAAGAACGCAGCTGCAAGAAAGAAGTCCCAGCTGGCTAAGAAGCTCAACGCTGCTGACTAAGACGCACGTTTTCTAAAAAAAGCGAACCGCATGTTGTCTGGACGACATGCGGTTTTTTGTTATCTGCATACATATTTTCTGCGAAAAACAACGTGCTTTCGTTTGCATTTTTTCGCTTTTTATGGTATGATGAATAGCAGCATGCCCTTCTATTTGGCTCACCACTTCGCATACCTTTTTAAGAGGGACTGACACAGCCGCAGCCGCTCCGGATGCCCGTGATAATAGGCAAACCGTTCCGCTGCCGTCTGGGGTACTTTCTCCCCCGTTTCGAGAAAGTGCATGGCGAACTGAAACAGCAAGTCCCGATTTTCCATCGAAATGCAGGCAATTTCTTTTCGCTCCCGAATCGCATGCTTCAAGGTGTATGCTGTTCCGCCCTCTTTTTTATGGATCACGCAAATCAGCCGCCAGCTGTGTTCCAGCATATAATCATTCCGCCGCAGGAAACTAAACTTTCCCTGATACGGTATGGTGATCACTGCTTCGCAATGTTCCACATAGTGCAACATTGCCTCCCGACCGCTGCGGCGGGATTCCAGATAGTGCAGGCACGGTTCAACTGCAATCAGATGCAGCACTTCTGTGCCATGCTGCTTGCGGTAAATCAAATCATCGGCAGCCCAGAGGTCAACGCCCTCGGCTAAGCCGTCCAAAAAATAACGATATCCATCCTGTACCGCCTGCTCGATACACCCAGCCAACAGTGTCTTTAAGAGGTCTGTTGCGGCATAGCCGACCACAGTTTCTCCCAGCGGCAGGGCATCTTCCCGATGTCCGCTGAAACAAGCCGTCTTTCCGGGAAATTGTAAAAAAGTTGTACGCTGCGGATACTCCGCATTCAAGACAAATGCAACTGGCTCCAAAAACAGCCCCTCCTGATCTCATGGTAATTTCTGTGTATCGACAGACAACAGATTCTATGGTACAATCATAGAAACACCCTCGTTCCTATTTTCTATTATACTGGTTTTTGGAAAAAAGAACAAGAGATTTTTTTAGAAATCGCACCCCATTCGTGCGGAAAGAAGGAATCAATCATGCATCAACCATCTATCCTACATCGTGCCTGGGCAGAAATCGACCTGTCCGCTCTCGAAAACAATGTCCGCTGTATTCAGGAAATCCTGCCGGAACACACCGATTTTATGGCAGTCGTCAAGGCGGATGCCTACGGGCATGGAGATGCAGTCATCTGCACTGCCCTGCACAAGATGGGCATTCGCTGGTTCGCCGTTTCCAATCTCGAAGAAGCCCTCTCTGTTCGGCAGTACTGCCCAGACAGTGAAATCTTTATCCTAGGTTATACGCCGCCGGAACTCGCTCCGGAACTCACCAAACACCACATCATTCAAGGGGTCATGTCCACAGAATATGCTCAGGAACTGGCGGCTCATGCTGGCAGTGAACCGGTTCGGTGTCACATCAAGCTGGATACGGGCATGGGACGTATTGGTTTCCGCAGTGCTGACCCACAAGCTTGTGTCGAAGAACTGCTGCCGCTGTTTGCACTGCCGCAGCTGAAAATTGAAGGATTGTATACACACTTTGCAGTTGCAGACTGCCCGAACGATGCAGAAAACACCGCTTACACAGACGAACAGGAACGCCGGATTCTTGCCGTTTATGACCTGCTCGCTGAAAACGGACACCAGTTACAGCACCTGCACTTCATGAACAGTGCTGCAACTGTTTACCGCCCAAATCCACGCTGCACGCTGGCAAGAGTCGGCATCATTCTATATGGTCTGCTGCCGAACTATCCTGTTCCCGTTCCGCTGCCACTGAAACCGGTCATGACGCTGAAGTCTGTCATCTCCCACATCAAGGAAGCGGAAGCAGGCGACTGCATCAGCTACGGCAGAACCTACACCGTTTCGCATCCATGCCGGATCGCAACCGTTACCATTGGCTATGCAGACGGCTATTCTCGTCTGCTCTCCAATAAAGCATATGCCATTGTGCACGGCGTTGCCTGCCCGATTGTCGGCAGAGTCTGCATGGATCAACTGATGTTGGATATTTCCGAGGTAAAAGACCCTGTCAAGCCGGGTGATGAAGTCACCATGTTCGGAACAGAGGGCAATGTGACCATCACACCGGATGAACTGGCTGCCTTCTATGGTACGATTGGATATGAAATCGTTTGCGGCATTTCAAAGCGTGTACCGAGAGTGGTTGTAAACGGGGATATCGAATAATTATTTTGCATCATCGAAAGCAGCACGGGGTTTCAGCGGCTTTCTAAAGCCCTTTGAAAGGAGATTTTTTGTGAGTGAAATCAAATTGCAGCAGAAGGCTGCGTATACGCTCGGAATTGACGTTGGTTCTACCACTGTCAAAACCGTCATTTTAGATGCAGACCATCATGTCCTGCACAGTACCTATCAGCGGCACTTTTCCAAAGTCAAGGAAGCCGTTTCTGAACAACTGCAAGCCATTATCAAGGAACATCCGGCAACGATGTTCTCGGTGCATATGACTGGTTCTGCCGGTCTGGGACTTGCAACTGCTGCAAAAATCCCCTTTGTACAGGAAGTGCATGCTGCTTTTCTCGCCGTAAAAGAACGCTATCCCGAAGCAGATGCCGTCATCGAACTGGGCGGAGAAGATGCAAAAATTATCTTCCTCACCGGCGGCGTGGAACAACGCATGAACGGTTCGTGTGCTGGCGGTACGGGGGCTTTTATCGACCAGATGGCAACCTTGCTGGATGTCACTGTGGATGAACTCGACCAGATGGCATTGCAGGCAGACCGCACCTACCCCATCGCTGCACGCTGCGGCGTTTTCGCAAAGTCAGACATTCAGCCGCTGCTGAATCAGGGAGCAAAACGGGAAAATGTCGCTGCCAGCATTTATCAGGCGGTGGTAGACCAGACCGTTTCCGGTCTGGCACAGGGACGGAAAATTCAAGGGCATGTGCTTTTTTTGGGAGGCCCACTCTCTTTCCTGCAAGGGCTGCGAAATGCCTTCATGCAGACGCTGCACCTAGATGCAGAACACGCAATTTTCCCCGTAGATGGCAGAACATTTGTTGCCTATGGCTGTGCCCTTGCTGCGGAAAACAGTGCGGATAAACCCGTCACAGGCGAAGCCCTGCTGAAACAAATCGAATCCGCTGAAACCAATCATACGGTGATCGCTGACAAGCCGCTATTCGGCTATCAGGAGGAATACGACCGTTTTCGGGAACGTCATGCACAAAACGACGTTGTTCACGGCGACCTGCACACCTATCAGGGCAATGCTTACCTAGGCGTTGATGCTGGTTCGACTACCACAAAAGTGGCATTGATTGGCGAAGATAATTCCCTGCTCTATTCGTTCTATGAAACCAACAAGGGGCAGCCGCTCGAATGCGTGAAGCGTGCCCTTGAAACCCTCTATCAGAAAAAGAACCCGAACTTGAAAATCTGCGGCAGTGCCGTCACTGGCTACGGCGAAGAAATGCTGAAAGCAGGACTTGGCATTGATTTCGGCATTGTCGAAACCGTTGCCCATTTCCGAGCAGCAGAGTTTTTCTGTCCAGATGTGGATTTTATCATTGACATCGGCGGACAGGATATCAAGTGCTTCCAGATTAAAAACGGAGCAATTGACAGCATTATGCTGAATGAAGCCTGCTCTTCCGGCTGCGGTTCTTTTATTCAGGCATTCGCCAATGCTCTGGGCTATGATGTTGCAGAATTTGCAAAACTGGGCTTATTTGCAGAACGTCCGGTTGACCTTGGTTCTCGCTGTACCGTCTTTATGAACAGCAGTGTCAAACAGGCACAGAAAGACGGTGCAACGGTTGCCGATATTTCCGCTGGTCTGTCCGGTTCGATTGTCAAAAATGCGATTTATAAAGTTATCCGTGCAAAGTCACCGGAAGACCTCGGGAAACACATTGTTGTACAGGGCGGCACGTTCCTGAACGATGCCGTATTGCGTTGCTTTGAACGAGAGATGGGACGGGATGTCATCCGTCCGGCTATCTCTGGACTGATGGGAGCGTTTGGGGCTGCGATTTACGCCAAGGAACACACCTCTGGCAGCAGCACGCTGCTCTCCCTGATGGATTTACACACCCTCACCTATCGCACACAGAATACCACCTGCAACGGCTGCACGGCACATTGCAATCTGCAAATTCTGCGGTTCTCGAACGGAAAACGCTTTATTGCCGGCAATCGCTGCGAACGGGGGGCAGGGGTTTCTAAGAAAGACCAGATTCCGAATCTGGTTGACTGGAAATATGAAACGCTTCGCTCTCTCACCGACCGCCAGCCGGAACAGCCCAAGGCAACCGTTGGCTTGCCAATGGCACTGCACTATTACGACCAGCTGCCATTGTGGTATACCTTCTTCACGGATTTGGGCTTTGCTGTGAAGCTCTCTGAAGAGAGCACCCGAAAGACTTACTACAAGGGACAAAGCACCATTCCGTCTGATACGGTTTGCTATCCGGCAAAGCTGGCACACGGACACATTGAAAGCCTGCTGGAACAGAACGTGGATTTCATTTTCTATCCGTGCATGACGTACAATCTGGATGAGGGCGACTCCGACAACCATTATAACTGCCCAGTCGTTGCCTATTATCCGGAATTGCTGCTGGCAAACAACGAAAAACTAAACGAACAGAATTTCCTGCATCCGTTCCTAGACCTGAACCGCCGGAAACATCTGATTACCGTTTTATATGCCTGTCTGTCTGACTATGCCACCAAGAAAGAAATTGCAGCGGCTCTCGAACATGGCTTTGCGGCTCTCGAACAGTACCGCAACCAGATTGCCCAGACTGCACAGGAAATCGTCCGGCAGGCAAGAGCGGCTGGAAAGACGATTCTGGTTCTCGCTGGCAGACCATACCACATTGACCCGGAAATCAATCACGGCATCCATAAGCTCATCAGCAGCCTTGGCATGGCAGTCATTACCGAAGACAGCATTGCCGGACTCGCACACACACCGGAATTGCAGGCACTCAACCAGTGGACGTATCACTCCAGAATGTATCGGGCTGCCCAGTATGTCACAACACAGCCGGATTTCCAACTGGTACAGCTGGTATCGTTCGGCTGCGGCATTGATGCCATCACCACGGACGAAGTCCGCCGGATTCTCGAACAGAGCGGAAAACTTTATACCCAGCTGAAAATCGACGAGATCAGCAACTTAGGTGCTGCAAAAATCCGGCTGCGGAGTTTAAAGGCTGCCATTGGTGCAGATGTTCCGCCAAAACCGGCAGCTGCTCCATCCGAAGTCGCACCGAAGAACGAAAAAGAACCCGTGTCTGTATAACCATGTGGACTGCTGCCGGAATTCGTTCCGGCAGACGCTCCCCTGTTTGCAGACTGTTTGCAAGGAGTTTGTGATTTATGCAATATCAGCAATTTACCCCCGAAATGCGGAAAACGCATACTATTTTAGTGCCGAATATGCTGCCGATTCACTTTCGGCTGCTGATCTCCATCTTCGGGCAGTTCGGTTACCACATGGAACTACTGGAATCCTCCTCCCGTACGGTCGTAGAAGAGGGATTGAAAAACGTCCACAACGATACCTGTTACCCGGCATTGCTTGTTGTTGGGCAATTTATAGAGGCTCTGAAAAGCGGCAAATATGACCCCGACAAAACTGCCCTGCTCATTACCCAGACAGGCGGCGGCTGCCGGGCTTCCAACTACATCCACCTGCTCCGGAAATGCATGGCACAGCAGTTCCCACAAGTTCCGGTCATCTCTCTGAACTTTGCCGGACTCGAAAAGGCAAGCGGTTTTCAACTGACACTGCCACTCTGCATCAAGCTGGTTTACGGCGTTCTGTATGCCGACTTGCTCATGACCATCTACAACCAGTGCCGCCCCTATGAACTGAACGAGGGCGAATCGCAAAAGACACTCGAACAGTGGCAAGATAAACTGGACAAGCTATTCCGAACAAACGACTACCGCCACACAAAAAAGTGGTATCGGGCAATGTTAGAGGATTTCGCAGCGATTCCCCGCAGCCAAAAGCCGAAAATTCGGGTCGGCATCATCGGGGAAATTTATGTCAAGTATTCTCCGCTCGCCAACAACCACCTCGAAGATTTTCTGTTACAAGAGGGCTGCGAACCAGTCGTTCCAACGCTGATGTCGTTTGTTCTATACTGTGCGGCGAACTCGGAAAATAATGCGAAACTCTATCAATACCGCAACTTGCATACCGCATTGTTCGGCATTGGCTACAAATTCTTACACAGCAAGCAGATGGAAACCATTCGCTGTATGCAGGAGCATGGCGTATTTACGCCAATGCATGACTTTGAAGAACTGCGGAAAGCGGCGGACAAATATACCAATCAAGGCATCTGCATGGGCGAAGGCTGGATGATTACCGCTGAAATGGCAGTGCTGGTTGAACACGGCATTAAAAATATCATCTGCACCCAGCCGTTCGGCTGCCTGCCGAATCACATTGTGGCAAAGGGCATGTCCCGTACCATCAAGCAGGCTTACCCAGAGGCAAATATTGTTGCCATCGACTATGACCCCGGTGCAACAAAGGTCAATCAGGAAAACCGAATCAAGCTGATGCTTGCCTCGGCAGTCGCAGAAAAATAAATGTTTTATCCACAAAAAAAGAAAACGGGCAGCGGGATGTTGTCCGTTTTTTCATTTCTGCTCCACAAAATCGGAAAAAGATTCAACGCTTTTTACAGTTTTGCTATAAAAACTTGCGTTCCATTTCCCGTTTTGTCGAATTCCATGCATTGACCGAAGCCTGTTTTCGTGCTATAATAAAGAGAAACCACAAAATAGAAATTAGAAAGGTGGGACTGCTCTTATGGCAGAGTCTGCAACACCACATGCCCCCCGACCGAAAAAGCGTGTGACCCGCACACAAGCCAGAAACCGGCGAATCATCGCCTTGTTATTACTGGCATTGTTCGTCTTTCTCATCCGGAAAGGCTGCGTTGCCTGTGTTCACTCCCATAATGACAAAAAAAACAATACCGCTGCGGTAACGACAACCACCACAGAGGAAACCACAACGGTTCCCGAACCAGCATCCATTCTGCCGGAAACAACGGCTCCCGAACCAACCCCTACCATTCCACAAACTACAGCCACTGACCCGCCAACTTCAGAGTATTTGATTTCCGGTGACCTGCCCACAACCTATTCCATGGAAGTTGACCCAATTTTACAGCTGCCGGAACTGCCGACTGGCTGCGAAATCACAACCCTTGCCATGCTGCTGGATGCAGTTGGATTCCAAGTGGACAAGGTTCAGCTGGCAGAAGGCTATTTAACTTGCAAGAGTGAAGGCGAGGCGACTTTCCAGCAGGCTTTCATCGGTTCGCCGTACGACTCTGCCGGATATGGCTGTTATGCTCCGGTTATCGTAGACACTGCCCGGAAATATCTTGCTGCACAGAACAGCGGCAGAATCGTCAAAGACCTCACAGGGGCAAAGTTTGAGGACTTGCTCCGGGAAGTTGCCAGCAATCATCCGGTTGCCATCTGGGCAAGCATCGACCTTGTGGATATTCAGGAAGTTTATGCATACACCATTTACAACTACACCGAAACCAACAGCGATGGCAGTACATCCACGCCAAAGAATTTGGATGTCTATTGGTTAGAAAACGAACACGTCTACCTGCTCAAGGGCTACGACTTAGACCGCAATGTTGTCATTGTCAACGACTCGTTAAACGGCGAAATGGAATATGACATGAACCGGTTCAAAGAATGCTACGAACAGTGCTATAAACAAGCAGTTATTATTTATTAAAAGAGATAGGGAGTATTGGAAGCGATGAAATTAATGATACAGATTCCCTGCTACAACGAAGCAGAAACCCTCGGGCTGGCGATTCACGACCTGCCCACACACATTGATGGCATTGATACCATTGAATACCTCATCATCAACGACGGCAGCAAAGATGCAACCGTAGAGGCTGCCCGCAAATTAGGCGTTCATCACATTGTTTCGTTCCGCCGCAACAAGGGACTGGCAAGAGGCTTTTTAGCTGGATTGGATGCCTGTCTGCGGCTGGGAGCTGACATCATTGTCAACACCGATGCGGACAACCAGTATTGCGGAGCGGACATTGAAAAGCTGGTACAGCCAATTCTACAAAAGAAAGCCGATATGGTCATTGGCGAACGTCCAATTGATGAAACAGAACACTTCTCATGGAAGAAAAAGAAATTTCAGCATTTGGGAAGCTGGGTGGTACGAGTTGCCTCTCAGACGGATGTTCCGGATGCACCGAGCGGATTCCGTGCCTATTCCAGAGAAGCAGCCATGCGGATGAACGTGGTCAATGAATACACCTACACGCTGGAAACCATCATTCAGGCAGGACAAAGCAAAATGGCGATCGGTTCTGTTCCGATTCGTACGAATCCGGAAACCCGTCCATCCCGTCTATTCTCCAGCATGTGGCGGTATATGAAACGCTCTGCTTCTGTCATTACCCGTTCTTTTGTCATGTATAAACCGCTGAAATTCTTCGGTACGCTGGGCACGATAATTTTTGCACTGGGTGTTCTATTGGGGATTCGGTTCTTAGTCTATCTCGGCATGGGCGAGGGCAGCGGTCATGTACAGTCCCTGATTTTAACGGCAGTGCTGCTGATGATTGGATTCCAGACGATTATTATGGGATTGCTGGGGGATACGGTTGCAGCGAATCGAAAGATTTTGGAAGATGTGCAGTATCATGTGCGAAAGATGGATTATGACGACCATCCGGCGACGGAATTGGAAGATGATAAGCCGACTGCTTAATTTATAAGGAACAATAAAAACTGCGGACAAAATCCATGTCCGCAGTTTTTTGATATTGGCTGTAAGCAACGAGCCGCAGGTAAATGAAAGTTTTTTGATCCAGCAATTTTTCAAAAATGCTGGCGAGGTTCAGGGCGAGTAGCCCTGATCGCTGCCCGCAGGCAGCGAAATCCCTGTGCCATGCTTTTGGCACACGGAGCGGGTGGTGAGAAAAGCGAGAGCTTTTCGAGGCGGGGCGAACAAGACCGCCTCGCCTTGTGAAACCGGAACGGGAAACAAGTATCTTGCAACTGTTCCGGGGGAACAGTTGCAACGAAATATTACTTTACAGAAAATCCCTTGCTCCTAGGAATACCATCTGAATCTGGTTCGGCAAGGCTGGGGCACATCCCCAGCTTGCCTTGGAAATCGCAATTGCCCCTGAAACCTTATCTCTCATTGCAACCTTTCATTTTTAAAGGCAATTGCGATTCTTTCGATTCTCTCCTAGATTTTTGTTTGATTTCACTGAATAGTTTCTATTTGCTTCGCAAATGTGGGCTACTCGCCCACACCTCGGCAGCATTTTTAAAAAACTGCTGCACCGAAAAACTTTTTATTTGCCTGCGGCTCGAAATTTGCTATCTTTTATCGGTTTAATTCATACAGTCGTTTTCCGTTCTCTAATGTTTGCTGTAAAATCGTTTCTACTGGCAATTCCTTCACTGCTGCGGCTGCTTTCGCTGTTTCTATAATCATTCGACTATCACACCGCTTTCCCCGATACGGAACAGGTGCCATATACGGGCAATCCGTTTCCAATACAAACCGGTCAACTGGAATCACGGACAACGCCCGCAATGCTTTCTTCGCATTCTTAAAGGTCAGAATTCCAGTAAAGCCCAGATACATCCCCAGTTTCAAAACTTCTTCCGCCGTCTCTGCACTGCCACTGAAACAGTGCACAACCCCCTTCGGCTTCCGGTCTTTCAGAATTTGCAGAGCATCCGCCGTTGCATCTCGAATATGAACGATAACCGGCAAATCCAACTCTTTCGCCAAGGTAATTTGTTCCTGAAAAATCGCAATCTGTGCTTCCTTGTCATAGCCTTCATAGTGATAATCCAGCCCAATTTCTCCGATGGCATAACAGTTCTTGTGGGCTGCCAATGCAGCAGTGCGTTCCAGTTCCTCCGCTGGATGCTCCGGCAAATTCTCCGGATGAATCCCGACAGAACCCAACAGATAATCATATTGTTCTGTAAGTTTCAGATTCTGTTCGGAATCGGCTGCATCTACACTTGCCAACATCGCAAGAGCAACACCGCCCTCCGGCAGTACCTGCAAAACTGCATCTCGGTCTTCCGCAAAGGCATCGTCCATATAGTGACTGTGGGTGTCAAAAATCAAGCGTTCCATGTTTCTATTCCTCTCTTTCTTTTATCAAGAAACCGCTGCCCTGAAATCGACTTCAAGGACAGCGGTTTTTTCATACCAATTGAAATATGCTTACAGTTCAATGTCTGTGATTTTTTCCAGCCGTACAACTTCTGTGAACATTGCTGCTCGCAGAACACCAAAGAACAACGGGCAGAAGATTCCAATCACTAAGCCAATCAAACCAGCGAGAACAACTGCAAATCCGCCAATCTTTGCGATCAAGAATAGCAACAATCCAACGACAAGCAGTGCAGCGTAACAGATTAAGTAAGTCAGGAAGATTTTTCCTCGATAGCCCTTTGTCATCTCCATCGAGCGTTTCAGGGCATCCAACGGGGAAATATCTTTCTTTCTCAGCAGCAGATACGGGGTGAACGAATAGGAAATCCCCTTAATCACCAACATAATCGGTGCAATCACCCATCCAACAATCGGAATCAATGCGAACAATGCCCAGAGAAACAGCCAGAGCATTCTCCAGAGCATACCGCCAGCGATTCGCAGGAATGACTTTCCAGAAGAGAATCCAGAGAAAATCTGCTTCGAGTTGATTTCTTTCTGATGGTATGCATCCAAAAAGACATTTTCCATTCCAGCGGAAAGCGTGCTGGAAACGCCCATGCCGAGAATCGGTGGAACTGCACACAATACATTGCTCAGGCTCTGCAAAATCACGCCCAACAGGGACAATCCCCAAAGCTGAACCGGCTTTTTCATCAGTGTTTTCAAGGTCAAGCCCAGCGAACGGAACATGAAGCTATCGCTCTCTTCCAACTTCTGTACACCGTTGGAAAGATTGATGTTGTTGGCAGCCTTTTGTCCCTGCTGCTGTGCATTCTGCCAGTTCTGGAAATTCTGCCAATCCTGCCAACTCATCTGTGGCTGCTGTCCAGTTGGCTGACCAGCGTTCGGTGTTGGCTGTGCTTGCTGTTGCGGATTCTGCCAAGCAGTCTGTGGCGGGACAGTTGCAGCAGGCTGCGGAGAAACTGGCGTTCCATTCTGCGGAGCAGCTGCTTGCTGCGGTGCAGTCGGCTGTGTGGTCGTTGCTGCTGCTGGAGCGTCTGCCTGCGGTGCAGTCGGCTGTGTGGTCGGTGCTGCTGCCGGAGCTTCTGCCTGCGGTGCAGTCGGCTGTGTAGTCGTTGCCGCTGCCGGAGTTTTTACCTGCGATGCAGTCGGCTGTGTGGTCGGTGCTGCTGCCGAAGCTTCCGCCTGCGGTGCAGTCGGCTGGGCAGTTGTTGCTGCTGCCGGAGTTTCTGCCTGCGATGCAGTCGGCTGGGCAGTTGTTGCTGCTGCCGGAGTTTCTGCCTGCGGTGCAGTCGGCTGTGTGGTCGGTGCTGCTGCCGAAGTTTCTGCCTGCGATGCAGTCGGCTGTGCAGTCGGTGCTGCTGCCGGAGTTTCTGCCTGCGATGCAGTCGGCTGTGTGGTCGGTGCTGCTGCCGGAGTTTCTACCTGCGGTGCAGCTGGCTGAGCAGTTGTTGCTGCCGGAGTTTCTGCCTGCGGTGCAGCTGGCTGAGCAGTTGTTGCTGCCGGAGTTTCTGCCTGCGGTGTAGTCGGCTGGGCGGTTGATGCTATTTCTTCTACAGGTGTTCCACACTGACTGCAAAACCGCTTTTCCGGTGTCAGTGCTGCCCCGCATTTCTTGCAATAATACATGGTACTGTTTCCTCCTATTGACTCGGATTGATTCCGAAAAAAAGATTGTTATAGACAGTATACCATAGAATGCAAGTCCAATCTACAGATATAATTGCATGATTTCTTTTCTAATTTGTAACGAAATTAAATTTGTCACAATGCTGCAAGGCTTTCTGAAAAATCCGCCACTTAATACTGATATTTTTTCCGATTTGCAACCAAAAAGGCAATGGATACAACCAAGGCTGCCAATTCCGCTGCCACAACAGAAAACCAGATGCCCAAGACACCAAAGAATGCTGGCAGAATTAAAATCGCTGCAATCTCAAACAAGAAAGTTCGCAAAAAGGAAATCAGTGCAGAAACCAAGCCGTTATTCAAGGCGGTAAAGAACGAAGATGCCCATGTATTGATACCCTTGAACAAATACGCAATGCTGTAAATCTGACAAGCTTGAATGGTCAGTGCCATCAAATCGGCATCGTGACTTGTGAAAATCATTGCTTGCTGTTTGGCAAAACCAATTGCCAAAGCTGTAATGACAACACTGCTGACACTAATCAGCCACAGCCCTTTTTGAAACAGATTTTTCAGCTCTGCATGATTCTTTGCCCCGTAATGATAGCTGACAATCGGTGCACTTCCGATAGAATAGCCCATAAAGACGGCATTAAACACAACTGAAACATACATCAATACGCCATAGGCAGAAATGCCATCTTCGCCCACCAATCGCATCAACTGATAGTTGTACAGCATACTTACCAGACTAACAGACAAGTTGGAAACCATCTCAGAAGAGCCGTTTGCACAGGCAATCCAGAGGGCTTTCCAATGCATCGGAAATGGAAATTGCAGGCGGAGCAGACTGCTGTTTTTCCGCAGAAAATAGATAACTGGAAAAATACCACCGATTACCTGCGAGAGAACTGTTGCAAGGGCTGCCCCAGCAAGTCCCATATCCAGCGGAACAATCAGCATATAGTCCAAAATCATATTGATAACACCAGACACAATGCTGACAATTAAGCTTAGAGATGGCTTTTCCGCAGCAACATAAAAACTTAGAAACGCCTGCTGTAAAACCATGAATGGGATTCCGACAAACAAGATTCGCCCGTATAGAATGCTATTCGCCTGCATCTCCGCTCCCTTTGCACCCAGTAGGGTCACAATCTGCGGTGTCAGCAGAAAACCAATTGCAGACAAAATGACCGTTCCAATAAATGTGACGGTGATGAGCATACTGAAATATTGATTTGCCCGCTCTCGGTTGCCCTCGCCCAGTGTCTTGGAAACCAATGCACAACCACCTGTTCCGATTAAGAAACCAATGGTGGACACTGCCATCAGCACTGGCCAAACCAGATTCAAGGCAGCAAATGCCGTTTTCCCCACATAGTTCGACACAAAAAAGCCGTCTACAATCGTATAGACAGAGGTGCAGAGAATCATCAGAATGGACGGCATGACAAACCGCAGCAGCCGACCATAGGTAAAGTGGTCGGAAAGCTGAATTTTTTTAGACATGTTGTTCCTCCTTTGGGTCAGTGCATGCTGCTCGTTCCAACTCCATCCGCAGCAAGTCCTGATGTTTCTGCATCAGCGTTAGCATTTGCAGTTGTTCCCGTTCTGACAAATCGGAAAAAGACTGCTGTTCTGCTGCCATCAAGGGAAGTACGGTTGTTTTTGCGAACTGTTCACCAACTTCTGTCAGGGATACTTCTTTATTTTTCCGGCTGCCAGCGACAAGCTGTAAAGAAACAAGTCCCTGTTGTTCCAGCTTTTTCAGACTGGAGTTGACGGTTTGGGGTGGGTCTAATAAGCTGCGGCAGAGTGCCCGTTGTTCACAGCTTCCCCCATGTTCGCACAAAAAATACAACAGCCAGAGCGTGGTTTCAGAAACGCCCTTTTGCGTTGCATATTGGCGATAGATTTCATTCAGCTGCTGATATAAGCTGTTCCAGTGCAGCAGCTGTTTCGATAGATGAATGTTCATGAAAATTGCCTCCTTTTTATCCGAAGTCGGACAGTATTCACCATTATAATCCGATTTCGGATAAAAGAAAAGGGCTTTCCATGAAAGATTTGAAAACTTGTGTTCATTATTTGTTTCGTGGATGGGGTTGCCAATCACGAGCCACAGGCAAAATAAAAAGTTTTTTGATCCAACAATTTTTCAAAAATGTTGGCGAGGTGTGGGCGAGCA
>OOBV01001198.1_pt1 | contig 18460 bp, 16 predicted proteins | sample 1671731 | NCBI WGS metagenome assembly OOBV01 (sample SAMN06348186, study PRJEB24527) | human gut metagenome | biome: human gut; feature: ankylosing spondylitis patient; material: feces | host: Homo sapiens | place: China | collected 2015-10
CCATTTCTCTTTATGTAGGTAGCACTTCGGGAATGGAGTTGCGGATTTAAGGTTAACATTTACGAAGATAATCTGCCGGCCGATGCTATTCGCAAGGTGAAAGAAAAGATTTTCAAAACCTCGGCAGGACGGGCATTGCTCGATACGATGTTTGGAGTTGAAAACAATACGCTCTAAAAAAAAGCCCTCATTTCTGCATGTGGCAGGAATGGGGGCTTTGAAGTTATTGAATCATTTTTAGGGGCTATAGAAGAACTTGGGAAACAGAAGTTTTTTCCGTAATTTTGAAACAGTGTATTTTTATAATAGAGGTATGAATAAATTTAGCAATAAATCGATTGAAGAACTCGGTTTCTATGTATATTCGTTAGTAGACCCTCGAGATGGTAAAATCTTCTATATTGGAAAAGGATGTGGAAATCGTGTTTTCCAGCATTGTGAGGCAGCCCTACAAGGGGATGAAGTATCCTTAAAATTAAATTTAATTCGAGAGATTATTTCTTTGGGATTACAAGTAGAGCATTATATACTTCGTCATAAACTTTCTGAAAAGGAAGCTTTTCAAATAGAATCTGTTCTTATAGATTTTCTTACATATCCCAAATTTAATACGGAACAAATACTAACCAATATTGTAAGTGGACATCATCAGTGGGATGAAGGTATTAAAACCGTTGATGAGATTAATGCAATCTATGATTGTGAACGAATTAAGATAAATAACAATGAACATTTGTTGTTGGTAAGTTTGAATAGAAGTTTTGATGATGCAAAAGCTCAAGGTGTTTATCAACGAATAAATATTTATGAGAAAACTCGTCAATATTGGGCAATAGCAAAATCTCGTGCAGCTGAAATAGATTATGTGTTAGGGGTATATCATGGAATTGTACGGTCGGTAATTAAGGTTGATAGTTATGATTGGACTTTTTATGATGAAGAGAAAAAAGTCCGTTTTAGTAAAGAACGCTGTTGTTTTCATGGTACTTTAATAGCAGATTCACCTTATTTGAATAAAGATGTAAGTGATTATCCTTTTGGAAGTGGAGGGGCAATTAGGTATATTCCATAAATTAATTGTAAAAAGAAAAAAAGTATAATATACCATGAAAAAACAATTTATCTTCATTTTATATAGCTTGTTCTTATGTGTAGGTACGATAGCTGCCACAAATTACAACGTGCTTCAGCAGGGAGCTGTCGGTGATGGAAAAACATTGAATACAAAGTCCTTGCAATCGGCCATTGACGCACTTCATGAAAAAGGGGGCGGGCAGCTGTACTTCCCTGCCGGACGTTATTTGACCGGCAGCCTGCAACTGAAATCGAATGTGACACTTTACCTGGAAAAGGAAGCGGTGCTGTTAGGAAGTACGAGTCCTTATGATTATCCGGGCTTCAGCACTGAAAAGGAGCTGAAAGTCAACAATGACCACTTTGACCAGGCATTGATTTATGCCGAAGGGGCAGAGAATATCGGCATTACGGGAGAAGGATGTATAGACGGACAGGGCAGGGAACTGGCGCTGACGATTGATAGCCTGCATCATACGGGAGAATTGGTGGACAAGCACTATAATACGTATCGTAAACGGCCGAACACACGACCAAAGTTGCTTTTTATGCGTAATTGCCGGAAGGTGGAGCTTCGGAAGACTAATTTCCGGAGCGGTGCGGCATGGGGACTTTCTTTTTCTCTGTGTACCGACCTGACGATTGATAGTCTGCATGTGGAAAACAGGGCGTACTGGAACAATGACGGGATTGACATCAGCGATTGTAAGGATGTACGTATCTCCAACTGTTTCATTAACTCGGCAGACGATGGCATTTGCTTGAAGTCGCACTACCGGGGAGCATGGAACGACCGGGTATCCATCTCCAACTGCTACATTATCAGCAGTGCCAGTGCCATTAAGTTTGGTACGGAATCGTTGGGTGGATTCAAGAATGTGACCATTGACAATATTCGGATTAAAGATACTTTCCGTTCGGCCATAGCCATCGAGTCGGTTGACGGGGCAGAGATTGAAAACGTGCAGGTGTCTAATGTACATGCGGTCAATACGGGAAATGCCATCTTTATCCGTTTGGGTCACCGTTCGGGTGAGCAACCGGGGTATTTGCGGAATGTGACGATTAAGGATATGTATGTGGAAGTGCCTTTCGGTCGTCCGGACATCAACTATGACCTGCGCGGACCGGCGGTGACGTTCTTTCATAATCCGTTCCCGAGTTCTATCTCAGGCATTCCGGGGCATGATATTGAAAACGTGAAGCTGGAGAATATAGAGATTGTGTATCCGGGACGTGCTACGCGCGGAATGGCTTATATGTCGGTGAGCCGCTTGAAAGACGTGCCGGAAAATGAAAAAGGATACCCGGAATTTACCATGTTCGAGGAACTGCCTTCATGGGGATTCTATGTGCGTCATGTGAAAGGTATCCAGATGCACAATATTAAGTTGCGTTTGCAGGAAGATGATTTCCGTCCGGCTTTTGTGTTCGACAGGGTAAGCGATGTACGTCTTTCGGACATCAGTTTGCCGGAGAATAAAAAGGCGGGGCAGGTGGTGCTGCGGCAGACAAACTTGCAATCGGCTGATAATGCGGTGAAAGAGTATGTTAGGGAAGTAGAATAGGTATCAGGAGTTACTTATATAAAAGCATGATGCCTTCCTGAGTCACGGAATGAATGGACTCGGGAAGGTATCATTATTTTTATGGCCGTCGGATTTATTCCAAGCAGGCATCCAGGTCTTTGATGAGCTGTTCTTTGTCAAGGTGCTGGCCGATGAAGACAATCTTCTGCATGCGGTCGCCATAGTGTTCGTCCCAGTCTCTCAGCAGGCCAGGCTCGCGCTTCATCAGTTCCACGATTTCTTCTTCCGGTTGGGTGGCATACCAGAGTCCGGCTTCTGAAATCTGTTTCTGTCGTCCAGCCTGTTCGAACAGGAACGACATGTTGCGGTTATGGGCAAAGTAGCATACTCCCTTGGCACGAATCACGTTGTGAGGCCATTTCGTTGCGACAAAGCGGTCGAACTTATGGATGTCGAAGGCAGGGCGGCGATAGTACACGAAACTGCTGATGCCGTATTCCTCCGTCTCACCTTCTTCATGGTGGTGGTGATGGTGGCAGCCTTCGTGTGAGTGTTCATGAGCGTGTGCATGATTGTGCTCTTCCTCGTGGTGATGTTCGTGTTCCTCGTGGTGTTCATGTGTTTCATGGTGAGGATGCGCTTCTTCTTCGGATACGGGGCGTTCTATCTCACGAATCCATCCGGCAGAAGTGGCCACCCGTGCATAGTCGAAACGGCGGGTACCCACAATCTTGTCAAGGTCTACCTTGGCATAGTCGCATTCAATGATTTCCGCACGGGGCTGGAGGATACGGATGATGCTTTTGATGCGCTCCCGTTCTTCGGGGGTAACTTCCGATACCTTGTTCAGCAGCACGGTGGTACAGAACTCAATCTGCTGGATGAGCAGGTTGGCAATGTCTTCCTCTTCCAAATCTTTTCGGGTAAGTTCGTTGCCACCGTCGAATTCGCTTTGCAGGCGGAGAGCATCGACCACGGTCACGATGTTGTCAAGGCGGCAGGTTCCGTACTTGGTGTAGGCACCGCCCAACTGGGGGATGGAACAGATGGTCTGGGCAATCGGTTCCGGTTCGCAGACACCGCTGGCTTCGATGACGATGTAGTCGAAGCGCTGCATTTTCATCAGCTCGAATATCTGTTCGATGAGGTCGGTACGGAGGGTACAGCAGATACAGCCGTTCTGCAAAGCCACCAGACTCTCTTCTTTTTGGCCTACGATACCGCCTTTCTGAATTAGTTCCGCATCGATATTGATTTCGCCGATGTCGTTCACGATGACGGCAAACTTGATGCCTTCGCGGTTGCTCAGCAGGTAATTGAGCAGGGTTGTTTTTCCGCTTCCCAAATATCCGGTAAGCAGAAGTATAGGTATTTCTTTTGTTTCCATGTGCAAATGTTTTTTTACGTGCCTGCAAAGTTAGTGTTTTTCTGCAAACGGTGTGCGCTTCTTTTTCGCAGAAGCAGGTTTAACTTTCGTTATAGGTCGGTGTCACGTATGTGACAAATTTTCTCTGCCGGAGGGTCTATCTTTGCACCCGTAATCAATAAAACGAATTAAATATGAAGACAATAGACTGGAAGCATACGAGTGTGGGACAAATTGTGGCCGATGATTTTGCAGCGGCAAGTGTGTTCAAGAAATATGGCATTGATTTCTGCTGTCATGGCGAAGTGACGCTGGAAAAGGCCTGTGCCGATTTGGGACTGGCTGTAGAAGAAGTGGAACAGGCATTGCTCCGTCAGGATGAAGCTGGTAACGGACGGATTCCGTTTGCTTCGTGGCCGCTGGACTTACTGATGGATTACATCCTGAAGATACATCATCGGGGAATTCGTGCCCGTGGACCGGAATTGCTAGCGTTGCTGGAGAAGGTGGAACGAGTACATGGGGAGGCACATCCGGAACTGCATGAGTTAAAAGCATTGGTCAGTGAATCGTTGGAGGACTTGGAAATGCATCTTCAGAAGGAAGAGAACGTGTTGTTTCCATATCTCTATGAATTGTACGCAGCAAAGGAACAGGGACAGCGTATGGCCCCGATGCATTGCGGTACGATAGCGAATCCTATCCGGGTGATGAAGATGGAACACGAGGGGGAAGGAAACCGCTACCTGCACATCATTCAGTTGACGAATCACTTCTCCGTACCTCAGGACGGCTGTGCCAGCTATCGTCTGCTGATGCAGGAACTGGAAGCGTTTGTGGATGCCTTGTTCGAGCATATCCACCTGGAAAACAATCTGCTGTTCCCCCGCTTTGAGGAGATTGAACAGGAAATCGTATGTTAATATTTTGATATTGGAAAGAATGGATAACGGTGTGGTGCATGCTGAGAAGTATGCGCCACATTTTTTGTAAGTGGAGGTCTGTTTTTTGACTGAAATACCTATCTTTGAGGAAAATAAGATAAAAAGAGACCGTTATGAATAGAAAAATTTTTGGAGCAGTCTTATTGCTTCTGTTGAGTATGCCTGTATGGGCACAACAAGTGAAAGTTAGTTATGAGTACCCGGCACATTCCCTGTCCGTTCCTTTGCAGGAATACTTCCAGATGCAAGGTGTACAACATCTGAGGCTGATAATCCGGGGCGAGTTTAATGGAAAACGTGCTACCTTTCAAAAGGTATCTTGTCGGAAAGGTGTATTCACAGAGCGTGAACTATTACCCGATTTCTTTCATTTTATATTGGTAGACAGTGTAGAGACACTTGACTTTATGGCTGTACCTTACAAGGAAGATAGTCTACGTGTCACTTGTTTCCATTCGACTGAAAACAACATGCCGTTGTTTACGGATACTGTGCGCATAGATAAATATAAGATTCTTATGGAGACGTATACACCTGGCGATGGTCCCGAAACTCCTATTATGAGTTACACTTCCGGTATTCCCATAGAGGGAGGTTTTTACTTTTGTGGTTTGCGTAGCTCCGGAGTAGAGCCACGCAAATGGTATGAGAAGTATGGTATTGACGATTATGTGTATTATACTATTCGCTTAGAGGAGGATACGTACTCTGAAGGAGCGATTAACATCAGAATAACGAAGGGTAACTAATTCTATTTTTTATAAATCAGTAATCAATTTTATCCAAAATCCCTGCTAAGTAAGCAATGGTGACTCCGTAGTTGGTCATGGGAACCTGCTGGGCGCGGGCCTGACCGATGCGGTTTAGCACATACTTGCGGTTGAACATGCAGGCTCCGCAATGGATAATCAGGTCGTACGGTGTCAGGTCTTCCGGGAAGTCCGTGCCCGATACGATGTCGATTTGCAGGCCTTCACCGATACGCTTGCGGAGCATGTTCGGGATTTTCACCCGCCCGATGTCTTCTGTCAGCGGGGCATGCGTACATGCTTCGGCAATCAGCACCCGTGATTCCGGTGTCAGTTGGGCAATGGCATTGGCTCCTTCCATGTAGTAGTCGATGTCGCCTTTGTACTGTGCAAAGAGGACGGAGAAGGAGGTGAGTCGGCTCTTTGCCGGTTTCTTGTCATATACCGTGCGGAACACCTGTGAGTCGGTAATAATCAGCTTCGGTGGACGGGCCAAAGCGGCCAGCATGGCATCGATTTTGTCAGTGGTACAGCTCATCACCAGGCATTTGCGGTCCAGCAGTTCGCGGATGGTTTGTACCTGCGGCAGAATGAGTCGGCCTTTAGGGGCCTGGATGTCCTGTGGCATGACCAGCATGACGGTATCGTTTTCTTCTACCAGTCGGCCTACAATGCCTTGTGCCATGGTTTCATCCGGCAACTTGTTTCGCAGACTGCGCAGAATGTCGTCCAGTCCTTTTCCGGTGAGGGTGCTCACTAATAGGGGAACCTGTCCGCATTGCTGTTCGATGTGGCGCATGGTCTGTTCGGCATCGGATAATAGGTCACATTTGTTCAGTATCCAGATAACAGGCACATTCTTTTCCTTTAATAAGCGTTGCCAGTGTAACTCTTCGTCCAGATGCTCGTCGGTACAGACCATTAGGGCGATGTCTGTCTTCTCCAGCGCACGCTGTGTCTGTCGGATGCGGAGTTCGCCCAGTTCGCCTTCGTCGTCGAAGCCGGCCGTATCAATGAATACGCAGGGACCAAGACCATGGATTTCCATGGCCTTAAAGACTGGGTCGGTAGTCGTGCCGGGAATATCCGACACGAGGGCTGTATCCTGATGCGTCAGGGCATTAATCAGTGATGACTTTCCGGCATTTCGCTTGCCAAACAGACCGATGTGCAGCCGGTTGGCACGGGGAGTATCGTTCATACGTTTAATGAGGCTTTAAGTTCACACATTAGAAACGAAAGTCGCGTTTTCCTTCGGCAATCCGTTCCAGATTTTCCAAGGCTCTTTTGCGGATGGCGGGATTCGGAATCTCTTCCATCTGCTTGCGAATCATGTCTTCAGCCAGTTGGCGTGTCTCGGGCGAAGCGTAGTCGCAGAGGTATTCCTGAAGCGTCATCAAGGCATTGGGGGCACAGCAGTTGGCTATCTGGCCCGTCTTGACCAGCGACATGAAACGGTCGCCCGTACGTCCTTCACGGTAGCAGGCCGTACAGAAGCTGGGGATGTAGCCCAGTTTCAGCAGCCAGGCCACGATTTCATCCAGGCTGCGGTGGTCGCTTACATCAAACTGAGCCGAGTTTTCTTCCGGCAGTTCTTCGGTAGCATAACCTCCCACACTGGTACGGGAACCTCCGCTGATTTGTGACACGCCGAGGGCAAGTACCTTCTCGCGTGAACGCTGCGATTCACGTGTAGAAATAATCATACCCGTATAAGGTACGCTGATACGGATGACGGCTACAATTTTTTGGAATATCTCGTCGGAGATGGCATTCTCGAAGGTCGAGGCGTCAATGTCGTCGGCCGAGCAGATACGGGGCACACTGATGGTATGCGGACCTACGCCGTACGTCGCTTCCAGATGTTCGGCATGCATCAGCAGTCCCACGAAGTCGTAGCGGTAGGTGTTCAGGCCGAACAATACACCGATACCTACATCATCGATTCCTCCCTGCATGGCGCGGTCCATGGCCTCCGTATGGTAGGCATAGTTGCTCTTCGGACCTCTGGGGTGAAGCTTTTCGTAATTCTCCTTGTGGTACGTTTCCTGGAACAGAATGTAGGTACCGATACCGGCCTCGTGCAGGCGACGGTAATTCTCTACCGTGGTCGCAGCAATATTTACGTTTACCCGACGGATGGCTCCGTTCTTGTGCTTGATACTATAGATAGTCTTTATCGACTCCAGAATGTATTCGATAGGATTGTGAATCGGATCTTCTCCAGCTTCCAATGCCAGACGCTTGTGCCCCATGTCCTGCAGGGCGATGACTTCACGACGGATGTCTTCCTGTGTCAGTTTCTTGCGGGCAATGGTCTTGTTCTTAACGTGGTAAGGACAGTAGGTACAACTGTTTACGCAGTAGTTTGACAAATAGAGTGGGGCAAACATTACGATGCGGTTGCCGTAGAATTTCTGCTTGATTTCACGAGCCAGGCGGTAGATTTCCTCCACCAGTTCCGGGTCGTTGCATTCCAATAGTACAGCAGCCTCGCGGTGAGAAAGTCCCTTGCACAGGCGAGCCTTTTCAATGATGGAACGTATCAGTTCCTTGTCCTGGCTTTTGCTTTGGGCATATTCCAGAGTATCGAGAATTTCTTCGTGGCAGATAAATTCTTCTGCCTTTTGAGAATCAATCTTGTACATAGCTGTAATGTAATTTATAGTGTTTTGCCGGGATAATCTCCTCGGCTTTTATCTATTTCGTAACCAATGGCAGCCAGCCGTTGTGCCAGCAGACGCAGTCCTTCGGCAGCTTCTGAGCCCATAGAGGCTTTATTATCATACAAGGCATAATTCTTTCGCTGTTCTACCGGAGAGAGGTTGGGCATCACTACATTGGCACCTGCCAATATGCCTTTCTCGCGCCCGTCGGGCGTAAGGCTTGCCAGGGCGGTGGTAGAAGGAATCAATGCCTGCGGATGCATCAGCCGGAAGATGGGAAGCAGCGTGAGTGTCTGCGTGAGACTGCCGGGAGGGCAGGAAGCGAAAGGAGTGTCATGATGAGGCAGGAAAGGACCGATACCAATCATCTGGGGACGGAATTGTTCTATGAAAAGAATGTCCTCTACCAGGTGGTCGACGGTTTGTCCCGGACTTCCCACCATGATGCCGGTTCCCGTCTGGAATCCGATGCGTTTCAAATCGTTCAGACAACGCAAACGGTTGGACAGCGACATGTCTTCAGGGTGCAAGCGGCGGTAATGTGCTTCGTTGTGCGTTTCGTGGCGCAACAGATAGCGATTGGCACCTGCCTGAAAAAAACGTTCGTAGGAAAGTGTAGGGCGTTCACCGAATGAAAGGGTGATGGCCACATCGGGGAATTCGGTTCGTATGGCAGCAACCACTTCCGTTACCCTGTCATCGTTCATGTAGTTATCTTCTCCTCCTTGCAGGACGAAGGTACGGAATCCCAACTCGTATCCATGCCGGCAGCAGGCCAGAATGGTTTCCGCATCCAGCCGGTACCGCTTCAGGTGGCGGTTACTTTTTCGGATGCCGCAGTAGAAACAGTCATTGTGACAACAGTTCCCTATTTCAATAAGTCCACGGATATAGATTCTGTTTCCGAAATGGCTTTGTGCTACGGCACGTGCCTTTTGCATGAGAAAGTCGAGGTCTTCCCCCCGGCACTCTAGCAGAAGGGTACGCAATTCACCGGGAGCCAGTGTCTGCTCCCGGTAAAGGCGTTCAATAAGTTCCCTCATGGGTTTATTCCTGATTATTGTTTTCGTACTTCAAGGTACGTTTCAGTAAGTCTTGGTTCAACTGGCGTTTTCCGGCTACAGGGTCGTTGTGTGCGCTCGGACCGGTTACACATCCACCTTCGCAAGCCATCATCTCGATGAACTGTGCATCCACTTTTCCGGTCTTGGCGTAAGCGCGGAGTACACCGATGTTCTTCTTCGTGAAGTCAGAGAACTGCATAATCTTGATACCGTTGGCTTTCGGGCCTAAATAAGCTTTCACTGCTCCGGCTACACCGCCTGCCTGTGCGAATCCGTGTGCTTCACATACAGATTCGTATGCTACCTTGTACGGGTTGGCCTGTTCCAGTTCGATGCCCAAGCCACGGAAAATCGGGTGAAGTTCTTCGAATGTCAGTACGTAATCTACGCACTCGTCGCGCTGTGCTTCTTTTCTTTTGGCGATACACGGGCCGATGAAGACGACCTTCGCATTCGGGTATTTCTTTTTAGCAATGCGAGCCGCGTAATACATCGGAGAGCCGGTGCTTGATACGTAAGGCTTCATGTCGGGGATATGCTTGTTCACCAGTTCGATGTACGACGGACAGCAAGAAGTAGTCATGAATTTCTGTCCTTCTTCCAGTTTTTCCAGCAGTTCGTGTGCTTCGTTGCTGGTAGTGTGCATGGCACCTTCAGCCACTTCAATTACATCGGCAAAACCAATTTCTTTCAATGCTCCGTACACTTGTTCGATGGTAGCTTTGAACTGTCCCAATACGGACGGAGCCGGAATGGCAATTACTTGTTCTCCCTTACGGATAGCTTCCAATACATCGAATACCTGAGAGATTTCGAAGATGGCTCCGAACGGACAGGCATTCAGACATTTTCCACAATAGATACACTTGCTTTCATCGATGTGTTCGATGTAGTGCTCGTCCTTGCTGATGGCTTTCACCGGACAAGCTTCCTCACAAGGCACCGGAATGTAGACGATGGCGTGATACGGACAACTCTTGTGGCAGATACCACAGCTGATGCACTTGTCGTGGTCAATCTGTGCCTGACCAGTCTTCTTGTTAAAGTGTACAGCTCCCTTCGGACAGTTCATGTAGCAGCTTCTAGCCACACAACCCCGACAAAGGTTACTTACTTCATAGTTTACCTGCACGCAAGAAGAGCATGCTTCGTCGATGACACAGAGAATGTTTTCTTTGATTCTTTCCTTGCGTTCCAGTGTCTTGCGGGCATATTCAGAAAGCGGAGTCAGCTCGTCCGTTTCATCGGTCATATCCCAGCCCAGCAACGGAAGCAACTTATATTTAGTAACGGCACGTTCCTTGTGGATACAGCAGCGTCCTACCGGCTGTGAGCGGCGAGGGCTGATTTCCAAAGGAATGCGGTCAATTTTTTCTACTAATTGATTTTCTTTCCATAAAGCAACCAGGTTTTCCAGCAATTTATGCCGGACAATCATTACGTTGTTTGTAAAAGCCATAATCGAAATAAAAAGGTTTGTTAGTTATTAGTTATCCTAAAATTATAGAGTCCGTGTGCGGTTTACTCTTCCGTTTGTCCCTCGGCAGCTCTCAGAATCAGGGTTGTAGCTCCCAAGGTAATAATAGCTCCGTCTTCAATGTGGATTTGGTCTTTCGGTCCTAAAATTTCATTCATCAGGAAAGTTCCTGTGATACTGTCGTTATCGCGCAGGGTATAAATGATTTTCCCTTGCTTGTTCTTCTTGACATTGATGTAGCAATGCCGGCGGTCCAGACTCGGGTCATTGCTTTCGATGGGGATGTCGATGTCATTACCTTTGCATCGGCGGCCGATGAGGTTATCTCCCTCATGCAGCGGAAGTACCTGCTTGTAGGCAAATACGTTTTCCACGGCCAGTATGTTGCCGAAATCCTGCATGCCTTCTTTCTCGTCGATTACTTCTTCCTTGCGGTTGGCGGCATTCAGTTTCGATTTTCCGATACGGATGCTGAACTGCTTCTTGCAGTTGTCACAGATAAAAACGAGTGACTGTCCTTCTCCATACTTGGTTTCATCAAACTGGATGAAGTTGTCACATTTGGGGCATCTTACTCTTTTCATTCTGTTTAAAAGGGCGTATTTATTTTGAAGTGAATACCCAGGCATTCTTGAATTCTTCCTGATTACGCAGTGTCTGCACTTTCTGGTAAGCTTCACCTGAAGTGGCATAACTATCCAGTGCGATGCGGAAGCGTCCGTTCGATTCAAGCACCTGGCAATTCTTGTATCCTTTCTGCTGGAATTTTTTCAGTTCACGTTGGGCATCGTCCGATGTCGGCAGGCTGGCTACGATGATGTAGGCCGTTTTCTTGCTTGCAGCAGGTTGTACGGAAGCCGGTTTCGGCTTTTGTGTCGCTTTTGCTTCAGCTTTGGTGGCAGCCGTTTTGGTTACGGCTGTTTTTGCTGCAGGCGCGGCTGCAATCTTTTCTGTCTTCACAACTACCGGTTTCAGCGTGTTTACGTTGTTACGGACACGCTTTTCGCCCTTCTGTTTCTTTACAGCCTTTTGTGCAACTGCTGCTTTCGGAGTCGTTTGTATGCTGGTGGCTACCGACTGGTTGCGGATGGCATCAAACATACTGATTGAGCCCAGCGAAGCATAATTCGCATCGTCCATGTACGTGTTTTCCACCGGAACGGAGAGCACGAAGAACAAGCATACGGCTGCAGCTATGGCCACTACGTTGCGCGTGAAATGGCGCAAGGAGAAATGTCTCTTCGGTTTGCTTGCTGCTTCCTGTATTTCTGGAACTAACGGCTTCGGAGAAGACACAGGCAATGTCTGCAACTGCGGAAGCGTGAAACTTTCCAGCCCGTACAGACTTGGGGTGAAGAAAGATGAGGCTGCCGGTTCAAAGGCATAACCGCCGTTCATATTATAGTAGATTGTACCCACGTTGTGCAGGGTGACCTGACCCTGCTGGTACAATTGGTCTTTTATTTCAGCCACAGTCTTTTCAATCCGGCGGGTTGCATCGGGAAAATCGGTGTTAAAAGCTTGCATGTACGACTGTACCAGCAGCCCATCGTTCATTATCAGTTGCGGATTGAAACCAATGGTGCGGAGGGGCGGCATGAATTCTCCTTTCTGGATGGAATATGCGGCCTGCCGTTTATGGGCAATGAATCCTCCCAAGCCGGGAACGATGACACAATCATTCTCCAGCAATAATACTTCTATATGTTTGGATAGCTCAATCATATTGCAAAAATAATACATTTTTCTCTTATGTGGAGTATCTTTCAACGGGTATTTTTTATACTGATAGGGGTTTAACCAACTCTTCTTTTTCTATCATGTAGTCTGATATATTCATGTGCCCTGTATCGAAACAATTGTAAACGCACGAAGCCCCCGGCACTGCCGAAGGCTCCTGTTTTTTTATTCTCTTATCTCACTTTAACCGCTGGTACAACCTCTTTCAGCAGCAGATTATTTGTCTATTCATGTTCCTTTATAGCATGGCTGCGCACTTACGCACCTGTTTGAGGCGTTCCATAAAAGAAGGGTTGGCAGCCGCCTGTTGCATGTTATATTTCAACTGTAATCGCATTAGCGAATCAGCCGGAATATCAAGGGCAGCTTCAAAAAGCATCGCCGTCTGCGTTGTTACAGGCCGACGACAATTGAGAATGTCATTCAATACCTTATAGGAGATGCCCATCTGCTCTGATAACTTACGCTGCGAAATCTTGCGGTATTCAATTTCTTCTTTCAGTACTTCACCCGGGTGAGTAGGATATGCGGGAGTGAGGTTGTTGGCAATCATCGTCGGATCTATTCCTTGTATCTCAATCATAAGCTGTCTGTTATTTATAATGGTTTGATAAATCTGTTATATTGCATATTGTAGCGATGGTTTCACCTTCTCTTGTCCGTCTGCCCCGTAATGTACATTTCCTTCAAATACTTTTCGTTGAATATTATTTCCATGCTACTCTGTATTGTTCTGAATACAAAGATAATAAATTATCCACAATAATCCACTATAAAAGTGGAAAGATTGTTTCCAAACGCACGAAGCCCCGGCAGTCACCCCGCCGGAGGCTATTCTCTTATCTCACTTTTCAATAACCGCAGATACAACTGTTATACTTCGGTTATTTATTATCCAATCAGCCAAACTTTTGGGCTGCCTTTTTATTGATTTTGCGTCAATTCAAGTAATGAATTGACGAGATTAATTTGGTATCGCCAACTTTCATTTTCAGCGGTCAGGGCGTCGTTCATGGCATCCTTGGCTCCTGACCAGTTACCGTCCGTCACCTTGGTGGTTTCGCCGGTACCTACCTGGTCTTCACCGATGCCTTGTTCCTGGCCGTTGTCTCCCCAGTAGCAGGCGGTGATGATACCGCCACCAAACATGGAGTCCTTGAAGTTCCGTCCCGCCACGCCGCCTGTGGCTCCTCCCGGGCCGCTGACAGTCCCTTTGGCATGGTAGCAGGCAGTCAGGGTGCCTAAATCGTTGCTTCCCGTTACGCCGCCTACATAGACGGTGCCGCTTCCGCTACCGGTCACGCTGCCCCAGGCATAGCAGGCTTTGAGGGTGCTGGATGAGCCGTTGTTTCCCACCACACCGCCGGCATAATAGGTGACTGAACCGTTACTTACAAGGGTCACGTCGCCCGTGGCATAGCAGGCGGTCAGGGTGGCACCATTATTCGTATATCCCGCTATGCCGCCGGCATAGGTCACGCCCTTCACTGTGGCCGAGGAGCTGCACCCGGTAAGGAAACCGCCCCATTGAGCGCCCACCACGCCACCTGCGATGGAGTTGCCGCTGACGCTGCCCGACACCGAGCAGTTTTCAATGTTGCCATAGCTCCATCCCGCCACGCCGCCGACGTTACCCATACCGTTATTGCTTTCTATCTTCACGTCCTTCAGCGTCACGTTCTTCACCTTGCCGCCGGAGCCGATACGTCCGAACAGGCCCGCATATTGGTCACTCGTCGTAACGGTCAGCCCCGTGATGGTATGGCCGCCGCCGTCGAAGGTGCCGGTGTATGCGTTGCTGATGCTTGTGCCTATCGGCGTCCACTCCCCGGTCAGGGTGATGTTGCCGGTCAGGGTGATGTCGATGTCGGTCTTCCCCTCTTCGTTCACCAGCTTGGCGATGTTCTTCAGGCCCTCGGCGGAGGTCACGGTGTAGTTGCCCTGTCCGTCGTCGGTATATCCCTTGTCCTTATCCAGCGTGATGTTGTAGTAGCTGCCCGCCTCGGGGGTGATGGTGGTGGAGAGGTCGCGTTCCTTGTTGTCGTTGTTCGCCATCAGCTTGGTTATCTCGTAGCCGGGCACCACGTTCGCTTCCCAGCAGGTGATGGCGTTGCCGTTCTCGGTGTATTCGCACTTCTTCATCTCTATCCAGCCCTCTTGCGAGCCTTGCACTACCGTGCCCTTTTCATAAGTACACTGTGTGTAGGTATAGAGCTGGAGGCTCTGCACTTCGCCGAGTGCATCGCCGGTGGGCGTGACGCGCACCTTGGCCAGACGGTGGGCAAAGGTCAGCGTGACGGGTGTCAGGTAGTCGCCCGTGCCCGTGCCGCTCAACAGATAGGCAAGATTTTGGCTTTGGTCTCCGAGATTGAGGGTGCCGTCTGTGGCAGGGTACCAGGCGGTGACAGTGGCTGTCTGGGTGTTCTGCCAGTAGAGGGGAGCGTCAGTACTTAATGTCTTGTCGGCATTTAGGGTGTAGGTGGTAGTCTCGCCGCCCAGTTGTACGCCAATCATTTCCGTGCCATTCCAGTCCCACACGCTGCCCGTGCCGTCCCCGTTCTCGCTGACGCGGGTCTGCGGTGCGCCCCACGGCTGCGCCTCGCCTCCCTCCACGCCGAGGGTGACGGCGGCTATCTGCAAGGGGTATTGTCCTTCAGGCAACCGTGTGTCGTCCGTCAGCTCGTCCTGCGTGCAAGCAGCGAGGAGAAGGAGCAAGGCAGAAAAGTATATAGGATATGAATATCTGATACTCATGTCTTTCTGTTTCGTTAATGATTACTTAGAGGTCTGCATTCACGTCATCGCCGCTTACCGGATTCCATGGGGTAATCTCGGCAGATTCGATGCTCAGGTCCTTGTTGCGGACGGTGACGGTGTAGGTGTAGTTGTTGCCGGCTTTCAGTGCGCCATCGGGAATGGTGAGCGTGGCGGTGTAGGGCTGGCTGTTGTAGTACACGCTCAGTCCGATGCTTGCCTTGGTCTGCGGGAAGAGGATGACCGACGAGGTGAGTGCGCCGTTCGTCAGCGTCATGTTGAGGTCTTGAGTAGCTGTGGCATCATCGGCTTCTGCCATGCCGTCGGTGATGTCGAAGCTGCCCTCCAGCACCAGTCCGGAGAGTGTGTAGCCGGTGGGGTTGATGGTAGTGAAGTCCACACCGCTTCCTGCCTTGAAGGTGAGCGTAATCTGGCTCATGCAGTGGTGGAAGGAACAGTCCGTGCCGCCTGCATCAGTGTCGTCGGTAAAGTTCACTTCAGGATTGTGCGTACTGGCAGTGGCACCGGTGGCATAGAGGAAGTCGATGGCGGGCTGGTTCTGCTGCGCCGTGGCATCGGTGGTGGCGGTCAGTGTCCCACCGTCCGCATCGTAAGGATAGTAGGCGGAGAAGGTGGTCGGGTCGTCATCTTGGAAGAAGATAATGGTTCCTGTCGGTGTGAACTTCCCGCTTTCCCACCGGTAGGGCACGTTGGTGTAGCCGAAGCGGCTTTCGGAGATGCCTATCTCGTCACGTTCCGCCCAGGCGGTACCGCTGGCGCGGGTGGCTACGGCATCTGAGATTTCGGCGTTAATCACTGCGGCCACGGAGCCATCGTTCAGGTTCTCGTCGTCGTTGGTGCAGGCGGCAAGTGTCAATGCCAGCGCTGCGAAAGCAAAAAATCTTGTCTTCATTATATTTATAGTCTTTAATTGTTAAATTGCATAGTTACCGTTACATTTCCGCACTGGCATCACCACCTTCTACCGTTTCCCATCCGGTGATTTCGGCATTGCATCCCTCCATGCCGACGGGGGTCTGGAGTGTGCCGGTCACACGGTAGGCGGTGGTCATATTGCCGTTAAAGTCCGCAAGGGCTTCCGTCAGGTCGACTTCCGTGCGCTGTGTGCGTCCGCCATCGGTAAAGACGATGTCCAGCACCAGCGTCTGCACGTCTCCCATCGTACCCAGCAGGCGGGCGTCGGCCGTGAGCTTGCTGCCGTCACGGGTGAAGGAGAAGACCGTGGAGGTCGGTTCGCCGATGGTCTGTCCCTTCTCCATATCAAAAATTCCGGCTATGCCGCTGAGGGTGGCGGTCACGCTCTGTATCAGTTCGGGACGGCCTTGTGTCACCTCCAGCTCCAGCCGCAGGTCACGTACACGCTGCTGCGGAACAGGGTTGACACGCAGCGTGTCGTCAGCTGTGACGGTTATCTCCCGGCTGACGGTCTTCAGATAGCCCGGCAGGGGGATGACAGATGCACCGTCCGCACGGCTCTTGCCATCAGGGGCATTGACCCGTGCCATTCGTCCGTCGAAAGTGAAACCTTCCGCACGGTTATAGATTACCATACTGTGTGTTCCCGGATTGAGCAGGTCGGGATTGGTGAATGGCGAACCTGTAATGTCGGCCACCTTCCCGTCCATGTCGAGTACATAGTTATCGTCTGCCGACAGTCCCGTCAGGCTGATGGTGACAGCTCCCTTGTCGGGGTGCGGCGTGTCATAAAGCGTGTCCTTCACGCAGGAAGAGAGCAGCACGGCGGCTGCCATTCCCATCATATTTATATATTGTCTTGCTTTCATATTATATTTTTTTAGACATAAGAACAAAAGAACAAATATTATAGGGTTAACCCCGTTGACCGTCAGTTCAGTCTTTCATTCTTCATTCTTAATTCTTCATTTAATTTTCCATACCAATGTCACACCGGCATTGATGGGGCCCCACCAGTCCTTTGTCTCGTTGCCGCGGCGTACTCGCACACCGTCAATGACCTCATATTTTTCAAAATCGGCATTCAGGTAGCCCAGACCGAGGTTGAAATCAAGATCTAATGCCTTGTTCAGCCGCAGCTGGTAGCCGGCTGTGATGCCGCCACCCATCAGGTCGCCCTGCTTGCCTGTTTCGGAGAGCTTGTAGTTGAACTGTCCGGCCTTGAACATCGCACCCAGATACCAGGCTTTCTTCTCACCCATGTAGTAACGCACTTCCGGAGCCACTTCCCAAAGGGCATATCGGCGGTCTTTGTCGCTCCAGCTCCAAGAAGTCCACGAGCCGTTTACGGTAATGCCCCACGACGGGCAGATGCGCCATTCAAGCCCTAAATCGGGTGTCAGGGTGGCCCAGCGCAGCAGGTTGGCACGCAGGGAGAGATGATAATCAGTTGGTGTTTTGGTTTCCGACGGCGTGTCGGTAAGAGTATTGGGTCGGGCTTCTTCCGCCTTGCGCTGCTCTTCGGCAAGCCGTTCCTGTTCGGCACGCTTCTTGGCTGCCAGTCGTTCAGCTTCTGCCTTGCGTCGTGCTTCCGTATCAGCATCCGTCGCGGCTGTTTCCTTTACCGGTACCGTCATGCGCACGGTGACGAAATCACCCTCAGTCGCATGGTTGCGGGTGATGAAATTCTCCTCTTTTATTTCCGCGCGTGTAATCAGTTCTGATTTCACACGGTTGGCACGGATCTTCGCAGTGGCAAGGTTCTCGGTTTCACTGCCTAATGAGTTGCAGTAGCCATCGACATAAAGCGGCAGCTTGCCGTCAAGAATTGTTGCTTTGTTTTTTTCGATACACTCCAGCAGGCGGGCAAGCTCCGTGTCATTCCCATTCCAAGGCACATAGAACATATCTTCCCTTGGCACGAAGCGGAAGGTGTAGGTCGTGTCTGCTTTCTGCTGCGCAATGACAGGAAAAGTTACCGTCATCAGCCACAGAAACAGGGTAAGAAAAGTGATTTTTTTTCTCATATTTTTATCTATTTTACTAATTCTAATATTACTGAGCGTGTAAAATAAATTAAAAAGAGTTTATACAACCTCATTTTTCCTAATAAAAAATTAACTTACATACAAAATAGGAAAAAATTGTTGTTTAGGACATT
>OOBV01001205.1_pt1 | contig 18287 bp, 14 predicted proteins | sample 1671731 | NCBI WGS metagenome assembly OOBV01 (sample SAMN06348186, study PRJEB24527) | human gut metagenome | biome: human gut; feature: ankylosing spondylitis patient; material: feces | host: Homo sapiens | place: China | collected 2015-10
TATCGGCAAATTCCCCTATAGTTTAATTATATTGGGAGCAAGCGCACTCTTGTTCTATTACATATACAACAAAACCTGCATTGCCTGCCACATTCGCGCGGTAGGTAATGAGGAGCTTCTCGCCAACGCACTTGGCGTCAATGCAATGAATACCAAGTATATGACCTTTGTGCTTGCCGGTATCTTTATCGGCATCACCGCAATCCTGCAGATTTCTTATGCAAACAGCATTACCACGGTTTCTTCCCTGAGGAGTATCTCAATGATATTCCAGCCTCTTATGGGCGTGCTGATTGCATTTGCAATTCAGGAATGGTGCAATCTGACGCTTGGTGTATTCATAAGCCAGTTCACCCTTTCCATGATGTTCAATGCATTGATTGCTCTGGGTGTCCCGAGCAAGATGCAGGATGTTGTGCTGGGTGTTATGCTCATAATCGTAATGGGTATTGCGCTGAACAACAAGCGTATCAGCGGTTTCTTTGAACGAAAAGCAAGAAGAAAAGAATTAATGAAAAGAGCCTAATTGAGTTCAATTAGGCTCTTTCAAAAACTTGCGCAAATTGAAAAGAGCATAAAAAGACACAGCTTACAGGCTTTGGTAGAACGAAGCCACGACACACCATCATTTGTAAAGAAGCATGTGCCTGAGATGAGCTTCGCTTCAGACGATACGCCGTATGCGGTTGAGTATCAGCTGTGGGAGGATGAAGAGGGCAAATATCTGTCTGCAATCAACCTGCAGTACGCAGATGAGGTTCTGCCGGTATTTGACTTCAATATCTGCATAAGCACGGAAAAGCCTGCAAAGATAACCCGCGTATCAGACGGCAGGGAAATGGGCTTTGCGTATTCAGACGGCAAGCTTGTTCTGCACATTGACAGACTTGACCTTTACGAAATGTTCGATATTCAGATAGAAAATAAAGGAGCGCGATCATGGCATTCAGATATTCTGATAAATATAAGAAATACTCTCTTGATATGCATGTAAATGTAACGAGAGACGAATTCCTTAAGCAGTTTGACCCGGAGGCTCTTGCTAAGGACATTATCTCCACAGGTGCTGAGGCGGGAATGATGTATATTCAGTCCCATTACGGCTATTCCTACTGGCCTACAAAGGTTGGCGAAATGCACCCGGGTCTCATCGGAAATGAAGATGCATTCAAAAGGCTGTACGATGAAATGCACAAGGGCGGAATGGATGTTGATGTATACTTCAGCATGATTTACAACAACTGGGCATATGACCACCATCCCGAGTGGAGAATTAAGGACATAGACGGCAACTATTCGCGCGACAAGGGCAGAAGATTCGGCCTTTGCTGCCCGAACAGCGAGGGCTACAAAAAGTTCTGCAGAGACCAGATTGCAGATTTCACTGAATATGTAGGTCCCTATGAGGCGTTCTTTGCGGATATGACCTTCTGGCCCACAGTATGTTACTGCGACAATTGCAGAGCAAGATGGGAAAAGGAAGTCGGCGGAGAAATGCCGAGAATTGTCAATTGGAAGGACGAACGTTGGAAGCTTTTCCAGCGCAAGCGCGAGGAGTGGCTGCAGGACTATATGCAGTACATCTACGACTCCGTCAAGATGGTCAATCCCGGCGCAGTTGTCGAAATGCAGAACTCCACCATGCCGGCAAGCTGGATGATGGGAGTAACCGAGAATGCCACGATTGCAAGCGATGCAGTTTCCGGCGATTTGTACGGCGGTTTTTCTCAGCAGACCTTTGCCTGCAAAATGTACTACAATATGACGCCCAATCTGCCGTTCAACTATACTACCTCAAGGTGCGAGCCGTCTCTTGACGAGCATACCACTATTAAATCCGAGGTAATGATGAAGCTCCATGCAATGCTGTCATTTATCAATCACGGCAGCAACATATTTGTTGACGCAGTGGATATGACCGGCACATATGAACCGTTGGTGTACAGCCGCCTTAAGAATGTATATGATGATGCGGCAAAGTTTGAAAAGTATTTCTCAAAGGGCAAGCCCTGCACGGATATAGGCATATACTTCAATCTGCACGGCAAGTACGACGAGGAGATGCCGCCTATGGACATCTCTGAGAGCAAGAACATCAGCAGGGCAATACCGCATCTTGACAGCAGCATCAATGTCAGCGAAACGCTGCAGAGAGCGCATATACCCTACAGCGTGTATACCAGCTTCCACCCTGAGCAGTGGGGCAAAGCAAAAATGCTTATAGTGAGCGATGCGCCCAATATGAGCAAGGAAAATATGTCTGATCTGAAGGCTTATGTCGAAGACGGCGGCATAGCGTATATCAGCGGTCACAGCGCACAGCCTCTGGTTGAGGAGATTTTCGGCGGAAAGATAACGGGACGTACCGACGAAACAATCACCTATATTGCCCCCGAGGATGAGGTGGCACCGCTGTTTGGTGAGTACAGCAGAAAATATCCTTTGACAGTGTACGACAGTGCGTATATTCTTGAAGGAGCAACGAACGGCAAGGTGCTTGCAAAGCTGACGCTGCCGTATTCACTGCAGGCAAGCTCATTCCTGGTATGTGCAGACCTTGAGCTTCAGGTGGAAGCGGACCCGAATGACCCGCGCAATGAGAGTGCATCCATGCACTCAGACCCACCCGGAATCGCAACAGACTACCCTGCAATGATGGAAGCAGAGGTCGGCAAGGGCAAGATAATATGGGCATGTGCACCCTTTGAGAACACAAGCCTGACACAGCCCAGAAAGGTATTCACATCATTTGTAAAGAAGTATGTGCCTGAGATGAGCTTCGCTTCAGACGATACGCCGTATGTGGTGGAGTATCAGCTGTGGGAGGATGAAGAGGGCAAATATCTGTCTGCAATCAACCTGCAGTACGCAGATGAGGTTCTGCCGGTATTTGACTTCAATATCTGCATAAGCACGGAAAAGCCTGCAAAGATAACCCGCGTATCAGACGGCAGGGAAATGGGCTTTGCGTATTCAGACGGCAAGCTTGTTCTGCACATTGACAGACTTGACCTTTACGAAATGTTCGATATTCAGATATAATTGTGATAGCTGCAGCGTGTCAGCAAAAGGAGAAAAGCAATGGAAAACAAAAAGATAGTAGTGTTTGGCAGCTATGTAACTGACCTTACCGGCAGAACCCCTAAGTTTCCCACAGAGGGCGAAACGGTAATGGGTGTGTCCTTCAAAAGCGGACCGGGAGGAAAGGGCTCCAACCAGGCGGTAGCTGCAAAGCGAGCCGGAGGCGATGTAACACTTGTAACCAGACTCGGTGAGGACGACTTCGGAAAGCTGGCACTTAATTTCTATGACAAAGAGGGAATCGATTCCTCAAAAATCATTGTTGATAAAAATTCTGACACAGGTGCTGCACTGATAATCGTAAACGAAGCTACTGGACAGAACGAAATCGTTGTAATTATTGGTGCCTGCGGAGAGTTCAAGCCCGAGGAGGTTCAGGCGCTTAAAGAAACTGTTGCCTCAGCGGGAACGGTTCTCTGCCAGCTTGAAACAAATCCGGAGGCTACCTACAAGGTGCTTGATATGGCAAAGCAGGCAAGTGTGACTACTGTTCTTAATCCTGCACCGGCAAGAAAGCTGTCTGATGAGGTGCTGAACGGCATAGATTACATCACCCCCAACGAAACAGAAGCAGAAATCATAACAGGCATTGCAGTTACCGGTTATGAGAGCGCCTCAAAGGCGGCAGATGTTCTTCTCGGCAAGGGAGTTAAGAATGTTGTCATCACGCTCGGAAACAAGGGCTATTATGCCAAAAATGCACAGTCTGAGTTTACCGGTGCGCCGATTCAGGTAAATGTTGTTGATACAACGGGAGCAGGTGATGCCTTTAACGGCGGCTTTACTGCGGCGCTTGCGGCGGGAATGAGCTTTGAAGCTGCGCTTATATACGGCAATGTAACCGGCGGACTGGCGGTCGAAAAGCTCGGTACAGCACCGGCGATGCCTTATAAAGAAGAGATTATGGCAGCACTGAACAAGTAATTATTTGAAAAGGTGCAGACACTTGAACCTGTATGTTCAGAAATTCAAGGTCTGCACCGATTTTTGCTGTAGAAGACGAGTATAGGTGAGGTTAGGCGGTCCCGTCAAGATTTATGCGCAAATTTATTTGCAGGCTCCGGCTGAATGAAGTCAGCCGGCAATAGAGGCGTCGTCCAGAGCCGCCTCTAGGTGCTTCATGTTCATGCATTTCTTGCAGCCCCACTGGGTGCCCGCCGCGTGGCGAAGTCGGGCGCAGACCAGTATCAGGGCAGAGTTCCCGTCCGGGAACGTCCCCACCACGCGCGTCCGCCGACGGATCTCTCGGTTCAGCCGCTCGATCACGTTGCTGGTACGGATGCGCGTCCAGTGCTCACTGGGAAAATCGCAGTAGGTCAGCGTCTCCTCAATGCCGTCCTCGACCTTCTTGGCGGCCTCCTTCAGCTTCATGGCGCGCAGCTCGGCAACAACGGTTTTCGCCTTCTCGCGGGACGCTTTCTTGCTCTCCTGGGCGTGGATCGCCTTGAGCATTTTTGCCACAATTTTGGCCTTGGATTTGGGCACAACGCTACTCTCCCGCGGCGATACCGCTCGATGATGGCCGTCTCGAAGGATACGCCCTTGAGGCGGGGCATGTGGAGCGTGACGTCGCTGGAGGTGGTGGTAAGGTTGCGGTCATAGTGGCCGCTGCGGTGGCCCTGACGAGCCTCGCTGCGCTCATAGCGGGCGGCCTGCGTCAGCGACTCAGCCTCCTCGTTCAGCTGTACAATTCTCGGACATAGTTTGCTGTCTCCTTTCAGAATGGTGTGTCGTGACTTCATTCTACCAGAGCCTGCATGCTATGTCTTCTTTTATGCGATTTTCAATTTGCGCACCTTATTGTACATTATCAGAAACCCTATGCGCAAAACTGCCCCCTGGGGCGAAATTGTCTTGCATGCACAGTCACGGCGGCAGTTCTTGTTACATTTGCTAAAGAAATAACGATACGCATGTGTTATGATAATGTCACAGTAAGAAAGACGATTTTTCAAAAGATCATCCTAAACAAACGGAGGTAACTACAATGAAAGAATTTGCTGGAAAAGTGGCTGGCATCACCGGCGCTGCCAACGGCATCGGCGAAGCCTTCGCACTGGAGGCCGCACGCCGCGGCATGAATCTTGTGCTGATCGACATCGAAGGCGACCGGCTGCAGGAGGTCAAGAAGGAATGTGAAGCGCTGGGTGCGCCCAAAGTCGTCACGATCACCGTGGACGTGTCCGAGTACGAGCAGGTCCGCATGAGCGTTGAGCGCATCATGGCGGAGTTTGAGCGCATCGATGTGTTCTTCAGCAACGCCGGTGTTGCCGGCGCTGGCACGCTGGGCAACATCCCTGCCCAGGACTGGGACTGGATCACCAGCGTCAACTTCCTCGGCATGGCCTACTACGTCACGGAAGTGCTGCCCATCATGAAAAAGCAGGGCACCGACGCCTACTTCCTGTTCACCGTCTCCATCGGCGGTCTGCAGCCCGGCATGCGCATCCAGTCGGCCTACACCGCGTCCAAGCACGCGGCAATGAGCCTTGCCGAGAGCGTAAAGGACTATGCCGTCAACTACGCGCCGTACATTGGCGTGACCGCGTTCTGCCCGGAATACGTCAACACCACGATCTGGGACAGCGAGAAGCGCCGCCCCGAGAAGTTCCAGAAGCCGTATGATCCCTTCTACGCGACCAGCGACTATCAGGACTACAAGGCCAATTTTGAAGGCCGCATCAAGAACCAGGGCTACAACCCCCGCTTTGTCGGCCCGCGTCTGTTCCGCGCCATGGAGGACGAGCAGCTCTACGTGCACCCGCACGTGCACACCCACCAGATGCTGCGCGACCGCTTCGCGCGCATCGAGGCCGACCTGCGCAAGGACGAAGAGCTCGACGCCGAGTTCAAGGCACTCGAGGGCTACGACGACTGAGCAGAGCCACATCCGCATAAAGAACAGGAGCACCTCCCACCCGGGAGGTGCTCTTTTCTGTATTCCGGCCGAAGAAAACGGGCGCGGGCGCGGCAAAACTGCCGCGCCCGCGTCGTCGGAGTCATTCGCCTGTCGGTTTTTCGGGCAGCGCCGCGAGATCGGAATAGCGGTTTTTCAAAAACGCGTCGATGTAAAAGGAATACTGCAGCTTGAACAGCAGCGACGGGTCCGAAAAATCCACGGAGAACAGATTTTCGATCTGCTGGATGCGGTAATTGACCGTGTTGCGGTGCATGAACATGAGCTCGGCCGTGTGGTTTTTGCTGAAGCCGGTTTTGGTGTAGATCTTCAGCGTTTCGTACAGCTCGGTGTTCTTGCCCGCGTCGTAGGCTTCCAGGCTGGCGAGCACCGGATGGCGGCACTGCTCAAGCAGCGGCTTGTCCTCCATACGGTCGAGCATGATGTAAAACGCATAGTCCGAGAAGAAGAACACGCCGCCGGTGTTCGACAGCCGCCGCGAAAAGGACATGGCCTGCAGCGCCTGCTGATAGTAAACGTAGAGCTTCGACGGTTTGTGGAACAGATTGCTCACGCCGACGAGGACCTGCCCGTCGGCCGCGAGGGTCTCAATGGCCGTGCGCGTCTCCTCCGGGAGCGCGCCCGCATTGTCCACGCCGACGAATGTGACGATCGCGTTTTTCTTATGCACGCGCGGCGAGGCCGGCAGGATCTCCGCGACGCGCGGCATCAGCACATCGTAAAGATATTCGTTGCCCCTGAAATAGCTCGGCTTGAGCACGACCGCGCGCATATTCGGCGGGAAGGTCAGCTTGGCGGCGTTGATGCGCTGGATCGTCTCCTCCTCGCTGGCGCCATCGATGATGTCGCTGAGCACGCTCTGGTGCATGTTGAAGCGGTAGGTGCTGTAGCTGCGGCTGCCGAGCAGGGTGGAGTGCAGGTTTTTGGCCAGCAGGTGCATCAGCTTGTCGCTGAACCACGGGAACTCCCCGGTGTAATTGCCCATGAACACGTAGCCGATGATCTCATTGTCGGCAATGACGCGGATGACCTTGATGTACATTTGCAGCCGGTTGCAGAACAGCACGAACGTGTTGGGCGACATGTCCATCTTATGCTTGACCCGGTACGAGAGGATGTACTCGATCAGGTAGTTATCCAGATAGCCGACCTCGATGCTGTGGATCCAGTGCGGGTGATTGACCATGAACGGCTTGGAATAGGCCAGCACCTTGCCGGAAATGTCGATGGCCAGCAGCTGCGAGCCGGTGCCCTTGGAAAATTCGCAGAACACCGACGTCAGATCCGCGCCGTTGAGCAGCATATAGATCAGGTTGGAGTACAGCTTCTGCTGCTTGAAGGAGTCGCCGAAGAGCGACATGATGTAATACACCACATCCACGGCCGAGACCTGCGGGATGATGATGTAGTTGCTGTCACTGTAGGCGATCTTGTCGTGCGCCGCCTGATCGGGCGCGCCCGCGCACACAAAGCAGAGCGGCAGCGTCATGTCTTCGCTGATCTGCCGGGCGGTGTAAATGCTGAGCGTGTCGACCGGCGGGACCGCCCCGCTCGGGTCATACAGCTCCACGTTGCTCAGTTCGCAGTCCATGGGGTAGACCGTTTTGACCTCCGGATATTTTTCTGCCACCCGCTTGGCAAGTTCTGAAAACAGCATACGGCGCCTCCTTTTTGCAGAAAATGTCAGCAAATTAACAAGAACATTATATATGGAATACCCACCATTCGGCAAGTGCATTGTGAACAAAATTCGCGGCGTTTTTGTCACTTTCGACAGCGGCATTTTCCTGGCGCGGAACCCGGCGGGCTTGCGCGTGCGCACATTGTGCATCGTGCATGGTTTTGCTTGCTATTTTTTTCACGCATGACATAGGCACAGTCGCACGGCGCAGATACAATGAGGGCAGCAAAGTTGATATGAGCCAAATGCGTTTTTTCTACCTCTCTTGCCGCACGGGTGAGCACCGGACGGCAGAAACGCAGAAAGTTGAAAGTTGAGGTTTGCTGCTTATGCATTACGAAAAATTATTTGAAAAGGGAACCATCGGCCGGCTTGAGCTGCGCAACCGCGTGGTCATGACGGCCATGGGCACGATGCTCGGCGATTGGAACGGCTGCTCCACGCTGGAGCAGGTCCGGTTCTATGAGGAGCGCGCTAAGGGCGGCTGCGGCCTCATCATCCCGGAGTTCACGTCGGTCGATCCGGACAGCGGTCACTGCAACCGCATTCAGCTCGGCATCTGGGATGCACGCCAGATCGCGAGCTTTGAGCGCATCTGTGACGCCGTGCACCGCCACGGCGCCAAGATCTTCGTCCAGCTGCACCACGGCGGACGTGAAGCCCCCCCGGCAATCAACGGCGGCCGTCAGGCCATGGCGCCGAGCGTAGAGCTCAATAGTGTGGTCGGCCGCGACACGATCCTGCCGCGCGAGATGACCATCGAGGACATCGACCGTCTGGTCGGTCTCTTCATTCAGGCCGCGCTCAATGCGCAGGCCGCCGGCGCCGACGGCGTGGAGATCCACGGCGCGCATGGCTACCTGCTGCAGCAGTTTATGAGCCCCTACACGAACAAACGCACCGACGAATACGGCGGCTCCATGGAAAACCGCTGCCGCTTCCTCGTGCGTATCCTTCAGGGCATCCGCGAGGTTGTCGAGCCCGGCTTCGTTGTCGGCGCGCGCATCAACGGCAACGACTTCGTCGAGGGCGGCAACGACCAGGATGCCTGCGTCGAGATCGCCAAGTACCTGGAGCCGTATGTCGATTACTTCAACGTCAGTTGCGGCGTGTACGCGAGCGCGGCGACCATGATCGAGCCCTGCTACAGCTCCGAGGGCTGGAGAAGCGGCTTTGTCAAGGCCATCAAGAGCCAGGTCAGCGTCCCGGTCATCGCGGTCAACACCGTCAAGCATCCGCAGTTTGCCGAGCAGCTCCTGGAGGAGGGCGTGAGCGACTTCGTCGGCATGTCCCGCATGCACATTGCCGACCCCTATCTTGTGCAGAAGACCATGGCCGGGCGCGAGGATCTTATCCGCAAGTGCCTCGGCTGCATGAACTGCAACAAGTCCGTCGTTGCCGGGCGCACGCTGCACTGTGCGCTCAACCCCATTGCCGGCCACGAGGTCACATTCGGCGATGACAAGCTCGTGAAAAACGGCAATGGCCGCAAGGTGGCTGTTGTCGGCGGCGGACCGGCCGGTATGCAGGCTGCCCTGCTGATGAAAAAGCGCGGCTTCGAGCCGGTTATTTTTGAAGCGAGCGGCACGCTCGGCGGCAGCGCCATCCTCGCTTCCAAGGCGCCGTGCAAGCACATGGCGCAGGAATTCGTGGACACGCAGATCGCCGAGATGCGGGAATACGGCGTCGAGGTGCACCTCAACACGCCGGGCACGGTCGCGCGCATTCAGACGCTCGAGCCGTATTGCGTCGTGGTCGCCTGCGGCGGCAACCAGATCGTTCCCCCGGTCCCCGGCGCTGATCGCGACAACGTTTATTATATTGAAGATGTCCTGCTCGGCAAGGTACGGTTTGCTGGCAAAAAGATCGCCGTGATCGGCGGCGGACATGTCGGCCTCGAGGTTGCGCACTATCTGTGTGCGGACAATCGGGTCACGGTCGTCGAGATGCAGAAGGAAGTCGGCACGTCCATCTATCGCACGGCGAAGTATAAGCTCCTGTCGCTGCTGCAGGAAAACGGCGTCGAGATCCTGACGCAGCACGCGCTCGCGGGCGTCGGCGAGGGGACCGTCGCGCTCAAGCAGCTCCCCGGCGGCGAGACCGTCAGCGTGGATGCCGACATTGTCGTCATGGCGCTCGGCAACCGGCCGGACAAGGCCTACGAGGACAAGCTGGCCGCGGCCTTTGACAAGGTTGTTGTCGTCGGTGACGCGACCAAGGCCGGCACTATGGCCGACGCCACGAAGGCCGCCTACGAAAAGTGCTTTTACATCTGATTCCAGTCCCACGCGCGAGGCGCTCTGCGTCTCGCGCAGCGTTCCGGCGGGCATGTTACTTTTTTGTCAGCCGTGAACAAATTCCGTATTCTTTTTAAGCGTCTGTGACATTGTGACATTTTTATCTTTCAGGTATTATGCGAACCAAGGTAGAAAAAGCCGCATTTGCTCAGCGGCACTTTGAAAGATTCCATGACGACAAGGACGGAACCATGAACTACGAAAACCTGTTTACGCCCGGTTACATCGGCGGGCTGCGGATCAAAAACCGCGTCGTGATGACCGCCATGGGCAACGGCCTTGCCGCAGAAAACGGCGAGGCGTCCGATGAGATCATCGCCTGCTACAAGGCCCGGGCGGCCGGTGGCTGCGGGCTGCTGATCACCGAATTTTGCGCGGTCGACGGGGAAAACGGCATCGCCGAGACCCATCAGCTGCAGATCCACGCGCCGCGGTTCATCAAGCGCCTCGCGCTGCTGACCGACACGCTGCACCGTTACGACTGCAAGGTGTTCTTCCAGCTCTTCCACCCCGGCCGCGAGGGCAAGCCGCAGTTCAACGGCGGCCGTCAGGTCATCTCCGCGAGCGGGATCGTGAATCCGGCCACGGGCCGCGTGTCGCACGAAATGACGCGCGAGGAGATCCACGGCATGGTCGATAAATTTGTCACCGGCGCCGTGTATGCCCAGCAGGCCAACGCCGACGGCGTGGAGCTCCACTGTGCGCACGGTTATCTGCTGCACCAGTTTCTCAGCCCGCACAGCAATGTGCGCACCGATGAATACGGCGGGTGCCTCGAAAACCGGATGCGCATCGTCCGCGAGATCATTGAGGGCATCCACTGTGCGTGCGGCCGCGATTTCCCGATCAGCGTGCGCATCAACGGCTGCGATTATATCCCCGATGGCCTGCAAAAAGCGGACGCGGTGGAGATCGCAAAGCTGCTCGAGGGCTACGGTGTGTCATGCATCAACGTCAGCAGCGGCGGTTATGAAAATCCGGCCGCCTTCATCGAGCCCTGCTACTTCTCCGAGGGCTGGAAAAAGGAGAACGCGCTGGCCGTCAAGGCGGCGGTGCAGATCCCGGTCATCGCGGTCAACGTCATCAAGCATCCCGCGACCGCCGAGGCGCTGCTGCGCGAGGGCGTGTGCGATTTCGCCGGTGTGTCCCGGGCACAGCTCGCCGATCCGGACTGGGTCAACAAGGCACGCGGCGGTCAGGAAGCGCTCCTGCGCAAGTGCATCGGCTGTATGAGCTGCAACAAGGAGGTCGTCAACCACCGCGGCATCCGCTGCGCCATCAATCCCCGGCTCGGCCGCGAGCGGGACTACAACTTCACGGCGCTGCGGCGCGACGGCGCGGGCCGGTGCGTGCCGGTGATCGGCGGCGGGCCTGCCGGTATGCAGGCAGCCATCGTCCTGGCCGAGCGCGGCTTCCGCCCGATTCTGTTTGAGCGGCGCGCCTATCTCGGCGGCAGCGCCGTGCTCGCCTCGAAAGCGCCGTGCAAAGGGCTCGTGGCCGAGTACATCGAGACGCAGAAAAATCAGCTTGCCGCACTTGGCGTGCAGGTAGAGCTGAATCACGCGCCGACCATGGCGGAGCTCCGGCGGCTCGATCCTTACGGTATCTTCGTCACCATGGGCGGGCAGCAGATCGTGCCGGACATTCCCGGCATTGACCGCGAAAACGTGTTCGGCATCGAGGATGTTCTGCTCGGCCGCCGCGCGATCGAGGGCAGGGAAGTCGCCGTGATCGGCGGCGGACACGTCGGGCTCGAAGTGGCCCACTTCCTGTGTGCGAACAACAAGGTCACGATCGTGGAAATGGCCGATGAGATCGGCGCGTCCGTGTACTACATCACCAAGTTCAAGCTCCTGCCATTGCTGCGGGAGGCCGGCGTGACGTTCCGCACCGGCCAGGCCATCGCCGCAGTGGACGACGGCGGCATCCGTCTGCGGGACACGCACACCGGCCAGTGCACCGAGCTGAAGGCCGAGGCCGTCGTTCTGGCGATGGGCAGCCGACCGGATCTGGCCGCGCGCGCGGCGTTTGACCGGAACTTTGACCACGTCGTCTATGCCGGCGACGCTGTGCGCGGCGGCACCATGCTCGAGGCCAACCGCGATGCGTTCGCCCTCGCATGGGAATTCTGACACATAGATATGAAAAAACGATTCTGAACGATTTCAAAAAAAGGAGACGATACCATGAAAAACAACATTTTTGATCTGACCGGTCAGGTCGCTCTGGTTGCCGGCGGCAGCTCCGGCCTCGGCCTGCAGTTTGCAAAGGCAATGGCCAACGCCGGCGCCAACGTCGCCATTGTGGCGCGCCGCACCGACCGCCTGGAGAAGAACGCGAAGGAGATCGCCGCGGAGTACGGCGTGGAGGTTTACCCCCACTACCTCGACCTGTGCGACTCCAAGTCCGTCACCAAGTGCGTGGAGGACGTCATTGCGCACTTCGGCAAGATCGACATTCTGGTCAACTCCGGCGGCACCGGCGGTTCCGGCGACCCGGCGACCATGACCGATGAGCAGTGGGCCCACGTGGTCGATACCGACCTGACCGGCCTGTTCTATCTCTGCCGCGACGTCGCGCGCCTGTCCATGATCCCCAACAACTATGGCCGCATCGTCAACGTCTCTTCCATCCACGGCTTCGTCTCCAGAAAGAACGTCTGGACCGCACCGTACTGCGCTTCCAAGGGCGGCGTGCACATGATGACCAAGGCCATGGCCAACGACTGGGGCAAGTACAACATCACCGTCAACTGCATCGCGCCGGGCTACTTCCCGACCGAGCTGACCGAGAAGTTCATCGACTCCGACGCTTTTGTGCAGCTGCACAAGGACCGCTGCCCGAAAGAGCGCCACGGCATCCTCGGCGAGATGGACGGCTTGTGTGTTTACTTCGCCGCGCCCTGCTGCACGTACACGACCGGCCAGGTCGTCGCGGTCGACGGCGGCTGGACCTGCAACTGACACATCCGCTCAGAACAATATGAAGATATAAGGAGAAAGATATGGACAACGCAATCAAAACACCGAATCGCACAGGTATTCTGGTGCGTGCCCTGATCGTGCTCGCCATGTGCGGCATCGTCAACTCCGCGGCCGTTTTCGTCTCCCCGATGGCAAAGCACTTCGGCTGGACGACGGAAGCCATTGCCGGCGTCGCCACCTATATGGCTTTCATGCAGACGCCCGGCCACATCCTCAGCGGCTGGCTGCTCGGCAAGATCGGCGCCAAGAAAACGCTCATCCTCGGCTGCATCCTGCTGGGCCTCGCGTTCCTGCTGTCCGGCATGGTCCCCTCCGGCTCCCCCTGGATGCTGTACATCACCTTCAGCGTCCTGCAGGGTCTCGGCGTCGGCTTCACGTACACCGGCAGCACCTACTGCGCGACCGGCTGGTACCCCGACAAGCGCGGTTTTGCCTCCGGCCTGTGCATGGCCTTTAACGGCGGCTCCGCCACCTTCCTCGCGCCCCTGATCGTCAAGCTCATCGGCAGCATCGGCATCATCGTCACGCTCTACATCGTCGGCGGCGCGATCATCGTCATCGGCATCTGCGCGGCCATCGGTCTCAAGAGCGCCCCGGTGGGCTATGCCCCGGCTGGCTGGAAAGCCAAGGCGGACGATCCCAAGCTCGCAGCCACGCAGCTCGAGAGCTTGACGCCCGGCCAGGCGTTCCGGACCCGCGGCTACTGGCACCTGTTCCTCGGCTACGGTCTGTTCCCGACCATGTACATCATCTGCTACCCCCGCTTCTCCGTTCTCATTTCGGACGCGGGCTACTCGCTCAACGCGGCAACCATCGGCGTGTCGATCTACTCGATCTGCAACGTCATCGGCCGTTTCGGCATGGGCGCGCTCATCGACAAGCTCGGCTACCGCAAGGTCTATACGATCTGCGGCATCTGCTCCATCGCCTCTTCGGTCTGCCTGATGTTTGCCCACAGCCTGGCCATGTTCTACATTGCCTATGTCCTGCTGGCGGTCGGCTTCGGCGCGACGAACTGCTGCCACCCGGTCGCCGTTCAGGAGACCTATGGCTCCAAGTATGCCGGCGGCATCTTCGGCATCTGCATGCTCGGCTACATGATCATCTGCACCTTCATCAGCCCGAAGATCAGCTCGGCGCTCGTCAAGGCCACTGGCGGCAGCTACACTGCCTCCATGATCTATGCCATCATCGCCTGCATCATTGCCGTCGTCTTCTACACCACCATCCCCCAGCCCAAGAGACGCACGCTGGCAGAGGTTGCTGCAGAAGAAAAAGCCGCGCAGGAGAAGGCCGCGCAGGCCTGATTTGCGCAGCATCATCCGCAGACCATCCTCCCCTCTTTTTTGTGGCATGACCGGTTTTCTCTTTCTCCGGTCATGCCGCACTGAAAGCGGAGAGACCGACATCAATACGAAAGGTAGCATCCTATGGGCGTAGTTGGTTGTATTCTCGGCTTCCTTGTCGTTATCTATCTTTGCTACAAGGACTGGTCCGTATATATTGCTTCGATCGTGGGCGCGGCGGTCGTGATCGCATTTAACGTGCTCCCGTTCATGGACACGCTGCTCGACTCCTATGTCAACGGCATGTTCGTCCCGATCAAAAGCTTCTTCTTCCTGCTGCTGTTCGGCAGCATTCAGTCAAAGATCTATTCGGAGAGCGGCGCGGCCTTCTCCATCGCCGATACGATCATGAGCAAGCTCCTGCGGCCCGGCGCCAGCAACACAAAGAAAAATGTGATTGCGGTTGCGGTCATCGTGGCCATCGGCATCATTCTCTGCATGGGCGGCATCAATGCCAGTGTGTTCATCGTGCTCATGTACCCGGTCGCACTTACAATCTTTGAATATTGCGACATTCCCAAGCGCTTTATCCTCGGCGTGCTCGCCGCGGCTTCCTATACGTTTACGCTGACCATGCCCGGCAGCCCGCAGGTGACCAACGTCGCCGCCATGACCGCCCTCGGCACGGCGGCGGATGTGGCGCTCGTCCCCGGCCTTGTCGGCGCGGCGGTCGAAGTCATCGTCATCATCGTCCTGATGAATATCTACATCAACAAGGCGCGGGCCAAGGGCGAGCATTTTGAGCTCCACCCGCTCGATCCGCACTATGACAAGAACACGCCGCGGCCGAATTTCTGGATCGCGCTCATTCCGCTGGTCGCGCTCTTTGTTTCCTTCAACATCCTGAAGATCAACATCAACATCTGCGTGATCGGCAGCACCGTTTTGTCCATCCTGCTGTTCTGGAAGCAGCTCAAGGCGAAGAACCTGCGCGAGCTCATCAGCACTGGCGCGGCGGACTCCATCCACATGTCGCTGACGGTCGCGGCCATCTGCGGCTTTGCCGGCGTCGTGACCAACACGGAAGCGTTCACGACCATGCTCAATGCCATTACCAGCATCAACATGTCCCCGATGCTGATCTGCGCCGTGGTCGTCGCCGTCATGTGCATGCTCACCGGCGGTTCCTCCACCGGCCAGCTGATCTCTCTGCCGCTCATCGCACCGAAGCTGCTCGATCTCGGGCTCAATGTCAACGCGATCCACCGCATCGCCTGCTTCGCCGCGACGACGCTCGATTCCATGCCGTACTCCGGCGCCATCCTGATGCTGCTGCCGATGTGCCGCATGAAGCTCAAGGAGATTTATCCGCCCATGTTTATCACAACGGTCATCGCCACGACCTGCGGCACGATTGCCGTCATCGTGATGTGCGCGCTGTTCCCCGGCCTCTGCTGATGTGCATGTGCGCGAGCGTATGTCCCCAAAATGGGAAAAACCGCCCCGAAGGCTGATGGCCTTTGGGGCGGCCGTTCTTTGTGCCGCAAAAATGCTCTCCGGACGGGAATCCGTCCGGAGGGCGTTTTTATCTTTGCCCATGTGCGGGGAATCAGCCGGCCCCGGTTTTCAGCCGGGGCGCCGCCTTGCGCGGCACGGCGATTTGTGCTATCCTGCGCGTGGGGTGATACGATGAAAATTCTCATGATCAACGGCAGCCCGCATCCGCGCGGCTGCACATACACCGCCCTGCACGAAATGGAGCGGGTGCTGCGCGCAGCCGGTGCCGAGGTGCAGATCCTGACCGTCGGTGACGAGCAGATGGGCGGCTGCGTGGCCTGCGGCGGCTGCCGTGCGACCGGGCGCTGCGTGCGCGGCGGACTGGTGAACGATGCCATCGACGCGATGGAGACGGCCGATGCGCTCGTGCTCGCGTCCCCGGTGCACTATGCCGGGATCTCCGGCGCGATGTCGGCCTTTTGCGACCGGCTGTTTTATGCCTCCGACGGCTGGGCAAACAAGCCCTGCGCGTGCGTTGTCTCGGCGCGCCGCGCGGGCACGACGGCGGCGCTCGATCAGCTGGTCAAGTACCCGATGATCTCGAACATGCCGGTCGTCTCCTCGCAGTACTGGCCGATGGTGCACGGTGCGTGTCCGGAGGACGCCGCGCAGGATGCGGAAGGGCTGCAGACCATGCGCCAGCTCGCGCGCAACCTGCTCTGGCTGGTGCGGTGCATCGCCGCCGGTGACGCGGCGGGCGTTGCGCGCCCGGAGACGGAAGCGCGCACATTCACCAATTTCATCCGCTGATTTTCGGCAGTATGACAAAAGACCAGCCGCCGCAGGAAATGCCTGCGGCGGCTGGTCTCGTATCCGGAGCGGCGGCTCAGCCGCGCTTTTTCACCCGGCGCTTGCCGGTCATGTGCTCGACAGTCAGGCACAGCACGGTCGTGCGCGGGATGACCGCCGTGGAAAACGGGAAGTCCGGCGCGCGGTACTGCGCCATGAGCACACGCAGCGCGTGCTCCTTGCCGCTGTCCGGCACGACGGTGATGCGCCCCTGACCGATGACGCTCTCATACGTCATGGTGCAGTTGCCGTGCTCGTCATCGAGGATGAGGCCGTGGCCGCGGTCCATCTCGAACGATGCGTTCGGGTTTCTGGCGATGAGGTCATACTTCGTGCCGGTATCCGCACCGTGAAAGTACAGCCGGACGGTCCCGCCGTCGGCCTCAAGGCCGAAGTTCAGCGGCAGGATGTAGGGATACGGCTCGTCGTGCAATGCGAGGCGGCACACGTCGCACCCGCGCATGACGGCGATGAGCTCGTCAAAATCTGTGATCTCGCGATCTGCTCTGCGCATGAAAATGCTCCTTTCCGATCAGCCGATGGGTGTGCCGAGGCGCGCCAGCACGTCCTGAAAATACTCCGGCAGCGGGCAGGTGAACGTCACGAGCTCGCCCGTGCGCGGGTGGATGAATCGCAGCGCGCGCGCGTGCAGGCACTGTCCGCTCAGCCCCTTTTCCGGGCGCTTATGCCCGTAGACAAGATCGCCGAGCAGGGGGTGACCGATGTGCGCCATGTGCACGCGGATCTGGTGCGTGCGGCCGGTCTCAAGCTCGCAGCGGATGTGCGTGTAGCCGTTGTAGCGCGCGATGACCGACCAGTGCGTGACGGCGCGGCGGGCGTTTTTTTGCGTCACGGCCATGCGCTTGCGGTCCGTCGGGTGGCGGCCGATGGGCGCGTCGACCGTGCCGGCATCGTCGCGCAGATTGCCGCAGACGACGGCCTCATACGTGCGGGCCATGGTGTGGTCGGCCAGCTGCGCCGAGAGCGCGAGGTGCGCGAAGTCGTTTTTCGCCGCGACGAGCAGCCCCGACGTGTCCTTGTCGATGCGGTGCACGATGCCCGGCCGCCGCTCGCCGCCGACGCCGGAGAGACTCTCCCCGCAGTGGGCGAGCAGGGCGTTGACGAGCGTGCCGTCCTCGTGGCCGGGCGCGGGGTGCACGACCATGCCGCGCGGCTTGTTGACGACGATGAGATCCGCATCCTCGTACACCACGTCCAGCGGCAGATCCTGCGCCACGAGCTCCGAGGGCGCGGCATCCGGCAGCGTCACGACAAACGTATCGCCGGGGACGGTTCTGTAGTTTTTCTTCACGGGCGCGCCGTCTTTTGTCACCGCGCCCTGCGCGAGCAGCCGCTGGGCGGCGCTGCGCGTGAGCCCGGGCAAAGAGCGCGCGAGGAGAGCGTCGATCCGCTCGGCGCTCTCCTGTGTTTGAATCGTTCGCTGTTCCATTAGAAATCCGAAAACTCCGCCAAAATGTCGTCGAGTGAGTACGCTGCGCCGTTGGCACTGCCGTCCGTGGCATCGTCCGGCTTGGGCGTTTCCGGCTCGGCGGGCGCAGCAGGTGTGCTGTTGAGATAGGCCAGCAGCGGATCCGCCGCCTCGGCCGCAGGCTGCGCCGCCGGTTTGGGCTGCGCGGGGGCTGCCGGTTTGGGAGCCGGGGCTGCCGCCTCGGGCGCGGCGGGTGTCACCGGCTG
>OOBV01001207.1_pt1 | contig 18259 bp, 16 predicted proteins | sample 1671731 | NCBI WGS metagenome assembly OOBV01 (sample SAMN06348186, study PRJEB24527) | human gut metagenome | biome: human gut; feature: ankylosing spondylitis patient; material: feces | host: Homo sapiens | place: China | collected 2015-10
TTTATAGAACGAGAATACACCAGATGTTGTGATGTTTGCGGACAAGTGTTAAGTTGGAAAGGATTTTATAAAGCAAAGGTGATTAAGTGGATGGTTTGAATTATTAATTGAGAATTTTTCTGCACTATTCATGAGAAAATATACGTTTCTAAATGATTAAAATCAAACTACGCATAAGGAATTAGTCTTCAGGAAAATAGATACCCGCACCATAATTTCCCTGATATTTTTCCTTTTCAGATTCCTTGGAAAGCCAAATCATATACAGTCCATTTTCATCTGGAGATTCCGTATTCGATATTTCTATAAAAAACAAATTATAAGTTTCCACATCTGTTATAACTGTATAATCTGCTTTTATAGTAACCTTCCTGTTCTTACCATTAAGATTTTCGTCTGTTGCGAGTGATTTGTCTACAGATTTTAATTCACCTTTATAGCAATTCATGATATATGCAATGCTTTCATCAAGATTTTCTATTTCCTCGAGAGCCTGTTTAGAAAACATTGACTTGATTGCTTCTTTGTCCTTATTTTCCAAAGCAGAAATAATGCCATCAAATCTTTCTTCTGCTACTTTATCCAGACTATCATCTTCCAACCAATTTTGATGAGGATATGATGAGCAGCCCGAAAGAGACGCAACAAACGCAATTACTGAAATAATCATACTAAATATCCGCATAAATTTGTATCCCTTCTTCGTAACTACCATTTGAGCCTCGCTTTAAATTGGAATCTGGTGAATCATGCTGTAATGCGATCACGCTGATTCTTATTCTCTTTGTTGTTGAAAAAGATCCGAGAGAATTTTTTTGTACAATTGAGGAAATTGCTACCGATCCTATCCTTGTCTGATTTGTTTGAAATGAAAGGAATTACTCCTCAGGAATATAGATGCCCGCATCAAGCTTTCCTTGCACTTTTTCCACATCAGACTCCTTTGCTAATTGGAAAAGATACAAACCTTCCTCTTCTGCATTTTCCGAATTCAGCTTTTCAACAAAAAATAAAATGTAAGTTCCATCATTAGTTTCAACTGTGTAATCTGCTTTTATAGTAGTTCTTTTGTTTCTGCCGCTAATATTTTCTTCAGTTGACGTTGTTCCGCTTAATGATATCAAATTTCCATCGTAATAATTTATTGCTTGCATTATACTAGCATCAATATTTTCAATTTCCTCTAATGCTTGCTCTGAAAACATTGCTTTAATCGCACTACTATCCTTATTCTCAAGTGCAGCAACAATATCTTCACACCTTTTTTCAGCGAGCTTGTCAAGGCTATCATCTTCCAGCCAACTGCTGTGCGGATATCCCGAACAGCCTGAAAGAGAAAAGAGAAATGCAATTGCCGATATAATCACACTCACTATTTTCATAAATCTTTGCCCTTTACATTAAAAATCACAAAAGCGACATCATTGCCCACTTCTAGATCTTCATTTAAGCATCTATCTTGGATTGCTTTCATCAAAAACATTGCATAAGATGTTTTTGCAGCTAAACCAGAGATACCGGAAATATTTAAGTGTGCACCTTCTGGTCCAATTAAATACCGTGAATCCATATTTACAGTGAGTCTAACTTTCTCATTATCTCCAGCACCTTGGTACATTTCAATATATCCACAAGGAATTGGATTTTTCACATTTGAAAGTCCTAGAGCATATGAAATTTCATCTTTTGTTGCTGTATGCACTGGACAACCATTTAAGACAGGGATATAGATGCCCTTACTATTTCCTACTATTCTAGCTTTCACATAATTCATGCCTATTCTGTGCGTAAGTGGCGTAGAATTAACATCTCCAAAATCGCTGGAAATATAGTCGGAAAGAAAATTAGCAGTATCTGTAATGTGAGATATTTCTTCAATAACACCAAAAGTAGAACTGTTATTAATGTGTTCAACTTTTACAACATCAAACGGATTTAAAATAAGTTCTGGCTTAGTCCAAAAATAAAATTCTTCCATTGTAGACGGATTTTTTTCCGTTGCAATTACTTTTCCTATTGTTTTGCTCATTATTCATTCACTCCTATCAAAATAAATTTAAAAACATATTAGTGCCTAAATATTTGCTCTTCAAATAACTTTCAGTAACATAAATTGGATATAGGTGATTAGCCCATCTTCTATCTGCTCCATAGCAAACTGGATTTCGTTCATTTATTATATTAGCTGTAATTCTATCGACTAATTCAGAATCCAAACCCTTTTCAATTTCTGTTTCGTTTTTAAGAATTTTTTCAATTTTTAAAACACCATCAAACGGGCTATTTGAATACTTTCTTTCTCTAATTCTTACAAACCATACTGCAAAGTATACATCGCCAATTCGCTCAGAATAATACTTATTTACAGGAGTTCGATGAAAAACGGGAAGATTTGCAATCATATTTGAATTGTTATTTCCATCTTTATCGATACAATATTCTGGATTAAATGATTTTGAAACCCCGACAACAAATTGATAATTATTTTTAAATTTTTCAAGTTCATCTAGTTCAACATTCGTCATAACATATTCCAAAGAACCGTCTTTTATAAGGAAACCATCCGGAGACAGAAAGTGTTCTCCTACCAATTTAGCAACCATCTGTTTTTCTCGAGTTATCATAAAATCTTGAATTTTTGCAATTCCTCGATTTTCCATTTTATCGCCAATTGCTACTTTATCCGTTGAGTAAGGAATAATAGCCGAAAAATTCAAGTTAATCATTGATTACTGTCTGCAATGCCGAAAAGTCAGTTTGCCAGTCTGAATCAAATGCTGTATTAGGAAGAGAAATAACCAAATCTCTCCAAAATAAAGGCTCATTTCCACTGTATGCCGGTTTCATAATACCATTATCTCGCATACAACATCCAACGCCAACTTGTCCCGCTATAACAGGGAAAACTTTTTGTGCATAGGATATGTCATCAACTTTATATGTGTGTCTTGAACCATCAAGAAAATATCTAAATAGTGGTTGACTCAATTCTGGTAGTTTGTCTGCATATTTTTTTAATGAAATAGACCTATCATGATATACCGTTTCACCATGCTTTTTCCATGTGAATTTTCTGTCATGTTCATCATAATCCATGGTTGGAACACTCATACTTTCAAAACTATACTTGAATGTTTTATAACTCTTTCCATTTGTCTCTTTTGCAATTATATCCAATACTGATGTAGAAGCCACCTTGTACACCTACTTACATTTTTAATTAAAATTGATTATACACTGCATGTATGTTAATTATTCAGCGTCAGCCGTTTTCTAGAAGAAAATCATATCACACAAAATCCCCTCTATATCTTGTACAACACGCCCGCTTCTCAGAAAAACGCCCTTATTTTTCCCATTTTCCCATTTTTCCCGCAAGAGAGGGGTACCCCAAAAATGCTACGCACTTTAACCAAGTCACGGTCAAATTCGCTTTGAACTCCCGAAAAATCAGGCAAAATTTGTAAAAGAAAAACCACGTAACCACACTATATAACGTGATTACGTGGTTTTCGTAACCTTTCCGATTACGTGATTTTGTGTGCCTAAGGACTCTCATTTTGATACAAATCAAGCCCGAAAATCCCGCAATTCTGCGAGGCTTTTTGTTTTTCGGCTGAAAATCAAGAGATTTGCTATCGTCTAGAAAAGCGAAAATTGAGAGCTTAATCGCAAACGATAAGCAAAGGTATCGTTTGATTTCTGGAGGCTGTTTCCGGACATTGTTTGTACATATATAGAGCTATCGTTTGCGAGGCACTCGATTTTGGGATATCGTTTGGTATTTGAAAATTGGTTTCAAAAATTAAGTTTAATTTCTGATTTTGCGAGAAATTCAGTGGCTATCGACTTATTTTCTAAAGCCCTAAAATTTTTCTTGCTTGGGATTCTTCCATGCCGCTGGCGATGAGGTTTGCAAGGGCTTGTTTTAGTTTTGCCATGCCGATCGCTTCGCCTTCTGCCCTGCCTTCTGCCTTACCCTCAGCTCTGCCTTCCGCTTTGCCTTCCGCAATCGCATCCTTTCGGATATCTTGAATGGCTTTACACATATCGACCGTCTCCTTTTCCTCTGGAAATTTCAATTCTGAATGCGTAATCGTGTTGATGGCGTCTGCCGTCCGTTTGGAAATGTTCTTGAACGCTGCATCTTCTGCAACAACTTCTTCTAAGCGTTTCTTGTCTTTAGAGTACTTGATGAATTTCAGCAGCTCACACAATTCCGTCTGAAACTTCTCCAGTTCCGTATCTGACAATTCTTCCGGTGCAATGAGATTGATTTTGTAATCCGGTATGTACTGTAAAATTCGTTCGTCTCGAACGAGCATCATCTTGCGTATACTTCTCGGTGCGTCCCATTTATCCGCTCCAAAATAAATCACAAGCGTAATCACCGGCAGCAAATAATCGTCTTTATGAAAGCCGGATAGAAACTCCTCATGTGTCCCATACTTTTTCGCCTGCTTGTGTGATTTCCTTGCCGCCTCCACTTGATTGGAATACTGAATCATGTCATACAAACCATTTCGAACCGGCATGGCATAATGCACATCGGTTTGGTTCTTGATGCCAAGAATGCAGTATGCTGCGTTATCATCAGCTTTTGCAGTTAAAAGCTTCAATACATCTCGACTCTTCTGTTCCGGAACAGTTGCTCCGTCTTCGCCAAAAGGCAGAGCCAGCATGGTAGTGTCCATTTCTCGAAGCTGTTCCGGCTTTATTACCGGCTCTCCGTTATACAGCAGAAAATTAAATGCGTCAGCAAAAGTCGCTGCATCTTTCATATAGTCTTTCGTAATGCTATCGGTATCGTGCATTGGTTTGCCTCCCTTCCGTTGGTTCTAAATATAGTATACCATACTTCCGCATGAAATGCAAGAGTGCATTTGCTCAAATTTCTGCATGAAAAAAGTAACCGCCAACCAGACCCTAACGTTGATTCGGCACTAAAAAAGCGATAAAATAGTTCCAAAGAGATTTACCCCGAAAGGAGCTGAGAATATGCCAACGATCAGAGAAGTAAAAACCGAGATTCGTCACAGGGAGTGGGCAGAGCAGATACAGGAATGCCAGAGCAGTGGTATGACCGTAACTGCTTGGTGCAAGGAAAAAGGTATCAGCCAGCACACATACTACTCACGCCTGAATGTGGTGAGAAAAGAACTGCTGAAACGAGCTGGATTGCCTTTGCAGCAGATCGTACCGCTGAATGTTTCTCAAAGCGTCACCTGCACGACAGCTGCGGTGCAAACACAATGTATTGCCAGTGGTGCTGAACCTGAGAAGGTTGAACCAGCTGTCCCACAAAAGGTAATTGTTCGTAAGGACGGGATTGAGGTCGAAATGCCGCCAGATATATCTGAGGAGTTTCTCCTTACGCTGCTGAGAGGTCTGAAAGAATGCTGAAAGACTTAACTGCTGACAATATCTACATCGTCTGCGGACATACGGATATGCGGAAGTCCATTGACGGGCTGGCGGCACTTGTACAACAGCAGTTTCAGCTTGACCTGTTTACAAGCAGTGCATTTCTGTTCTGCGGCAGGCGCAGAGATCGTATGAAGGTGCTTCTGTGGGAAGATGACGGCTTTCTGCTGTTGTATAAACGTCTTGAAGACGGGAAATTCTCCTGGCAGCGCAATGAACAGGAAGTCAGGAATATTACCCGTGAACAATTCATCTGGCTCACGCAGGGACTGTCGATCGACCAACCAAAGGCAATCAAAAAAGTAGCCGGCGGTGTGGATATATGCTGACTTTTCCACGATGAAAATATACAGTAATGTGGACAATATTTCTATGCTTCAATGGCACTCTTTTTCTTGAAAGATCGGACAAATTATGGTATAATCAGAGTATCATGAACCGTCTGGAATTTCAGGGAAAGGAGTGCTTTTGCTATGACATACGAAGAACTGAAAGCAGCATATGAAGCCGCTGTGCAGAAGTGCTCTGAGCTTGAAAAAGAAAATGATGAGCTGAAAAAATCGAACGAAGATCAAGCTCTTCACATCGAGCATCTGGAAGAGCAGATACTCAAACGGAACAAGATGCTCTTCGGACAGAAAAGCGAGAAATCGAAATTCATCTGCGATGGGCAGATGAATCTGGACGGTAATGTGTTCAACGAAGCGGAAGAATTGTCAAATCTTTCTGCCGCTGAGCCTGCCGAGGATTCCATCACAAAAAAATCGAAGAAAACCGGAAAGCATCGGGGAAGAAATGAACTGCGTGGTGATCTTGAAACGAAGGAGATCGTGCATACGCTCCCCGAAGATCAGAGAAAATGTGCGGTCTGCGGCAGTAAGCTCGTACCGTTTTCAAAAGAATACATCACCACACGGCTCTACATTATCCCTGCGAAGATCTTTAAGATCACATACTTTCGTGAGATCTACAAATGTGAACACTGCGATAAGCACGGAGATAAGGCGAATATTGTGAAGGCTCCGAATCTGACTCCTGCGCCTGTCATTCCGAAAGGTCTGCCGGAAGCAGAGCTGATCGCATATATCGCTGAGGCGAAATATCTGCTTGGCGAACCGCTTTACCGTATGGAACAGCACTTCAAGATGCAGGGCATCTACCTGAACCGCACATCACTTGCAAACTGGATCATCAAAAGTTCAGAATGGCTGAAGTCTGTTGTAGCACACTTCTGGAAATACGCCTATCTTGAGCCTGTTCTGAATGCCGATGAAACCACGCTGCGTGTCCTGAAAATACAGGGAAAGCCCGTAAAAAAGCTGGGACAGATGTGGGTGGTCTGCACCGAAGCACCTGATCGCAATCTACACCTATCGGGACAGCCGTTCAAAGGTGACTGCGGAGGAACTTCTCGGCAGTTATGACGGTATCGTGCAGACCGATGGGCTGGGGTCTTATGGTTCGGGAGAATATCTGCACGCAGGCTGCTGGTCGCACGCTCGCCGCAAGTTTGTGGACAGCATACCTGAAAATGATAAAAACAGCAAAGCGGCAAAAGCTGTCGAGATCATCGACAGAGCATTTGCCTTGGAGCGTGAAGCAAGAAAAGCAAACGTCCCGCCGGAAAAGATATTGGAGATGCGGCAGAAAGAGGTAAGACCGATCATAGAAGAATTCTACAACTTCATCGGAACGCTCAGACCGAGCAAAGGTTCACACCTTGGCACGGCGGTCACCTATGCCCTGAATCAGAAAGACAAGCTCCTTTTGTTTTTAGATCATCCCGAAGTGGAAATGACAAATAATCTTGCAGAACGCACCGTTAAGCCTTTTGTGATCGACCGTAAGAATTTTCTCTTTTCTGCGACGGATAAGGGTGCAGATGCGAGTGCTCTCTTCATGAGCGTGATCGAAACAGCCAAGCGAAACGGACTGAATGTGTTTGGTTATCTCTCCTATCTGATGCTTGTTCTCCCTTCATGGGGCAAAACACCTTCAGAAGAACAGCTTGACAGCATCATGCCGTGGAGTGCTACTCTGCCTGAAACCTGCCACAGAACATATCATCAGATCGTTGAAAACATGGCTGAGGTTAAGTGACAGCTTCTCATCCACAGTATTTCATAGTAATTGACAGTATTTCACCGCACAGTAATTCACAGTTACTCACTGCAATTCATTGTGATGAACCGAATACGGGATTTGAGCCGAGGTTGATCTCGGCTCATTTTTTTTGCCCGCTGGTCTGGTTGGCGGTTACGCTTGATATAAAAATACGGAACAACCAAAGCTGCTCCGCATTTTTAAGTTCAAAATGCATGTGTAATGTAATGCTGCTAAGTTATCCCTACTCTTCCGGCAACGTATCAATCAAAAAGATTAGATACCGCATCAATGCTTTCGTATCCTCATCATTGATTTGTCCATCAGCGTAACAATCCGCATTCTTCAACTGCTGGTCGCTGAATGTTACAATCTTTGCAAGATACTTATTCAAAAGAATCGCATCCAACAGGTTGATTTGACCATTTGCATTCAAGTCGCCTGTTATTTCATCCAAAGCAACAAATGTAAAGTCATTTTCTGTCGCATAGGTTTCTGCAGTAGATCCAGTGTATCCATAGACCGTAAAATCATCACTGTTGGTATAATAGGAAGCGGTATCCCACACGGTTCGGAACATGGAACAATATGCATTCGTTTTCAAATCACTGGAGCCTGTAATTTCTTCTCCATTTGCTAGAAGTGTTGCACTGACAGAAGCTCCAAATGCTTTTTCTCCAATATCTGTCACATTTTTCGGAATGGTTACAGACAGCAATGGCTCTGAAGTGGTAATATCAGTACCATCATAATCTTTCGCACTGTATTCATCTGAAAAAGCAACTGCTCCAATCGATTCCAAGCCATCCGGAAGAACCAAATGCGAATCTTCAAATGTAACAGAAAGAAACGCCCCTTCTCCAATGGTTTTTAGATTTTTTGGAAATTTAGAAAGTTTCAGTGTACTGCGAGAACCCCAGCCCTTGCCAGCATTCATGAATGCATAATCGCCGATTCTGGTAATGCTATCCGGAAGTTCTACAATGATTCCATCGCTGCCACCCAAAATAGCTCCACAAAACGCAAAGTTTCCAATGCTGGTTACGCCATCCGCAATGATGATTTTATGAATGGTTTCATCTAGATTTTTCCACGGCGTAGTCTCCATTTCTACAAACCGGTAATCAATGGTAGTACTCTGGTCGTAAGCATCGTAGTCCTCCATATCTCCTGTGCCATCGATATAGAGCGTATATTCTGTAAGCCCCTGTGAATTCTTCTCTGGCACCAATCGCCATGTAAGATTTTCTCCACAAGTACCACTTCCGATTGCTTCTTCTGTCGTTGCAGCCTCTGTCGTAGATTCCGTAGCTGTTTCATCATCTGCAAATGCCGGCATTGCCGGAATGGCTGCCGTGAATATGCAGAGTGCTGTACAAATACAGCCGACCTTCCAATGTTGTTTTTTCATAAAAATTCCTCCTTAGTCAAGCGAACCCTCTTCTATGCTCTGATGATAGTTTGTATTCAGATACCGAATAAAAGCATTTGCACATTTCTTCCGATCTAAATCACTGAAATTATATTCTTTCTTAAATATCCCATCTATTCCATTTACAAATGTATAATCACATACGGTATCATAAGAGATAGAATCACTCACACAAAACATATCGACTCTATGATTTAAACCAAATCCATAGTAGTCATTCATCAATGATTCAATGCTAACTCCGTCAGCGTATTCTTCTGGATATGCTGCATCAAATATTGTAAACAGATTTACCGCATCTACATCTCCGTAAAAATCTTCTGTTCCAAAGTAATCTGCATTATTTCCCATTCTGCTATAAAAAGCATCAAAGATATCTGAAAAATCATGCGTAAGATAAGTTAAATTATATGCTGAATTCATAAGCTGTCTTATATCACCAGCCCATCCTGCAAGCGTTCTTGTTCTCTTGGTGTTATAGAATCCTCTAAAAATCTGTGCTGTCATAGTTGCTGCTAAATGATGTAAATCAACCAATTCTCCATCTGCATTTGCATAAATACTTTCAGTAGTGTTGAAGTAGTCAACAAGAGAAGCATACTCTTTTCTTTCTTCTAAAAATGATATGAATTTATTCTGCCATCCTTCCTGTGATCCACCAACATTCAACCAATTATCGCTATTATACGAAAGTTCAAATTGTCGAATATAATAAAAGCTAAGCCACACATCTGTCATATTACTATATCCGTCATTATAATTTTCTTTAGAAGGTTCACAGTTAAAAAAGACTTGTGCTGCTTTTTGAAGTTCCCCCATTTTCTGAGCAAAATATCCATTCAACTGATAACTCAGCGGATCTGGATCGGCGTTATCAAAATCAAGGTCTCCATCTGTATCCTCCGACATTGGATTAGAAACACAGTAAAAGAAGCTGTACCCTGTCAGAGAAACATCGCTTAGCTCTCTTTCTAATAAAACAAATCTTTTTAACAGAACCAAATCAGATACATTAAGAATCCCATCTGCAATCAAATCTGCATTCTGATTATTAAAAGATTCTGTTTCCCTTTCAAGTAAAAAGCTCTGCAAAATTACAACATCATTCACATCGCAAACACCGTCTTCATTCAAATCGCCATATCCTTCTGTAAGCATTCCCAAAGCATATAAATTCACACCATCTGCCACTTCTTTTTTGGCGTTTGTCAGGTAGTTTTTCAATAATTCCAAATCTTTTTCATCCACTGTACCATCAATGTTGCAATCTGCTTGCACCAATGCGATTTTAGATAACGTTTCTGTGCCGCCCAAGTACGCTTGTAATGCTGTTACATCATCCTCGCTAATTGTACCATCACAATTGACATCTCCTACTGTCGAGAAAAGAATTTCCTTCCCATCTGCAATGGTATCTCCATCACTGTCTGTTGTATCCTTCAGAGAATAATAGGTATCTCCATTCGCCAAGGAAAATACAGTTTCCGGTGTTTCTGAATTTGTAGATTCATAGCAATCTGGCATTCCATCTGCATCCGCATCGGTCAAATTTGCTTCTGCTTCAAAATAGAACGTGCCATTTGTTTTTGTATCCATCCATATTTTTTTATTAACAAGGCAATAAATACTGAAATGCGGTACTGTAATATGAATGGTTGAGGTCTCATCATCATAATTGCATGAAAGCAATTCAAATCGTTGATACGCTTCATTATACCATAAAACGCCGAGATTGTCAAATGTTACTTCATCCAAACAATTTGTATCCACATAAAAAGAAACTTCTGCTGTTTCAAATACAGAAGAAGATGTAAACTGAAATGGTTTTCCAATGATTCCTGCCACATTGGAAACAAATACATTGTCATCAACTGGCGTAATTTCTGTTGTAGAAGAAATATTTCCAGTTCCGCAAAAAGAAAGTGTTACTTCACGAATGGGTGTTGTCGTATCTTCTTCGGTATAAGACAGGCTCTGCTCTATTTTTTCTTCATTATCCGGGATACCGTCTCCATCTGTGTCCACCACTAATGGGAACTTCCACTATTTCTGCACCTTCTACAAAGCAGATTTACCGAGTGAGAAAGTCTTGGGCAGATGCAAAGTCGCAACTGGGTGCGTATTCCTCTTTGGAGAATGCGAAGAAAGCCTGCAAGGTCGGATATTCTGTATTTGATGCCAACGGAAATGCGGTTTACACCAATGGCGGTAAGTTCACCAAGGGGCAGAAGGTTGCCATTCGTGCTAACACACCTCTGTTCGCCAGTGCAGAAACTACATCTGTAACCAGAAGAATCAGCGGTACTTACTATCTCTATGACGGCATTGCCTGCAAGAACGGTCGTTATCGTATCACCACAAAGCCGGAGTTCTGCGGAAAAGCGCCGGTCGGCAGCTATGTGACCGGGTATGTTTCTTACGATAATTTCAAGTGAGGTGCATTATGACGAAATCGCAGAAAAATTCGGTTGATGAAATGCTGGCGGTTGGAATCTCGATTCCCAAAATCGCTGCCTTTCTGCACGTCTCGCAAAACTCCATCAAGTCCTACTTACAGCGAAAGCATCCTAACGATGTCTGCCTGAATTGCGGCACTCCCGTTCTGCAAGTGCCGCACCGAAAGCAGAAAAAATTCTGCTGTGACGCTTGCCGGATGCACTATTGGAACACGCATCCGCAAGAAATGCAGCATGAAAACGCAGCCACGATTCCCTGTGCGTTCTGCGGAAAGCCGGTTCTCAGCTACCGAAATCATCCAAGAAAATATTGCTCCCGTGCCTGTGCTGCGAAAGGAAGGTATCAATGACGAAAGAAATTGAAATTTACAAAGTATCTCTGGCGGTTCTGCGAAATTTCCTAAAATCCGGACTGCTGACCCAGTTGGAATATGTTCAATGTGAACAAACTCTCGCCGAGAAATGCGGGTTATCTTTGGGCAGCATTTTCCGAGAAAGTGCTTGACTTTCTGCCCCAGTAGAGGGAATATGTTAGCAAGCATACGCTTAATACAAAGAAACAGGTGATGAAATTGGAGCGAAAAGTACATCGGGTTCAGCAACGACCGCCCAAGCCGAAACTGCTAAAAGTTGCCGCCTACGCACGAGTTTCCAGCGGAAAAGATGCGATGCTGCACTCCTTAGCGGCTCAGGTTGACTATTTCCAAAACTTGATTCGGCAGCATCCCGGCTGGGAGTTTTGCGGTGTGTTTGCAGATGAAGCGAAAACCGGAACAAAGGATGAGCGACCGGAATACCAAAAAATGCTAGAGAAATGCCGAAATCGAGAGGTGGATTTGGTGATTACCAAGTCGATTTCTCGATTTGCACGGAACACCGTCACGCTTTTGGAAACGGTTCGGGAGCTGAAAAGTTTAGGAATTGATGTCTATTTTGAAAAGGAAAATCTGCACTCCACCTCCGGAGACGGCGAATTGATGCTTTCCATCCTTGCCTCGTTCGCTCAGGAGGAGAGCAAATCCGTCAGCGACAACATGAAATGGCGGATTCGGAATGATTTCCAACAGGGTAAAATCGGCAGCATTACCATTTTCGGATACCGTAGAAATGCCGATGGCGTGTTAGAAATTGAAGAATCAGAAGCCAAAATTGTGCAGATGATTTTTGCGGATTATTGCTCCGGAATGGGACAATGTGCCATTGCGAAAAAAATCAACGCCATGGGGATTTCCACGAGACAAGGCAATCGATGGACAGGACAACGTGTGAAAGAAATTCTGGTCAATGAAAAATATGTTGGGAATATGCTATTGCAGAAATATTATCGACAAGACCCGATTGGCAAACGCAAGATGAAAAATCAAGGCGAGCTGCCGAAATATTTCGTGGAGCAGTCCCATGAGTCGATTATTTCTGCGAATTTATTCAAGAAAGTTCAAAACTTAGTAAAAGAACGGACGGAACAATTCTCCCATCCCGGTGCAACAAATCGCTATCCACTGTCCGGCATGGTGCAATGTGCAGGGTGCGGAAAAAGCTATCAGCGGAAAATTTACAAGCAAGGTGCGGTTTGGATGTGTGCAACCTACCTCCGACAAGGAAAATCACACTGCCCTACGGCAAAACAAATTTCCGAACGGATTCTGCATGAAAAAATTTGCTCTGTTTTGCAAATCAAAGAATTTGACGTGGAAATTGTGAAAAGCAGAGTTGATAACATTCTCATATCGCCGAATCAACTGACTTTTCTTTTCAAAGATAACACGGAGAAAACGGTTTCTTGGGAAAATCATTCCCGCAGTGAAAGCTGGACAACGGAGATGCGACAGGCTGCCGCAGAAAGGAGCAGAAAATGCCAAAAGTAACCGTCATTCCGCCGTCTATCAATCGGGCAACTCGACAGGATATTTCAGCTCCAACACGCCGAAAAGTCGCTGCCTACGCCAGAGTTTCCACCGATTTCGAGGAACAACTCACCAGCTATGAGGCACAAATTTCTTACTATACCAATTACATTCAAAGAAATCCGGATTGGGAGTTTGTTAAAATATATACAGATGAGGGCATTTCCGCAACATCTACGAAACATCGAGAGGGCTTTAATTCCATGATTGCGGATGCTCTGGACGGAAAAATCGACTTGATTATCACAAAAAGTGTAAGTCGGTTCGCTCGAAATACGGTTGACAGCTTGACAACTATCCGAAAATTGAAAGAACATCATGTGGAATGTTTCTTTGAAAAAGAAAATATTTGGACTTTTGACAGTAAAGGCGAATTGCTCATCACCATTATGAGTTCTTTGGCTCAGGAGGAAAGCCGTTCGATTTCTGAAAATGTCACATGGGGACAGCGAAAACGGTTTGCTGACGGGAAAGTTAGTCTGCCCTATGCTCACTTTTTGGGCTATCGGAAAGGCGAAAATGGTCTGCCGGAAATTGTTCCGGAGGAGGCGGAAATCGTTCGATACATTTATCAGCGATTCATTGACGGTTTAACACCTTACAAGATTGCAAATGAACTGACGGCTCAAGGCATTCCGACTCCCTGTGGAAAGGAAAAATGGTCAGCAAGCACCGTGAAAAGTATTCTAACGAATGAGAAATACAAAGGCGATGCACTCTTACAAAAAAAGTTTACCGTTGATTTTTTAACGAAAAAGCAACAAATCAACGAGGGACAAGTTCCGCAATACTATGTCGAGAACAGCCATCCGGCAATTATCACGCCAGAGGAGTTCGATTTTGTGCAGTCGGAATTTCAAAAACGCTGCGTTAAGCCTTACAGCAGCACCAGCATTTATGCGGCCAAGATTATCTGCGGAGACTGCGGGAGTTACTTTGGTGCGAAGGTTTGGCATTCCAACAGTAAATATCGCCGTGTGATTTACCAGTGCAACAGCAAGTTTAAAGGCAGTCATTTCTGCACCACACCGCATTTGTATGAACCGGAGATTCAAGAGAAATTTTTACAAGCTTTTGCACAGTATTTTTCGCAGAAAGATGTGGTCATCAAGAATTGCCAATTCGCCTTGAACCACTTGAAAAAACAGGAGAGCCGAAAGGCGGAGCTGCAAGATGAATTTGTTGCGGTCAATGAAAAGTTGAAAGAGTACATTCAGCACGGCGGAGAGAATTTCGATGCACTCAATGCAAAATATGAGGAGCTATCTGCACAGCTTGATGCTGAGGAGGCAGCCGAATTTGATCGAAAACGCCGGATTGCCAAGATGCAGAAAATTTTACAGACCTTGAAAAAGACAGATTCTGTGCTGGAGACGTTTGACGAATCTGTCTGGAATGCCGTTCTGGAAAATCTCACCGTGTTCCATGATGGGAGTTTGGTGTTCCTGTTTCGGGATGGGACGGAGATAAAAGTATAAGGTAAAGTGCAGCCCTGTTGGAGAAATCCGGCAGGGCTGTTTTTTTTGTCATGATTCAAATCCACAATTGCAAAATCCTAGCCCACTCGGAAGCTTTCCAACACCTTGGAAGCGTTCCTACAAGGCTGCTTTTTTATCCTCCCTTTTTCTCTCCAAAACCCACTTAATTTTATTAAGTCCAAACGACACCCCTCAAAAAACGCCACCTATCGTTTGCTTTTTGAAAAAACGCCGAGCTATCGTTTGCACTTTAGCTCATGAAAGCAAAAAATCATGCACCCGATTTTCTGGGTGCATGATTCTTACATTGTATCATCAAAGATACGATTGTGGAAAAACACTTAACCTTTGATACAATCATGCACTCCCTTTGCAAGGGGTGTGCAAACAGTACCGAAAGGGTGTGCAGTGGGTAACCACTGCCTTTGACAAACCCGGAACACCGGATTCATTCGTTTTGCTTGTTACCTATATTACACTATTTTTCTCGCAAAGTCAAGACAAAAAAGCAGATTTGTGTAATGTTACAAATCTGCTTTTCGTTTTATGTGAAAAATTAATAATGCTGCGATTCAGAATCAAACTGTTATTTCAGTACCGTTTTTAAACCGAAATTGCAATTCTCCCTTTTCACAGATGCTCACTGTTTCAATCGCAGTAAGCCATACGTCCGAACTGAAAACCTTAATCGGCTCTTTCCTCTTTTTTATCTGCTCCATGAAATCTTGGATCACAGTGGTTTTATTTATGCGATCTAATTTTTCAGCCTGCAATTTCTGATATTTTGCTTTCAACGCCTCGTACTCCCGCTCATAGGATTGGTACTCCAGCGTATATTCTGGTTGCTTTTGAACCGTTCGACTATTGATCACAACCATTTCTCTTATGTTTTTTGTGATCTGCTTTTCCTCATCATCCAGAACACTCATTTTCGCATCCAAATCTGAACAGTCTGAAAAAGCACGCAGCAACATCTCGCAAAGACTCAAAACGCTCCCTTTATCAGTAAGCAGCTGATTATAGGCTTTCAAAAAGCCTTGCTTTATCGTGTCCTCATCAATATGCGGTGTTTTGCAATAACAATCATTCGTATATTTCTTGTTGCATCGCCATATCACACGTCTGTAACGGCTATTAGAGTGCCAAATCTTAGGACCGTAAAAACCGCCACACTCGCCACAGACGATTTTGGCTGTGAATATATTGCCACTGTGATATCGTTTTCCCAGTTCTTTTCTCCTTGCCATTTCCGCCTGCACCAATTCAAATTCCTCTGGTGAAATAATTGCAGGGTGGCTCTCTTCCACATAATATTGAGGAACCTCACCCTCATTCACTTTGGTCTTTTTTGTAAGAAAATCCACAGTAAATTTCTTTTGCAGCAGAGCAGAACCCTTGTATTTTTCATTGGTCAGAATGCTTTTCACCGTACTGAGATGCCATTGCTCTTTCCCAGATGGTGTCGGAATGCCTTTTTCAATCAAAATACAAGCGATTTTATATGGCGTCATGCCCTCCATAAACCAGCGATAAATACTGCGAACGATTTCTGCCTCCTCCGGAACAATTTCCGGCAAGCCATCTGCTCCTTTTCGATACCCCAGAAAATGCTTGTATGGTAGACTTACTTTCCCATCGGCAAAACGCTTTCTCTGCCCCCAAGTTACATTCTCCGAAATGGAGCGACTCTCCTCCTGTGCCAGACTGGACATAATGGTGATCAACAGTTCACCTTTGGAATCCAGCGTGTAAATGTCCTCTTTTTCAAAAAACACCTCCACGCCTTTTTCTTTCAGTTTTCGCACCGTAGTCAAGGAATCTACGGTGTTTCGTGCAAACCGGCTGACTGATTTGGTGACAATCAAATCGATTTTGCCGTCCAGAGCGTCTGCCACCATCTGATTGAATCCATCACGATGCACTGTGCTGGTTGCACTGATGCCCTCATCGGTATAGACTTTGACAAACTCCCAGTCCTCACGCTCTTGAATATACTTGGTATAATAATCGACCTGTGCCTCGTAGGAAGTGAGCTGCTCCTCAAAATCTGTAGAAACACGTGCATATCCGGCAACTTTTCGCTTTACTTTCTGTGTTGTCGGCAGGTGCGTTTGCAGACTGATTGTTGGCGGTATTACAGTTACTTTTCGACCCATTTCTGATTCCTTTCTCGTGCGGCTTGTTTCATTTCCTCTGTCCAACTTTCTGCCCTTGATGGGTACTTCCAATGCCGTATATCAGATGTTCCATCGTGAAAGAAAAACTGCACCTCAAACGGTTTCGGAATCACAATATGGTGAATATTATCCCGAAATACAGCCGCATCAAATTCATCCAATTTAAGTACATCACAGATTAGAGCATATAGAATTGATTCCGGAATTTGCTTTGAACCGGGGCAGTACTTTTTTCCTCTCCTCAAAAAAGTAGCACACATCCAGATGATTCCTTGTGGGAGTTGTTTTCGTTGATAGTTCTTTCCACATAATCCACAGATAATAAGGCCACTAAGCGGATAACGATTTGTAGCACCATCATGGGTGTATTGCTCATGTCGCTGAGCCAATATAGCCTTTGCTTTGGCAAACGTTTCAAGGTCAATAATTGGCTCGTGGGCTTCCTCTACATAATATTTTTGAAGTTCTCCCTGATTTCTCGTTTTTTTCTTTTCGATATGGTTATTGCGATAGTACTTTTGGAGCATGAGATTTCCGATATATTTTTCATTTGTCAGAATTTCACGAATTCTTGGGTTTGTCCATAGGTTTCCTTGTCGAGTTGGTATTCCCATCTCGTTGATCTTATTTGCGATTCTCTGTTGTCCCATACCGGAAATGTAATCTGAGAAAATCATGCGAACAAGTTCTGCCTCATTCGGTTCGATTTCCAAGACTCCCTCTGCATTTCTGCGATAGCCCAAAATCGTAATACTACCGATTTTTCCAATTGAGAAATCTTTTCGGATTTGCCATTTTCGATTTTCACTGGCAGAATAACTTTCCTCCTGTGCATAGGATGCCAGAATGGAAAGTAGCAGTTCGCCATCTGAACTCATGGAATGAATCCGCTGTTCCTCAAAATAGACATCAACGCCCAGCGATTTCAATTCCCGTACCGTTTCCAGCAGGGTACCCGTGTTTCGTGCAAAACGAGAAATAGACTTTGTCAGAATCAAGTCAATTTCTCCCTGTCTGCATCGGTTCAGCAACTTTTGAAACTCTGCCCGGTTTCCTTTTGTTCCGGTCAGTGCCTCATCTGCATAAACACCGCAGAACAGCCATTCTGGATTGCTCTGAATCAGCTGATTGTAGTAACTGACCTGCGATGATAGAGAATGGAGCATGGCATCCTTTCCGCTGGATACTCTGGCATAGGCTGCTGTTCGTTTCAATGGGAACTGCTTTTTCTGCGGAAATACAACTTTTTGTATCACTCGCGCCGTGATAACCTCCCCCTTTCCGA
>OOBV01001218.1_pt1 | contig 18103 bp, 16 predicted proteins | sample 1671731 | NCBI WGS metagenome assembly OOBV01 (sample SAMN06348186, study PRJEB24527) | human gut metagenome | biome: human gut; feature: ankylosing spondylitis patient; material: feces | host: Homo sapiens | place: China | collected 2015-10
TCAGCAAGGCTTGACGCAGAGCTTTTACTTTCACATGTATTGGGAAAAAGTAGGATTTATTTGTATACGGAGTTTGAACGAATTTTAGCCGCAAAGGAATTGGCACTTTTTAAAAAATATATACAAAAGAGGATTGAAGGATTTTCTGCTGCTGCTATCATTGGCAAAAAAGAATTCATGGGGTTAACGCTTAAAGTAAATGAACAGGTTCTTATTCCGCGTCCGGATACGGAAACATGGCTGGAAAAGGTAATTCAATACTACAGGAATGAAACAGGCCTTAAGGTGGCAGATCTTGGAACGGGAAGTGGGGCAATCCTTGTTGGATTCTTATACTATTGCAGAGATGCGGTTGGTGTAGGTATTGATATTTCTATAGAGGCATTAAAAATAGCGGAAGAGAACGGTCAGAACTTAAAAATAACGGATCGTGTGGAATGGAGACAAGGCGATTATCTAAAGGCTTTTGATGAAGAGGATATCTTTGATGGTATTTTTAGTAATCCTCCATATATTCCGACTAAGGATATAGGTGGACTTTCGAGGGAAGTAAAACATGAACCGCGATTGGCTCTTGATGGAGGAACTGACGGTCTTTATTTTTATCACCTTTTAGCGAAAGGCGCTGCGGAACATCTAAAGCCTGGAGGATTTCTTGCTGTTGAATTCGGTATTGGACAGGCTACAGATATTTTAGAGATGTTTCGGAAATCAGCACAGTATGAAGATTTCGAAGTCATCAAAGATTATGGCGGTATAGAGCGTGCTCTGTATTGCAGAAAGAAGTAAAGATGATTACAAAGAAAATAATAGTGGATCAAAGCTATTATAATGATAAGGTAAAAAGGCTTGGTGAAGTCATCCGTGCCGGCGGACTGGTGGCATTTCCCACTGAAACGGTATATGGTCTTGGAGGGAATGCACTGGATAAAGAGGCTGCTAAAAAAATTTATATGGCCAAAGGACGGCCGTCTGACAATCCTCTGATTGTGCATGTGGCAGATATATCTGAGGTCAGTACATATGTAAAACGGATATTGCCGTTAGAAAAAAGGCTGATGGAAGCTTTTTGGCCTGGTCCTCTAACTATCGTATTTCCGAAAAAAGATATTGTTCCTATGGCAACTTCTGGTGGATTGCGGACAATTGCTATTAGATGTCCTGCTCATGAGGCTGCGAGAGCATTGATTCGTGCAGCCGGTGTGCCTATTGCAGGTCCGAGTGCAAATATCTCAACAAAACCAAGCCCTACAACGGCGGATGCTGTTCTCCATGATATGGATGGAAGAATAGAATTTGTGATTGATGGCGGTGATTCCTTAATTGGATTGGAGTCTACCGTAATCGCGGTCGAAAACGGGAAAATAATCATATACAGACCGGGAGGGATTACACGGGATATGTTGGAGGCATTCGCTCCAACAGAACTTGATACTGCAATTACTGCCGAACAGGAGCATCCAAAGGCTCCGGGAATGAAATATAGGCACTATGCCCCTTCCGCACCGTTAACAGTTTATGCCGGAAACATAGAAGCCGTTGAGTCTGAAATTTTGTCATTTGCAAATAAGGGCAAAGGGAAATTTGGCTTTTTTGTCAGCCAAGAAACAGCGGAAAAAATTCCTGCTGGAAATATTATTTTTGTCTGGGGAAGACGGGGGAATAAAAAAGAATTGGCACATAATTTATTTCAGGGACTACTATTCTTCAATAACTATCCTGTTGACTACATTATCGGCGAAGGTACAGATGGTGGAGGGATTGGTATGGCAATCATGAATAGATTGACGAAAGCGTCCGGAACTCATATCATAAATATGAATTAAAACACATCTTAAGCAAAAATTTATAGCAGTCCCCATTTACATATTGCGCAAGGTAATAGGTGGATGGTGTTAAGTGTGTAATAGTTATTCATGAAATGGGAGAGATTTTTATGCGAGTAGCGATAGCGAGTGATCATGGCGGATACCGGTTAAAGGAGCGGTTGAAAAAATATTTGAAAAATAAGGATATAGATTGTATAGATTGCGGAACAGATAGTGAAGATTCTTGCGACTATCCTGATTTTGCACAGAAAGCATGCGGTCTTGTCCAAGCCCAAACAGTCAATTTTGCGATTCTAATTTGTGGGACAGGAATTGGAATGAGCATTGCTGCAAATAAAATGATGGGTATTCGTGCCGCGCTTTGCGGCGATGAATTTTCAGCTCATTATACAAGAGCACATAATAATGCGAATGTACTGACTCTTGGAGCAAGAGTTATAGGAGAGGGTTTGGCAGAAAATATTGTTGATATTTTTTTAAACAGTTCTTTTGAAGGCGGAAGACATGCCAGGCGTATAGATAAAATTACAGAAATTGAAAGGATGAAATCATGTACGAATCTTTGAAGCGAGAAGCAGCCGACGCTTTTGAAGAGTTATGCAAGTCCGGAAACTTAAAGCGAGGAAACTTGATTGTTATTGGCGGCTCATCAAGTGAAATTCGCGGCAGATATATTGGAAAAGATAGCTCTTATGAAGTAGGCTCGGCGGTTGTTTCAACCTTGATTGAAAAGGCGGATGAAAAGGGTTTGCATCTGGCGTTTCAATGCTGTGAACATTTAAATCGTGCGCTTATTATAGAGCGAAAAATCGCGGATGAATTAGGCTATGAAGAAGTAACAGTAGTGCCATGGCTTCATGCAGGTGGTGCATTTTCTACAAATGCTTATTATACATTTAAAGATCCGGCAGCGGTCCTTCAAATAAAAGCAGATGCCGGATTAGATATAGGTCTCACTATGATTGGGATGCATCTGAAGCGTGTTGCGGTTCCGGTGAGACTTAAAAATAATAAAATTGGTGAAGCATTAGTGGTTGCTGCGCGTACCAGACCCCCGTTGATTGGCGGGGAGCGGGCTCATTATAGAAGGGAAGAGGGGTAAAAGTATGATAAATTATCATTTGAAAGACGGAGATAAAGAGGTCTATGCGATTATACAAGAGGAATTAAATCGACAGAGAAACAAACTGGAAATGATAGCCTCTGAAAATATAGTAAGTTATGCGGTGATGGAAGCACAGGGCAGTGTCCTTACCAATAAGTATGCGGAAGGATATCCTGGGAAACGCTATTATGGCGGTTGTGAGTATGTGGATAAATTAGAACAGCTGGCAATCGATCGTGCAAGAGAGCTTTTTGGTGCTGATCATGTAAATGTACAGCCTCATTCTGGTTCACAGGCTAATTTTGCTGTTTATTATGGATTGCTTAACCCTGGTGATACGGTTTTAGGGATGAATTTGACCGATGGCGGACATTTAACACACGGCAGTCCTGTCAATGTATCTGGAAATTATTTTAATGTACTTCCTTATGGTGTTAGAGAAGATGATGAACTTTTAGATTATGATGCTATGGAAAAATTGGCAAAAGAAGTACATCCCAAAATGATTATTGGAGGAACTTCCGCCTATTCACGTATTATTGATTTTGAAAGGATGGCTGCTGTTGCACATGAAGTTGGCGCATTACTGATGATTGATATGGCACATTTTGCGGGACTGGTTGCAGGGGGAGAATATCCAAGTCCGGTGCCGTGGGCCGATATTGTTACAACGACAACACATAAGACTCTTCGCGGACCGCGAGGAGGGATTATTATGTGTAAGGAAGAATATGCGAAAGCGATTGATAAAGCTGTTTTCCCCGGCATGCAGGGGGGGCCGTTGGAACATGTCATCGCAGCGAAAGCGGTCGCCTTTGGGGAAGATCTCTCACCGGCATTCAAAGAATATGCGAAGCAGGTAAAGAAAAATGAAAAAGTTTTATCTGATGAATTGCAAAATCGTGGAATTCGTGTAATTTCTGGTGGCACTGATACACATGTGCTGTTGGCGGATATGAGAGCGATTGGAATTACCGGCAAGACAGCGCAAACTGTTCTTGACGAAATTGGCATTACCGCAAATAAAAATACGATTCCTTTTGAAACATTATCTCCTTTTGTAACAAGCGGTATTCGTCTCGGATCTCCTGCCTTGACTACAAGAGGGCTTGTTGAGGAAGATTTTAAAGAAATTGCGGATATTATCAGTACGGTGGTTAAGAATACCGATAAAGATGAAGTCAAAAAATCATGTGCTGAAAGAGTGTCAGTTCTTTGTAAAAAATATCCACTTTATGATGAAATTTAGTTGATGATGCGATATTGAAATAAATTCTTTATGGTATAAGCCTGGTCTAGTTATTAGTTATCGATATAACAACTGGATCAGGTTTCTTTTTCGTTTTATTTACTTAAAAGGGTGGTAGGAAAATAATCTTATTTTGATATCAATAGCTTTTTTTATCAGATGGAGGATGATAGAATAAATATTATCGATATGTATGCTGGTATTTTGCTCACTTTTTGTGGATGAGAAAATAAGATTCTTAATGTGAATAGATATAGGAGGTTCTTATGAATAGAAAATTTCTGATGATTATACTGATTATTTTTCTTATTATAGGTGGGAGCAGTTACTGCCTTTATAATTGGAATAGCCAAGAGAAAAAAGATACTTATACACTGGGGAAAGTAAGTCGTTCTGATATCGGAATGATTGTTGATGCGACAGGTACCATCAAGCCTGTTAACAGTGTAAAATTATCCGCTACTGCTTCAGGCACATTGGAACATGTTTATGTAAAGCAAAATGAGACTGTTACCAAAGGGCAGATTTTAGCAACTATTGAATCGAAATCCTTAACATCTACCATGGAGCAGGCGAAAAATACATTGGAGAATAAAAGGTCATATTACAATCGCTTGAATAGTCTTTATGAGCAAGGCGCTGTTGCATATCAGACCATGGATGATGCGAGATTATCTTATTTGAACGCACAGGCAGCTTATACCAAGGCACAAGCTGATGTTAATGACACAGTGATTACCTCGCCCCTGGATGGAGTAATAATTGGTGAACCGATGCAGGAAGGTGAAACCGTATCTCAGGGATTGTCGAGCCAAATGGTCATTGTTACAGTAGCAGATCTCTCAGCCATGAAAATAGAACTCTTGGTAGATGAAACGGATATCGGAGAAGTTGCCATTGGACAGACAGTATCCTTCACGGTGGATGCTTATCCAGGAAGGATCTTTCATGGAACAGTCAGTGATATTTCCAAAAAAGAATATTCTTCCTCTTCCAGTTCATCCAGTTCTTCAGTTGTATATTACACCGTCTATGTATCAATTAATGCGGATGAATCATCTGGTCTCTATCCGTCAATGACAGCTCGTGCAGAAATTATGGGAAGAGAAAGTAAAGATGCATTGGTTATTCCGGTGACTGCACTTCGGAGTGATGCGACAGGTTCCTATGTATACGTAAAAGATGGAAATGATGTGACTAAAGTATATGTTAAAACCGGAATTACGACAGATAAAGAGGTAGAGATTATTTCCGGGTTGAATGAAAATGACCAAATTGTTGTCAGTGGGACTGTGAGCCAGGAAACCTCATCTACTCGAGTGGCTAAATCACAACATGGGGGACCGGGGTTCTAATTATGAAAGAGAAGGAAACAGCGGCGGAAGAGACCGTTATAAAATTAGAACATATATGTAAAAGCTATTACATCGGAACACAGGAGGTTCCGGTATTAACTGATATTCAGCTGACCATCAATAAAGGATCGTTTATATCTATTATGGGACCATCAGGAGCCGGAAAATCCACACTGATGAATATTCTTGGATGTCTGGATAGACCTACAAAAGGTTCTTATCAGTTAGACGGGGAAGAGGTTGCTACTTTAGATGACGCGAGACTTGCTTTTACACGAAATCAAAAGATAGGATTTGTATTTCAAAGTTTCAATCTATTACCTCGGTTATCTGCGTTGGATAACGTGATCCTTCCCATGATTTACGGAAATGTATATAAAAATGAAAGAAAACAGCGGGCGCAGAGAATGCTTGAGGCTGTTGGTTTAGGAGATCGTATACACCATATGCCTGCTGAAATGTCAGGAGGACAGCGCCAGCGTGTTGCGATTGCCCGTTCACTTATTAATGATCCTTCTATAATCATGGCAGATGAACCAACCGGCAATTTAGACAGCAAGTCAACAAAAGAAGTCATGGAAATTTTTTCAAATTTATATCAATCCGGGAAAACGGTTATCTTAGTGACTCATGAATTAGGCGTGGCTAATTATGCTGAAAGACATGTAATTCTTTCTGACGGACATATCAGTAAAGATATAAGAGGAAAATTAGAATGACAAATATTTATTTTGAAAGCATACTGATGGCTTTTGACTCAATTTTCAGTAATAAAATGCGATCACTTCTGACGATGTTGGGAATTATTATTGGTGTAGCAGCTGTAATAGCCTTGATGTCATTGGGATACGGCGTTCGTGCGGATATTGAAAATAATATCGCAAGTCTTGGTTCCAATCAGATTACTATTATTCCGGGAACGTCAAGAAAGCCCGGGGTCAGACCTGCAGCCGGTTCTATGCAAAGTTTGACTTATAAAGACTATCTGGCAGTCAAGAATTTACCTAATGTATCTAACGCGGCACCATTAGTAAGTAACAGCTATGTAGTAGTCAGTGGTAATAAGAATTGGACAACAAATGTTTATGGTGTAACATCGGATTATTTATCTATTTCTGATTTGAAAATAGCAGAGGGACGCTATTGGAATGAACAGGAGTATACTGGCCGCGAACGAGTCTGTGTAATTGGTAAAACGGTAGCAACAGGCCTTTTTGGATCAGAGTCACCGGTCGGGCAAAAAATTAGAATTAAAGGGAATCCGTTTACAGTTATTGGCGTGTTGGAAAGTAAAGGTTACTCATTCATAGATCAGGATGATCGGATACTCAGTCCATTTACCACCGTTCAGGAACGTATGATGGGGATTACTTATGTAAGCAGAATTGTACTTACTGCTGATGACAGTAATGTTTTACCACAGATTGAGGCGGATGTAACTAATTTGCTTCGGACCCGCCACCGTATTGTTATTGGTAAAGAAGATGACTTTAACATTCAGAACTCTCAAGATTTACTTGAAACTATGGAATCGACTACACAGACTTTAACTGTTTTTCTTGGAAGTATAGCTGCAATTTCCCTTTTGGTCGGTGGTATCGGAATTATGAATATTATGCTGGTATCTGTGACTGAACGTACCAGGGAAATTGGTATACGAAAGGCGATTGGTGCGACTTACCATATGATTATTGTCCAGTTCTTGATTGAATCCATTACGGTAAGCATTGCCGGTGGTTTAATTGGAATTATTGTAGGTGTGTCGATAGCGCTATTGATTCCACACATAGTCGGTATGTCTTCTGTTATCTCTCCTCTGCCGATTATAGGATCCTTCCTGTTTTCGGTTATTATTGGTTTAGTTTTTGGATTGTATCCTGCGCAGAAGGCAGCAAAACTAAATCCAATTGACGCACTACACTATGAGTAAAGGAGCATTGCCCTATGTACAGGCATCAGACCTTTTACTGAGTTATAATTTTGTAAGAATATTACTCTGTTAAATATTGAAATGGAAAAACGTTATTTATCTGCTATAATAATAAACGATGTTTCAGCGAATCTTGTATATTGGGGAGGAATAGATGGATTTTTCAGTAGATGTAAAACAACAGGAATTAATAGCCCTGGCGAAAACAATTGCCGAAAAAGAAATTGCGCCGCGTGCTCTTCGGATTGACAAAAGCGGAGTCATGGATGAAGAGTTGCTGGAGATTCTGAAGGAATCCGGAATGACACAATTGTCTGTGCCGAAAGAATATGGCGGAGCAGGGATAGATTTGCTGACAGGTGCTTTAATCAGTGAACAATTATCAAAAGGATGTGCCGGTGTTGCTACAATTTGTGCAGCAAACTCTCTAGCGTCATTCCCTATTCTTTTTGCGGGGAGTGATATGCAGAAGAGGGATTTATTTGACTGTCTAAACATGTTTTGCGTTAACAGAGCCCGGAGCAGGCTCTGATGCAGGAGCGGTTTCCTGTCGTGCTGAAAAAGTTGAAGGCGGCTATATTTTAAATGGGACAAAATGTTTTATCACAAATGCTCCTATTGCTGACAAGATTACTCTTTTTGCCAATACAAGAGAAGGAGGCGGAATCAGAGGTCTTACTGTATTTCTTGTAGATGCTGATACAAAAGGAATTTGCATTGGCAAAGAAGAGGATAAGATGGGGATCCGTGCTTCAGCGACGGCTGAAATTATTTTTGAGGACTGCTTTGTACCGGATTCTGCGCGAGTAGGAAAAGAAGGGCGCGGATTTATGATTGCTATGCAGACGCTGCAGATGTCACGTCCTGTTGTTGCGGCTATTTCAGTTGGGATTGCCCAGGCTGCGATTGAGGCTGCTGTGGCATATTCTCACCACAGAAAACAGTTTGGCGTAAAAATTGCAACTTTTGAAATGGTGCAGCAGATGATTGCTGATATGGTTATGAAAACTGAGGCGGCCAGAATCCTTACTTATAAAGCATGTGTTGCACAAATGAATAAAGATAAAAAAGCCGGATTATATTCCGCCATGTCAAAGTGTTTTGCATCAGATACAGCAATGGAAGTAACAACGACTGCCGTACAAGTTATGGGAGGTAATGGTTATTCCAGAGAGAACCCGGTGGAAAAATATATGCGTGATGCAAAAATTATGCAGATTTATGAAGGTACGAATCAGGTACAAAGGTTAGTTATTGCTAATGAAATAACATTTTAATCATACTTAATTATTAGTGAATCAAGGTATTATTGCAGCATCTTGACATTTATATTCATGATGCTACAATAATTTCATATTATCATTTGTAATGATGAAGAGAGGTTTTCTTTTAATCCATTCAGGGAGTCGGTGATAGTGGGACACCGGTGGGATAGGGATTTCCATTTCACTTCGGAGCATTCTGCTGAATAGAGTAGGCTGAACGTAAAGCTGCGTTAAAGTTTTTAAGTGAGAAATCAGGGTGGTACCGCGAAATGAACTTCGCCCCTTTAGGGGTGAGTTTTTTATTTTGTATTTTTTTGTTTTTTCGAATGTTAAAAAGAGATCATCTGTAACGTGAAGGGGGAATGAAAGATGGCTGAACTGGAGAAACTACGGGTAAAGGCACTGGGGCTTCTCAATAATTGCCGAGATAATATTGCGTCAAAAGAAGCATCTGCAGCAATAAGAAGTCAAATGGTAGGAATTCTTGGTGATTTAAAGAAATACCAAGGGGAAGAAAAATTTTCGTTGAACGAGATTACGGAACGAATCCAAACGTATATTATCGAATTTATGAAAGACGAATTAAAGAGATTAAAATCTGATGCAGAGGCACAGATTCGTATATGCATTGATGAAAAAGAGCTTCAGGATACTAAAGTGGCATTTCTCGGAAAAAGAGGGAAATTAACGTCTATTCTCCGTGGGATGAAAGATTTATCCGAATCGGAACGCCCTGTTATGGGAGCTCTTGCCAATACAATCAGGGAAACGGTTGAGAAGCAATTCACCGAAAAACTGGAAGAATTGAAAGCAAAAAAACTTGAAGAAAAAATCAGAAGTGAAATAGTTGATATAACACTTCCTGCACGTCACCAAAGGTCAGGACATATTCATCCACTTGATAAGGCTTTACGCGAAATTATGAAGTCATTTATTCGAATGGGGTATTCTGTAGAAGAGGGCCCTGAGATTGAAGAAGATTTTTATAATTTCGAGTGCTTGAATTTACCTAAAGACCACCCTGCCCGCGATATGCAGGATTCATTTTATATTACTTCTGAAATTTTACTTCGTACTCACACATCTCCTGTGCAGGTTCGGACACTTCGAAAGCATATACCTAATTCACCAATCAGAATGATTGCACCGGGAAAAGTTTTTCGGTGGGATAATGATGCAACCCATTCTCCAGTATTTCATCAGGTAGAAGGATTGGTTGTTGATAAGGGCATTAAATTTTCTGATTTAAAAGGGACTTTGGAAATATTTCTGAAGGATTTGTTTGGGGCTGATACAAAAATTCGTTTTCGTGCGAGTTATTTTCCTTTTACAGAGCCTTCAGCAGAAGTTGATATTTCCTTTGCTTCCAGAACACATTCTGAAAGTAATGATCCCGATTGGCTTGAAATACTTGGCTGCGGTATGGTGCACAACATGGTTCTGAAATTAAATGGATATGATCCAATTGAGCGCATTGCTATGTTGCTTTATGGAATTGATGATCTCAGAAATTTCTATGAAAATGATATCAGATTCTTGGAACAGTTCTGATCGGGAGGAGAGAAAATGAATGTTTCTTTAAAATGGTTGGGAACGCTTGTTGATATAAAAGGTCTTGATCCGGAAGAAATGGCAGAGACTCTGACGATAGATGGAATACCAGTTGAACGTGTCATTTATCCTGGGAAAGGGATTAGTGGGGTTGTTACCGGAAAGATCTTATCGGTCGAAAAGCATCCTAACGCAAATAAGCTGGTTATTTGCCATGTGGATGTTGGCAGACCAGATTCCATTCAAATTGTAACTGGGGCAAATAATGTAAAGGAAGGATTGATTGTTCCCGTAGCATTAGATGGAGCGCATGTGCCTGCAAAACATGATGCTGGAACCCCTGGCGGACTAAAGTATGGTGATATAAAAATCAAAGCGGGTGAACTTCGTGGCGTGAAATCGGCAGGAATGATGTGTTCCTGTAGTGAACTTGGCTTGGACGAGAATTTATTCCCCGGTGTCAATAAGGAGGGAATTATGATTCTTCCTGCAGATACGCAAGTGGGGGTCGACTTTCATACTTTGTATGATTTGGATGATGTGATTTTTGAAATGGAATTAACTGCTAATCGTGCAGATTGTTTCAGTATGATTGGAATGTCGCTTGAAGTAGGTGCTGTTTTCAAAAGAAAAGTAACGCTTCCTTCTATAAATGTGGCTGAAAGTGGAATGCCTATCCAGGGGCGTGCTGCTGTACATATTTCTGATGCTAGATATTGTAAACGTTTTTGCGGACGTTTGATGGAAAATATAAAAATGGGTCGTTCTCCGATGTGGATGGAGAACCGTTTGCGCAGTAATGGAATTCGACCAATCAATAATATTGTGGATGCAGCGAATTATGTTATGCTTGAAATTGGACAACCGCTCCATACTTATGATTATGATAAAGTAGAAGGAAATAAATTGACCTGTCGGTTTGCAGGTGAGAAAGAAAACTTAAAAACTCTGGATGGCGTTGAACGTATTTTGCATCATACGGATCTCGTTATAGCAGACAAAGCAGGAAATCCTGTTTGTATTGCCGGCGTAATGGGGGGACTTGACTCGGAAATTACTGATAAAACAAAGAGTGTACTTCTGGAAGCGGCAGTGTTTGATAGTGCTTCGGTGCGAAGAACGTCACGGCGGCTAGGTCTGCGTTCCGAGGCTTCCAGTCGATATGAAAAAGGAATCAATCCCGCAAGAACAGAAATGGCAATTAATCGGATTTGCCAGTTGCTGATAGAGCAAGGTGCATGTACCGTTGCTCCGGGGATGTTGGATGAATACCCCATCAAATCAGAACCGCAAATTATCAATACCACAATAGATGAAATTAATGACTATATCGGGATCAAATTAAGTAAAAATGAAATGATTGACATCCTTGAGAGTCTCCACTTTTCAGTGGCGGAAGATAATGGGAAAATACGCGTAACAGTTCCTGATTTCCGTATGGATTTGTATGGAATGCCGGATCTAGCGGAAGAGGTAGCACGTGTATATGGATATTCTAATATACCGATTACCACACCATGGAGCGCGGTCACCAAGGGGATTATGAGTCCATCGCAAGAAGTTCTTTTCAAGGTTACTGATATTCTTGTGGAGAATGGATTATCTCAAGTTGTTAATTACAGCTTCATGGATAAGCATGATTTGAAAAAATTGAATTTCCCTGAAAATAGCAGCGTGTATAATGCTATTTCAATCATGAATCCAATCTCGGATGAATATCCAGATATGAGAACATCATTGCTGCCCGGGCTAATGCATACTCTGCAATACAATCTTTCAAAGAAAAATGATCAGGTAGCTATCTTTGAATATGGACATATTTATGAACCTAAAAGATTTCCATTAGATGAACTTCCCAAAGAATATAGTCTTATTTCAGGACTTATGTGTGGAGGGCCTGCAGAAAATGGATATCCTAATGATCAGAGAGAATATGATTTCTTTGACATCAAGGCAGTTATGGAGAATGTTCTCTCAGCATTATCTATTCGTGATTATAAGATCAGACGTACGAATTATCCTGTTTTCCATCCCGGAGTATCAGCAGAATTTGTAAAAAATGATGTGATTCTTGCACGATTTGGTGAATTACATCCGGCAGTGCTTGATAAATGGAATATAAAAAGAATAGTTTACGGATTCACGATTTCCTTGCCGGATATTATGATTTTTGCAGGAGCTGCGACTAACTATAAAAAAATTCCAAAATTTCCTTCTGCGGAAAGAGATCTTGCGGTTCTTGTACCGGAACAGTTATCAAATGAAAATATCGAAAATATTATCCGGCAGGCTGGGAATAAACATCTGGAAAAATTATATCTTTTTGATCTTTATCAGGGAAAACAGGTACCGGCCGGATTTAAATCTATGGCGTACCGATTGAGTTTCAGAGCGTCAGATCGAACTTTAACTGATGCGGAAGTAGATAATTGGATTGAAACAATCGTAATAAGCTTAGGGAAAGTAAACGTGGTTCTTAGAACATAAGACATGAAAAAAGAAAGCGGTTATTGGCTGTTTTCTTTTTTCATATCTTATTATGTATTTCCAGTTTCTGCAAAAAAAGATGGTATTTGTTATAATGAGGTAAATTTTTGATTGAGGGAAAATAATTATGAGTGATTATGTAGGAAAACATCTTCTTGTAGATTGCTATGGGTGTAAGAAGGAAATACTCTTATCCTCAGCGGAGATCTTAAATACAATGTCTGATAGTGCGGTATATCTAGGGCTTAATGTGGAAGATACTTATTTCCATGATGGTGAAGAAGAAATCACGGTATCTGCCTATGGTCCACGATCACATATTTGTATTCATGCCTATCCGGATATGGGATATGTAGCAATAGATATCTATAGTTTTGATCCGGAACTTATTCCGGCAAAAACCATGAAAGCCATCCGAGCATTACTGAAACCGGAACGTATTCGTGCCACTTCTGTGAAACGAGGGGATATGAGTGCTATTACGGATATGAAACCGATAACAGAATCTAAGACAACTGCATTACGTAAGTTTAGAAATACAGGAAATCGAATCAATAAGGCCGGAAAGAAGGTGGCACATTATATTGTTCAGAAACGCGAAAAAAGAGATGGATTAGGTCCGGAATGAGGAGAAGAGTATTACGCTCAATAAACGGTAGGTTTTCGTTTGACACCGGTTCTGTTTCTTAGTATAATAATTAAGTCATTGTACAGGGTGCTGTGACGCAACCGCTCGTAACCGGCCCGGTAAATGCTTTGTTATGAAGCTGCCGTATACGGCGAGTATAGTATGAAGGAGGTGCACACGTGTACGCAATCATAAAAACAGGTGGAAAGCAGTACTGCGTTGAAGAAGGCAAAATTATTACTGTTGAGAAACTGGATGTAGCTGCAGGTGATGAAGTAACTTTTGAAGAAGTTCTTCTTATATCCGGTGATGCGGTTAATATTGGACAACCAACTGTTGCGGGGGCTAAAGTTACTGCTAAGGTTCTTGCACAGGGCAAAGAAAAGAAAATCCGTATTTTTAAGTACAAAGCAAAATCCAATTATCGTCGTCGCCAGGGACATCGCCAGCCATTTACGAAAGTACAGATTGAAAAAATTGAAGGCTGATGATTACCGTTACTATGTATCTGAGTGCCGGAGAATTCTGTAAGGGGTTTACTATTAAAGGTCATGCCGACAGTTATGTCGGAGATAGCCAGTATGATCTTGTCTGTGCGGCTGTATCCGCAGTCACGCTGACATGTGCATTGGGACTTCGTGATATCCTTGGAAAACAGGGCACTTATGATTCTGAGAATGGATTTATGAATGTAAACATTGCAGATAAGGCTGATGAGCAATCAGAACTTCTTGTAAAGACAATGTTGCAGGGACTCAAAATGATTCAGGGAAAATATCCTGATACTATTAAATTGATAAATGTAAAGGGGTGAATTACATGTTACTGTTTGACCTTCAGTTATTCGCTCATAAAAAAGGCGTTTCCAGTACAAAAAACGGTCGTGATTCTAATGCACAGCGTTTGGGAACTAAAATGCATGACGGTATGATTGCAAGACCTGGCAATATTATAGTTCGTCAGAGAGGTACCCACATCCATCCAGGTTTGAATGTAAGGTTGGGAAAAGATGATACACTTTTTGCCGTTGCAGAAGGGAAAATTCATTTTGAACGCCTTGGCCGTGATAGAAGACAAGTTAGTGTATATCCAGTAGAAAAATAGTTACAAAAAACATCGGTAAAATATCCGATGTTTTTTTCTATATTGAAATGAGAGTTTCAAATTTTGTGTAAATACTAGGATTAAGGTTTTATCAATGGTTGCGTCAATAATTTTTCGCGAATTCAGAAATACCTTCAGTAATATCAAATCAACCGATACTTTTCCGTTCTTGAATCCACTCCTTTTTCGATTCAAACAGGTGCTGCAAGTTAAGGTAATGTTTGTCTTTCCATTCTGATCCGGCAACATGATAAAGTCTGGCCTAAACGAATATTAGGAAACTTCACTTATATGGAAAAGGTACAGATTAGTCGTCTCATGATTGACCTGTTTAATGGATCGTTGGGTTAAGATAAAAGCCTGATAACAGATTAAAATGATTGTATCTGTTATCAGGCTTTTGCATGATTAATTAATGTGTGATAATTTGTGAAGCATTTTTTTCCGAATCATTGGATATAGTATCTTTCTTTAGGAGTCCGTTTTTCCCTTTTACTGCAGATTCTTTTTTAGATTTTTCTTCAGCAGCTTTCTTTTTTTGTTCCTCTTCAAATCTTCTGTATTTTTCTGCAGCAGTCAGATAAAGCGGATATTTAGGAGTGTTGGAGACAAGTGCATCGATTTCAAAAAAACGGTTCCAAGGGAAATCAGCAGAGATAGTTCGGGGATTTAAGTTTAACTTTTTCTTAGCAAAATCTTGCAGAGATGCAATCATTTCTTCTTTTACTTCCGGCGTAATTTTCCCCTTGGTATGTTTACTTTCCGCAAAGCGGATAATACCTTTTCGTATGTTGGCTTGATAGGCCCAGTTATCAATATATTGTTCTGTAAGCATGTTTTTATGATCCTGTGGTGTCATATATGGGGCGAGAATAGCCTGTGCGATTGCATATCCGATAGTATTGCTTGCTGTATTCCAACCGTTATAGGAAGATACTTTATACAGTAGATTATTTTTTACTATGAGATTCATAAGAGTGTTGTCAGATCCATTAGCGAAATATACATCCACAATAGAAAGGCTGATACCTCGATCGATAGTGGATTTTATTTGTGTTATAAAGTCCGTAGTGCTTTGTTTCATCATTCCAAAGTTGCTGAATTGCCCGGATTCTCCTGTGGAAAGAAGCGGGGTATTAACCGCAAGCATGATGTCCGGTGACTGCTTTTGTGAGATGCTGCCGCCAACAGCATGAATATGCTCAGCAATGGTTTTTCCTATCGGTTGATTTTCATAAGACGGGATAGTATCTTCACCGCGTCCCAAGGGATAGAGAATACCAAAAGTTGGATGGAGTTTATTGCTTTCCACATGGTAGCGTGCAATAAGGAGCAGAGCGAGTTGATCGGCGCCGGGAAACGAGCCAAAAATATTATTTTTTAGCGTAGTGGTATCTTTCTCCTGATAACGTGCTTCCATGTTTGTCTGAGAATTTTTGCTGTTATCGTCATGACCTTCACAAAAATAAGCAAATACACCATTTTTTGCATCTTTTAAAAGCTGCTTATTGATTAAATTATTTTTTGTGCGTCTGCGGAACCAATCTTGAAGATATTCGGTAGGAACTGTCAGTTTTAAGGAAAGTAATTCTGCCGTTTCTTCTGCAGTAATGGAATTGGTATCTTGTTTATCCTGTAAAGCCGCTATACGATAAATGTCTGTACCGTAATCACTGTAATAATAAGGCTCTACTCCGCCACTGGATGCATAAGGGGTTCGCATAATGGTGCCAAATGCATAAAGCGGAATATTTGGATGGGAAATATGTAAATTGCGTATTTTATTTTCTCTGTATTGAAGTGTTTTTAAATCTTCATTATGTTTGCGCGAATCAACCAATCCACCATAAATTAAGGTGTCAGTAGATAAAATGGCAACATCAGCCTGGTCAATATTCTGATCAATCCATGTCCAGATTCTTTCAGGGAGACCTTGATAACTTTTACCTGAAAGGAAAGCTTTCGGGGGAGTGAGAACTGTATATCCTGCTTTTTCTGCTGTAGAAACAGTATAGGCAAAACTGACCGGCCTATCATCTTGCGGTACAAACAGAATTGTTTTGGCAAATGCGGTATTTCCACAAAATGACAGGGAAAGTACGGTAACAGCAGTAATTAGTTTATGATGAAACACGCTGAATCCTCCTATTTTAATGGCGATTAATTTATTATAACATTAGTACTATGTATATGTATATGCAAAAAATATAAAATAAAAAAGAGCTACTCTCATAGAAAGAAACTCTTTGTGGCGGAGCGGGTGGGATTCGAACCCACGGTACATTGCTGTACAACTGATTTCGAGTCAGCCTCGTTATGACCACTTCGATACCGCTCCATAATACAATTATCACATGGATAAATGACGTTTATCATCGAAAAATTCATCCATTAATTGTTGACATTCACTTTGGCAAACTCCGCGGATTACTGAAACCGCATGGTTAAAGGGATTTTGCACAATACGGAATTTGGAATCAATTCCTCCATACCGTGGATTGGGTGCACCATAGATAATCGAGGAAAGATGAGCATTTACCGCTGCTCCGGCACACATTGGACATGGCTCTATGGTAACATAAAGGCTACATCCAGTCAAACGCCAGTTTCCTAATATTGCAGAAGCTTTTTTTATGGCAAGTATCTCTGCATGGGCAGTGGGATCGCTCCTGTTTTCACATTGATTGTGCGCAGCAGCAATCACAGAGTCATGCAAAACTATTATGGCACCGATAGGGATTTCTCTGGAAATGAGAGCCTTTTTTGCTTCCTGCATCGCTAAGGACATATAATCATAGTGGTTCATCTGAGACCTCTTTGGAGAATATATTTGGAATATATTTAGTATACTATATGTGAGTTAAAGATTTACGGTAGAAAAAAATGTATGTACAGTATAAAATGAAAGAGAGTTAAAAGTTTAAATTCTTAGTTATGGAGGATTTTGAAATGGCAGAAGAAAAAAGAGTAAATCTAAAGGCGGCAAAATTCCAGAAATATTTGGATGATAATAAGCTTACTTTTTTCCGTCGAGATGCATCTAATGATGAAGCGGATACAATTGTGTTCCAATCTAATATTCAGGTGGAGGGACAGACACTGCCGGTTATAATTATTACTGACAGTACGATTTATACGATTATTCGTGTGCAGGTTGGTGCAGGACTTGTTAAAGAAGACAATCATGTTAAGTTTGGCGAATATCTGAATGGATTGAACAGAAGTTATAAAGTATTTAAGTATGTGGTTGCGGAGAATGGTGCTGTATTTTTAGATGCCTGTCTGCCAAGTACAAATGAAAGTTTTGATCCGGAAGTTGTACGTGTAGTTTTGGATGTTATTGTGGATCATCTGAATCAGGAGTATAAGAATATCATGAAAGAGGTCTGGAATTGATATATTCATCCATAGAATAAACAAATCAATGTCTCCTTGAATTTATACAATATTCAGGGAGATATTTTATTTACAGTGAAACGTAAAACATTAACGGCAGTTCTTGATTTTTAGAACTATTCTATGGGAATCACTTTTTTGATAATGAAAATGATAATATAATATAGAAAATGAGAATAAAAAATGATAGAATAATGAAAATAA
>OOBV01001225.1_pt1 | contig 18034 bp, 14 predicted proteins | sample 1671731 | NCBI WGS metagenome assembly OOBV01 (sample SAMN06348186, study PRJEB24527) | human gut metagenome | biome: human gut; feature: ankylosing spondylitis patient; material: feces | host: Homo sapiens | place: China | collected 2015-10
AGGCTTGAACGCCCGATCGATTAAAAATCTGTCTCGCAAAGTGGGGACAGTTCACCTCAATGTGTAGAGGCACGGGGCTTTTTCTTCTCCATCGAACTCACGGTTGCAGTGGAGACAAAATTCTCCTCTTGAGGAAATCACAAGACGATCTTGCCAATTTCCAATAGGTGCGGTTCATCGATTTTTCTACCCTCGAAACCAAGCCGGCGTCTGCCGGTCCTAACACTCAACCCATTGGAGAAGCGTTTTGATGGTCACATCAATGCGCTGCTCTGCAACCGTTCAGAAGAATCATGACCAAAACTGCAATTGGCGCCGCCGTCGCGGCGCTGACCCTCCCCATCGCCTTTACCGCCTCAGCCGCTCAGGTTCAGATCTACGGGCTTGTTGACGAAGGCCTGTCCTACATCAGCAAGGACCTGGACGACGGCAATTCTTCCCAGGACTCTTTTGAAGTCAAGTCCGGCATGAGCGTTGGTTCCCGCATCGGCATCAAGGGCGAAGAAGATCTTGGGAACGGCCTCAAGGTGGGCTTCATCCTGGAAAACGGCTTCGAAGCTGACTCCGGTGAATTTGCCAAAGCCACGAGCACCCGCCTCTTCGGACGTGAAGCTTCTCTCTACATCTCCGACGATTCTTTCGGTACGTTCGCCTTTGGGCGACTTCAACACCTCACCGCCGGTTACGGCACTTGGGGTGTCGCGGCAGGGATTCTGAATCCGTACGCCATCGGTTGGAGCGACCACATCGCCGGTTACAAGAACGTTTTCGGTTTCAATTCCGGTCGTCTTGACAACGTGATCGCCTGGAAATCGCCGACGTTCAACAACTTTACCGCCTATGCCCAGTGGTCTTCGAACACTGATCAGTACAACGGTCCCGAAGGCGCCGAAGAAAACAAGGGAACGGCCGACCGTTACGGCTCTCTCGGTCTCGCCTATCGCGGTGAACGCTTCTCGGCCATCGGTACCGTCGAATGGACTCCGTGGAGCAGCAAGCGAGCCGATACGGCGAAAGCTGACGACGGCATCGCCTTGACGCTCGGTGCGAATTACCAGTTTGACTTCGGCAAGCTCTACCTCGCGGGCCAGTACTTCGACAACCAGTGGCGCCTCCCGACGCCCTCTGAAATCGTTCCGCTCGCCTTCAACAACGGCACGATCAACGATCGCATGGTGAAGGGTTACGGCGTAGTCGCAGGCGCCAATATTCCCGCTCTTGGCGGCAACGTGCTCCTTTCCCTCGGCTATCGCGACGCCGAACTCGTCAACTACTCCGACATCGGCGCCACCCGTGTGTCCGGCACGATCGGTTACAGGTATCCGCTCAGCAAGCGCACGAACATCTACACGGCCGCGAGCTACACGCGTGACGACCTCGACAAGCAGGTGGCTGCGGGCAGCACGGAAACGGAAAACGTGAATCCCGACGCCATGCAGATCGTGCTCGGTCTCGTGCACCGCTTCTGATCTGAAAGACTCTTGATTTAATCTCCTTTTTGGCAGCTAAGGCCCGCGTCCGAGCAGGATCGCGGGCTTTAGTCTTTTTAATATCCCCGCTTAAGCAGGCCTTCGGGATCTTGGCCGAATCTTTGGAACCATTCAAACCAACGCTTCCGTCCGTGTTTGGCTTCGACTTTTGAAAACCAGTGCAGAAAGCGCATCAAAGTCTCGTTTTCTCTGTTCTTTTCGTGAACGACAAGCGTATTTATCCAAAGCGGGCGGTGCCAATTCGGCAACACGGGAACCAGGGCGCCGCTTTGCAGATATTCGCTCGTGAATCCCAAGGCAAGGTCGACGCTGATGCCCGATCCGTCCAGAATTCCCTGCAGACACGCAAGACTGTCTCCGTAAAAGACGTTCAGATAGGGATTGGAGAGACGGCCGTTCGAAATGGCGTTCGTCTTGAGTGTACGCAACTCATTTCCCGAAATGTTTTCAGGGATCGTAGTACGCGTCATCGTCTCCAAATCAAAGACTTCTCGATCGCTGAAGAGACACCTTGTGTAGGGGTAGTACGTGCCGCTTCGAAAGTAGAGTTGATGGGCGATCAAGTCCTCGGGTTCGCGCGGTGTCCCGTATTTCTCCAAGTACGCGGGAGATGCCAACATAAACGTTGTGCCAGGCAGAAAGGGGTCGCAGAACAGTTCCGGAACATCTCCGGGGAAGTACGGCAGAAACGCAATGTCCGCTCTGCCGCTCAGGACATCCGCGTGCGTCAAGTCCGAGATCATCTCGAATTCGACTGTCGGATCGACATGGGTGCGGTAGTACACCAGATGTTGGAGAATCGGCTTGCGGGCGATATTGTTCGGCACGGAAATCCGAATCATCGTCCGTAAGGGAGCGCCTTCATCACGCGTAGCGTCCGAAAGAATGGACTTGTGAAGAGTGAGCATTTGTTCAACGCGCGGAAGAAGCGACTTCGCAACCGGCGTGAGCTTGTACGGCTTCGTCCGTCGGTCAATAAGTGTCGCGCCCAATTCGTCTTCAAGCGACACGATCACACGCGACGCAGCGGACAGTTCCATATCGACGTGGATTGCCGCTTTGGTGAGATTTCCTGTGCGCCCGAGCGCGAGAACGAGTTTCCAAATATTGAGATTGTCACTGGGATTCACAAGGCGTCTCCAATGGTCTTGCGAATTTCCCAACATGCTCTTGGTCTTCCTCTGCTATTTGCAAAAGGGCTGTCTCCGTACAGTGTGGAGTATAGAGGATGGCCTGTAATCAGGAGTACCTCCTACTAACCCCAAGTAACTCAAAGGAGAGTTGTTATGTCCAATCTTTCGCGTCGACATTTGCTCAAGACGGCCGCGGCCGGATCGACCCTGTTTGCGGGAGCCCTGACCACCGCTCACGCAACCCCCATCGAACCCATGCCCCAAAAGTGGGACGAAACTTTCGACATCGTCGTGATCGGCTCGGGTTTTGCCGGTCTCGCCGCCGCCATCGAAGCCCGTAAGGCCGGTGCTTCCGTTTGCGTGCTCGAAAAGATGCGCACCATCGGCGGAAATTCCATCATCAACGGCGGAATCATGGGCGTTCCGGGCACTCCGATGCAGAAGAAGCAGGGGTACAAGGACTCTCCCGAACTGATGGCGGAAGACATGATCCGCGAAGGCGCCGGCCTCAACCACCCGGACAAGGTTCTTCATCTCTGCCGTGAAGCCCTTCCGACTTGGGAATGGACCGTCAAAGAACTCGGTGTCGATTGGGTTCAGGAACGCGTTTCGCAGGAAGGCGGTCACACCGTTCCCCGCTGCGCCATTTTGAAGACCGGTTCCGGCTCCGAAATCGTCAACAAGGAAATCGCCAAGCTCAAGGAACTCGGCGTCAAGCCCCGTACCCGCGTCTTCATGGAAAAGATCATCCGTGACGCCGACGGCCGCGTCAAGGGCGTGCAGGTCCGCGAAGGTTACAAGTTCCCGGACGCCAATTCCGGCAAGGTGAAGTTCATTTGCGCCCGCAAGGCCGTGGTTTTGGCTCACGGCGGTTTCGGCGCCGATGTTGCCTTCCGTTCTCAGCAGGATCCGAAGCTCACCGAAAAGGTCGGTACGACCTGCCAGCCGGGCGCCACGTCCGAAGCTTGGCGTGAAGCGGCCCGCATCGGTTGCCACATGATTCAGACGAGCTGGATCCAGTGCGCTCCGTGGAGCGCCCCGACCGAAAAGGGCATGGGCATTGCGCTCTTCTTTGCTCAGGGCGCTGCCGCCATGTACGGCGTTTGGGTTGAAGACAAGGGCGGCAATCGCTTTGTCAACGAACTCGCCAACCGCAAGGTTCGCGCCGACGCGATCATGGTCTACCTCAACAAGGGCGGACACTGCTACGCCGTCGCCGACTCCACCGGCGTGCAGCCGATGACGGTTTCTCGTCCGGGCCTTCTTGAAAAGCAGCTCGAACGCAAATGCGTTCGCCGTTACGACACGCTCGAAGCCTTGGCCGCCGGAGAAAAGATCAATCTCGAAGGTCTCAAGAAGAGCATCGCCGAATGGAATCACGCCGTTGAAACGAAGAAGGACGATCACTTTGGTCGTTACGTGAATCCGCACGCCAAGACGATGGGCAAGGCTCCTTGGTACGTCTCCGAAATGGTGCCGAAGGTTCATCACTGCATGGGCGGCATCAACACCGACATGCAGGGCCACGCCCTTGACATCGTCAACGACAAGCCGATCCCCGGTCTTTATGCCGCGGGCGAAGCCACGGGCGGCGTGCACGGCGCCGTGCGTCTCGGTTCCTGCGCCGTGACGGACTGCATCGTCTACGGCCGCATCGCCGGTATCGAAGCCGCCAAGGAAAAGGCTTGGTGCTGACGTTAAGTCAGATCCGGTAACGCATTGACGTTCGGCGGTTGACGCCGCCGGACGTCATACTCCGCTTTCGATCGGCAATTTCATTCCCGATCTGCAAAGAAACTCTTTTCCCAAACCTCTCAAAATCCGATTTTCTCGACATGCGACTTTCTACGACTCTGTTCGTCGTGTTCTCCGCTATTGCAACGGCTGTCTCCGTACAAGCAGCCCCGCTTGGCGCTGATCGACACGCGCAGGTCGGCGTGAAGTGCGAAGCCTGTCACGGTACGGACAAAGCGAATCCCGCTACGCCCGACATTGACACGTGTACAGGTTGCCACAACGCCGATCAACTCGCTGAAAAGACCAAGGACTTCAAGCCGACGAATCCTCACGTCTCGCCGCACTATGGCAAGGCGTTGGAATGCACTTACTGCCACATTCAGCACGGTCAGACCGAGGATTTCTGCGCTCAATGCCATAGCTTCGGTTTCAAGGTGCCGTAACCGTCTTCGGAGTGATCCGCTTCGGTTCGCAACCAATCAGCACAAAGAAATGGGAGCAATTCCGCAAGGATGCTCCCTTTTTGCGTTGCTGTCACGTCACTGCCTGACCCGGCAATAGGGACAATACGAGTGCCGTATGTCCGAACTCGTTATTTCAGGGCCCCCCGACGAAAAGCCTCATGGTAGATTCAAGAAAAATCGTCAAGGGGTACCCATGTCGAAGTCCGACAAAAAAAACGCAGAATACGCCGCCCAGGTCGAAGCCAATCTCAGTCGGCTGTATCAAAACTATCTGGATCGTCTGAACGAGAAGACGGGGAGGCAGATTACCAAGGAAGATTTGGACACCCAGGAGAAAAGAGACCGACTCGCGCAAGAATGGAAGACTCGCAACTTGGGGGAAGGATCCAATCCCGAGCCTTCGACCAACCGGGACGGAGAAAGCAAGCTCTCTTCGTCGAAACGGCAAAAGTGAGGTCCTCGATCGTCCTACACCGACGACCAACCGTTTTCAGACCGACTGCCCGAGGTCTCTGCAAACGACGGACGGCCCTGCGACGCGTCAGAGCATCCTCACGATCATCTCTGCGTTGTGCGCCATCTTGAATCCCTTTGTCCTGCACAAGGGATGGGCGGGCATCCAAGCTTCTTCGGGCGGCTCAAAGGAAAAATTCGACCGCGAGTCGACCCAACAGCATTTCTCCGTTCGACCGTCGAGAAAGCGATCGACATCATCCGCTCTCGCGGACTTGCCCCAGGCAAGCCAAAGAAACGGGTACTGCCACCCTTCCTCTTTGTCACGCGCATCGGCCAGAATTTGCGGATTCTCATCGCGTGCAGCCAGGGCGGCCGACGCACGCGCATCGCGCAGGTAGAAGAGATTGAGCAGCTGCACGTAAGCGCCTTCGGGTACGGAGACGCCCTTCAATTTGAAGGCAATCTCAAAGGTCTTGAGTACTCGCTGCATCGTAGGATCGCATTCCCCAAAGGTTTCTCGACCGATCTCGGCGTCTCCCTTGGCGCTTCCGGGGTTGAGCCCAACTACCGCTCCTAGGCACACACCATCAAAGGTCGGACTCTCGGGCCGCTCGAACCACAGCCTCGTGTTGTGCCGCAGAAATTTGGTTTTTCCGTTGATGAGACAGGGCTCAAAGACCGCGGTGAAACAATGGGGCATGAAGGTTCCCGGGAAAAGGCAACTTTTTCGTTTTAAGGCGGGCGACGCTGAATGGATAGCCCCTCTATTGGGGTGCCGTCTTTCGAAAGCAAATTCGAAAATGAACGCATGGAAAACCACCTGATAAAAGGAGATGAACATGTCAGGCCTCTCTCGTCGACATTTGTTGGGTACGGCTCTCGCCGGGCCCGCCGTCACGTTCTCGGGGCGTCGCGGCCGCGAAGATTGAAAATCCGTGCAAGCTTCCACAGAAGTGGGATGCAAAGCACAAGGTCGTGATCATAGGTTCGGACGTCGATTCCGGCGAGCCTGAGCAAGAGGGCCTTCGACGTACGGACATCCTCCACGTCGTCTACGACGCGGACATACGGTTTCTTCGTCGCGATTTTGTTCGGTACGTACTTCCAAGCGGTCACTTCAACACCTCCTGCGGGAATTCGACGACGGCGACGACACCCTACGGTCGGATTTCCGCCGTCTGTTGCGGGACGAGACCGCATGATCGATGAAAAAGGAAAGGAATCCGCACACGGCAAACCTCAAACTATGAGTACCCAGATTTCTATCGCAGCAAGCCCGAACCTTCAAACAAAGAGTGCGTAGTAGGAAGCAAACCGGATCCGACGGGCGGCATAATGTTCTCCGGACCCCGGCGGACTTCGGGGCGAAGGAGTATGCAGTGATCCCCCACGCAAGCCGAATCTTTGCCGCAATCGTACTGAGCACGACGTTGGTCGCTTCGGCGACGCAGGTTGATCAAAAGCTTCCGCTCCGCTTCGGTTTGCTCGACATTGAACGGGAATCGACCTATTTGAGCCACAACGATCGAATTCAGCAGGAAACCGTCCGGTGGCTTCGGGAGACTCTGCCGCAATACGACTTTGAAGTGCGTACACTGACGATTCCTGAGCTCGCCGAGGAGATCAAGGCCGGTAGGATCGACGCCTTTCTGTCGAGTTCGGGCTTCTTCGTCGAAATGTGGCCGTACGGAGTACGGGACATCGCGACGCTCGTCTCACGAACCTTTCCCGATCCCAACCGCTGCGTGGGCGGTGCCATCATCGTCCGCAGCGACCGCGAAGAACTCAACGAAATCGCGGATCTCAAAGGTCTGCGCGCCGTTTCGACCAATCCGCAAAACTTCATGGCCTTTCAGCTCGGGATGTCGGAGATCGCCTTCCGAGGTTACGATCCACGAACTTTCTTCCAATCCGTCTCCTTCACACGGAACGAACCGGAAGAGGTTCTTCGGGCTCTTGCGCAGGGAACCGCCGATGTCGGACTGTTGCGCGCCTGTTTTCTTGAATCCATCACATCGCGAGAGAACCAATGGCGGGGCGCCTTCAAGGTAATAGAACCCGTGAAGACGAGTGCCGCCTGCGGCTATTCCACGAAGCTATACCCGGGATGGACCGTTGCAGTTACAAGCCGCGCGGCGGCTTTCATGGCGGCCGATCTTTCACGAACCCTGCTCGCAAAGGCGCCTGCCGGCAAAGACGGCTATCACTGGGAGATCGCCACCGACTACCGCCCCGTGAACGAGGTGTTTCGTCTGCTCCGAATCGGCCCCTACGAGTATCTCAACCACTGGACCCTCGAGCGCTTCTGGGGGGAGTACAAGACCTATGTCCTGATCGGATTTCTTCTCCTGGCCGGATGGGTATTCCATTGGCTGAGCGTAGAAGTCCTCGTACGCCGCCGCACGGCGGAACTGCAGGTCGCGCTTCAGGCTCAGCGGGAACTTCACGCCAAAGCCATGGTGTCAGCCGCAGCACTCGAAAAACTTACGAAATTCGGAGTGGTCAACGAACTCTCGGCCATCTACGCACACGAACTCGCACAGCCACTTACGAGCATCGGATACCTGGTCCGCACTCTGCGCAACGCTCTGAAGCGACTGCCGCCCGATAGCGACGCCAAGCCCCTCATGGAGAAATGCGCGGAGAAGATCAACGTCGATCTCGGAACCGCGCAGGCGATCCTCTCCCGTGTCCGCAGGTACGCCAAAGCACCGCTCCGACGGGACGAAGCGGTCGACTTCACCTCCCTTGTGTCCGGCGTGGTCAGCAACATGCGCAAGACATCTCCCGTTGCGTTTGAAGCGAATCTGGAGGGAAACACCGTAATTCGAGGTGACAAACTGGAACTCTCCGTACTGACGCTCAACCTGCTTCGCAACGCTGCGGAACACACGTCGGACGGACGCGTCCGCATATCGCTTCGGAGGGAAGAAACCTCCGGACAAGGGAGAATGGCCGTACTGGAAGTTCGAAACGCAGGCACTCCGCCCGTCGAATGCGCTCCCGGAGTCTTTGAGGATCGGAGTGCATTGCGCCATTCCGAGGCGAACGGAGAATCTTCGAAGGGTTTCGGCCTCGGACTCCTCATCGTGCGATCCGTTCTCAAGGCACACGGAGGAACCCTTCATTGCTTCGCGGACGGAGACGACGTCCTCTTCCGTGCGGAATTTCCGCAACGCACGTCCGAGCCGGAATCAGAAAGATGACGAAGCGCCCTCCGCTCTTTTCGAACGAAAGGCGCCACGAAGGAGAGAACGGTCTTCAGAAGCGATGAACGATGCCGGATTCGACTGCGGCAACGGAGCCGTTGGAGGCGCCTGACTTCGAGTACGAATCTTCGCCGTATCCGGCCGTTGCGTAGAAGCTCGTGCGCTTCGACAGACGGTACTGATAGCCCGCAATCGCGACCCAACGGTCGAGATCGTTGCCGGAATCGACGTCGGATTCCATCGTCATGTAGCCGGCTCCGAATTTGAGCGTGTGGCTTCCCAGCGGAATGTTGGTGCTCACGATGCCGCCGTAGCCGCTCCCGTACGCCATGCCCGTCTCGGCGACGTGCGTGTTGTAGTAGTCGACCGTCGGCTTTGCGTGTTTGAAGTGCTGCATCGCGGCATAGAGACGAACCAGCCCGAAATCGTAGTTGCCGCCCAGACTGACCGTATAGGCGTCGTTGGGATTGTTCGCCGTGCCCTTGGCGTAGTTGAGCTGATCGACGATCACGACGGCCTTGAGGGGGCCGCCCGCATAGGTAACGCCAAGGGCCGAGTAGCGGTCCACCGCAGAGGTGTTTTCACGTCCGTCGCGAACCGTCGTGTTTCTCGACATTGAATACTGCGCATGTACCCGGAAGCCGGAAAGGGCGGGCGACACGTACGTGATCGTATTGTCGTGTTGTGCGAAAACGCCGCCCATTACGGCCTTGTGGTTCGGCACGTCGGTCGACTTGGCCGACGGGAAGGCCGACACCGTGCCGCCGAAAATGCCCGTGGTGCCGAGCCCTGACATCAGGGCACCCATTCGGCCGAAGTACACCGTCCCGTACGGACCGGAGAGATTCACCTGTGCTTCTCGCCCGAAGAGACGGCCCTGATTGCCCAGGGCGCCCGTATCGACGTCAAAACCGTTTTCCAAAACGAAACCGACCTTCCAACCGTTGCCCAGAGCTTCGCTTCCGCGAATCCCGACGCGGGACTGCTGACTCGGACCCGACTTCATCTGGAAGCCGCTCGTGGTTTCTTCACCGTCGTCCTTGTGAGCGTAACCCAACGCAACGTCGATCAAGCCGTAGACCTCGATGTTGGCAGCCTGCGCTGCGCCGCAAACCGTCAATGTGCAGAGCACCGATGCCGCTAGAAGATTCCTTTTCATGATTTGATCCTTTTTTTGACTCTGGCGGCGCACCCTCTGGTCCGATGCGCCGCCGACAGACAGTCGATCAGTGTTCCTTTACCAACTCTGTTCCTTGCCCGCATTCGTGCCGGCGATGCGGCCGTACACAAAGCAGTCGAGCAAGGCGTTGCCGCCGACGCGGTTCGTGCCGTGAATGCCGCCGGTGATTTCACCCGCGGCGTAGAGACGCGGAACAACCCTGCCCTGCCAATCGAGCACCTGAGCCTTGACGTTGCAGGAGAGGCCGCCCATCGTGTGATGCACGGTCATACCCGTGTAGCAGGCCCAGAAGGGACCGTTTTCAATCCTCTTCACGAGATTGCGCTTTGCTTTGCCGAAGTCTTCGTCGACCCCCTTCTCGACGAAGCTGTTGTAGCGGGCCACGCCCTTTTCAAGACCTTCGGGATCGACGCCCATCTTGACGGCAAGTTCCCTGAGAGTCGGCGCAGTCCAGGCTTCATTGATCTTGATGCCTTCTTCGACGGACTTGTGAACGGCGGAGTTGTACTTCTGATACGTGTCGTTGTCGACGACCGTGTAGGCATAGCGTTCCGGCGTGCCGAGAACGGCGTCGCGGATCACGTCGCGGCGGGAGCCTTCGTCGACGATGCGGTTGCCGCGCTTATCGACGTAGATGGATTCTGCGACGCGCGTGTTCAGGATGATCTTCATCTTCTTCCCGGCGGGAGCCCCCGGGGTCGACTGGATGAAGTCCATGCCGACAAGGTAGCCGCCCACGCGGGCCGCCGCCATCATGACGTCGCCCGCCGTTTCGTTCGGGAGGTTATCGGTGCCGAGACCGGCAACGCGCGGATCATGAAGCTCTCGCAGGTATTGGTTCGCGCTGAAGCCGCCAGCAGCCAACACGACACCCTTGCGGGCCCGTAGGTAACGGACGCCGTCCTTCGTTTCGCAACGGACTCCACGCACGTCGCCCGATGCGGGCGTGTCGCGGATGATGTCGGTCACGCGGACCCCCTTCATGATCGGAACCTTGCGCTCGTCCAAAGCCTTGAGCAACACGGTGACGTATCCCTTGCCCTTCGGCATTTCCGGCGAATGGGCGCGCGGATAGAGACCGCCGAACATCTGGAAGACTTCCGGCTTGAACTTCATGCCGAGGCCTTCAAGCCAGGTGATGGCGTCGTAGGCGTTTTCGCAGAGAACGCGCACTCGTTCCGGATTCCCGCGGAAGTCGCCCGCTTCAAGCGTCTGTTTGGCGTGAAGTTCGGGACTGTCCTTGATCCCCTGTTTCGGCTGACGAACCGGATCCGCCGCATTGATCTGTCCCTGAGCAAGCTGCGTATTGCCGCCCGGAAACGCAAGACGTTCCAGGACGACCACCTTGGCGCCTTCATCCGCCGCCTTGACGGCCGCCGCCATACCAGCGCCGCCTGAACCGACTACGATCACGTCGTACGTCTCATCCCACTTTTCGGGTACGGCGGATTCCGCACGGGGCGGCTCCTTGGCGTGTGCAGCCGCGACGGGTAAAAGTGCAGCACCTGCGCCCAAGGACTTGATGAGGGTTCTTCGGTTGAGCATTTCTGAATCTCCTTTGGAATGGAACATGTCCGGACAGAATCAGGATCAATCTGCAACATGCGCGCGCATGTTGCTTCATCGCAAAGAAACCTCAAATTTCGCTCGGACGAACGTTCTACCCTCCTTCTTCGCGCCGGAGGCGGGAGAAAATCTGTCGTGAACGAACGGGAGGAATGAATGTCGAAGAACGCACGAAATCAGGCTTTGATCCGCATCGTCGACGACGATCCAGAAATTCGAGAATCACTCGGCATGATGCTTGAAAGCGAAGGTTGGAGACAGACCCAGTACGATTCCGCCGAAAGCTTTCTCGTCGGCGACACGCCTTCGGAACCCGGAGTCGTTCTGCTCGATATCCAAATGGAAGGCATGAACGGCCTTGACCTACAGATTCTCATGGCGGAGCGTGGTTACACCCTTCCGATCATCTTCATCACGGGCCACGGAAACGTCCGTACAGCAGTCGATTCCATGCGAAACGGAGCCTATGACTTCCTTGAAAAGCCCGTGGATATCGATCGTCTTCTCTCCTCTCTGGAGGGCGCCGCTTCGATCAGTATGGCGAGAGCCTCCCGACTGCCCGACGCGGGAATCATCAGGGCGGCTCTCCTCAAATTAACGGAGCGTCAACTCGAAGTGCTTCGGCACCTCCTCCGAAAGGAAGAAGCGCGGCTTATTTCCGAGCGGTTGGGGATCAGCCTGCGCACCGTGCAGGGACACCGCGTCAAGATATATCAGGCCTTCGGAATCCACCGGTTCGAGCAACTGTACGCCGTGAAAGACGAAGTGTTGTCGACCTTGGAGAATTTATGAAGAAGGGAATGCGTGCGGAATCCTCTTTGGTTCCCGTTCCGACTCTTTAAGCAAAATCAACCTGCGTATGCAGAAGCCTTTCTAGACTCGACCCTGAACCATCCGCCGCAGACGCCGCCATATTGCCGGATTCCGCGGCAACCAACGTCCTTGGAAAGGAGGAAATCATGCGCTTCCGCAATGCCCCGCGTCTTCTCGTCCCCGCCGTTCTTGCCTGTTCAGCAGCATCAGTCTTCGGCTACACGCCCGGAACCTACACGGCTTCGTTCCCTGGACAAAACGGCCTCGTGCCCGTCACGGTCAAATTCTCTCAGGACCGCATCGAGTCGATCGTCGTTGGCAAAAACAAGGAGACGATCGGCATCGGCCAGACCGCCGTGAAGAATCTCCCCGGTCGCATCGCAGGCCGTGAGGCGGCCAAGACTGATCCCAAGGCGTAAATAAACCCTGCCACAAACTCGGCGGTGAGCGGCCTGATGTTCAACAGGTCGTTTACCGCCCTTCTCTTGTCAGGTTTTCAGCTATTCCCGAAGATCTCGAACAGCGATCAAATCTTCCGATGGCTGCCAACTGCCGACGTACAGTTAACGACACCTCATGTCGTATAGGGTTCACAATGTGTGAACTCGCCTCCCTAGCTGATAAAATCGAATCATTTTGAGCGCCTAGAGTCTTCGGCGTCTCAGCAGATTTGTTCGCTTTCATCAGGCTTGGTATGACGACTCCTCTCTCAACGTCTAACTTTGCGCCGATCAAGACGATCAGCCTCAAGTCTCACCCTGAGATTTCCGAGGCATGGGTGCAACAGGTTCTCTTCGACAATCCCACCCTGCTCGGCTTGGGATCCTCCGTGAAGTCCCGCGATAAAGAGCGTCGTCAGAATGCGGGCGGCCGACTTGACCTCCTCTTGGAAGACGAGGATTCCGACGTACGCTACGAAGTCGAGATTCAGCTTGGCGCAACGGATGAAACGCACATCATCCGCACGATCGAATATTGGGACATCGAGCGCAAGCGCTTTCCCGGTTGCGACCACGTCGCGGTGATCGTAGCCGAAGAAATCACCTCGCGTTTCTTCAACGTGATTTCGCTCTTCAACTCGGCCATCCCGCTCATCGCCATCAAGATGACGGCCATCGAGAATCCCGACGGTTCGATCGGCCTGCTCTTCACCAAGGTTCTGGACTTGGCGCCAAGCGCGCAACTCGAAGAGGACGAACCCTCTGAGCAGACCGACCGCAGTTATTGGGAAAAACAATCGTCGAAGAAAGTGCTTCAGAACATCGATCATGTTCTTGGCCTGATTCAGCGCTTCGAACCGAAGGCACAACTGAGCTACAACAAGTTCTATCTCGGCATTTGGGTGAACGGACGAGCCAACAACTTTGCCGTCTTCCGGCCGAGAAAGAACTACTTCATCCTCGACGTCAAGCTTGACCGCAACGACGACAACGACGAACTGATTCGTAAGACCGGATGCGAGGAAATCCAGTACATGATGAGACTGCAGAAGTATCGCTTCTACGTAGACGAGAAGTTTTCGAGCGAAGTCGAGAACGCGTTTGTCGATGTCCTCAGGACGGCATATGAGGATTAAGTGCCACGACGGGAATGTTATGGCACCGTGTCTGACCGCAGGCAACCAATTTCTTTCGCCTCCCTTCGGAACACATACTCAGCATCCTCACAATGAGGACCTGTCTTGTTCCCTGGAGCCAGTTTCCAACACAAAAAGAACAGAACATGCCTTTACTGCATTGGATTAATGACGACGCCGCGCGGCGAGCGGCCTCCGAAGTTCCTTTTCACATCCTCGAACGCAAGGCCGTGTACGGGGATCCCGAGCAAGCTAAAGACAACCTCATCGTTCACGGGGACAATCTCGTTGCGCTCAAAGCCCTTCTTCCTTTTTACAAGGGCAAGGTGAAGTGCATCTACATCGATCCGCCCTACAACACGGGGAGTGCTTTTGAGCACTATGACGACAATCTGGAACACTCGCAGTGGTTGTCGATGATGTATCCAAGGCTGGAGCTACTTCGGGAGTTTTTATCTGAAGACGGGAGTATCTGGGTTTCTATTGATGACAGAGAAGAAGCTTTTCTAAAAGTAATTCTTGATGAATTGTTTGGAAGAAATAGGCTAATCGCCAATATTTCTTGGCAAAGAACATATTCCATGAGGAACGATTCAAAAGGAATACCCTCTGAATGTGAGCATATCTTGGTTTATGGAAAATCAGGCGAATGGATCCCCAACAGACTGCCGAGAACACAGGAGATGAATTCAAAGTATTCAAATCCTGATAATGACCCTTTGGGTGATTGGCAAAACACGTCGGCATTCGCGCCCGGGGGCGCAACCCACCAAGGCATGGTCTATGCAATACAGCACCCGTTCACAGGAGCTTATCTGTATCCAACTGCGGACGCCCATTGGCGCTATTCACAGGAAGATATGCTGAAGTACATGAATGCTTGGTGCCCATACATATTGAAAGATCTACACGATGAAGATAAAAGATCCGCTGTTTGTGGCATTCAACCAGATAAAATTAAATCAGACGTAAAAGGGATTGTTCTCGAAAAAACATTGAAAGAATCTAAAGAGATAGCAAAGAAAATCTTGGAAACAGGTCCTTGGCCTAGGTTTTTTTTCACAAAAAAAGGGCTAGGAGGAATTCGTCGTAAAACATATTTAGCAAATGTCCCTGGAAAGATTGCTTCTAATTTGTGGCTCTTTGACGAAGTTGGGCATACGGACGAGGCAAAGAAAGAAAATCTTGCTTTGTTTGGCCAAGAAGCCTTTGCAACCCCTAAGCCCGAACGCTTGATACAGAGGGTCTTGACCATCGCTACGACCCCCGGGGATCTTGTCCTTGATTCCTTCCTTGGTTCAGGTACTACGGCAGCCGTCGCTCATAAGATGGGACGTCGCTATATCGGCATTGAAATGGGCAACCATGCGATGACTCATTGTGTCCCGCGTCTGGAAAAGGTGATTGCCGGCGAACAGGGCGGGATCAGTGAGTCCGTCAATTGGCAGGGTGGAGGTGGATTCAGCTTCTGTGAACTGAGCGCCCCCGTCTTTGACAAATTCGGCTCTATCAATCCGGAAGTGCCTTTCAAAACGCTTGCCGCCTACCTATGGCAATCGGAAACGGGAACCGCTGGAACGTTTGAGAAGAAACCCTTCCTTGGGAGTAAAGACGGCGTTGCCATTTATCTTCTCTACAACGGTGTTCTTGGCGATATGCGTCCTGAAGGCGGAAACGTACTCACGCCTAAACTCCTGCAGAGTCTCCTGGAGCAGTACCCGCACGACGGTCCCAAAACGATCTACGCTGAGGCGATGATCGGTCTCGATCCCCTGGAACTGCGTGCCAAGCAGGTCACCTTCAAGCAGATCCCCTACGACATTCGCAGCTGAGAGGAAGCCATGTTTGAACTCAAAAGCTACCAAAAGCTCGCTCTCGACGCTCTGGAGGGTTTCCTTGTCGAATGTTCAGAGGGAACCCCTGCGTCCGAAGTTTTCGTAAAAACCTGTCTTGCCAATGGATGGGGCAAGGGAAAGTACCTTGACTCGTTCAACGGTAAACCGTGCGTGTGCCTGCGCGTCCCCACGGGTGGCGGCAAGACCGTACTCGCCGCTGCGGCCATCCGCAGAATTGACGACGCATACGGTAAGACGGGCGCCCCGGTCGTCCTGTGGCTGACGCCTTCGGACGCAATCACGACCCAGACGTACAACGCCCTGTCGAACCCTGAACATCCCTATCGTCAGGCTCTCGATGCGGACTTTCGTTCCGTGAAGGTTGTTCGTGTGGACGATGTTGACCATGCGCTCACGCAGTCGGATTTCCGCGACTCCTGCATCATCGTGGTGTCGACCATTCAGACTTTCAACATCCAGGACACGAAACTTCGAAACGCGTACGCCTTCAACGAAAACTTCCAGGGATTCTTTGCGAACCTCAAGCCCACGGAGGCCGACCGTCTGGAGAAAGTGGAAGAGAAGGATCTCGAAGACCCCTCGCAAACCCATTTAACCAAGGCGAACCTCGGCCGCGTCAAGTATTCGCTTGCGAACCTTCTGAATCTTTTCGACCCGATCATCATCGTCGACGAAGCGCACAACAACCGCACCGACAAGTTCTTTGCGACGCTCAACCGTCTCAACCCGAGCGTCGTGCTTGAACTCACCGCTACGCCCGACAAGCGCTACAACAACGTGATCTATCAGGTGTCCGCTTGGGAACTCAAGGCCGAGAACATGGTGAAACTGCCTGTGATCCTTGGAGAGTTTACGAACGGGTGGGAAGGCTGCATCGACGAATCCATCAAAATCCAGCGACTTCTTGAAGCCAAGGCGGCGCTTGAACCCGAATACATCCGTCCGATCGTTCTTGTTCAGGCGCAACCCAAGGATCAGAACCCAACGCCCGAGGAAGTGAAAACCTACCTCATGGAAACCTGCGGGATTCCCGAGGCGCAGATCGCCATCGCAACTGGAAGCACCAAGGAATTGACGGGAGTCGACCTCTTCGCCAAAACCTGCCCGGTGCGCTTTGTCATTACCGTCAAGGCATTGAAGGAAGGTTGGGACTGCTCCTTTGCCTACGTGCTATGCAGTCTGCAAAACATTCAGTCCGCTAAGGACGTCGAACAGCTCTTGGGTCGCGTCATGCGTATGCCTTACGCAAAGGCCCGCGCCACACCCGAACTGAACCGTTCGTACGCGAACGTCGTATCGGCGAGCACGCTCACCGCAGCGGCGCTTCTCAAGGACCGACTCGTAGAAAACCTCGGCTTCAACCGTATTGAAGCCGATTCCATCGTAGAGCAGGAGGAAGAGAAAAACTCCCTCTTTCCGGAAACAGAATTAACCGCTTCTGCGACAACCAAAACCTCGTCCCTTGTTCTCACCGCCAAGGTTGATCTGAAGCAGGCGATTGAAGAAGCAGGACTGACGGGGTCAGTGTCTGTCGTCCCAGTCACCATGCCGTCCGGGAAGCACATCCTCCAGGTATCCTCTTCGGCGGATCCGGAAAAGCTTCGAGCACTCGTTCAGACCGTCTCGCAGAATGTTCCTGCAAAGACAGCGGCAGAGAACGTCGAATCGCTTACCGGTCTTTTCTATGAACGCGCACGCAAGCGCCTTCCGGAAAACAACACGCCCTTCCCGGCCCTTCCGCTACTCACCTACGAGTCGGACGGCGTAACGCGTCTTTTGTCGCAAGAAACCGTGATGACGAACGCGTGGAATCCTGTTCAGTACGGAACGCAACTTGATTTCGCGCCGACTTCGAGGGTTTACCGTTCGCAAATCGACACCACTGAAAACCATACTCTTCAGATGGAACGATTGGCCGAAGAGGCGGTTCTGCCCTTCGAGTCGATCCCCGTCGCCGATTCGCCCGACCTCCTTGTGAAGTGGTTGCGCGACCGCGTGCGCCGCTCCGATGTCTTCCCGTTGGTCATGCTGAAGTTTATTGAAACGGTTGTCATCAACGGACTGATGGGAGAAAAGGGCATGTCGCTTTCAAAGCTCACTGCCCATAAGGTAGAACTCGCCACCGCCATCGAGCGGCTCCTAGAGGAGAACTACCGCAAAGCCGTGAAGGACGGATTTAACCAAGCGCTTTTCAATTTGGAAAATTCGGACGACTTCCCGGAAACGGCTTACGAATTCAAGTTCGATCCGTCGCGCTACATGCCGAGAAAACCCTACAACCCGGCTGAAGGCGGCCGTGAATTCAAGAAGCACTTCTGTCCTCTCATTCACGATCTGCACGCCTTCCGTTCGGACGGGAAAACCCCTGCGGAGGAATACCTCTGCGCTGAGGCGATCGACATCAACCCGGACGTCAAGCGTTGGATCCGCAACATCGAACGCTCGGACGACGCGTTTTGGCTGCCACTTGCTGACGGTCGCTTCTACCCCGACTTCCTGCTTGAACTCACGAACGGGAAGATTCTCGTCGTCGAATACAAGGGAGCAGCTCTCT
>OOBV01001227.1_pt1 | contig 18013 bp, 18 predicted proteins | sample 1671731 | NCBI WGS metagenome assembly OOBV01 (sample SAMN06348186, study PRJEB24527) | human gut metagenome | biome: human gut; feature: ankylosing spondylitis patient; material: feces | host: Homo sapiens | place: China | collected 2015-10
CACACAAAAAGGGTATCCTAGAAAAGCCAACGGAAGGAAAGGAGCGATGAGCATGGGAAATGCCCATTTTCGCCATGAAAAAAAGCATTATATTTCAAAAAGCGACCATATTGCCCTGCGTCAGCGGCTGCGGGCGGTGATGTCTCCCGACCCTCACACCGGGGCCGATGGAGTTTATCAGGTGCACAGTTTGTATTTTGATGACTGGCGGGACACCGCATTGCGAGAAAAGATGGAGGGTGCGCCACGGCGGGAGAAATTCCGTATCCGGTATTATAATGACGATCTTAGCTATATCAAACTGGAGAAAAAAAGCAAGATACGGGGGCTTTGCCAGAAGGAGAGCACGGTGATCACAGAGGAAGAGTGCCGTCTGCTAATGGAAGGGCAGCCCCAACAGATCGAACCAGGAGATCGGGTGCTGCTGACGGAATTCTGTGCCAAGATGAACTACCGGCAGCTGCGGGCCCGCACCTGTGTGGTCTATCAGCGGGAGGCCTTTTGTTATGGCCCGGGGAATGTGCGTATCACCGTGGACTATGAGATCGGCGGCGGCAGTCCCATGCGCTTTCTGGAGCCTTGCCAGCCTTTGATGCGGGCGGGGAACACCCTGCTGCTGGAAGTGAAATATGACAGTTTTCTCCCGGAGCACATTGCCGGGCTGGTAGAGATGAAGGACCGGTCGGTGACTGCTTTTTCCAAATATGCCTGTGCCCGCACATTCATTTCGTAAAGAAGAAAGAGGTTTTGTTGTGATTACATTTAATGATCTGTTTAAATCCAGCTTTTTGGAGAAGGTTTCTTCCTTTTCGGCTTTGGATATGATCCTGGCCATGGGCCTGGCCCTGGTGGTGGGGCTCTTCATTTTCCTGGTGTATAAAAAGACCTTCAACGGAGTGATGTATTCCCAGTCCTTTGGAGTTTCTCTCATCGGCATGACGCTGGTGACCACTTTGATCATTCTGGCTGTCACTTCCAATGTGGTGCTGTCTCTGGGCATGGTGGGCGCACTGTCCATCGTTCGTTTCCGCACCGCCATCAAAGAGCCCATTGACATCGTTTTTCTTTTTTGGGCCATTTCGGCAGGCATTGTGCTGGGAGCCGGACTGATCCCTCTGGCCGTGTTCGGGTCGGTGTTTATCGGGGTGATTCTGCTGGTGCTGGTCAACCAGAAGAGCCGGGAAAATCCCTATATCCTGGTGCTCAACTGCGAAAATGATCAGGCGGAGCGCCAGGCCGTGGAGCAGGCGGCCTCTCAGGTGCGCCGCTACAGCGTCAAATCCAAAACGGTGAGCCAGGGAAATGTGGAGCTGACCATGGAAGTGCGCCTGCAGGCCGAAAGCACTGATTTTGTCAATGCGCTTTGCCAGTTGCCCGGTGTGCGCAGCGCCGTTCTGGTGAGCTACAACGGCGAATATATGTCCTGAGGCGAAAGAAGATGCTCCAAAGCAAAAAAATAGTGCCGGTTATCGCCGTCGTTACCTTGCTGGCCTGCTTGTTCACCACGGTGTTTATGCTGTGCCCCCAGGTATTGCACATCACTCCCTCTTACAGCCAGCCCGATTATGAAGCGCTGTTCGATCCTCTGTCGGTGATGACGGTGGACATTACGGTAGACGAAGAAGAGTGGGCGGAGATGCTGGAAAATGCCATCAATGAGGAGTATATCTCCTGCGACATCTCCATCAACGGCCAGGATTTTTCCTCGGTGGGCATCCGGCCCAAGGGAAACACCAGCCTGTCCACAGTGTACAGCAGTGACAGCGACCGGTACAGCTTCAAGCTGGAGTTTGACCATTATATCGATGGCCAGACCTGTCTGGGGCTGGACAAATTTGTCCTCAACAACATTCAGTCGGATTCCACTTATATGAAGGAATACCTTTCCTATGATCTGATGAGTCAGATGGGTGTGCCCACGCCGCTCTATTGTTTTGCCCAGATCAATGTGAATGGGCAGCCCTGGGGTCTTTATCTGGCAGTGGAGTCCCTGGAAGAATCCTTTGCCCAGAGAAACTTCGGTTCTGATTATGGCCTTTTATATAAGCCGGACTCCATGGAAATGGGCGGCGGAGGTCAGGAGGGTGAAAGGCCGGCCATGGGCGAAATGCCGGACAGAAGCCAGATGCCGGGCAAGGAAGAGATGCCAAACATGGATGAAATGCCCCAGATGGGAGAACCTCCTCAAGGCCTGGAAGAGGAACTGGAAAACGGCCGCCAAAAAGGAATGGGCGGCATGGGAGGAATGGGCCGGGATTCTTCAGCCAGCCTGCAATATATTGACGATGATTCGGACAGCTACGACACCATTTTCGATTCGGCCGTGTTCGACATCACCGAAAGCGATAAAACCCGGCTGATCTCTTCGCTGAAAAAGCTCAGCGAGGGAGAAGATTTGGAAGAAGTGGTGGATGTGGAGGAAGTGCTGCGGTATTTTGCCTGTAATGTGGCGCTGGTCAATCTGGACAGCTACCTCAGCTCCATGCAGCACAATTACTACCTCTATGAAAAAGACGGCCAGCTGAGTATGCTGCCCTGGGACTATAACCTGTCCTTTGCCGGCTTCCAGGTGGGAGGCGGCGAAAGCGCCGTCAATTATCCCATCGATACCGCCGTCACCGGTGCCACACTGGAAGAGCGGCCTATCCTGGGAAAGCTGCTGGAACAGGAAGAGTATCTGCAGCTGTATCATGAATATCTCCAGCAGATCGTGGAGAAATTCTGGTCGCCCCAGGTGATCAGCCAGAAGATCCAGCTTTTGAATGAGCTGATCCGCTCCTATGTGGCGGAAGATCCCACCGCGTTTTACACCCTGGAGGAGTACGATGCCGGGGTGGCCATGTTGGAAAACTATATCACTCTCCGGGCCGAAAGCATCCAGGGCCAGCTGGATGGCACCATCCCTTCCACGGAAGAAGGTCAGCAGGCCCAGCAGGACAGTCTGGTGGATGCCAGCACCATTGATCTTAGCGTTATGGGTCAGCAGGGTGGAGGTGCAGGCGGCCGGGGCCGGATGGGGCAGAACAGCACAGCTGAAAATGCTTTGCCCACAGCTCCCACAGAGGGAGGGGGCCTGGCGGAAGAACAAGCACCGGAGGAAGGAGCCGCCCCGTCGGAAGGCACTATGCCGGAAGAGGGAGCCACGGAAGGGGGAAATGCTCCCGGCGGCATGGGGAGACCGGAGGATATAGCGCCCGAAATGCCGGAGAATCAGCAAGAGCAGCAAGGACAAATGCAGGAGGAAACGAACTCTGATCCGGAAACCATGCCGGAAGAGCCTTCCGGCTTTGACAAAGCCCGCGTTCCGGGCTTTTCTCAGGAAAACAGCGGAGAGAGCCAGAGCCAGAACCGGGAAAATCTGATCTGGCTGGGCAGCAGTTTGCTTTTTTTGTTGCTGGCGTTGGTGTTTGTATTCCGATACCGGCGGAAAAAAGTGAGTTAAGCCGGTTTTAGATGGCCAAATCCATGAAAAAGACAAAAGGCCCAGTACAAACTGGGCCTTTTGTCTTTTGGGCTGTTTTAAAGGAAAACTTTTTTGGTGGCGATTTTTTCCCGGAATGCCTGGTCATGCTCCACAAAAAGCATGGTAGGAGCAAACTGTTGGATCAGTTCCTCTATTTGAAGGCGGGAATAGATGTCCATGTAATTGAGAGGCTCATCCCACACATACACATGGGCCCGCTGACAAAGGCTGCGGGCCAACAGCACCTTTTTCTTTTGTCCCTGGGACAGATCTTCCAGGTTCTTTTCAAATTGGACCCGGGCAAAATCCATTTTGCGCAAGATGGCCTTGAACAGGCTTTCGTCCAGGCCTTCCTCCTGGATGAGCCGGGAAAGGCTTCCACGAAGAAAGGAGGCGTCCTGGGGCACAAGGGAGATCACAAGTCCGGAAGCCTTGTGCATTTCTCCCACATAGGGGACGGTTCCGTCGGTCAGCATCCGAAGCAGGCTGGTTTTTCCGCTGCCGTTTTTGCCGACGAGGGCCACCCGGTCTCCCTGCTCCAGGGTGAAAGACACAGGCGGGCACACCGGTGTGTGGTCGTATTGTACCTGTACTTGGGAAAAGGCAGCCAGCCGCCGGGAATGAAAGGGGAGAGGAGAGAGTTTCAGGCTGGAGACCGTTTCCTGGTTTTTGAGTAGGGCCGATTTGTCCTGGATGGCCTGCTGCTGCCGCTGTTTTATCACCTGGGATCGCTTCATCATCTTGGCCGCTTTATGGCCGATGTATCCCCGGTCCACTGGGCCATTTTGATATTTGGCTTTTTCCGCCTGCTGGGACCAGGCAGCTGAGCGTTGAGCGGCTTTTTCCAGGCGGCGGATGTCTTTTTTCAGGCTTTCCTGCTGTTTTTCCTCCAGCATCTGCTGCCGTTGGAAGTTTTCCATCCAGGAAGAAAAGCTCCCTTTCTGTACCTGGATATCGGCCCGATTTAAAGAGAGGATGTGATCCACGCAGCCGTCTAGGAAGCGGCGGTCGTGGGACACCAGAAGAAAGCCCTGCTTCCCCCGAAGGTAGGCGGCCACTTTTCGTCGCCCTTCTTCGTCTAAGTGATTGGTGGGTTCGTCGATGAGAAGAAAGTGTCCTTCTTTCAAAAAGAGGGCAGAAAGGAGCAATTTGGTCTGTTCTCCTTGGGAGAGGGAGGAAAAGGGCCGCTCCAAAGCCGCTTCCTCCACTTCCAGCAGAGAGATCTCCCGGGCGATTTGCCAGGGCTGGGCCTGGGGGCACAGCGCCTCCAGGACTTCCCCGGCCCTGCGCTCCGGATGGGGGACAGGATAGGGGAAATAATCAAACTCCACCGAAGAGTGAATGGAGCCGCCATAGGGATATTCCCCCATCAAAAGGCGGAGAAGGGTGGTTTTGCCCCGGCCATTGCGGCCGATGAGCCCCAGCTTCCACCGGGTGTCGATTTGAAAACTGGCATGAGAGAAGATCTCGTCATAGCTGGAAGGGTAAGAAAAGGTCAGATCGGTTACTTGGATGAGAGACATAAAAACCTCCTTGGCTGCGTTTGAAACAGTAAAAAATACAGGCCGAGGGAAGTCCTTTCCCCCGGCCTGCACAGCCAAAAGAGCCGTCTGTACCAGACGGCAAAAGGAAGGAAAGGGCGCACTTCTCCTGCGGCAGCACGGCACAAGGCCGTAAAAACACATTACCGGCAGGAAGAATTGCGCATCTTTCCACTCCTTTCTCATCCATATTTCTTTTTACATAATACACCCGGAAAGGGCAAAATGCAAGGGTTAGGGCAGATTCACATGCTTCACATGGAGAAAACGCATCCGAGGGGCATCGTATGTATTGAGAGGGCGGAGATAGGCGTCATAGGTATGGGTGGCGATGAGGATGCTGTCTCGGGTGGGGATGGGGCCGGTGCGGATGACCAAGAGGGAATGATAAAACTGGCCCTCCTGGGTGCCCAATTGGATCACATCCCCGGGAAGCAGGCGGAAAATGGGCACTTCCTCCATCACCGGGCCAGGGCCGTTGTTGCCGGTCATGAAGTTGTAGAAAAAATCCACCCCTGTCCAGGCGGGGGCCCGGGAAGAGGGGGAGCGGTAATACCAGCCGAAGGTGGGGGTGAAGTTCATCACACCAGAGCCAGCGTAAACGCATTGGGAGATAAAATTGGTGCAGTCGCCCCCCAGGTTTTCAAAATCCAGAAATACAGGATTGCGTCCCAGAGCCCATTTGCGTGCATAGGCCAGGGCGGCCGGGCGGTTATAGCTTTTTTGCGGCATAGAGAAGAAGCCTCCTTTGGACTTGCGATCTTTTATCATTCTATGCTGCGCTTCATCCATGGGAGAAAGTCCACAAATTAAAGGAAGAAACTTTGGCAGGGGCCTTCGTTGACTTTGCTTTTTTTCGCCGATATAATAAAAATAGTGCTGTAAAGCTGTAAAATCAAATGAAAAAGGAGTTGTGATCGTTATGTCCGGCAAAATCGCCTATGAGGCCATCGACAAAAACCGTTCCCAGCTGGAAAAGCTGAGCCTGGATATCTGGGCTTGCCCGGAGGGCGGATACCATGAATACAATGCCCAGAAGTGGACCGCAGAGCTGTTGGAGAAAAACGGCTTCACCGTGGAGCTGGGGGCCGGGGAAGTGCCTACCGCTATCAAAGCCACTTGGGGAAGCGGTAAACCGGTCATCGGCTTTTTGGGAGAATATGACGCCCTGCCCGGCCTGAGCCAGGAAGTGGGCACCCAGCAGAAGGCTGTGGAAGGCCAGGCCTATGGCCAGGGCTGCGGCCACAACCTGTTGGGCGTTGGCCATGTAGGCGCTGTTTTGGGTATGAAGGCCGAAATGGAGGAGAAGGGCCTGAAGGGCACCATCATTTACTTCGGTTGCCCGGCAGAAGAACTGCTCACCGGCAAATCCTTTATGGCCCGGGGCCATGCCTTTGATGGGCTGGACTGCGCCATCGCCTTCCATCCTGGTACAGCCAATGAGGTGACCATGGGCAATTCCCTGGCCCTCAATAGCGTGAAGTTCCATTTCCACGGCGTTACCGCCCATGCCGGCGGCGATCCTCACAACGGCCGTTCGGCCCTGGATGCCGTGGAGCTGACCAATGTAGGCGCCAACTACCTGCGTGAGCATGTGACCACCGATGTGCGTATCCATTACACCATCACCGAAGGTGGCACTGCACCTAATATCGTTCCTGACAACGCCACTGTGTGGTACTATGTGCGTGCGCCCAAGCGGGAGACCGTGGACGAGGTTTATGACCGCCTGGTGAAGGTGGCCGAAGGCGCGGCCCATATGACTGAGACAAAACTGGAGATCGAGTTTATGGGTGGCTGTTATCAGACGCTGAACAACGGCGTGCTGGTGGATCTGATCCATGATTGCATGGTGGAGACTCCCCAGGAGGCCTGGACTGCCCAGGAGCTGGAGTTTGCCCAGAAGCTGGACGAGGCTCGGCCCGATCAGTATGCCGCTGCCATCGCCGGTTACGGTCTGCCGGAAGGCACCCATCTCCACACCGGCGTTCTGCCTGTGGGCGTGGAAGGGAATTTCGGTTCCACCGATGTGGGCGATGTGTGCTACATCTGCCCCACCGTCACCTTCAACACCGCCTGCGAAAATGTGGGCGCTCCAGGTCATAGCTGGCAGATCACTTCTTGCTCCGGCAGTAGCGTGGGTCAGAAGGGCATGATCTATGCCGCCAAGGCCATGGCTCTGTGGGGCCTGAAGATCCTGGAAGATCCTCAGATCCTGGAGAAGGCCCAGAAGGAATTCACAGAGAAGACTGGCGGAAAGCCCTATCATTGCCCCATTCCCGCCGATGTGAAAGTGCCCCAGTAAAATGAAAGCCAAGGCCCCGGAAATCTTCCGGGGCCTTTTTGCAAGGAGGGACTATGGAAAAAACACAAGAAGGGCTTTTGCTCCATCGGGCCTACTCGTTTGCCGCTTTGGCTCATGAGGGACAGAAGCGAAAGGGGAGCCCGGTGCCCTACATCGCCCATCCGGCCGAGGTAGCCCAGATTCTCGCCCAAGCGGGAGCGCCGGCCAAAGTGATCTGTGCCGGCCTGCTCCACGACACCTTGGAGGATACCTCTGCCACACCACAGCAGTTGGAGGAGATTTTTGGGCCTGTGGTGCGGCAGCTGGTAGAAGAGTGCAGCGAGGACAAGACTTTGTCCTGGGAAGAGCGGAAGAAACATACCATTCAGATGTTGAAGTCTGAAATTTCAATGGATGTAAAGCTGATTACCTGTGCAGATAAACTTTCCAATCTTCGCAGCATTTGCCTGGATTATCAGGAGCTGGGAGATGCTCTTTGGAGCCGGTTTCACCGGGGAAAAGAAAAGCAGCGCTGGTATTACCGGGCGTTGGGGGAGGCTATGGCGCCGTTGGAGAGCCATTGGGAACTGGTACAGGAATACCGACAGCTTCTCAGGGAAGTTTTTCCGGAGGAAGAATGAAAAAACAGGGCAACCAGAGGATTGTCCTGTTTTGTTATGTTTACCGATAGCGGTGGGAGTACTGTCCCGGGGAGACACCTACCATGCTTTTGAATGTGCGGATAAAATGAGAATTATTGGAAAAACCTACGATCTCTCCCACTTGCTGTACCGAGATGTTCTGCCGCAGCAGTTCCCGGGCTTTGAGGATGCGCAGATTGATGATGTATTCATTGAGACCGAAACCGGTCACATCCTTGAACAGATGGCACAGGTAGTATTTGCTCATATAAAACTGCTGGGCGATGCTGTCCAGGGTGATAGGGTTCTGGAAATTCTGCTGCACATAGGACAAAATGGGCTGCACTTTGTGGAAGCTGTCCTTTTGGACGATGAGATGATCCCGATGTACATGGTCATAGAGGGAATTCACATAGAGCAGCAACTGGATAAAGGCCATCTGACGGCGGAGATCGTCCCCGTATTCTCCCTTCTGCCCGGCCTTCTGGGCCTTTTCGAAATAGGACAGGAGCTGCTGCGTCTGCTCCTCGCTTAGCTGCACATTGCCGGTATAGGAGCCCACCGGATGCTCAAAGCAGCGGAGCAGATCGGTTTGGGGAGTGGAAAGGCCGGCGGCGTATTCGGGGATAAAGTGAGCCACATACCGGTCATAGCTGGGCTGGGTGCTGCCGGCGCTGCGGTGCAGATCCATGCTGTTAAACACCAGAAGCCCGCCCCGCTTGATGGGATAGGTGGATTCCCCTACGAAAAATTCGCCGCCATCCGACAGGCATAGAAGGATCTCATAGGTATCGTGGAAATGAAACTTGTCCATTTTCCAGGAAGCATTCTGATGAAAGCTGATGTAGAAATCCTTGCAGAAATTTTGCTTGTTGTCGGTTTCCATAATAGACCCTCCCCACCGATTCGCTGAAGTATCTCCAGTATACACCGAAATAACAAGATATGCAAACAATGTCTCAAAATTTCAAAAGATTTTTACTCTCTTGAGGTCTAGAATAGGGAGTGTTGAATAAGCCACCGGCTTTTAAGCCGTGAAAAGGAGCGATCATATGGCAAACGCATTGATCCGCCCGATGAGCGGAGAATATGAGGAATATCTGCGGGACGAATCCCGCAGCGTGGGAAAGGCGGAGAGCATTTCTTTCCCCCGCACCACAGAGGATGTCTCCAGCATTTTGAAAGAGATGTACGAAAAAAAGATCCCTGTGACAGTGCACGGCTCCCGCACCGGTTTGGCAGCGGCAGCCGTGCCCTACGAGGGACACGCTATGAACATGAGCCGGATGGACAAGGTGCTCTCCTGCCGCCAGGATGAGCAGACCGGCATATTTTATTTTACCTTGCAGCCTGGTGTGCTGCTGTCCGAGCTGCGGAAAATGATCTCCGGCAAGCGTTTTCAGACGGCAGATTGGACCGAGGAAGCCAAGGCGGCCTATACGGCCTTCTGCCGGGCGCCGGAGCAGTTCTTTACCCCGGACCCCACCGAGGCTTCGGCCTCCCTGGGCGGCATGGTCAACTGCAATGCCTCCGGAGCCCGCAGCTTCCACTATGGTTCGGTGCGGGGATATATCAATGGACTGAAAGTGGTGCTGATGGACGGGGAGACCCTGACCCTTCGCCGGGGAGAGCAGTTTGCCCAGGGGAGAGAGGGAACACTGCGGACTGATAGCGGCAAGGAAATTCACTTTACACTGCCGTCGTATCAGATGCCACACACCAAAAATGCCTCCGGCTATTACGCTGAAGACAATATGGATCTCATCGACTTGTTCATCGGCAGTGACGGCACACTAGGCGTGACCTGTGAGATCGAGATTCGGCTTTTGCCCCTGCCACAGATCATCTGGGGCGTCACGGCCTTCTTTGACCAGGAGGAAAAGGCCCTGCGTTATGTGCGCCTCATTCGTGGGGAACAGCTGGAGGGATGCGACCGTTTTGATATCCATCCGGTGTCGGCGGAGTTTTTCAATGGGGATGCCCTGGAGATTCTTCGCAGGGAAAAGCGGGAGAACAGCGCCTTTGCTCAGATCCACGACATTCCCCAGCAGTATGAGACCGCCATTTATGTGGAGCTCCATGGGGATACCGAAGAGGACATGACAAACCGGCTGCTGGAGCTGGGAAAAGCCATCCAACAGGCCGGAGGGAAGGAAGAAGATACCTGGGTGGCCCGCAGCCAGACCGATCTGGACCGGCTGATGTTCTTCCGCCATGCCATTCCCGAGTGCGTCAATATGCTCATCGATCAGCGGAAGAAAAAGAACAAGGAGATCACCAAGCTGGGTACCGATATGGCCGTGCCCGATGCAGCACTGGAAGAGACCATGGCGATGTACAACACTATGCTGAAAGAAAGAGGGCTCCAGTCGGCCATCTGGGGCCATGTGGGCAACAACCATCTCCATGTGAACATCCTGCCCAATGACAGCGAGGAATACCGAAAAGGCAAAGAGCTTTACAACGACTGGGCTGCAAAGATCACAGCCAAAGGTGGCGCCGTTTCCGCCGAGCACGGCGTGGGCAAATTGAAAGCCGGGTTCCTGAAGGTGATGTACGGGGAAGAGCACATCGGGGAAATGCGGCAGCTGAAAAAGGCTTTTGACCCCCAGAATTTGCTCAACCGGGGAAATCTGTTTGCGCCGGAGGAGGAAAACAAATGAAGATCATCGTTTGCATCAAACAGGTGCCTTCCACAAATCAGGTCAAATTGGACCCGGAAACCAAAACCATCATCCGGGATGGACGCCAGTCGGTGATCAATCCCTTTGATACATATGCCATCGAAGAGGCTGTACGGCTGAAAGAAAAGCTGGGGGGCAAAGTCACCGCCCTCAGCATGGGGATCCCCGCCACCCAGCGGATTTTGCGGGAGGCCATGTCCCAGGGAGTGGACGAGGCCCTGCTGCTCAGCGACCGGGCCTTTGCCGGGGCTGACACCCTGGCCACGGCCTATACCCTGGCTCTGGGCGCACGGCACATCGGGGATTTTGATCTGATCGTTTGTGGCCGCATGGCTACCGATGGCGATACCGCCCAGATCGGGCCAGAACTGGCCGAGGACCTGGGCGTGCCCCATGTGACCAATGTATCCGAAATATTGGAAGCCAGCGACAAAGAGCTTCTCTGCCGCAAAGTCACCGACTATGGCACTCAGGTGGTGCGGATGAAACTGCCGGGGGTCATCACTGTGGCCAAGGACATCAATATGCCCCGTATGGCCTCCATTCGTGGCGTGCGGGAGAGCCTGGAGGCTCCCTTTACCATGCTGGGGGCAGCGGACACCGGGGCCGACCCCGCCCGCATTGGCCTGAAAGGATCGCCCACTCAGGTGGTGCGCACATTTACGCCGGAGAAAACAGTGGAATGTCAGTTCCTTCAGGGAGATGAAAAGCAGGCGGCTGGTGCATTGTGCCGTTTGCTGAAAGAGGAACATTTGACAGGGGAGGAAGCATGATGGCTGGTATCGTGATCGATGAAAGCCGCTGCGTTGGCTGCGGCTTGTGCGTGAAAACTTGCCCCCAGGGGGCTATTGAGATCAAAGACAAAAAAGCCCATGTGGGAGAAAGCTGTATCGCCTGTGGTATGTGCCTGGATTCCTGCAAACTGGGCGCCATCTCCCGCGTACAGGAAAAGGGTGGGGAGGACCTGGATAGCTGGAAGGGGATCCTGGTGGCCGCCGAGGCATGGGAAGGGAAACTCCATAATGTAACCCTGGAACTTCTCTGTAAAGCCAAAGAACTTCAGTGCAATTCAAAATGCGGCATTTCTGCCTTTTTGATGGGCAAAGATGTGGAGAAGCTGGCCCAGGAACTGATCGACCATGGAGCAGATACTGTCTATCTGTGCCAGGATGAATCCTTGGCCTATCCCACAGAAGAACCCTGGGCCGATGCCCTCACCAGCGTGATCGAAAAGGCGCGTCCGGAGATTCTGCTGTTTGGGGCCACCGAGTTTGGCCGCAGTCTGGCGCCTCGGGTGGCCGCCCGACTGCGCACCGGTCTTACCGCCGACTGCACCATGCTGGAGATCGACAAGGAAACCGGGCTTTTGCAGCAGACCCGCCCGGCCTTTGGCGGTAACCTGATGGCCACCATCATTTGTCCCAACCACCGGCCTCAGATGGCCACCGTCCGTCCGGGGGTATTCCCCATGGGGCAGGGGGAGGCACGGCAGGGTACGGTGGTACGCCTTCCGGTTCCGGCCCTCTCCGGCCGGGTACAGGTGGAATCGGCCCAGCCTGCGCCCCAGAGCAAGACCATTGCCGACGCTCAGATCATTGTGGCCGTGGGAAGAGGCATTGGCAGCCAGAAAAATATGCAGTATGCCTGTGAACTGGCCCGACTGCTGGGGGGCCAGGTAGGCGCTTCCCGTCCTTTGGTGGATGCCGGATGGGCCCAATATCCCATGCAGGTGGGGCAGACCGGCAAGACGGTGGCTCCCAAGCTGTATATCGCCTGCGGTATTTCCGGGGCCATTCAGCACCTGGCCGGTATCGGCGGGGCCGAGACCATTGTGGCCATCAACACCGATCCGGATGCTCCCATTTTCCAATCGGCTCACTATGCCATTGTGGGCGATTGTGTTGAGGTGCTGAAAGAGATGATCGCTCAGCTGCAAAAATAAAGAGAACAGAAAAAGCGGAAGGGGCGTCCCTTCCGCTTTTGGGCTGTTTTGCGTTAGTCCAGAAACTCTTCCAGTACATCGGCGGCCAGCTCCACCGTGGCCAGGCACCGGTCTCCCTCCACAAAGTATTGTTCCTTGACTTTCTGGCACAGTTCACTGCCGGCCTTCTCCTGAAACCGGGTGACAAAAGCCTTCACCTTTTCCCGCATCTCCGGATTTCCGTGGGCATCCAGGTCCATCCCGCCGGTGCGCAGGGCGATGACAGCTGCACCAGCGGCCACTGCGCCGCATAGGCTGCCGCAGCATACGCCGCCGCAAAAAGCACCGATGAGCTTGAGGCTCTCCGGTGTCACCGGAATGTTCCGGTCTTCGCAGGCCGCCAGAAAGAGGGATTCTGAGCAGCTTTTGTTCTGGCCGATATAGTACTTGAATACATGGTCTCTGATCATCTTCTGTTCTCCTTTTTGCCGTTGGCAGGCGGTTGCAAAGACCTGCCGAATGTGGTACCCTTGACTTGCTTCGTTTACTTATGATTATAGCGCTATTATAGCGAAAAGAAAGGAAATTGGAAATGAGTATTTTTGAAGCACTGATGTTGGCTTGCTTTGGGGCGGCCTGGCCCATGAACATCGCCAAATCCCTGCGCACCAAATCCACCAAAGGCAAAAGCCTGGCTTTTCTCATGGTGATCGAGCTGGGGTATGTGGCCGGTATTACCCATAAGATCCTGTACAGCCAGGATATTGTCATGCTGCTGTATATCATCAACTTCCTGATGGTGGGCACCGATATGACCCTGTATTTCATTTATCGCAGTCGGGAAAAGAAAGAGGAAAAAGCAAAGGAGCTGAAAAAATGAGTACATATCTCACGCCGCAGCAAGAAAAAGAGATCGATTCCATTTTCCATCGCTGGCAAAACGGCCTGTGCCCCGGCGGGCAAGTGCTGGTGCGGCGGAAAGGAGAAGTGATTTACGATAAATCCTTCGGCTATGCCAATCTGGAGCACCAGATCCCGGTAGGGGAAAACACCGTTTTCCATGTAGCCTCGGTTTCCAAACAGGTGACTGTGCTCAGTCTGCTGCTTTTGGCCGAAGAAGGAAAGGTACATCTCACCGACGACATCCGGGACTATGCCCCGGAACTGATTCTGTTCCGTGAGCCTGTGACTTTGTATGATCTGATACACAACATTTCCGGCATCCGGGACCAGTGGGAGCTTCTGATGATGCGTGGCGTGCGCATTGACGACACCATCACCATGGAAGATCTGAAACGGATGATCTCCATGCAGACCATTCTGAATTTTGAGCCCGGCAGCGAGTATCTGTACAGCAACTCCAATTTCACCCTCATTGCCCATGTGGTGGAGAAGGTCTCCGGCCTGAGCCTGGCGGAGTTTGCCGCCCAGCGGATCTTTGCTCCTTTGGGCATGGATCGTACCTGCATCAAAACGGCCTATACTCAGGTGATTCCGGGGCGGGCCTATTCCTATGACGATGATGGGGAGGGGACATTTACCTATCACCCCATCAACTATTCGGCCTATGGGGCCACATCCCTGAACACCACCGTTCACGATTTGATGAAGCTGCTGGAAAACTACAAAAACCCCACCATTTGCCGGAAAGAAACGGTGGAAAAGATGATGGAGCGGCCGGTGCTGGCCGATGGCAGCCGCAGCATTTATGGCGGCGGTTTGATGCTGGGAGAATACGAAGGCCATCCCTTCCTGGAGCACGGGGGAGTGGACGCGGCTTACCGGGCACACACCATCCGGTTTTACGACCCGGAAGACGATCTGGATATCGCCATTGTCAGCAACACCCAGAATACCATTCCCGGCGTAGCGGCCCGGCAGATCGCCCGGGTGGTGCTGGGGCTGGAAGAGGAAAAGTCTCAGCATCAGCAGTATTTGCTGGAGCAGATGCCCCAGCAGGAAGAAACCGGCGTTTATTGGGCGGAAGAGCCTAGCCTGGCTTGCTTCACCGTTTGCCGGGATCAGGAAGGCCAGCTGCATCTGGGAGGGGAGAACGGCACTCCGCTCCATCCTGTGGAGGGCAACTGTTACCGCATCGGTTACCTGGAAGATGTGATTTATCTGGGCAAAGAAAAGGCGGCCTGTCAGATGGGGGCCAATCTGTATCCCCTGGTAAAGGTGGATACCGCTCCCCAGGACACTGACTTTTTGCTGGAATACGAGGGCACTTATCAAAGCGATGAGGTGGACACCCGGTATTTCATCACCGAAGAGGAAGGTTTTCTGTATGCTTCCCACACCCGGCATGGCAAGGGTCGGTTGTATCCTCTGGGCCGGGATCGGTATGGAGTGCAGATCGGTGGCCTCACTTTGCGCCTGACCTTTACCAGAGGTTCCGGCAACCGGGTCACAGGACTTGTGATGGACGGCGGAAGAGTGCGGCATCTGGGATTCACACGGGAAGAAATGTAAAAATAGATAGCAGGCAAAAAGCGGGGAAATACACCCCGCTTTTGCCCTGAACAGGAGGAAAGACCAATGGAGAGAAGTTCGCCGCAGGCGATTTATGATTTGCTGAAAGAATGGGGCATTGAATTCAAGAGCATGGCCCATCCGGAAGCGGCCACCATGGAAGATTGCAAAGCCATCGGGGAAAAGCTGGGTGCACCTTTTTGCAAAAATTTGTTCCTGGCCAACCGGCAGCAAACAGAATTTTTCCTGCTGCTCATCGGGGAGAACAAGAAGTTCCGCACAGCAGAGGTCTCCAAAAAGATCGGCCGCTCCCGCTTGAGCTTTGGCAACGAGGACAAGCTGTATCAGGCCCTGGGCGTGCGTCCCGGTTCCATTTCGCCTCTGGGGCTGGTGTTTGACGAAAACCATGAGATCCATCTGATCGTGGATGAGGATGTGGCCGCGCTGCCCGCCTTCTGCGTCCACCCCTGCCGCAACACCGAGAGCCTGGTCATCTCCCAGGAAGGGTTCCAGGAATATCTGAAACACACCGGCCATACCCCTCAGTACATCCAGATCACCGGGGAAGTGCCGGAGAAAGAATAGGAGGAACGAAGGATGAAAGAGCTGCTGTGGGATCTGGTGTCCCTGCCGGGCACCTGTGGGTTTGAAGAAAATGTGGCCCAGTACCTTTACCGCCGGGTGGCGCCCCTGGCCGATGAAGCCTATGTGGACGGGTTGGGCAATCTCATCGTGATGAAGCAGGGCGGTCAGGAAGGCCCTACCCTGATGTTGTCGGCCCACATGGACGAAGTGGGCTTCATGGTGCGGAAAATCGAGGAAAACGGTCTGCTGCGTTTTGAAAAACTGGGTGGTCACGATGACCGGGTACTGCCTTCGGAGCATGTGCTGGTGCATGGGGCCAAGGGGGCCTGCCATGGGATCATCGGCACAATTTCCTGTCATATGCGTCGCTTCGACGATGAAAAATTGGTGCGGCATTATCGTCAGCTCTATATTGATGTGGGCGCCAGAGACGATGCCGGAGTGCGGGAAATGGGCATTTCGGAAGGAGACAGCATCACCTGGGCCACGCCTCTTCAGGATTTCGGACAAAACCGGGCTTTGGGCCATGGCTTTGACGACCGGGCAGGCTGTGCCCTTTTGGTGAAAGCTCTGGAAGAGACCGATTTCTCCCAGGTTCATGGCAAGGTGTACTTCGTCTTTTCTTCCCAGGAAGAGGTGGGGCTGCGGGGCGCCCGGGTGGCCTCCCAGCAGATCGCCGCCGATGTGGCTTTGGCGGTGGATACCACCCCGGCCAGCGATACGCCGGAAAGCGTCAACGACGGCACCATTTTGCTGGGCGGTGGCCCTGGAGTCAAGGCCATGGACGGCAGTCTTGTGGCCAATACCAAAGTACGCCGCCGTCTCCAGGAGCTGTGCGCCAAGCTGAACATTCCTTGTCAGATCGAGGTGTTCCCGGGCATCGGTACCGATGCTGGAGAGATGCACAAGGAGAAGGCTGGTGTGCCCACCGGGGTGATCTCCATTCCTTCACGGTATGCCCATTGCCCCCACGAGATCATTGATTGGGGAGACATGGATCAGTGCTTGAAGCTGCTTCAGGCATTTATCCTGTCTTTGCGGGAGCCGGGAGAATTCTGGAGTCTGTAAATCAAAAAGGCGGCTGAAAAGCCGCCTTTTTCAGTGAAAAGAGGAAGGAGCAGAAATGGAAGGAGTCAAACGAAATCAGGTATGTCTTATGCCCCATCAAAAGTCCTGGGACGAGGAATTTGAGCGGGTACGGAAGCAGATTCTGGAGGTCTGGGGAGAAAATGTGCTGGACATCCAGCATGTGGGCAGCACGGCCATCCCCTCCATCTGGGCCAAACCCATTTTGGATGTGGCGGTGCGCCTTTGCTCGATAGAGCGTATAAACAAAGACAAGCTGGAGGAGCTGGGCTATGATTACCGAGGCCCCCAGCATGGAAAAGAAACCCATCATCTTTTTGTGCTGCGGGGAGCGGGGGAGTTGTCACTGCATCACATCCACTGCTACGACAAAAGCGATGGGGAGTTTTTTCAGCTGGTGGGGTTTCGGGATTATCTTTGCACCCATGAGGAGAAGGCCGCAGAATATGAAAAGCTGAAAAAATCTTTGGCCGCACAATATCCCCTGGACCGGGTGGCTTATACGGAAGGAAAGAAGGACTTTATCCAGGGGATTTATGAAATTCTTGAGAAAAACGAAGGCCTTTGAGGGGGTTATTGTCCGTCTGCTGCCCAATGAAGGTCGTTGAGCAGTTCATAGGTGGCGGTGCAGCCGGAAGATCGGAGGGTAGAAGAACTGATCTTCATATAGTAGGTTTTTCCTGGTTCCAGACCGGTAAAGCACACCCCGCCATCCACCGGGGAGACGGTGTAGTTTGATACCGCTTTGCCTTCGCCAGGTGCGCCTTGATACAGCTGTACATTGTAGCTTTCGGCACCGGGAGCGGTGGCCAGGACAAAGACGGTGCTGGTAGTCTGGGCGGTAAAGGGAGCACAGAGACTGCCGTTGGTGCCTGTTTCATTGTTTTGGGACAGATAGGCGGTGCCCACCTGGCCTTGGCCCCGCAGCGCTTCCCGCTGGGAAGAGGTAAGGTTGTGAAGCGTTACTGGAAAGGCCGTGGCCAGAGCGGAGGAGAGGGTGGCGCTGAGACATAAAGCTCCTGCCAGGGGGAGGAGAATCTTTTTCGGGTTTTTCATAAAAAAACAGCTCCTTTCAAAATGGGAACGCCCTTGAGGCGTGTCCCTTATTGGATGGAGCAGCCAGGCAAATTGCTACTGATTTTTTGAAAAAGTGAAGAAAAACGAAAAAAGACACGACCAAAAGTCGTGTCTTTTTCTGGCGCGCCTGAGACGATTCGAACGTCCAACCAACGGCGTCGGAGGCCGCTACTCTATCCATTGAGCCACAGGCGCATATCTTGTTTCAGCTCATTTAGTATAGCACAGGTTTGGAAAAATGTAAAGTATTATTTGAAGA
>OOBV01001246.1_pt1 | contig 17785 bp, 12 predicted proteins | sample 1671731 | NCBI WGS metagenome assembly OOBV01 (sample SAMN06348186, study PRJEB24527) | human gut metagenome | biome: human gut; feature: ankylosing spondylitis patient; material: feces | host: Homo sapiens | place: China | collected 2015-10
GGCTGTTCAGGAAGGTGTTTGCAGAGGTGGTGCAGCCAACAGACAGAGCCAGGAAGATGGTGATGATGTTCATCAGCTCATTGCCGGCGGTCTTCTGGATACGGTCCACGACGCCGCACTCCTTCATCAGGTTACCCAGCATCAGCATACCGACCAGAACGGCGGCATCCGGCACGATGAGGGAGACGATGATGGTGACCATGATGGGGAAGATGATCCTCTCGGTCTTGGTCACGGCGCGCAGCTGCTTCATCACGACGGTACGCTCCTTTTTGGAGGTCAGGGCCTTCATGATGGGGGGCTGGATGACGGGCACCAGAGCCATGTAGCTGTAGGCCGCGACGGCGATGGAGCCCAGCAGCTCAGGAGCCAGACGGGAGGTGACGAAGATAGCGGTGGGGCCGTCTGCGCCGCCGATGATGGAGATGGCGGCAGACTGCTTCTGGGTGAAGTCCACCAGACCGGTAGCGGCCAGCAGACGAGCGCCCATGTAAGTGCCGAAGATGCCGAACTGAGCGGCAGCGCCCAGCAGCAGGCTCTTGGGGTTGGAGATCAGGGGTGCGAAGTCGGTCATGGTGCCGATGCCGAGGAAGATCAGCGGCGGGTAGATGCCCAGCTTGACGCCCATGTAGAGCATATCGGCCAGACCGCCGTTGTTCAGGATTTCGACCCACATCGGGTGTTCGAGGCCGTCACCGACAAAGTACTGCATGTGGATGACGCCGCTGCCGGGGAGGTTGGCCAGGATCATGCCGAAAGCCATGGGCAGCAGGATCAGCGGCTCGAACTCTTTGACGATGGCGAGGTAGAGCAGGAAGCAGCCTACGCAGATCATCACTGCGTACAGCCAGCCGCCCGGCTCACCGAACTTGGCAAAACCGGAACTCTGGAAAATACCGACCAGAGTCTCAATAAACTGAGTCATGTTTTTCCTCCTGTGTTAAAAGGGTGCGGTGGTGTCGTTGACGCCAGCCTTGCCCCAGCCATTCTTGCCGCGGCGGACTGCCTTCAGCACATACTTGCCGTTGCCCATAGAGTAGATGGCTGCCATGATGGCTGCCACAACGTCGCCGGGGATGCCAGCCTCGACCTGCGGGGCAGCAGCCTTTGCAGGAGCGGGCGCAGCGGCCTGTTTCACAGGAGCAGCCGGTTTTGCTGCAGAAGCAGCCTTGGCAGCTGCCTTCTTGCCGTTCATGGCGTCAAAGATCTTGCCCTCCAGCGTGATGATGGCCATCAGCAGGACGAGGATCAGAAACACCAGCACAATACCGGTTATGGTAACGATCACATCATAACCTAAATCCATGGTCTTCCTCCTATTTACTTTTTTCTTTGCCGCCCGGGGGGCGGGCGGCAAAAAGCGATTTGAAGATATTATACAATATTTTCCGGGTCGATTCAACAACTATGAACAAAAATCATGTTGTTTTTCACGGTTCTGTGAACAGCACTTTCCTCTCAGCGGCGACCCATGCGGGGGGTGGCGTCCATGAAGCCGGTCTCCAGCTTGTCGCCCAGACGCAGGCTCATGGCCGTACCCAGCGCGACACAGTTGACGGGGTCAGGCGAGACGGTCACTTCCACCTTCAGCTCCTGGCTGAGGTACTCAGGCAGGCCGTGGAGCTGTGCGCCGCCGCCGGTGAGGACGACGCCGTTGCGGTAGATGTCGCCGGCCAGCTCCGGAGGAGTCTTCTCCAACACCTGATGGGCGGCGGTGCCGATCTGCTCGCTCAGGCGCATGACCGGCTCGTAGAGGTCGGCGGTGGAGACATTGACACGCACGGGCAGGCCGGTGAGCAGGCTGCGGCCCTTGATCTCCATGGTCTCGTTGAAATCTGCCTTCTGGGGGCAGCAGGCCACGTTCTTTTTCAGGTTCTCAGCGGTGCGCTGGCCGATGGCGATGCTGAACTTGTTGCGCACGAACTTCAGGATCTCTTCGTCGTAGTGGTTGCCGGCCACGCGGACGCTGGTGGCCTTGACCTTGCCGCCGAGGCTCAGCACGGCGATGTCGGTGGTGCCGCCGCCGATGTCGATGATCATCCGGCCATCCGGCACGGTGATGTCGATGCCGGAGCCGAGAGCTGCGGCAATCGGCTCATCAATGAGGTAGACCTGACGCGCACCGGCGGCCATGACGGCCTCCACCACGGCGTCGCTCTCGATGCCGGTGATGGCGGCAGGCACACAGACGGCCACCCGGGGCTTGACCATGTGGGAGCTGTAGACCTGATTGACGAAGCGGCAGATAAGCTCCCGGGTCATGGTGTGGTCGCTGATGACGCCATCCTTCAGCGGGAAGATGGCGGAGATGTAGTTGGGCGTGCGGCCCACCATTGCAAGGGCCTTGTCGCCGGCCTCAAGCACGCAGTTCTTGCGGGTATCCACCGCCACCACGCTGGGCTGGTTGAGCACGACGCCCTGCCCCTCCTGCGCGATGATGATGGTCGTTGTACCAAGATCGATACCGATGTCATTCTGTGCCATAATCGTGATATTTCCTTTCTCTGCTGCCCATTCTCTATTTCCATCGCCCATCTCCGGGCGCGGGTCATCAAAACACATTATAGTATAACACAGGTGTATCCAAAAAGAAACCCTTAAAGGTTCTCCTGCTCCGGGGGCAGAGCCTGGGCCAGCAGGGCGGCCAGGCCGCTGTACCGCAGGTTCTGGCGGATGTTGGACATCATCCGGTTCACCACGTCCCGCCGGCCCACCACGATGCAGAGCTTCCGCCCGCGGGTGACGCCGGTATAGAAGAGGTTGCGGTAGCACAGGCGGGGCGGCACCTGTGCCGCCGGGAGGATGACCGCCGGGAACTCGCTGCCCTGGCTTTTGTGTACCGTGATGGCATACGCAATTTCCAGCTCGTTGAGGTTCTCCGCCGGGTAGACCAGCCGCCGGTCGTCCATCCGCACCACCATGGAGCGGCTGCGCACGTCGATGGACTCCACGATGCCGATGTCGCCGTTGTAGGCGCCCACACCCTGTTCCCCGCCGATGCGCTGCCACGTGATCTCGTAGTTATTGCGCACCTGCATCACTTTGTCCCCCACCCGGAAGACCCGGGCCGCGCTCTGCAGCTCCGGCTTGCCCCTCTTTGGCGGGTTGAGCATGGCCTGCAGCTCCGCGTTGAGGGCCTGGGTGCCGGTGGGGCCGAGCTTCGTGGGGCAGAGCACCTGAATATCCTTCACCGGGTCGAACTGGTAGCTGCGGGGCAGACGGGTGGTCACAAGGTCGCAGACCAGTTTCTGGGCCGCGTCGCCGTCGGCTTCAAGGAAGAAGAAATCGTCTGTCTTTCCGCCCTTTTTCAGCGGTTCGCCCGAGATGATGTGGTGGGCGTTCTCCACGATGAGGCTCTGAGCGGCCTGCCGGAATATCTCGTTGAGGCAGACCGTCGGCACCAGCCCGGAGCGGATGGTCTCGCCGAGGATATTGCCCGGGCCGACGCTGGGCAGCTGGTCGGCGTCGCCTACCATAATAATACGGCAGCTGTACCGCAGTGCCGCAATGAGGGCCTGGAACAGCTTGACGTCCACCATGCTCATCTCGTCGAGGATGACGACGTCGCACTTGAGCAGGTTCTTGTCATTGTGGATGAAGCTGACCACACCGCCGGTGTAGTCCACTTCCAGCAGGCGGTGGATGGTGGAGGCTTTCCGGCCCGTCAGCTCGCTCAGACGCTTGGCGGCGCGGCCTGTGGGAGCGCAGAGGGCTACCCGTTCGGCCTCGTTTTCGAGCAGCTGCAGGATGGCGTTGACCGTGGTGGTCTTGCCGGTGCCGGGGCCGCCGGTGAGGACAAGGCAGTTCTCGGTCATGGCCTTGCGGATGGCTTCCTTTTGGAGCGGCGCATAGGCAAAGCCCTGCGCCAGTTCCAGGATCTGGATGTTCTTGTCGAGGTTTCGGGCCGTCTGCTTTCCGCGCCTGGTCAGCATGGCCAGACGGTCGGCGATGTCCTGCTCTGCCGCCAGCAGATCCGGCAGATAAATATACGGTGTGCCGTCGAACATCCGCACCGCCAGTTTCCCGGTCTGGATGCAGCTGTCCAGCGCCGCCGCCAGCTTTTCGGGGGGCTGGTGGATGAAATTCGACGCTGTTTCCAGCAGCTGCGCCCGGGGCAGACAGGTGTGGCCATTGCCGGCGTTGTGGCGCAGGGTGCGCAGGAGGGCGGCTTCCAGCCGCTGGGCGCAGTCCCCTGCCATCTGGTAATACTGGGCGATGCTGTCGGCGTGGCGGAAGTCCAGCTGCAGCGGCTCCCCGCAGAGCAGGTAGGGGTTCTGCTGGATGGCCTGCATGGCCCCCGGCCCGAAGGTGCGGAAGACCTCCATCGCCCGGCGGGGGCTGATCTCGAACTGAGCCAGATAGGCGATGAGCTCCCGCATTCCGAACATCCGCTTGAACTCCTGCTGGATGCGGTCGGCCTTGTCCGCCGAGATGCCCGGGATGAGGGTGAGCTGGGCGGGGTCGTTGGCGATCACTTCCAGCGCCGCCGCGCCGAATTTGTCAATGATCTTATCCGCCGTCCGCGCCCCGATGTAGGGCAGCGACCGGCTGGCGAGGAAGGCGTAGACAGCCTCGAGGTCTTTGGGCATATCCGTCTCGCACTCCTGTGCGTGGAACTGTCGGCCATAGGTGGCGTGGTTCTCGTACCTGCCCCGGCAGACGACGCTCTCACCGGCGTGGAGCTCTCCCACCACGCCGCACACAACGGTGACGACACCGCCGCCCGACACCTCGAACACGGTGTAGCCGTTGTCCTCGTTCAGGTAGATGATGTCCTCTACCGTGCCTTCCAGCCGTTCCAGCTCCTGCTCCATCGTCCCGCCTCCTCGTTTTGACACAACTATATATAGTATAGCGGTTTTGGGGGGATTTGTAAATACAACAAAAGCTCCCCCGAAGGGGAGCTGTAGGCGAGGGTCAATCCTCCACCCGCGCTGCGGCAAGCTCCTTCGTCAGGCGCTTGCGCACTGCAAAGTACGCCGGGATGAGGAAGAAGCAGGCAAAGAACCATGCCACAGGGTTGGCGATGCATGCCGCAAAGTAGCCCCAGAGCGGCACGAACCAGAAGCCCACCATGGCACGGGCGACCATCTCGGCCACGCCCGCGAACATGGCAAGGCCGGAATAGCCCAGGCCCTGGATGGTGTAGCGGTAGATGATGAGGACAGCCAGCGGGATGTAGAACACGCTGTTCCAGAAGATGAAGCTGCGGGCATTCGCCATGATCTCCACCTCGCTGCTCTCGAGGAAGAGGCTGATAAGCGGCACATCCAGCACACGCAGGATGAGGAAGGAGGCCACACTGTAGACGCAGCCAATGCCCAGCGCGGTATTGACGCCCCAGTTCACACGCTTGAGGTCGTGAGCGCCCATATTCTGGCTGGCGTAGGTGGTCATGGAGGTGCCGATGCTCTCCAGCGGCACCGAGAGGAACTGGGCGGCCTTGCTGCCTGCGGTCTGCGCGGCCACGATGCTGCTGCCCAGACCGTTCACCGCGCCCTGCAGCACGACGCTGCCGATGGCGGTAATGCTGCACTGCAGGCCCATGGGGATGCCCATGTTACAGAGCTTGAGGCAGTGGCTGGCGCTCAGACGGCCCTCTTCCCTGCTCCATTTCAGCTCCGGGTAGTGGCGGCCGATGTAGATGAGACTACCGATGCCCGCCACCGCCTGACTGAACACGGTGGCGAAGGCCGCGCCGAACGCCCCCATCCGGAAGGTGAGGATGCAGAGCAGGTCGAGGCCGATGTTCAGCACACTGGCCACCAGCAGGAAATAGAGCGGCCGCTTGCTGTCGCCCAGCGCGCGCATGAGGGCGCTGGTGACGTTGTACAGCAGGGTGAAGGGGATGCCACAGAAGATGGTGCGGATGTAGATGTCCGCGATGTCGATGATGTTGTCGGGGGTGTTGGTCCAGACCAGCACCGCCCGGGTCAGGGCCACCGTCACCACCGTGAGCACGACGGCGAAAAAGAGGCTCAGCCAGACGGTATTGGCGGTGTAGCGCCGCATCTCGCTGTAGTCCTTCGCGCCGAAGGTCCACGAGATGGGGATGGAGAAGCCGCAGGCGATGCCGTTGACGAAGCCCAGCACCAGATAGTTCAGGCCGCCCACGCTGCCCACCGCCGCCAGCGCTTCCACACCCACGAAACGGCCCACGATGATGGTATCGGCCAGATTGTAGAACTGCTGGAACAGACTGCCCAGCATCAGCGGCACCGCAAAGGCAAGGATGAGCTTGAGCGGGCTGCCCTGTGTCATGTCTTTTGTCATACAAAGCCCCTCCCCGGGCGGTCACTTAACATTTCTTTGCCAAATTTTTACCGACAAAAACGCCCTGCCGGACGAGGGGCAGGACGTTTTGCGTTTCATGAGTGGTATTATACTCAGCTCATCGTGATTTTGCAAGGGGTTTTGGGCAGATTTCTTCGTACAACATTGCTATTTTCTATCGGTGGTTTTTGGTGATTGTGCGCAGATCAGTTTCCGCGTCCCGCGTGCCGACCCCGAGGGCCGCGGGGTTCGCCGGTCTTATCCTTTCGTTTTGTGTATCATGCAATGCCGTCGATGCCGCTCAGGCTCTCCTTTGAGGGGCTTATGAGATGCGCCAAGTCCTCCGGTATCCAGAGTTTGGCCTTTTCCAAGTCCTCCGGTATCCAGATCTTTATCTCCCCCTGGGTATCCGGCAGATCGTCCCAGTCGTCACTAAGGTCGGTATAGCGCCGCAGGTCACTCTCCAACGGATCGGTATACTTTTTGCGCTCCGTGCCGGAGGGTTCGACCAGAACGAGCAGTGGCTTCTTATCCTCCTCGGGAGCGATGTCCTCAAATCGGGAAGCCAGCTGTTTCAGTGACTCGTCAAGCATCCCCGGCGTTTCCGTTCTCGCAGGCTCGAGCCACCAATCCAAACTCGGGAGGTCGTCCCTTTTTTTCGCGAGTTGGAAGTCCATCATATCCAGCTCTTGTTTCCGTAATTCGTCGCGTTCACGTCTGAGCTCTTCACTCGTTTTTTGCTCTACCGTTCCCGCTCTCGCAGGCTCGAGCCACCAATCCAAACTCGGGTGGTCGTCCCTTTTTTTCGCAAGTTGGAAGTCCATCATCTCCAGCTCTTGTTTCCGTAATTCGTCGCGTTCACGTCTGAGCTCTTCACTCGTTTTTTTCTCTACCCCTTCGTGGGTCAATATCAGCCGCTCCTGCGGCTCTGGCGTCTGCACCGGCACCCACTCCAGATAGCGCTCTGACAGGTCATCCCGCGTCTCGCCGTCCAGCCGGAGGCTGATGTCCTCCTTGTTCTGCTTCAGCTCCACGTCAGCGTCCTCGCCCGCCGCGTCGGCTATCTTGTCCACGCTATAGTGGGTCATGGTGTCCTCATAGCGGAAGAAGATGTCCTCCACGCCGTCCTCCCGGAGGCTGGAGATGTCGGTGGTGACGGTGGAGCGGGGGGCGGCGCTCTCAATAAGCACCACATCCCCCGGGGTGAGGACCTCTCCGGCGTCGGCGGCCTTTACGCTGCCGAACACGGGGACGATGCCGCTCTCCGCGACCCCCGCAGGGTCCAACCGCTGGATGGTGACCCGGCTGGAAAAAAAGCCGTTGACCACCATGCCGCCGGGCAGGGGCTCGGGGGCGTTCTCCTGTGCCGGGGGCGGGACGTCATCATCATCGTCCTCGTCGTCGTCCGGCTGGGGCGTGGGGGTGGAGGTGTAGTCGTAGCCCATCCCCTCCATCACGGTGCCGTCCGCGTTCAGACGGGTCAGCCGTCCTCCCGTCACCTTATGTTCATCGTCAGAAAGGTTCTCTGTGGGTACTTCGCCGTACTTTCCGCCGATGGCCGGGGCCTTGGCGTCCAACATTTGGCTCCTCCCCGCCTTGGCCGTCACCTCGGCGTCGCCGCAGATGATGATGTTATTGGGGTTGCTGGGCGGTGTATCCTGGTCTATCTCAGGCTGCTGCGCACCTACACCGTCGCCGATGCCGGCCGCTCCTGCGCCGCCCACAGCCTCGATGGTGCCGCCCCGGATGGTGATGTTGCTGCCGGTTCTCTCCGCTCCTCCGCCGATGCCTGCGCCGCCTTCGCCGCCCTCAGCGGTGAGGGAGCCGTCCTTGCCCTTGTCGTCCTTGATGGTCAGGGTGCCTTTCGACTCTTGTTTGTTCTTCTCAAGGCCCGCATTATTGCTGCCGCTTTTCAGCTTGTTGTCGCCGTCCAGCTCGATGGTGGCATCGCCGCCGCCCTGCACGGTGACGGCGGCATTGCTCTCCCGGGTAGAGCCGTCACCGCTGCCATCCCCCTCGGTCTTGCCGCTGACGTCGATCTTCAGGTCATCGAAGGTGACGTCCACTTTGCCGCCGGAGGTGTCGATGGTGACGGTATGCTCCTTCGACTTGCCGGTGATGACGGTCTCCCCCTCATCCTTCTCGAAACCCTTGTCGCCCTGCTTGACCTCGTTATAGTTTCCGCTTTCATCGCTCGCACCTTTGACCGTAATGTCACCGCTAGCGATGTCCCATGTTTTCGCATAGGCCGGGATGCCGGAGCTTACCACGATGCCCGCGATGACGGCGGCGGCCACGCCCCGCCGGAGTGCGCTTTTCAGTCTCATAGTCTGTCCTCCTTTGGTCTGTTCGTCTTTTGAAGAATCATCCTTTTTCGATACAAGCTTACCAAAAAATTCAGAGAATGTAAATAAAATCTGCGCGAATCGGGGTGTTTTCGGCGTGAGTGGCGCAAAAAAGCCCTCCCGAGCGGGGAGGGCCATAGCCTGTCTTATTCCGCGTAGTGCGCCAAAAACTGCTTGGTGCGCTCCTCCTGAGGGTGGTCGATGAGCTGGCGGGCCGGGCCTTCCTCCACCACGACGCCGCCGTCCATGAACAGGATGCGGTCGGCCACGTCCCGGGCGAAGTGCATCTCATGGGTGACGATGATCATGGTGGTCTTGCGGTCGGCGAGGTCGCGCAGAACACGGAGGACTTCGCCGGTCAGCTCCGGGTCGAGGGCGCTGGTGGGCTCATCGAAGCAGAGGATGTCCGGGTGGAGCGCCAATGCGCGGGCGATGGCCACCCGCTGCTGCTGACCGCCGGAGAGCTGGTGGGGGTAGTGGCCTGCCCGCTCCGACAGGCCCATCTGGGCCAGCAGGTCACGGGCCTGTGCTTCCAGCTGGGCGTGGATGGCCTTTTTGTTGGCCTTGTAGCCGGGCTGCTCCTTCGCCAGAAGCTCCCCCGCCAGCATCACGTTTTCCAGCGCGGTGTACTGGGGGAAGAGGTTGAAGTTCTGGAACACGAGGCCGAAGTGGAGGCGCTTTTTCCGCACCTCGCTCTCCCGCTGGGTGGCAGGGTCGGCGGCGTCCCACATGGTCTCGCCGTTCACCCGGATGACGCCGGTGTCGGGACGCTCAAGGAAGTTCAGGCAGCGCAGCAGCGTCGTCTTGCCCGAGCCGGACGAGCCGATGATCGCCAGCGCCTCGCCCTGTTCCAGTGTGAGCGAGATGTCCTTGAGAACTTTCGTCTCGCCGAAATTCTTCCCGATGCCGGAAGCTTCGAGTAATGCCATAATTCAGTATCCTCCTTAGCAGCGGAAATAGTCCATCTTTTTCTCGGCCCAGTCCAGCAGCAGGGTGAGTGCGCCGACAAAGACGAGGAAGAAGATCGCGGTGGAAAACAGCGGCCAGATAAGGCCCTTGGCGCTGTACTCCTTTGCCATCATGATGATCTCCTTGTTGGCGATGACGTTCGCCAGCGAGGTATCCTTCACCAGCGTGATGACCTCGTTGCCCATCGGGGGCAGGATGCGCTTGACGACCTGCAGGAGCGTGACCTTGAAGAAGATCTGGCTTCTGGTCATGCCCAGCACCTGACCGGCCTCGGTCTGGCCTTTCGGCACATCCTCGATGCCGCCGCGGTAGATCTCAGAGAAGTAGCAGGCGTAGTTGATGGCGAAAGCCACCACCGCCGCCACCAGACGGCCCGAAGAGCCGGAGGGCCAGGGGTTGGTCATGCCCAGCAGGCCGGGGCCAAGGTAGATGACGATGATCTGGAGCATCAGCGGCGTGCCGCGGATGACCCACACGAAGGTCTTGACGACGCCCCGCAGCGGTGCGCACCGGCTCATGGAGCCAAAGGCCACCACAAGGCCCAGCGGCAGCGAGAACAGCAAGGTCAGAAAGAACAGCTCACAGTTGAGCGCGAATGCGCCGGTCAGACGCTCCAAAATCACAGTCACAGAATCACTACACCTATCCGTTTATAATGTAAGTTACTCAGCCAGAGTCAGGCCGTACTTGTCGGCCAGAGCCTGCATGGTGCCGTCAGCCTTCAGCTCGTCGAATGCATTGTCCACAGCCTCGGCCACGTCGCTGCCCTTGCGGAAAGCCACGCCGTACTCCTCGACGTTCAGCTCATCCACCATCTTGAGGTTTGCGTAGTCGGTACCCTCGCCGATCATGGCAGAAGCCAGAGTCAGGTCGAGGATGGCGGCGTCAGCGGTACCGGCGGCGACTTCCATCAGGCAGTCGGTCTGAACAGCCTTGGAGATGAAATCCGCCTGAGACAGGTCGGCGTTCTCGGTGATGGTGGTCTCACCGGCAGAGCCGGCCTCGGCCACCACGGTCTTGCCGATGAGGTCGGCGGTGGAGGTGTAGTCGGTGCCGTCCTTCACCACCACGACCTGGGCGTTCTTGACGTAGGGCTTGGTGCAGGCCATGTTCTCCTCGCGGTCATCGGTCAGGGTCAGGCCGTTCCAGATGCAGTCGATGCTCTTTGCGGCCAGCTCGGTCTCCTTGGTGTCCCAGTTGATCTCCACGAACTCCGGCTCGACACCCAGCTTCCCGCAGACGGCAGTAGCCAGCTCGGTATCGAAACCGGTGAAGCTGCCGTCGGCGTCGGTGTAGTTCATCGGCTCATAGACGGTGTAGCCGATGACCATCTTGCCGTTGGACTGGATATAAGCCAGGTCGCTGTCAGCGGCCACGGAGCTTGCCGGGGCGGCAGAGGCGGCGGCAGAAGAAGCAGCCGTGGAAGTGGATGCAGAACCGCCGCAGGCGGCAAGGCTCAGTGCCATCGCACCGGCCAGAAAAGCAGATACCAGACGTTTCATATACAAATTCCTCCCTCAGATTCAGCAGAAGAGATTCAGCAGAAGCGGCGCTTCGTTTTACCGCTTTACCATGCTAAATTGTTAAACTGTGACTATAGAATAGCGCGTTTTGCCCCGTTTGGCAAGAGGAAAACCGATTTTTTTGCGTTTTGCCCGCAGACCGCCCCTTTCCGATGGGGTTTTCGGTGTATTTGTACAAAGGACAGCCCCCCGGCAGCGGCATGCCCTCTCAGTCATCGCTTTGCGATGCCAGCTCCCCCAGAGGGGGAGCCATTGGCAGGCCGGGCAGGCCCACGCGGGACGAGCAAAGCTCACTCTATCCGGAAACAGCAGTGCCCTGCTACAGAGGGCAGCGGCTTCGGGACAATATCTCTTGTCAAGCTGCTGTGGATCTCTGTAGCAGGGCACTATCTTTTACGTTATATCAGGCTTCAGGCGTCCAGCACAAAACTGCCCGCCATGCCAAAGGCTCTCCCTTTGGGAGAGCTGGCGCGCAGCGCCTGAGAGGGCAAGGATGCTATCATAAAACCAAAAGCACAGCGATAGCATCGCTCTGACAAAAGCCAATGCTTATCGCTGTGCAGATACTTTTGGGAAACGGGCTTGCCCTCTCCGTCATTGCTTCGCAATGCCACCTCTCCCAAAGGGAGAGGCTTTCGCATCCCGCAAGGCCCAAGGCTTTTTCAATTTCATCATCGTTTCCTCCTGTGTCAGTTCTGCGGGGTCTTGACGGTGGCGTCTGTTTCCAGTGCGAGGTAATAGCGGCGGCCGTCACTCTTCTTGTCCGTCATTGTAAAGGCTATGGCTTGCAGTAATGTTCCGGGCTCCATAATATTAATCTCTACCTCATCGCATTTCGTCATGCTCTCCGCCTGCGCCAGCGCGCTCTGGCCCGGCTTCACTTCTCCATACCAAAGCCAAACTCTGCCTGTCTCCAGATAGTCTCCCAATTCCTTTTTAATGATGTTCCGTGCCTCCTCGGTCAGCCTATCTCCTCCACCAGCCAGCCAGCTGGGCTGGAACTGCTGTGCGATGACCTCGAGCTTTTTGTCCAGCGTCTCGTCCTTCTGATAGTCAACATTTTGTCTCGTTTTCATTAGAGAGCGGAAGCACTCTTCTACCTGCTTGGCTTTGGAGCTGCTGTCCGAGCAGCCGGTGAGCAGGGCCAGCGCCATCACGCCCGCAAGGGCAAAGGCAAGGAGTCGTTTTGCAGTTTTCATCGTCGCTACCTCCAATCGTGGGGTGTGTCTCGGTGATTTTATTATACCATACCCCCCCCCCCCCCCCCCCCCCCCCGCAAGTGCGATTCACGCAGATTTCAGGCCCTTTCGCGCAGGTTTAGCCTTTCCGTCTGCCCCGCAGGCGCAAAAAAACCGCCACCTCACGGTGACGGTCAGACTTTCCGTTCAATTTATAATGACGCATTCTCAAACGCATCCCCTGCGGCCTTTTGCAAAGCGTCGATGGAGATGGTGCAGAGGGCCGCGAGGTCGGCGTCCGAGCCGTCGGCGGGGATGTCCGCCACCTCTTTCTCCGTCTTGCCCTTGAGGTAGCTGCAATAGCCCTCGCTGTGCTCGTACCACTCCTTGCCGAGGCTGGATGCGTTCCGCATCCCGTAGCTGTCGCCCAGCTCAAGCTTGGAGCGGACGGTGTCCGGGGCGGTGACGCCGCCGTCTGCCGCGATGGTCAGCGCAGGCTCTGCCATGTCGCCGATGGCGCTGGTCACACGGCCATCGGCATCCAGCGTCAGGGCCACGACGGTAAGGTCAACTTCTGCGTTCACATCCTTGTCGTCGGTGGCGGTGATGTCCGAAGAGGCATTCTCCGCCTCCACGCCGAGGCTCACCCGGTCGCCCTTCGCCGCGCCGAGGGCGGACGCATTCGCGCAGGCTTTCGCCACGGCGTCGCGGTACTGATCCACCCGGATGGTGCAGCCGGACAGCAGGTCGGCGTCCACAGCCTTGCCGTCCTTATCGGTTTCCAGCATGGATGCCTGCTCGGGCGTCATGCCGGTGAGGTAGTCGGCGAAATCATCGGCCTGCTCGGCCCAGCCCTTTTTCAGCGAAGATGCCGCTGCCAGCGGGTAGTCGTCCCCTTTCTGGCGCTTGGTGCGGTAGTCGGTGGGCATGGTGACGACGCCTTTGCCGTCGGCGGTAACTTCCACTTCCAGCTCATCCAGCATCACGTCGGCCAGCTTGCCGTCTCCGTCCAGCAGGACGGCGGCAGCGATGGTATGGATGGTGCCGGTGCGGGCCTCGTCGGAGGCCTCGGTCAGGATGCCGAGGCCGGTCTTCCAGCCGCCGGTCTGGGTGGTGCTGGCGCTGCCGGACGAGCCGGACATGGCGTTCGAACTGCTCATGCTGCCGGAATTGCTGCTGCCTTTGCGGCAGCCGGACAGCAGCAGTGCCGCCGCCACGGCACAGCTCAGAAGAGCTTTTTGTCTCTGTGTCATAAGCGTTACGCTCCCTTTCATCTCTTTGGGAGTAGTATAGCCCGACAGGAGTCTATTTATTTATGTATCTTTTTGTTGGAAACTGTGTTATACTTGTCCTGCGGCCTACCCCGCCCAGTTTTATGGGAAGGGAGGTGTTGTCCAATGGCGTATATTTCCACATTTATCCTGTCCGTCGGAGCAAATGTAGCTTCTTACTACATTTGTAAGTGGCTTGACGGATGGCTGAAGGGCCGTAAGCACTAAAAAGGACCCCCTTTCGGAGATTGCCGCTCCGGGAGGGGGTCTTTTCCTTTTGGGTGTGCCAATGACATATCGGCTTCCACATTTATCATCTTTATTATATGCGATTCCCTGCAAAAGTCAAGCACCGCACGGAAAATTTACAACTGTGCTCTGAGACCGACGTGTTATCTGGCAAAGTGGGACAATATTGACGTTATATCATGCAAAATCGCACTTTGCCACTGTGGCAATCTGCCAATCAGCTGGCACTCTGACCCCACTTTGCCAAAAGGGGCAGAATGCCAAGTTGGCAAACTGGCAAAATATAACGTATCTATATTATTAAATAGCCATATTGCCACTTATTCTACCACAGTATCGCTCACATCAGCGGGCTCAGCAGGCGGAGCACACTGTCCAGCAGCGTCCCGGCCAGCGAGGTGCGGCAGTCGGCCAGCTGCACCTCCCGGCACTCTGGCAGGGTGCGGAGCACATCGTCCCGCAGCGCAATGACCTGACTGTTATAGAGCAGCAGCGCCCCGCACTCAAAATGGAGGAAAAGGCTGCGGTAATCCATGTTGATGCTGCCCACCACGGCGGCGCGGTCGTCGCTGACGTAGCACTTGGCGTGGAGGAAGCCGGGCGTGAACTCGTAGATGCGCACCCCCGCCCGGAGCAGCGGCACATAATAGGAGCGGGTCAGCCGGAAGACGAGCTTCTTGTCCGGGATGCCCGGCAGCACCAGCCGGACGTCCACGCCCCGCTTTGCCGCCGCCTTGAGGGCTTCCAGCATGGTCTCGCCCACCGCGAAGTAGGGCGTATAGATATAGACGTACCGCTGGGCCTGATTGATGATATTCAGGTAGACCGTCTCGGCCAGAGCCTCTTCGTCCAGCGGGCTGTCCCCGTAGGGCTGGATCACTCCGTCCGACTGGGCGGGCAGGGACACAGCCTGAGGCATAAAGGACATATAGTCCTCCTCGCTGGGGCGGAAGGCGTTCCAGTGGTCAAGGAACATCACCGTGAAGTTCCAGACCGCCGCGCCCTCGGTGCGGAGGGCTGCGTCCTTCCAGTAGCCGAACCGCTCTTCTTCGTTGATATACTCGTCGGCCAGGTTGATGCCGCCCGTATAGGCTGTATTTCCGTCCACGACCACGATCTTCCGGTGGTCGCGGTGATTCATGACCAGCGACACCAGCGGCACCACCGGGTTGAACGGGATGCAGCGGATATGCGCCCGCTCCATCTTCACCACGAAATCCGAAGGCAGACCCAGCAGACTGCCGAAATCGTCGTAGATGAGCCGGACGTCCACCCCCTGCGCCGCCTTGCGGACGAGGATGTCCTCTACCCCTTTCCACATCTTGCCGGTGCGGACGATGAAGAACTCGAGGAAGATGAAGCGCTCTGCTTTTTCGAGGTCGGCCAGCAGGTCAGGGTACATGGCCTCACCGCAGGGGTAATATTTTGCCGTGGAGTTTTTCCATGCGGGGTACGGCCCGTACTCCGAAATATACCGGCTCAGTCCCCTGCTGGCGGGGTCGAGGGCGTCGGTCTGGCCCGGCTGCTGGGCGAGGTCGGCGGTGTGCTGGCGCTCCACCGCCTGCATCCGCTGGCGCATCCGCTTGGCGGGGGCCTTGTTGCCGAAGGCCAGATAGAGCGCACCGCCCAGCAGCGGCATCATGCCGATGAGGACGAGCCAGATGATCTTATAGTCGCTGTTTTCGTCCTTCCGCACGAGGTAGAGGGTGATGAAGAGGCTGAGGACGTTCAGCCCTGCATTCACCCACACCTTTCCGGCGGTGAGGGAGAAGAATGCCCAGAGCAGCCAGCCGATCTGCAGCAAAACAAGGGCCACTGTGACCGTGGCCCTGTTGATGACACGATTGAAGAACCGTACGACCGGAAGCCGAAAGAACATCTGCGCCTCCCCCGCTGCCTTTCAGCAGCATTTTTATGGGAATAGTATAGCGCAGCGGATGGAATAATTCAAGCGCACAGGCAAAGGCTCCCCCTTTGGGGGAGCTGGCGCGGAGCGCCTGAGAGGGCAAGGACGCTGACGAAGAAGAGCAGGCGCAGCGATAGCATCGCTCTGACAAAGAGACAGCTTATCGCTGCGCAGCGGCTCTCGGGGGACAGGCTTGCCCTCTCCGTCATTGCTTCGCAATGCCACCTCTCCCAAAGGGAGAGGCTTTATATCAGGCGTCCGCGTCCTCGAAGCCCACCATGAGGCCGCCCAGCTCGGCGTAGTAGCTGCACAGGCCGCCGCACTCGGTCACCCGCACCTGTGCGCCCTCGAAGACAGCTTTCACCATGTGCATCAGGCGCTCGGCGGCGGCGGGGTTGCCGCAGTGGGCGATGACCACCTTGCCGTGGGCGTAGCCGTGGCCTTTGAGCTCCAGCACGATGCGCTCGAGAGCGCCGTGCTCGCCGCGGGTCTTGCAGAGGACGTCCAGTTCGCCCACATCGCTGGCCTTGCCGATGACCCGGATGTTGAGCATCCGCGCCACAGCAGCCACAGCGGGCTTCACCCGGCCATTCCGGGCCAGATTCGCCAGCGATTCCAGCGAGAACAGCAGATGGGTGTGGTGACGGTAGCGCAGCATCTCTTCGCAGACGTCGTCAAAGTCCCTGCCCTCTTCGATGAGCGCACGGATATGCTCTGCCAGCAGCACCAGCTCCGGGCCGGCAGACAGGCTGTCCAGCACAAAGACCTGAGCACCCGGGTGCTCTGCCTGATACTCTTCTGCGGCCAGCTGGGCGGCGTTGCAGCTGCCCGACAGGGTGCCGGTGATGGTGATGGCATAAATTTCATCTGCACCCTCATAAGCCTCCAGCCAGTCGCCGATGTTGGGGCAGGAGGTGCTGGTCTTGCCCTTATAGGTGCGCAGGGCAGTCGCCATTTCCACGGCGTCCAGCGTGCCGTCGTCGAGGTATTCCCTCTCGTCGGTCACGATCTTCAGAGGCACAGCGGCAAAATCAATGCCGTCCATCTGATACAGGCTGGCAGAAGAGTCCACAACGATTCGTTTCATCTCATCTATCTCCATTCCGGCGGGTGTCCGCCGCATTTTTTACGTTCTGCGAGTCCACTATATCAGTTTTTCAAAAACCTGTCAAGCGATTTGTAAAATTCTTAATATCGTTTTCATAAACGGTTGACCCCGACTCAAAAATGCGATATACTACCACCATGAATCAGGAAATGAAACGCCGTGTCACGGCCTGCGCCGCCGGGTTTTCCCTGCCGCGCTACCGGGAGCTTCCCTCTGTGGGGCTGTATCTCGACCAGACCGTGCAGCTCGTCAACAGCTGCTTCCGGGGCTTCCCCGGGGTGGAGCTCACCCCCTCCATGGTGAGCAACTACGTCAAGAAAGGAGTCATCTCCCACCCCGTCAAAAAGAAGTATTCCCGCGAACAGCTGGCTTCTCTCATCTATATCGTATTGTCTAAAAATGTCCTCTCGCTGGAAAACATCGACGCCCTGTTCCAGATGCAGCGGGCTCACTGCACCGCCGCCGAAGCCTACGACTACTTCTGCGACGAGGTGGAGAACTGCCTGCCCTTCATCTTCGGGGCCAGCCGCACCATCCGCGACCTCGACCCGGATGCCGCCGACGAAAAACGTCTGCTGCGCGGCACCATCGTCGCCGCCGTGAACAAGATGTACCTCGACTGCTGCTTCGTCGCCATGCGGCAGGAGGAGGCGCTCTGGCCGGGGATCCTGGGCGACTTACAATAAGATAGGTACAAAAAGCCCCCGGCACCATGCGGAAGTGCCGGGGGGCTTTTCGTACAAAGCGGGGAGATGCGGAAGCTCTCCGCCTTGGGAGGTTGGTTATTTAGTGGAGCAGCTCGTTGTGTGCAAAGCCGCCCACCGTCAGCTCTGCGCTCTCACCGGAGTGGGTGAGGACAAAGAGGGTGTCGTCCACGCCCAGAGACAGCATACTGTCAATGTTCAGGGCGGTCTCACGGAGCTGGGTGCGGAACACGAGGGTGTTCACGCCCTGCGCCTTCAG
>OOBV01001257.1_pt1 | contig 17616 bp, 13 predicted proteins | sample 1671731 | NCBI WGS metagenome assembly OOBV01 (sample SAMN06348186, study PRJEB24527) | human gut metagenome | biome: human gut; feature: ankylosing spondylitis patient; material: feces | host: Homo sapiens | place: China | collected 2015-10
TAAAGTCTCTAATAACTTTATAAAAAATGGAGGTGCGCCAGACTTCTAGACACACCTCCATGAATTAGTTATTTCATAAAGTGCTATTCGGAGAAATATGTATAATAGAAATTCTCTATATATCCGTCATAGTTTTTGCTTTCCTCTTTGATACAACTGTTCTCGTCATATTCAAATGTGTAAGTAGCTGTACTGGATGAATGTTGCCAACCACTGCTCGTATGGCAATTAGCCGAAGCTTTTCCAAAGAGACCAGTTTCAACCAGCCAACGACTAGCTCCACTGCTTTCCGCATAGATACAATGTGCTCCGCTCACATTAGGCACGGCAGAATAGGTCTGAACTTTAAACTGCTCTACTCCATCTGAAAATCTGGTCCATTGCATAATATTTCCATCTTCTATGGTGATGTTAGATGCAATATTGCCATTCTTTTCAACTTTGGTCATGTAGCCATTCTCATCATAAGTATATTCGTAAGTGTTGGAACCATCTACAAAAGTTGCAACATAACCTTGGTCATTTAAAGTCATGTTATATGCGTTCTTACCTGTCACTGTGATATTATTTCCGTCATAAGCAAAGAGCCATTCTCTATCCAATTCTCCTTCATATAACCTGTATACACGTTTTACAGTACCATTATCATTATATTCGTAATACCATTTATCCCAGTCGTCCGCAAAAGTGGCTATCCGATAAACTGTTACTTCAGAGGTTGTTGTAAAAGTGATTTCTGCATAGTCTGAATCTTCAAAATAGATTGATCCGGTTTTTTGAGCTTTTACTTTGAATGTATAACTTTTTTCCGGCTCTAAACCTGTCAGTTGAATTGTATTTTGGTCAGTACTTTGTTCACTACCGTTGTTCAAGCTATAAATATAAGCTGTTGCGTTTCCTATGGCTTTCCATGTAATAACAGCAGAACTCTCTTTTACATCAGGAACAGTAACTTCCGGTTTATCCAGAATGTTTGTACTGGGATGATTGTCGTCATCACTGCAAGCAGTCGTACCTAGTACTACTGCCAGCATGGCTAATAAGTAAAAATACTTTTTCATGTTGTTCTATTTAAGGTTAATAATTAGTTTCCGGCAACTACTATCATTCCCAAACCAACCAGGAAGAAGATAAACATCAAGGCCAGTAGTTGATTAACAGATTTCGTTGAACCTTTAAATTCTTTCCAGATAAATACTCCCCAAATAGCGGCAATAAGTGGTGCGCCTTGTCCTAGTGCATAAGATACCGCCGGACCAGCTTCTCCTGATGCGATATAGCTGAACGCGGAACCAAGTCCCCATATCGCTCCACCAAGCATTCCGCATATATGAGTTTTCGTGTTTCCTTTAAAGTATTCGGAGTAGCTGACTTTTTCTCCGACAAAAGGATATTTCATTACTAATGTGTTGAAAACAAAATTGCTTAGTAATACGCCTATTGAAAAAACAAAGATGGCAGAATAAGGAGTCATCATTCCTATAGCAGGAGAATTGAAGTTTTCTACGTCCATACCTTTCACTACGAACCTGTAGAACAAAGACATCAGTACACCGGCAATTAATGCAATGATAATTCCCTTTTTGTTGTTTTTCCTGCTTTCTTCTCCCTTTTGCATTTTTCCGGAAGCCACTCCATTGCAAATGATAGCAATAACAATGAGAGCTACACCGCCAAATAAAAGCAAAGGATTGCCAGTCGGAATCCCCAGATAATTGACGATTACCCCTAATACCAATGCAATGCCAACTCCTAAAGGAAAAGCAACAGACATACCAGCCAAGGAAATAGACGCTGAAAGAAGAATGTTTGAAGCATTAAATATTACGCCCCCCAAGATAACCCAACCAATGCTGTCTCCTGATGCTTGTCCCAGATCTTCCAGGAATGAACGTCCGGTATCTCCATGACTACCCATTGTGAAGCCTAGTAAGATAGTGAACAATACCATTCCAATCACATAATCCCAATAAAAAAGTTCATAACGCCAATTTTTGGAAACTAGTTTTTGGGTATTACCCCAAGACCCCCAACAAATCATGGTTACGATGCAGAATATAACTGCCAATAAATAACTGTTTACTGTGAACATACTATTAGTATTTAATTGTTAAACATGAATTCTGTTATTTAAATATAGTATCCAATCTTCCCAATAAGTGAAAACATTGGCTTCTTTACATTTTCTTGACCGGAACTCATGTTCCAGGTCCGATTCTTTCAAAAGGATATGTATATTACTACTAAAACCATATTCTTTTGATTCGGGGAGTATCTCTATCCAGCATCTGGGATATCTTTTGTGAGAGTTGACTGCTTTTATAAGATTTTGAGCATCATTCTCGTTGCCGATGGCATTAACACAGACTATGCCGGTAAACAAATTTTCTCTCTGAATGGCTTCTATACCTTCTTTGATATTATCTCCCAAAGTGATTAAAGCCCGCATACGTTGGGAACCTCTGATGCCGGAGAGTTGCTTTTCTATATCAGAAATTGTTTCTGACAGGTCTGTGTTAGCCTTTACGAAACTAAGAACTGCAGGCCATGTTTTATTCTCATCTACCATTTGATGAAACTGACTGACGAGAACCTTTTGCTGTTGTTCGTTGATTTCTCCCTGTACATAGATAATAGGATATTTTCTTGTGCTTCCTTGAGCCTGTTCCGGATAATAGACCGTTGCATTGGCTGTTTGGATAAACGGAGTCTCATTCGGAAGACTACTCTCACTATTTCCTGACTGCTTCCCATTGAAATATTCGTTTATGAATCTGAATGCTTTGGGCAGTGCAGTATTCCAGCAGGCGAAATCATGTCCTCCTGAACGTACTTCCCATTCATGAGGTATTTGTCTTTCCAGTAATAATCGGTGCAGTTCTTCATTACTTTCGCAAAGAGTACCTTCTTTATCTCCAATATCCAGCATGATGCCAAATCCTTTTAAATCGGAATTGCGGAGGGTGGAAAGAATGTGGTAGGGTGAATGTTGTTTATAGTAACTGGTTAGGCGCTGCTTACCATTCTTTCCCACTCCTCCGAAAATCCGTCCCCATTGATTGTCCCATCCTTTTTGTGGCCCTTCTTCCATGTATTGTTTTTCTGTACGGATGGATGGCGATAACGCAACGACAGAGCCGAATAAGTGGCGGTTGCGCAGACTAACGGATAATGCTCCGAATCCTCCCATAGAGAAACCAATGATCGAACGTCCATTAATATCCTTGCGAGTACGATAGTTGTTATCTATATATGGAACCAGTTCTTTGATAAAGAAAGTTTCATAAAGGGAGCTGCTATCATAAGTGTCACTGTAATAAGACAGGTAACCATCAGGAATAACCATAATGAAAGGTTGAATCTTTCCTTCTTTTATCATTTTGTCCATTACACGGGCAACGTTGCCGTATTCGAGCCAACTGGTATAATCACCTCCTATTCCATGAAACATGTATAAGACTGGATATTCTGTATCTGAATGTTCATAACCTTCCGGTAAGATAATAGAGTAGGAGACTTCTTGCTTTAGGGACGGACTGTAAATACTCATCCCTTCTTTTTCTATGGGAAGTGCCCAAGCTCCATCTATACCTGATAGAAATAGGATAATATATAACAGTATCTTCTTCATATTATTTCTTTATTAACTGTTCACCAATATAATAACTCATTGAATAAATACCTGTTTGGGCGGACTGTTCACTATCCAGTCCGTTTCTGACACGATATTGCACCGGAGCTTCTGCACCTCGCAATCCATTGAACAGAGTAAAGATGCTATTGTAGTTGCTGCCTTCGTCTGTTATGTCCAAATAATAGATTTTGGCACGATTCTCGGCAGAAAGGTTGATAATATCCGCGTCTTCTGCAAAGAAAAAGTTGATAGCAGGGGCATTGCCTGTTGACTGATTGTATAAGTAATCAGCTTCTGAACCGTATGTTAATCCTAATCTGAAATCTGCATTGCTTTCCGTATGAACCGTCTTTTCCACAGCATCGGTAATAGCTGAAAAATTTGTTTCATTTAGAATCATTTCTTTCACATTAAAACCTGCGATTATCATACGTTTGATTTGCATAAGAGAATCTAATGCCACTGCCACTTTCTTTGTTGTAAGATCAACATTACCTTCTCCTTTGCTGTAATAAAGAACTTTGTAAGTTAGTTCGGAATTGTAGTCATCCGGTAACCATAGTTCGATATTGGAATTACCTACTTTTATGTTTTTATTAGTAGCATGTAATTCCTCTGTGAATTTTTTCAGAGTTTCCTGCGGATAGTTTTCTCCTTTGAATGAACGTTCGATAAAAGGCAGTGCCTCTTTCATGGATTCACGCCAATAACTGTCAGTGTGGGCACCGTTCCGTACACGATATTCGTGCTTGATATTTTTGTCCCGTAATAGAGTATGTAATTCACCGTTTCCTGCATATAGTCTTTCTTCATCATCACCGCAGTCTATGTAATACCGTACTGTTTGAAATGTGGAACTTGGTTTATCCTTGAAAAAGTGTAGCGGACATTGGCTTTTATAATAGCTTGTCAGCCTGCCTGTTCCTGTCTGGCCGCTTCCTCCGAAGTTGTTTCCCCATTGAAGATTCCAACCGTCTTGTGACAAAGAGATGTATTGTTCATCTGTATTTAGAGAGGGACTTAATCCTATTGATACCGAGAATGTTTCAGGATGTTGCGATGCTATACTTAATGCCCCGAAACCTCCCATAGAGAATCCGGCAACAGCTCTTTCCGTCTTACTGGCTGTTGTTCGGAACCGCTTATCAATCAGGGGTACGAGTTCATTAATGAACATATCCATATAGTTGAACTTTCCGTCATAGCGGTTGCAAAAATAAGAGTTGAAACCTTCCGGCATGATGTAGATCAATGGGCGAATACTACCATTGCTGGTTTGCGCATCAGCTATGCTTTGAATATTCAGACCTGAAGGTCCCCATGAACTTTGGTTCCCTCCCCAGCCATGTAGAAGGAAAACTACTCCATATTTACCCGTACTTTCCGATAGATACTCTTGAGGCAGTAATACGGAATATTTGATTTCTTGTCCTAATATTTTGCTGTAAAAACTTTGATCGGGATTATAGCGTTTGGTAAACAGTTCCGGTGTATCGGTCTGTTCGCCTTCGGACGGACTGTTATCATCAGACGAACATGATAACAATCCGTAGGAAAATAATAATAAGGCTAATAATAGGAGTAGTTTTCTATTCATGGCTTCTCTCTTTTATTTATAAGGATTGATTGGCTCTGCCGGTGTGGATGAATAAACCACCATGTCTGAGAAGAGATGGACCTTATTTTCCATGGCACCAGCAATCTTAGTTGGATCTGTTGGAATCTTTACATTGAACGGCATATTTTTCATTCGGATTAATCCATTTAATAACCAGTTTGTGAGGTCCTTCCTCTAAATCATAATTATAGAAAATGTCATACTTTCTTTTTATGTAGTCATAAGGCATTTCTATGGTTTCTACTTTCTTGCCGTCAATGTAGGCCTCCAAGATGGCGATGTAATTGTCATTACTATCTTTAACATCTTGTCTGATCATCCCCATTAAAACAACTCCCTTGCCATTGAACTCAAATGTTTTTTCTGTACCGAGATCATATTTGATAACTCTTCTTTCAGAAGGATATAAGCCTTCAAAAGAGACTTCCCATGCTACGGTTTTTGGCTTCTGAATCGTGGTATAGTATTTATCTCCTTTTATTTTTCCTCCGTTTGCTTTTAATACATCACTCAATAGTTTGAGATTAATGTCGTATACAGAACTTAAAGAGATATCTGTGTAAGGGAACTTAATATTTTCACATCTTTCGAGTGCCGGTTTCCAGTATTCGGGGATAGCCTTGTAGCCTTGTATGACTCCAAGAATTCCTGCGGCAGTTGCCGGGTTACAGTCGGAATCTTGTCCGCAACGAGTGGCTATATCCATTGTTTTGAAAAAGTCGCCGTTGCCATATAAAAGTCCCATCACACAGTAAGCCGCATTGATAGTGGCGTCAATGTTAAATGCATTGAATACCCCTTCCGGGCAGCCAATCTCAAAAGCATGACGGTTTTCTATTTCCAGCCAGCATTTACGCCAGTCATCGGGATATTGTTTCCAATATTTAATAACGTCTGTGATGCAACGGTGAAATTTACTTTGTTCGGGTATTGTTTTAAGAGCTTCCGTGACAATTGTATAAATGTCGTTATTTACGTAAGCCAATGCATACATTGCTCCCATGTATACACCTCCATACCATCCGTCGCCGTAGTTCATGATATGCCCTATCTTGTCCGAAAAATTGGAGGCGGTATTTACCATCCCCGGACATATCATTCCAATGAAGTCTGCTTCAATCTGGAAGTCAATATCGTCAGCGTGCGGATTATTTTTCCAATGTCCGGATGCCGGTGGCATAATACCGTGTAATATGTTATATCTGGCTGCCTGGTTGGCATGCCATAATTTGTAATCTGCATTTGCAAAGGCTTTGGCAAATGATTCGGCAGGGGCATTTATCCCTTCTTTTTGCATTACTTCCAGAAAGGTAAGATCCATATATACATCATCATACAATCCCGGATCTTCTGCAAAGATGTCCTTGCAATAGTCATCATACCAGATTATTGGAGTTTTCTCGTGAATGATCGCTCCTCTGTATTTAAATTCTGTAGGACCGCCATAGGTGCATCCTAGGGTTTGTCCGGCCCAGCCTCCTTTAATTTTGTCGAGCAGTACCTCTTTACTTATTTCAACTGTTTTTCCATATTCTATTTGTGCCATTCCCGATATGGAAAAGGTAAATAGTAGAATGATGTTAGTCAGGACTTTTTTCATCTTAACTTATTTATTAAAGTAAAATCTATCATGTTCTTTTTTCTCTGAATAATACATTATGTCGTTGATGCGAATAATGTAGTCTTTTTTGCGGTTCAACCATTTCATTTTAACGTGGTGTCTTCCTTCCTTCATGAGGTATTTCCAGGCTGGTTCTACTTTGCGGTCTGTGTTTCTCATGGGTAAAGCTGCTACATGGTCCAGTTCTCCGTCAATCCATATTTCCACTTTAGCAACGTAAGGGTCATTGGGCTCTGCCAATCCGAACACCTCGGAACCGATGTGGCGTGTAGATACACGATTGATATAATCGGGAGTAATACTTCTTGTGCAGCAAATGTTGCCCCAGATAACAAATCCGTTACCATTGAAATCAAATTCAAATGTATCTGTCAGGAAGCAGTCTTTGCGTTCTCTATAAAGTGGATAGGTGTTTTCGAAATTTTGTTCTAAAGGAAGTACGTCCGCCTTTTTGATTGGAATTTCTATTTCCCCACCAGATACTTTACCACCTGTTTTGACTATGAGTTGTTTAGCTTGATCGAAACTCATTTGGTATGCTTTTGCCAACGACGTATTCGTTCCTTCAAATGTAAAGTCTTCTACCTCTTTCAAAGGGTTTAACCAGAATGAAGGGATTTTATCATACCCATACATGACGCCGAGTACACCGCCGACTGTAGACGGATTACAGTCAGAATCTTGTCCGCAGCGTGTTGCAATATCGACAGAGTTGGTGAAGTCTCCTTTACCGTAGAGCATAGCTAATGCTACGAAAGCGGAATTGAGCTTGGCGTCAATATTAAAGTTTAGAAATACGCCTTTGGGACATCCTACATCGCAGTTCCATTTTTCTTGCAGGAAGTACCAGCAATCTTTCCAGTTGTCCGGGTGCAAAGAATGGAAATTGATTACATCCTGAATACATTGATGGAATGTACTCTCTTCAGGTATGACAGAGATTGCGGTTTTTAGAATCGCTTCAGGACTTTTTTCATAGAAAGCGGAGCTATAAAGAGCTGCTACGAAAGCACCGCCATAAAAACCGTCACCACTGTTCATAATGTGGCCTACTCTGGAGGCGATATCCAATGCTTCCGGCAGCATTGCCGGAGCCATCAGACCAATGAAGTCTGCTTCGATCTGGAAATCCAGATCGTCTGCATGTGGGTTATTCAACCAATGACCGGAAGCCGGTGGCATGATACCTTGGCGGATATTATATCTGCCTGCTTGGTTAGCATGGGCCAAATGATAATCAGCGAATGCAAATCTTTTGGCAAGTTCTTCTTGTGAACAATCCAGGCCAAGTTCATCAAATGCCTCAACAAACGTGCAATCGTTATAAATATCATCGAACAATCCGGGCTTCTTTTCCCACCAATATTTAACGTAACCTTCCGCCCAGGGGATTGGCTGGTAATCTTGAATATAAGTTCCCGTGAACTTAAACTCTGTAGGTGCTCCGAAAACAACACCAATGGTTTGTCCGGCCCATCCTCCTTTAATCTTATCTAAAAGTTCTTTATCAGATAACTTTAAAGTTTTTACAGGCTGGGCTTGTACGTTGAGAGCAAAAAGCCCTATGATACATATCGTAATTATTTTCCTCATTTTTCTCCTCCTTTATTTCTCATAAACTCCCAACTCGGTGATAGAGATGAATGATGATACATTCTTTGTGTATTTATGCCAGTGTTCCTGCACTTTTGCATCCATTAGTACGCGTATTCCCTTGGTTTTTACTGCCGGGAATTCCAAAACATATTGTGCAAACGGAGGTTGGAAAAATACAATATCGGTTTCGGGAAGTGCCGGAGTTGATTTGAATTTACCTACGTCATACCAATGTCCGTCATTTCCAAGATATTGAATGTTTAGAGAAGTAAACCATCCTCCGAACTCTTCCAGACAGCCCATATCTAAAACAAGCATATTGATGTTATGCTCTTCTTTCCAACCGTATCCGAAATAGTCTATTTTAGGCAGATTACTTTTGGCCGCTAATGAATAAAATACAGATCCTACGCCATCTTTGACTCCGTCATTAATTACTTCTACATTTGTTGCGTACATCGGTTTTCCAAAGGTAATCCAGCAAGAATCGAGTACTTCTTCGTTTAGTTTACGGATATTGGCGTAAATAGTGTCAGCCTTGGGGGCTATATTCTTGGTTTTAACCAATAACTCAAAGTCTTTAGTAATTGAGTTTTGGTTATTTGCGCTTAATTGAAGGGTAATTGAATATTTGCCGGCTTCTGTAGGAGTTCCTGCCAGTTTACCGTTTTGGAATGTAACTCCTGCCGGAAGTTTACCTTTTACCAGTTCCCATTTGAAATTAGCGTTTGTTCTGCAGGCAAATGAGTAATCGGTAGGCTGTCCGATTTCCAAGTCCGGATTCGGACCGATACAGAATTCCATCGGGGGAATGAATTGTGCTTTAGGGTTAACATATACCATATCACCTTTCACTTTTCCTCCTTTAGCGCAAACCAGTTCGATTGCTTTGTTGTAAGTACGTTCAATCATGTCTTCAATGGAAGCATCAGGCATATCAAACCTGGTGATATTGATATACCGGTCATTGAAGGGCTTTTCCCATCCTTCGATAGGTTTGGTCAAACTTTCGGGAAGAGACTTTGCACCGTACATTACTCCTAGAAGTCCGGAGATAGTGGCTGCCTGATTGTCGCAGTCAAATCCCATTGCGCAGCTTAAATCCAATGTCCGTTGGAAATCTCCTTCGCCATACAACATAGCCAAAATCCCGCATAATCCGTTCAGATTAGCATTCCAGATTGTTTTTGTCATGGCTGGTTCATCTATGTAATATTTTTTAGCCATGATTTGACGTGCTTTTACCCAATCTTTAGGATATTTGTCATATAAAGCAATCATCTCTTTTACAGCTATCGCATATCTGTCATCAGCTGGCAATTCTTTTAAAGCGCGTGTAATAAGCTTGCGGATATCCTTGCAGAAAAAGGCGTCAGCGTACATTGCACCGTATAGAACAGTGGGAGATACCGCCCACGAATCGCTTGTGATACGGGCCGCCCAATCACTTTTTCCTGCAGCATACGAAATCATTCCCGGTGCTGTATACGCCCATATCTCGTTAATCAATTGAGGGTCGATCTGATACCAATGGGGATTCAGATTTTCGTCACCGGTGAACGGAGGGGTGAATCCAAGATGCATTAATCCGAGTGCAGCCCTATTGGCTAGCCATACACGGTCACGGATATGATACATCCATCCTTCACGCATATTGGCATAAGTAGGTTCTACGCCATATTTCTCCATTAATAGTAAGTAGATATACTCAACATCAGTATCGTCATCAGAGAATGCACCGTTATACTTCTGCAATTTATCTATGTTTTTAGTGTAACCGAATGGAAATCTGGATTCCGGGGCAGGTTCATCTACAAACTTGTTCTCAAAAGGAAGTCCATATATGTTTCCTACCATTTGCCCGATCCAAGCTCCGGCTATTTTGTCTTTTAACTCTGTCTTTGAAATCTTCTGTGCAGAGATAAATAAGATGTTAGTAATTAAAACAAGTAAAAAGATGATTGGTTTTTTCATACTTATCAGGGTTGATTTGTTGGAAGGTACACTTTTCTATGTGAACCTTCCAATTGTGGTTAATAATCTTTGTTTTGAGATAATTTTGGATTTGCATTTAAAATATCCGTAGGAATTGGAAATACATTTCTAAAAGTTTCTGAACTTTGGTCAGGGTGTGCCCAATATTTTTTCAGATATTTTCCGAAACGTATCATATCTTCATGGCGCCATCCTTCCCATGCCAGTTCTCTGCCTCGTTCTGCATAAAGTTCATCAATCGTCAATTGGCTTGTAGTATATGCATCAAGCCCTGCTCTTGTACGAATCTTCTTGAAGTCTGCCAGTTGGATGGCCTCACTTGTTCTGTTTTGTCGTACCAAAGCCTCTACATACATTAATACAACATCGGCATAACGGAAGATGGCAAAGTCGTTGTCCATACTAACTGTATATTCTTTTAAAGAACCATCAGTTTGGTAATGCCATTTCCAGCAGCGTGCACCGTCGTATGTGCCACGTCCTCCGTTGCTATTGTAATATTTTTCTTCGGGGAAGACAGGAGTATATTCGAAACCAAGATCCTTTCCGCTTAGGTCTACTTGAGGACCGTATAACCAGCTCTGACTTCTGCGAAGATCTTGTTCTGCGTATGTTTGGAAAAAGTCCGGTTGGCAGAGAAAACCCGACCATGGAGCTGCCGGAATATTAAATGTTGCTTGTGATGCAGCTTCCAGTGTCAGCGTATGCAGATAAAATGAGTTACTGTCACCGCTAGTATATACTCTGTCATACAGGATTACAAAGATGTTCTCCTTAGAATCTTCATTTTTAATATCAAAATTAGTGGAATAAGAGTCTTCAATGCTGTAAGCACCTATATCCATAATGTCTTTACAGGCTTTCTCTGCTTTGTCATACATTGGAGTACCGAACCATGCTTCTGCATTCAGATACATTTTCGCAAGAATACAATAAGCGGCAGCTTGTGTGACCCGTCCATAATTAGTATCTGAAGGCTCCCTGTCTAGGAACTCGATATTGTCATTAATTTCTTTTTCCAGATAGTTGAAAATATATTCACGACTTTTTTGTTCCGGGTATCCGGTTTCTGTGTAGTCAGTTGTGAAAGGTACGTTTCCCCAACAAGAAATGGCTTGATAATAGTAGAAAGCACGCAATATTTTCATTTCGGCTATGATCTTCTCTTTTCCTTCAAACTGGATAGGTGATAATTCCGTTTCGTAAATAATTTCATTACATGCAGCAATACCATTAAATATCCAGTTCCATCCCCTTGTCAATAATTTATTTGCAGGTGGAATTTTATTCGTCTGGATTTCTTCATAACGTCCATTACTGTACCAGGAACCGCCACATGCGGGAACGGCACATTCATCAGAAGCTTGTAAAAGTAGTGTCCATAAACTTTGTTCGGAATTGTATCCTTGTAATTTCGTATATGCTCTACCTGCATTGGCTACCAGTTCCTTCTCATTTTTAAAGAAGTCATTCATCGCTACTCCTGTGTATACGGTTTCGCTAAGATCGGTACATCCGTATGATAATATACAGATAACGAAACTTAATATTATATTTGTCTTTTTCATGGTAATCTTATTTTTTAGAATACTATATTAACTCCAAAAGTAAATTCTGTTGTACGCGGATAATAGCTCAAACTTTCCATACCGGGTTCCAGTCCGGAAAGGGCAACTTCTGGGTCGACACCAGAATAACCGGTGATACAGAATACATTCTGTGCAGTAAGAGACAATCTTAGTCTTTTTATCATTTTAGATGTGAAATCCCAAGTATATCCAAAGGTAACATTATCTAGTTTTAAATAAGAAGCATCCTCTATATATTTGGAGGAATATTTATAGGTCGTACTTGTGAAATTCGTTTGAGATAACCAGTTTGATGAGATATTTCTAAGTCCGATGCTGCTTAGATTTTCATATTCCATCGCATAGTTGTTCAGAATTTCTCCGCCGATAGATGCACGCAGTGAGAAACTCAAGTCGAATTTCTTATATCTGAAGGTATTACTCCAGCTAAGAGTGGCATCCGGATAAGCACAGCCAATTTTTTCCCATTGTTCTTCCGGTACGGAACCGTCTGCATTTTGTCCTAGCAATACATCTTTTCCATCTGTATCAGTTCCTAACCATATAGGACCATAGAAAGTACCCAATGACTGTCCTTCTATCAGACGTTGAGTGTAGCAGGCAGCACTTGTAGACCATCCCACTTTGTATGTTCCGTTAGTGAATTCATCATTGGTGAATTTCACCAATTTGTTTTTATTGTGCGAAACGGTAAGTGAGGTATTCCATGTAAAGTCTCTAGTGTTAAAAGGTGTACCGGATATTGTTAATTCAACTCCTTCGTTAGTTACTTTTCCAACATTCGTAAACAAGGTATTATATACATAAGGAGGTGTTGGCACGATGTAGTCATATAGCAAGTTTGATGTAGTCCGTTTGTAATAATCGAAAGTGAACGAGAGGCGGTTATCAAACATTGTCATATCAACACCAACGTTGAACTCTGCTTTTTTCTCCCATTTTAGATCTGGATTTGCATTACTTGCAGGTTGATAAGTATTAATCCATTGGCCATTGTAATAGAATTTACCGGCTGTAGTCATCATCATCAAAGATTTGTAGTTTGAGAAATCTTGGTTACCGGTAACTCCGTATCCGGCTCTCAATTTTAAATCATCGATCCATTTGACATTCGAGAGGAATTTCTCTTTATTTATACGCCAACCTACGCTGACAGCCGGGAACCATCCCCACTTATTATTGTCACCGAAACGGCTGGAGCCATCACGACGTAGTGAAGCAGACAAAAGATATTTATCATCGTAGTTGTACATAAAACGTCCGAAGAATCCGATATATGTATTATCTTCTTTATTGGATGACATACTGGCTTTGCCTTCAGTAAGATTTGTTCCTGTCCCGATGTTATGAGTCTGGTTGTCATCGAAGTCGAAACCGGAATTTGTCATGGATGCAGATGTGCTGTAAGTATACTGGTATGTATATCCGAGTAATGCCTGAATGGAATGTTTTCCGAAAATATTCGAGTAATTTAAAGTAGACTCATATTGTGTATCGTTTTCCTGATAGTTTTGAATATAGGCTTGTCCATTCGTTCCTATTAAACTTGGATAATAATGTGTGTAATATTCACGTGTTTCATATTGTTCTTTGTCGTATGAAACAAAATTCTCCCATTTTAATCCTTTTATAGGCAATATGTTTAGAGTAGCACGGATATTTGCACCATAATTATCATTCTTACTTTCCATGTTCCTTTCGTTAATGATCGCTACCGGATTGTAATATTCCATTGCTTTGATACGGCTATATCCTCCGGCATCCGGATCGCTGTCGTCATAAACAGGCTCTGTTGGATTATGGGTAAATGCCTGCATAAAAGCACTTGTAGAGGAAGGGCTGTATTTGCGATGAATGATATTCAGGTTATAATCCAAATCGACCCATTTATCTAATAATGACTGGCGAATATTGGTACGTGCCATTAGTTTTTCGGAGCTATTATGCTTTTGCAAGCCATCGCTCTTTTCATAATTGAAAGATGTGTGATGTGAGAACTTCTCGGAACCTCCGGATATAGACAAGTTGTGCTTATGGCTGAACGGAGTTTGTGTAATTTCTTTAAACCAATCGGTATCACTGTCAAAAATATAACTTTCCAATTCTGGGCGATATTCCTTGATAACAGATTTGTATTCGCTTGCCGATAAAGGTTTTGCTCTGCGTGAAACGACTCCCACGGTGAGCTGCCCATCATAGGAAACTTCCGTTTTGCCACTTCTTGCACGTTTAGTTGTGACGATGATTACTCCATTCGTACCTCTTGTTCCATAAATAGCAGCTGCCGAACCATCTTTTAATACGTCTATAGATTCCACTTCCTGAAAGTTGATATTTCTGATATCTGCACCTGCCACCCCATCAATAATAATTAATGGACCTTGGCCTGCGGAAAGCGTGTTTGTTCCGCGAAGTAATACTTCATATTTGGCTGTCGGATCAGCACCGTTCGGGTTGATAATTTGTAATCCTGCCACTTTTCCTTGCAACATTCCCATAGCATTGGTGAATGTTCCGGGATTGAGGTCATCTTTCTTCATGCTGGTAACCGATCCTGTAAGCTCTTTCTTTGTGGTAGAGCCGTAGCCGATTACTACAACGTCATTAAGCACTTTCGAGTCTTCGCGCAGGTGTATTACAAGCTGTGTCTGATTTCCTACTTGTTGTTCAACAGTTGCATAACCTACATAAGATATAACCAATACATCAGAAGGATTCGCTTTTACATTGAAGGTTCCATCAACTCCTGTAATAGAACCATTTGTTGTACCTTTAACAAGGACACTGGCACCGATAATGGGTTCATTTGCTTCATCGAGGACTGTACCTCTTATTGCCTTCTGGGCAATAGCATCATTGCTCATCAAAGAAAATACTATTAACAACATACTTGTCAATAGACCGTGGATTGAACATTGTTTTATCATAATAACAGAATTAAGGATGATTATTGTATTTCTTTTCTCAAAGGTATAGATACTTGTGCTCCCATTCTGGTAACAGAAATAGAAGAGGCTTTACTTGCAAATATAATTGCATCTTTTAGATTTTTGCCCTCAGACAGAGCTACGCACAATCCGCCGCAGAATGTATCTCCGGCAGCGGTTGTGTCTACTGCTTCTACCTTGAAGGCTGGAATGTGGATAAACTCATTGTTTTCATAGGCGAGAGCTCCTTTGGCTCCCATCGTAATAATGACAGTTTTTATGCCTTTCGAACTAATATAACGAATCGCTTCTTTTGCCGATTCATCATCTGTAATGTGCATTCCCGAGATGATTTCAGCCTCTGTGACATTAGGAATAAGAATGTCGACATTGGCTAATAAATCGTCAGGCAGTTGTTGGGTAGGGGCAGGGGCGGGATTTAATATAACGGTAATTCCATCTTTTTTCGCCATTTTGGCTGCATAAGTGACACTCTCGATTGGAGTTTCCAACTGCATGATGACGATGGATGCCTGTTTGATGGCAGGTTCTGCATGCTGTATGTCATCAATAGATAAAGTCCCGTTGGCTCCGGAAGCAACAACAATACAGTTTTCCCCTTTTTTGTCGACATTGATAAGAGCTACTCCTGACGGTTCCTGCGGGGTAATTCCTACATAAGTAGTGTCGATCTTTTCTTTGTGAAACATTTCCAAGGTTTCATTTCCAAAAATGTCATTCCCTATTTTACATATGAAAGTGACATCTCCTCCTAGTCTTGCAGCAGCTACGGCTTGGTTAGCTCCTTTGCCGCCATGATTCATTAAGAAGTTTCCTCCCAGAATTGTTTCTCCTGGTTTTGGTAGACGGTCTGATTTGATAACCATGTCCGTATTACTACTACCTATCACTACGATTTTCTTCTTTGTGTCCATATAATGAGTATTAAGTATTAAGGCGAATTGAATCATAAACGATGCGCAATCGTTTGCGCAAATATAGAAATTTTTTTCAAAACAAAATATTTTTCTTGCTTTTTTCTCAAATAAAATGTTATTTTTGCAAAAAACGACCAGTAATGAAGAAAACTCTGATTGATGTATCAAAGAAAACTGGGTACTCTATCTCTACGATTTCTAGGGTCTTAAATGGGAAATCGGAGAAATATAGAATAAGCCAGTCTGCTAAGGAGGTTATTTTGCAGTCCGTTAAAGAATTGGACTATCAGCCTGATATAGTTGCGCAAAGTTTGCGCAACAACACGACATATACTATAGGCCTTCTTGTACCACACATAGATAATCCTTTTTTTGCCAATATAGCAAGTGTTGTCATCCGTGAAGCACAACGTTATAATTATACTGTCATGCTTATCGATACCCTCGAAGATCCTGTTCAGGAAAATAAAGCTATTGATTCGCTTCTATCGCGTAAAATAGATGGGATTATTTTGGTTCCAACCGGTGAAAACCCTTCTAAACTCGAGGAGATTAGTACTAAAACTCCGATTGTGCTAATTGACCGCTATTTTGAGAAGCATAATTTGCCATACGTAGCTACTGATAATTATGTAGGAGCTTATCAGGCAACGAAATTATTATTAGAATCGGGGCATAGTAAGATTCTCTGTATTCAGGGGCCGGATATTTCTATAACGACTAAGGAACGTGTGCGCGGGTATCTTGATGCGCTTCGCGAAGCTGGTTATCAAGATAACGCAATGATAAGAGGAAATGAGTTCTCGATTCAGAATGGTTATATTGAGACTAAGTTGGCTCTGAACTCTACTACAAAACCTACTGCTATATTTGCGTTAAGTAGTACAATTCTTTTGGGAGCCGTCAAAGCATTAAATGAGCATAAAGTGAGAATTCCTCAAGATATGTCTATCATTTCGTTTGATGATAACTTATATCTGGACTATCTAAATCCTCCTATAACTCGTATTGCACAATCACTGGAGAATATTGGCATTATTGCTGTAAAAATGTTGATGCAGAAGATTTTGGAAGAAACTGAACTACATTCGGAGATTCTTTTGAAACCTAATATTATAAAACGGGATTCGATAAAGGTGTTAACTGATAGAAAGTAGTATTTTAGATAATAGAAAAAATCGGGCTTGAACAATGTCAAGCCCGATTTTTTACATATTAATACTGTTTCTTATGCTGCCGGATCCGGTGCTTCACCACCGTCTTCATTTCCACCTTCTCCGTTGCCTCCATTTCCATTGTCAGGCGTACTTGACACCATTGCCTTTTGACACCAACTATTATGAATTTATAAGTATCAAGAGTTCTGGGCTTAGTTGTAATTCTTGGGGATTGGGGGGATTTGATTCAGGGCAATCACATCCCTCACCCTTGCCCCATTCATTAGCGCACCGTTTAACTCGTTTCTATGCAATTATGAATATATTTTATTCATTACCAATATTAAGAATCAGCCTTCTTATTACTGATAAACTACCGTCTTATCATATACTTTATTTCTATTTATTAATCGCCGACTATAGTTGTCTATCTGGATGACTATAGTAGGCTGATTAGACAACAACAGTCGACTAGGTGGACAACTCTAGTCGGCTTCTTAGATGCAAGCTGTTCAATTTGCTAAGATTGACAATGTCGATG
>OOBV01001286.1_pt1 | contig 17165 bp, 8 predicted proteins | sample 1671731 | NCBI WGS metagenome assembly OOBV01 (sample SAMN06348186, study PRJEB24527) | human gut metagenome | biome: human gut; feature: ankylosing spondylitis patient; material: feces | host: Homo sapiens | place: China | collected 2015-10
AGTGTGACTGGAGTTCAGACGTGTGCTCTTCCGATCTGTTCCAATTGTCCGGTGGTTTCTTTAAATTCCACTTGTTCATTTTCAGTTTGGGCTATGAGTTCCTTTATATCTTCTATATCTTCAGGGTGGTCTGCTTTCATACTGCGTATATTATTGATTTACAAAAGTACTTAAAAAACTTCTTATTTCCTGTAGATATACGGAAAAGTAAAAGAGAGGAACCTCCCGGCCCCTCTCTTTTGGGTGTTAAATTGATTAAAGTCTGATTTTCATATACGTTTTTAACTGAAGGTTAGAAAAATCGTGCGGGTGATTGGTTGTTATTTAAGTGCGTTGAGCCATCCGGGTACATAGCCCAGACGTTCCCGCAATTGTGCCTCGTACAAAGATTCGGGGGATACCTTCATACCGGTACTTTCTTCATATGTGACTTGTTGCTGCTCTTTACCGGAGAATTTCACGTTCATACCATGTGTACCGACTACGATAGGCGGGAAAATCTTCCACCATGTATCGCTGTCGCTCCACCATGCGAAGTTAGAAGCGTGAGAATCCGTTCCGGTCACATTCAGATTCCACAGGGTGAGGTCGCCCAGGTGATTGGGGACTTCATTTTCGTCGCCTCCTGCGCGGTAGTATACAAGTCCGCCGCTGCAATTGTCTATCAGCGTGGCACGGGGCTGTGTGGCGTGGGATTCGAAACAGGCGTCATTGCCCCAGGTTACGTTCCATAATACGGTTCCTACACTTGGCTTCGATACGCCGCAACCGTGGAACTGCCCTTGGCAACTCTTGCCGTATACGTCATTTCCTGCACTTTCATCGCGGACTTTGCCGATAAAGACGCGTGAAGAACCTTGCGAACGTACGGCTGAATGTCCGCGTTTTCCACTGATACGGATATCGTATGCCGAGCTGTTGGCAGATTCGGCAAAAGTAAGCGCTTCGCTGACACTCTCGAAGTGGACGTTGCGTACCCATGAATTGACTACACGTTGCAGCAGCAGCGGTTTATAGGCTCCGTCGTATTGCCAGCCTACTTTAGCCTGTTCGGCGTGTCCTTCTCCGTGATGGGCGTAGCCGTCCAATGCGTTTCCTACGAAGCTCAGGTCTTCCACACCGACATTCTCCAGATATTTGTACGTACGGATTTCCCACCCTTCCGTATCGTTATATTTGATGTCGATGTCGTGCATGATCGGTTCGTAGAAAGTGATCTTGCCGTTTGAGGCGGATTTCACCTGATGAAACTCGGTGATTTTGACGCCATACAGGTCGTCGGAGCTTTGGTTGATGGAGATAGGGGCTTTCGCTATCGCCCAGTTCTCGTTGAGGGCAATCGGACCGATCTCTTTCTTTACCAGTTCCCTGTCTCCGCTGCGCAAGCGCAACTGTACCCACTGTCCGGAGGAGATTCCGGTGGTTCCGCTGACTTTCACGGTAAAGTCTCCGCGCTTGGCATTCTCGGTAACGGAAGCAAGCTTGGGGGAGTTACCGGCATTGTTCGGACCGTTGGTGTGCTTGATTGCCAACAGTATAGGTGATGAACTGAGGTTGCTGATACTTGTCGGCAGATTAGGCGTTTCCATGATCAGACGGGTCTTGTCGGGACCGTCGCCTTTGATCACAAAGTTACCGCCATAGATTTCAATGCCACTGCTGACATTGTTGTTTTTCGAATCAACGGCATCCTTCTGCTTGCTTTCGTCGCGGGTGTTATCGTCGTCGTTGTGAAGAATGTAGTCGCCTGCGGGGAAATAGATTACAATCTTCGCGTTGGCGTTCAGCTTGTTGGTTCCGTTTACTCTTGTCATGCCTTTCTCTTGCAGGATGCTGATCAGCGCTTCACGGGCGGTCATGTTCTTGGCGGTCATGCGCTCTTTTACGTTGATCACTTGGTATCCTAAAGAAAATGCGCCTTGCGGCGCACTTTCTCCATGATTATATCCGGCATACGAATAGTCGGGTAGCACATTGTCCTCTCCCTGCCTGAAGCGTTGCCAAGCTAAAGCCGAGTTGGCATCTATCTCCGTGGTCAGCAGTTTTACCGGAAGTTTCACTACCCGGCAGTAACCTTCTTTCGAGAATATCTTGATGTAAATCTGTTCTTCGTATTCTTTCCCTTGCACGTTTGTTTTGGGGGCGGTGACGATCAGTTTGTTTTCCGTCAGTTTCACGCCCCATGTCTGGTTTTCGATGGTGGCTGTTTCCACGTTGGCTTGTTCTACAAGGAATTCCTGCTTTTGTCCCAGACCGAAAGTGGCTGTGCCTTCATACTTGATTGTCAGGTAGAAGTCTTTTCCGTAGATGGGGACTTTTACTTGGCTGTTGTCGGCACGGATGGTAAAGGTGATCTGTCCGGTCGCTTCGTCGATGGTTACGTTGCTGAACAGGGAACTTGCGTTGGCAACGGCTTGCGTTCCGTCGGCAATCTGGTTGTTGCCCAATTTGTTCCAGGTGCTTCCGTTGTCGATAGAGATCAGCCAGAAACCGTTTGCATCTACCTTCAGTTTCGGGGTGACGCCTGCTGTTCCCGCTTCGGGGATGGCGCTTACCGGTTTGTCGTTAACGAGCAGTTCGGTGGTCATGTCGTTGATGGTATATGCCCAGTGACCTGACGCGTTGACGCTGAACAAAGGCATATCGTTCATGTCTACTTTGCCGCTGTATATGGTTACAGTTTCGCCGTTACTCAGTTCGATGGTATAGTTATCCTGTTCATCCTTGCTATATCCCACCACCAGAATCTTACCTTCAACCATCTGCTGATAGTTGCTGATGTCCGAGTTCATCTGTTCTATGCTCGCTTCCAGATTGGCTACCCGTTCTTTCAGGTTGTCAATGTCGGAGCGCAGATCATCCCGTTCGTCGCACGAGTAAAGTGCGACGAGGAGGGTGATACATATGATTGATATTACTTTTTTCATACGTTAGTCGGTATTAGTTGGTTGCACCGTATTCGGCATATTCTGCATTCGGAACGAAGATACCGTTGGCGAGGTCGAAGGTGCCGCCGTCGAACGGATTGGATGTTAATGCTTTCAGTTCTTCTGCTCCTTCAAACGGTAGTTTACCTCCATAGAACATTTGCCAATTATAAGTCATAGTTTTGTAAAGGAGGTTATCTGCGCAAATATCTCCTGTTGGGGATGTTATCTGAGGACGAATGATGACTACATTACCTGTTCCGTCTGTATTTGTCCAGAAGATATTATTTTTAATAGAGGTTTTCGCCAGATTGCCTATGTTTACGTAGCCACCGGTATTTGTTTCCAAGTTTATAAATGTATTGTTTTCTATGGTCAGACTGGCTATACCTGAAGCTGAACCATTGAATAAAACCAATTGATTTACTTTACCTGACGGACAATAGAATGTGTTGTTTCTAAAGATGACATTGCCATAATCCTGATTCTTATTACTGCTGGTATTGATAATAAACTGTTGTGTAACAGCTGTTATCTTGATGGTACTATTTTCCATGCTGAAATTGGCAATGCTCCTTTTGTCGTTAGTAATGGCACTTACAGGTTTGCCATTAAGTACAATCTGACATTGATCAAAAGCTACATTAGCAAATGACTCGTCTGCATAAACAGTAAACAGATAATTAGTGAATCCCTCGGCTGCTTTAAATACAATGTTTTTACACAAGAAATGTCCAGTCTCGGTATTTTGTCTGAGTCTGATATAATTTCCTGTAATTGCCACTGTACTGATGTTTTGTGAATCATCTCCGATGAAAAGCAAATTAGCAGCATTAACGGTACTGTTATAGTTGACAGTGACCCCTCCTTTGATAAAATAGATGCCTGGAGTAGTGATTGTCTGATCAGAATCAATGTATGTTGCATTCTCGAATTTAGTGTTATTTACTTCAATTCCATTTACCGTAAATGTGGCTCCGCTATTATATAAAGCATAGTAGCTGTCAACTACTTGAATTGCCTTCACCTGAATCTTGGCAACCGCCCAACTGGCACCCTTATTAACCTGCACTGTTACGTCGGAACCGTTATCCGCCGTTGCACGTGTACTCATTGCGTTTGCCGGAGCTGTAATGCTCAATGTAGCTACATTGGTCGTTTCATCCGCTTCGCTCACAGTAGCCACCCATCCGGCAGGAGCAGTAACGATAATGTTTTCACCTTTTACTTTTACAGTCGTAGTGGCAGTCTTGCCATAGCCTATTTCCCAGTATCCGTTCTTCATTCCGGTTTCCGGTTCGGTGATTTCGCAAAGCAAGTCTTTTACGATAGGGATAGAGATGGCTTCCGTCTGTCCTTTCAGTTTGACAACGAAGAATTCCCCGGTTGAATCTACGTATACTTCCTCAAAGAAAGAGTCTGCACTGCTTCCTCCGGAACCATTGCTGACTGCGGATACCTTTTGACCGTCTGTATCGAGTACGTCTTCCCAGCTGGTTCCGTTATCATAACTTACCTGCCAGAAACTTCCCTCGTCCGTAATCCGGAACTTGGGAGCTATACCATCCTTACCGGGAGTGCCCACAGCCTGAACAGGTATGCCATTCTGCATCAATACCTCACCGTTCACTACCCATTGACCCTCGTCATTGACAGTAATCTCAGGATAAGCAACTTCTCCCTTCGAGCCTTGTGTCAGTGAGATGGTTTCTCCGTTACTCAGTTTCAGTTTATATGTACCGTCTGTATTCGTCACTTCTGTGATAGTCTGACCACCTTCAAGCAGTCGCTTGATAGCTGTCATGTTATCGTTCAATAGACTGACTTGTGCTTCCAAAGACTCTACGCGGTCTTTCAGATTGTCAACATCGTCTCTCAAGTCGTCTGTATCGCACGCTGCCAATGCAAACAGCGCAAATGCGGTTAACATGATTGATTTAAAGTAATTCATAGATATAATGTATTAGTTATTATTTTATTCGTTTATTGTTATTCCACTACGTTTACCACCATGTGGTAAGTAGTCGTGGAGGAATGATCGATATTGGCATTACGAGCGAGGAATGTCACGTTGTAGATACCAATTTGATTGTAGGTATATGTGTACTTATCCAGACGCTGGGTAATATCCTTTACTTTCGTTCCCTGATCGGGGCTGCAAGAGTTAACGGTAATCAGATCGGAAACCAGCCAGCTGTATTTCAGCGGATCGTTGGCATTCGTACTATGGATGAAGAAGGAGCCGCCGCCTACACCTGTCAGGTTCCAGATACCGGATACGTTATTGGTAACTGTCCCGTATTCACGGTCTTTGGTCATGCTGGTCTGATCCTTCAGATTCCATTTGTTCTTCATATTGATCGGAGTAAAGCCGAAAGAACCGGCAGAATATTCTGCTTCCTGTCCGCTCGTCATCACATTATTGATGCGCATCCGCTCAAAGTACATCTTGGATTGTGCCACTGTATTGTCAATGCCACGGTAGCAGATAGCGATTGCAATCCGTTTGCCCATGTATTCTTTCATATCAAAACTGTATGGAGTGGCAAGATCGGCATTGCCTACCGCTGCTGTCGGGAATGCGGACTGCGGAACCAGTTCTTTCCATTTACCGTCTTTCTCAAATTGCTCTACAAGCAAAGAGTCAGCTTCGAAATTATCCTTGTATAATCCGGTGAATTCGTCGGAGATATATACGTGTTTCTCCAATGTCGTGCTCGGGTTACCGTACTGGAACCAGATAGAGAAGTTCAGCATAGACGACTTGATCTGTGAAGGATCAATTGTTTCGCGTTCGCGATATTCGTATTTGCTGCCCGCTTCTCCACTGAAGAATGTCAGGAAGTCCGGATCGCCCGAAAGGATGAACTCTATCGGAGTACCTTTTTTGGCAGTAATGATCTGTCCGTCGAAGCTTACATTCTCGTTGGTCGCTACTTTTACGTGCAGACCTACCGCTTCGTCCAGCCCGTCGCTGCAAGCCCCGAAGAAGAGGCTTGCTATACAGATGGCTATGAGTTTATATGTTTTCATAATCTATGATGCTTTTATCGATGAATACTGTGATTACCAACCCGGATTGTTCTGTGTGATATCTTTGTTCACACTCATTTCCGCATCCGGAATCGGGAAGTAGTTGTAGGTGCTGGAGATGTTGAAGTAGGTATATACGTTGGTAGGTCCCTGCGTCCAGTTGTTGCCGGATTGTGCTTCGGTTACCAATGCTCTCATATTTTTCACATACTCACCCCAGCGGATCAGGTCGAAACGGCGGGTGTATTCGAAACAAAGTTCCATGGCACGTTCGTCTTTCACGGTCTGGCGGAATTCTTCCTGCGTCATGTCGGGAAGCTCGTTCAGTCCGGCACGTTCTCTTACTTCCTTCATACATTGGTAAGCCAGAGTGGTAGGGCCGTTGTTCGCTTCGTTTTCCGCTTCTGCGATCATCAGCAGTACGTCAGCATAGCGCAGGATCGGGAAGTTGATAGACGTATAGTTCTTGTCTTTCTTATCCGCTTCGTATTCACGGCGGTATTTGCCGCACATACGGCTGAAGTTCTTGGTGGCTGTGGTCTTTTCTGTGTCATCTGCGTACTGGTAAGTTCCGCGTTGCTGACCGTATTGGGACATTACTTCAGCAAGTTTGCCCTGCTCAAATTCACGGTGGGTAACGCCTGTATTCTTGCCTCCGGCTTCTTTGTATTCAAACGGAGCGATACTCCAGTTGAAACGTTTGGTATCACCGTTGTTCACATAAAGGTTGTACAGTTTCGGAGTGCTGTAGATAAAGGCATAGCCATATCCGGGGTCTTTGGCTCCCGTCACATCGCTTTTGGAGGACAGATCCGGACCGGCGAGTCCGATGATGTTACCGATACGGCCTTCGGCTTGTGTATCCGAAGTGTTGTTGCCGGCAAATTCGGCTTCCCAGATGCTTTCGTTGGCAGTGGTGTTATACTTGTCGGAACACATATCGATGAAAGGATCCCAGTAGTTGGCAGCTAGTTTGTGACCGGCAGTCATTACTTTCTGGGCATAGAAGCTGGCTCTTTCGAAATAGTCTTTCTTTTCGGCCTGTGTGGCATTGCGACCTTCACGGTAATGCTCGCCTGCACGGAACAGATATACACGTGCCAGTATGCCCCATGCGGTAGACTGAGAGATACGTCCCGGCTTGTAAGCAAGATCGGAGGCCGATTTCAGACCAGTATCGGCGGCATCTGCCATTTCGGAGATGATGAAGTCATAGATTTCCTGCTTGTCCGTACGCGGGATATTCAGGTTGGTAACGCTTTGGGTTGAAACTGTTTTGAAAGGAACATCTCCCCAGCACTCTACCAGATTGAAATAATAGAATGCACGCAGGAAGCGGGCTTCGGCGATGTACTGTTCTTTGACGCCTGCATCGAAACCGTTTACTTTGTCGATGTTTTCGAGGAACATATTGGCACGGTTGATGCCTGAATAGAGGGCATACCAGAAGGCAGTCACGGCGTTGTCACTGGTGGTGGCGTTGTTGCAGATCAGTCCGGTAGATGCGGGACCGCGTCCGCTGCCTCCGTAGTGGGATAAGTCGTCACCGGCTACGAGGTACATATAGTCACCGCCGTAGAAAGTAGGTTGCGACAGTATGGCGTAGATGCCTGTCAGGAAGGAGTTGGCTTCAGCGGGGGTGTTGAAGTAGTTCTCCGGCGTCAGTTTGGTAGGTTCTTTGTCCAGAAAGTCACAGGATGCCATGCTGAAACCTGCCAATAGAGCTATGATTGTTATTTTTAATGCTTTCATAATCGAATTCTTTTTTCTAACTGTTACTATCATTATCCGTTTAGAATCCCAGGCTTACACCGAAGCTGATAGAGTATGCTCTCGGATAGGAAGAGTAGTCCAGACCGGGAGTGAGCGCACTGTTGCGTACAGATACTTCCGGATCATAACCGGAATAACCGGTACATGTCCACAGGTTTTGTGCGGCAACGTAAACACGTGCTTTGTCTATCTTCCATTTCTTCACCAGCTTGGCGGGGAAGGTATAGCCTACTGTTACGTTCTTCAGACGCAGGTACGAACCGTCTTCGATGATGCGTGAAGAGATCACACGGTTGGAAGAGGAGTTGGTAGCCGCAGGGATGTCACTGGTCGGATTTTCCGGTGTCCAGCGGTTGGCATAGCTGGCGAACTGGTTCAATTCGCGTGAACGGTTGTTGGAGCTTTCAAAGAACAGGCGGTTGGCATTCATGATATCGTTGCCGTATGACCACTGGAAGAAGACGCTCAGATCGATGCCTTTATATTCAAAGTTGTTGGTGAAACCACCGGTATGTATCGGAAGTCCGCGTCCGATAATCGTACGGTCGTTGGAGTCAACTACTCCGTCTCCGTTAAGGTCGGCATATTTGGGCATACCCGGCTGAGTGTTGGTCTCAGTAGAGTAGTGGGGCACTCCCGGTTTCAGGCTGTATGAGTTACCCGATTTGTTGAAGTCGTCGTACTTGTATGTACCTTCATAGACATAACCATACATCAGTCCCATCGGCAGACCGACTTTGGCGATGTAGCTGGACTGACCGTTGTAGTTCTGGTCGAATTGCGCGGCAGTCAGCAAGGCTGTCTGATTCTCCGACAATGCCAGTACTTTATTCTTATTGAATGAAATGTTGAAGTTAGTCGTCCACTTGAAGGCGCGTGTCTGGAAGTTGACGGTGTTCAGACTAAGTTCCAGACCATCGTTACGTACTTTACCGATATTCTTGGTAGCGCTGTAATAACCCGAAGAAAAAGGCAGGGAAGCGTCCAGCAACAGGTCGCGGGTGGTCTTCCGGTAAATATCCATCGTTATACCGATGCGTTCGTCGAAGAATCCGAGGTCGAGACCTGCGTTCCATTGTTCGGTTGTTTCCCATTTCAAATCCTTGTTGGGCAGAGAAGTAGGAACAACACCTGCATTCGTCGCATCATTGTCGAATGGATAGACGCCGCTTGGGAGGGAGTTTGTCGATGTATACGAACCGACTCTTGATTTCAATACCGCCAGCAGCGCATAATAATCATATTCGCCGATACGGTTGTTACCCGTGAGTCCCCAGCTCAGACGAACCTTACCGCTGGACAGTACACTTTTCAACGGCTTCATAAATTCTTCTTCCGAGAAGCTCCATGCGAGAGAACCGGAAGGGAAGTATCCGTAACGGTTGTCCTTGTTGAACTTGGAAGAACCGTCGGCACGGAAAGAAACGGTAGCGTAATATTTGGACATATAATTGTAAGTCACACGTCCGAGGTACGACAACATTGCCCATGAAGACTTTGCCGAAGTGGTAGTACCTGCCTGTCCTTCGCTCATGCCTGCCATACCGAGTGATTCGTTGGGGATGTGCGTTGTGCGGAATGAATAAATCTCATAGTCCGAGTTCTGGAACGTGATACCTCCCAATACATTGAGGAAGTGTTTCTTTTTGATGTTAGTCTGATAAGTCAGGGTGTTTTCGTTCAGCCATGTCAGGCGTTCCTGGCGGGTTACCTGAGCATTCACTTTATCTGTAGAGGTAGGACCTCCGTAGCGGGTATTCGAGTTGTTGAACTGATCCTGCTTGCGTGAATCATAAGTATATCCGGCGGAAACTTTCAGTTTCAGTCCTTTCAGTACTTCGTATTCTGCGAATCCGTTCATTTGAAGATTGTTGGTGTAGCTCTTCCGGTATTCGTTCTTCTGTGATTTGATCGGGTTGAAACGGTAGTCGTTGCTTGAATCTACGGCGTTGTCCGTTGAACTGTCCATCAGGAAGCTGAGCGGAGTGTCGGGGGAAGTCACCGGACGGTATCCCCATACGCTATAGAAAAGGTTGTTCATACCACTGTAAGAGGTGGATGATGGAGTACTACCTGTCTGGATAGAGCGTGAATAGTTGGTGGTCAGACTCATGTTCAGTTTGCCGCGACGGACTACTGTGTTCATACGTCCTTGCATACGTTTGTAACCGGTTTCTATCAGCGTACCGTCCTGATCGAAGTAAGATAAGGAAGCATTGTAGCGTACACCTTCCGTACCACCGGCAAGTCTGACCGTATGATTCTGCTGCCAGGCAGTCTTGAATATCTCGTCCTGCCAGTTATATTGCGGTATGTCTTTATAATCGTCCAGTGTCCATTGCTTGCCTTCGTAGTTCATCAGGTATGAGCCGGCAACGACGGTAGGATACATTTCATTCTGTAGCTTGACAAACTCATAAGCATCCATCATCGGAATAGTGCGGGTGACGTGCTGCACACCGAAACTACCGTCATAGGACAACTGTGCCCGTCCTACCTTACCTTTCTTGGTGGTGATGATGACAACACCGTTGGCACCGCGCGCACCGTAAATGGCCGTAGCCGACGCATCTTTGAGGAAGTCGAGCGACTCGATATCGGAAGGGTTCAGCGTGCTGGCTGCCGATGAATCTTCTATCGGGAAACCGTCGATAACGAACAGCGGCGAGTTTTCTTGTGTCAGTGAGTTGTTACCACGGATCACGATGCTCATGTTGCCGCCCGGCATACCTTCGCCCGAAGTTACGTTGACTCCGGCGATACGTCCGCCGAGTGCCTGATCGAATGAAGCGACGGGGGCGGTAAGTACATCTGCCATGTTGGCTTTCGCCACGGAACCCGTAAGGTCGCGGCGGCGTACTTCCTGATAGCCGACAACCACTACTTCGTCCAGCGTTTTAGTATCTTCTTTTAATGTGATGACCATTGGTTTTTGCGAGTCCGCCTTTTGTTCTACGGTGACGTAGCCGATAAAGGAAATAACCAAGGTAGCGTTCTTTTGGGGGATGTTAAGAGTGAATTTACCGTCAAGGTCGGTGATCGTTCCCTGCGAAGTGCCTTTTACCTGAACACTGGCTCCGGGAACACCTTCTCCTAGATTATCCTTCACAGTACCTTTGACAAGTACTTGTGCAAGCACAAATGGAACAGAAAGCAGGAGCATTCCCAAAATGGAGAGCATCCTTTTTCTTGTCTGGTTGGATAGATGTTTTTTCATATATTAAAAATTAAGTGATTTTGTTGAATTTACGATGGCAAAGATATACGCATTGATTGTTCTCATATGGATAGAATTATTCAAGATTGATACAAAATAATACAAATCTGCTATTCTCATTGGTTATCTTGTCTTTACCGATTCAAGCAGTTCGGACAGCTCTCTGACAACTTCCGGATGCTGTTTCGCTACATTGTTTTTCTCCGATGGATCGGCGGATAAATCGTACAGCTGGGGATGCCTGTCATTGCCCAGTTCCATTTTTGTCCAGTATTCGATGGCGGGGGCGTCACTCGGTTCGATGTACTTCCATTGTCCTTTCACGATGGCGAGCGTATTATTGAGATTTTGCTGTACGATGTATTCACGACTGGTGTAGTCTTTTCCCAGAAGCGTGTTCAGATGTTCCTGACTGTCAGGAGCTGCGCCTTCCGGAAGCGGTTGTTTCAGTAAAGCGGCAAGTGAGGCAAAGATATCGATTTGTGAGAAGAGAGCCTGTTGCTTGTTCGGCTTCACTTTGGCAGGCCAGCGGACGATGAACGGAATGCGGGTTCCGGCTTCGTAAGCGCTGTACTTTCCACCACGGTAAATACCCATCGGGGTATGTCCGTTGAGGCGTTCAAAGGCTTGGTCCTGGTAGCCGTCGTCGATGACGGGGCCATTGTCGCTGGTGAATATCAGGATGGTGTTGTCCGTCAGCTGGAGGCTGTCGAGGGTGTTCATGATCTCTCCGATGGTCCAGTCGAGTTGCAGGATTACGTCTCCGCGGGTTCCCAGACCGCTTTTCCCGGCGAAGCGGGGATGTGGGACGCGCGGTACGTGTACGTCCTGCGTGCCCATATATAAGAAGAAAGGTTCTTCCTTATGGGAGACGATGAAGCTTTTTGCTTTATTGGTGATGATGTCGGCGATGTCCTCGTCTTTCCAGAGAGCGGACTTACCTCCGGTCATCCAGCCGATGCGGGGGATGCCGTTGATTATCGTATTGTTATGTCCCTGACTGGGTTTTAGTTTTACGAGCTCCGGGTTCTCTTCGCCTGTAGGCCAGTCGCCTACTTTATGCTCGTAGTTCACAGTGATCGGGTCGTTCGGGTCGAGTCCTACCACGTGTCCGTTCTCGACGAATACACAGGGGACACGGTCTACGGTTGCCGGAATCACGAACTCGTAGTCGAAGCCGATACTTTGGGCGTTGGGGGTGATGTGCCCGTTGAAGTCGGTGCCTCCCTTCGGACCGAGTCCAAGATGCCATTTGCCGACAACTCCGGTGGCGTAACCTGCTTCTTTCAGCATATCGGCCATGGTGACGCAGGCGGTGTCGATGATTAGTTCCGAGTTTCCGGGGGCGATGCCTGTGTTCTCCTGTCGCCACGGGTACATACCTGTCAGGAGTCCGAAGCGGGAAGGGGTACTGGTGGCGGAAGTTGCATAGGCGTTGGTGAACTGTACACCCTGTCCGGCAAGGCGGTCGATATGGGGAGTACTGACCTTCGTTGCTCCATAGCAGCTAAGGTCACCTATGCCAAGGTCGTCCGCGAATATATAAATAATGTTAGGCTTTTGTGAGTTTTGTCCGTTGTCTTTTTGTACTTTCTGATTGCATCCGGTCAGCAGGGCTATACCGGGCAATAGCGGTAGTAAACGTGAGACATTCTTCATAATGTTGATCTTTTATGGAGTGATTACTGAACACAAAGATAAGAGGATTGGCGGAAATGAGTGAGCAGGAATGTACAGGTGTGATACAAAATAGTCCATTCTAAAGGGTTAAATGTTTCGGGGCTACGGATGCCTTTTCCTGACATCGTAGCCCGGATCTTGTGCCACGCTGTTGGCACAGCTGTGCCACCGCGATGGCACGGTCGTGCCAGCAGCGTGGCACAAGTGTGCCAACAGGAGGGAACTACTTTGGCATAGGTTCTCCTGTTACAAATGCTACTTGCTTACCTGTTTGTGGGTTATTGATCCGTTTCTTCGTTCCCTTCTTCCTCTTTTTCTTCACCCTTGCGGTAGGCAAGCGGACTGACGTGATAAATCTCCTTAAAGCATTTACTGAAATAGCGGGAAGAAGAGAAACCGATGCGGTCGGAAATCTCCGTAATGTTCAGCTCCGGATTGTTCCGCAGCATGACGGCTCCTTTCTTGAGACGGATACTTAATATAAAGTCGTTCGGTGTCTGACCGGTGACGGCTTTCAACTTCGTGAACAGATTGGTACGTGCCATCCCCATTTCACGGGCGAAGATGTTGACATTAAAGTCCGTATTATCCAAGTGCCGTTCGATGATGGCCATGGCACGGTCCAGCATTTCTTTATCCATCGGGTTAGTGGCAAGCATCTGGGCAAAAGCCTGTGGCTGTTTGCTGAATTTCTCCTGTAGCAACCGCCGTGAGTTCACCAGATTGTTGCAACGGGAGATCAGGAGATTGGTATTGAACGGCTTGGTGATATAATCGTCCGCGCCGATCTTTAATCCTTCAATGTTGTGTTCCACGGCTGTGCGTGCCGTCAGTAGTACTACCGGGATGTGACAGGTGTTGAAGTCCGTTTTGATTTGCTTACAGAGTTCCGTACCCGACATACGTGGCATGACAACGTCACTCAGTATGATGCTTGGCATATCTTTCTGTATGATATCCAGTGCCTCTACACCGTCGGAAGCGGTGGTGACCTGATAGAACGTTTCGAAGATACCTGCCAGCATTTGCTTGATGGATTCGTTGTCTTCCACTATCAGCATTTTCGCATCTTCGATGCGTTTGTTGTCTTCCTCCTTCCATTCGGAATCGGGCAGTATTTCTACGGTTGGAACGATTGTTTCCGGTTGTTGCTGAATGTTGGTGTCGGTGTTGTCCCGTATGATTTGTTCCTCAGTAAAGTGCTGGTTGCCCGATTTCAACGTAATGATAAAACGGCTTCCCTTGCCCGGTTCGCTCTCTACACGGATGGTTCCGTGATGAAGTTCGATGATACCTTTTGTCAACGCCAGTCCGATGCCTGTGCCGGCTCCGGTATTCAGCGAGTCGAGGCGTTCGGTCTGGTAGAAACGGTCGAATATCTTGTCGATCTCGGCGGCGGCAATGCCTGTTCCCGTGTCTTTGATCTCGATAATGACGTATTTATTCTCCTGCGATACGTTGATGGAGATGGTATCTTCCGCTTTCGTATGCTTCAATGCGTTGGACAGCAGATTGTTCACTACCTTCTGCATCTGCTTCTGGTCGTACCATACTTCAATATCATCCGACTGCTTGTTGAACTTGAAATTGATTTGCTTGCTGCTGGCGTATTCAAGGAATAACAGATAATTCTCGTACAGGAAGTTCACTAGATTATGTCGGCTGACTTTGATTTTCATGTGCCCTTGTTCCTGCTTGCGGAAGTCGAGCAGTTCCGTAATTAGTTCACGCAGTTGGAGGCTGTTTTTGTAAATTCCCAATATCTTGTGATAAATATTAGGTGTGAATGTCTGTACTTGCAACAGCGTTTCTACCTGTCCCACGATCAACGTCAGCGGAGTGCGGAATTCGTGGGAGATGTTGGTAAAGAAGCGCAGCTTGGATTGGTTTAATGCTTCGAGGTCTTCGATGTGCTTCTTTTCATATTTCAGTGACTCACGCAGTTTGATGCGGGAATTGTAGTTCTGAATGAGATACCATAACAGACTGACGGTACAAATGGTGTAAATCAGATAAGCCCACCATGTCTCATACCAAGGCGGTAATACACGGATCAGTAGTCGGGCTTCTTCGATACCGTCTCCGTCCGACTTGATGACGAGCGTATATTTGCCCGGATTCAGGTTGGTATAAGTGATAAGCGTCTGTTTGCGGTCGGTGTGATTCCATTCGTCGGAGAAACCTTCGAGGCGGTAAACGATTTCATTTCTGTTGGCAGGGATGAAGTTGGAAGTGGCGTATTCTATGCTGAACATGGATTGGTCGGCTTTCAGGCTGATTTCCGGTGTATAGGCGATGGACTGTTCCAAGATGCCGGTGTCGTCTCCGGCAGTGATCTCCTTTCCGTTGACCAGCAGGCGGGAAAGGATGATGCTGTAGGACTTGGGCGTAAAGTGCAGTTTCTTTTCCCAGAAAGAAATCATGCCTTGGATGCCGCCTAGAAATACTTCTCCGTCATGCGTTACGAACAATGCGTTTTCGTTGACGGCAGTCAGCGGGAATCCGTTCTCTGTACCGTAGTTGTAAAACTTCTTTTGCGGATAGTCAAACTGGGAGAATCCCTGATTGGTAATCAGCAGCAAGTCTCCCTTTTGTATGGACGACTCGAATACTTCGTAGATACAGTCGCTGGATAGTCCGTCTTTCTGCATATCGAAGTTTTCGAAGTCGTTGCTCTCCTTGCGGTAACGGTCGAGCCCGCTTCCGGAAGTGGAGAACCACAGGTTGCCGTTGCTGTCCTGCATGATGTTGTTGACATTGTTGTTGCTGAGAGTGTTCGGAATGGAGGGATTGTGTGCATAGTGGGTGAGCTTGCCGGTGTCGAAGCGGTAAGAATATACGCCCTCTCCGGTAGCGGAAACCCATAGCGTTTCGTCCTTGTCGATGTAGAGGCTGGCCACCATACCGATATTTCTGCCTTCTTTGGTATCCTTGAAAAGATGTTCGCAGGTGCCTGTTGCCGGATTGAAAAGGCAGACTCCGTTTTGTGTGGCGATGATCAGTTTGTCTTCGTAGGGCACGATGTCGCGTACAATGTCCGAGGGCAGTGTGGTCGGGTCGCCCGCTTTCATCCGGTAAACGGTAAAGCGGTTGGTGCGCAGGTCGAGTTTGTTCAGTCCTCCCAAGTGTGTGCCGATCCACATAATCTCCTCTGTCCGGTCGTAATAGATTGCCTTGACGTTGTTGTGCGAGATACTGTTCCTGCCTTCTTCATGGCGGTACCAGCGATAAGTATTGTTTTTCCGGTTGTAGACGTTCACGCCACCGCCTTCGGTGCAGATCCATAAGTTACCGTCTTTGTCTTCCGTCATTCTGCCGACGATGGGACTGCTTAATCCTTCTTTCTCCGTGTCTCCCACTTTATAGCGGGTATAGATTTCATATTCCGGATTGAAGTAGTTGACGCCGCCAAAGTAAGTTCCCAGCCATAGGGTTCCCTGTTCGTCTTTCACGATACACCAGATGGAAGAGTGGGTGAGTCCGTCGGGTTTGTTGTCATTGGCGGTATAAAGTTGGAACTGTCCTGTGCTTTTGTCGTAGCGGTTCAAGCCGTGGAAAGTTCCGATCCATAGATTTCCCAGATTATCTTCACAGCAGCTTCTGACAAAATCGGAACATATACTGTTCGGATTCTTCGGGTCGTGGCGGAAGTTATCGATAGTGCCGTTTGTGCGGATACGGTAGAGCCCTTCCTCCCAGCTGCCAATCCACAGTTCTTTGGATGAGTCTTCGTAGATGCTGGCTATGTTTCCTTTCGTGATGGGCTGAGAGAGTTGCTTGTCGTCCGACAGGCAGTAAACACCATTGCTGGTGGTTCCCATCCACAGGTTTTTCTTCTCGTCCAGATGGAGGCAGGATAGGTTAATGTCTTTCCCGGCAAGGTGGTAGTAAAGGTCGAAGTTGTTCGTGTTCTCGTTGAAAACGAATACTTCTTCTCTTTTTCCGATATATAGTTTTTCGTTGTAGTAGATAGCGTCCACATTGCCTTGCAGTAGGGTTTTGAATCGTTGAGTGGTCATGTCAAATTCGGCTACACCGTCGGTGCAAAGCAGGTAAACCTTCCCGTTCTTATTACCTGTGATACGGAGTACGGTATTGCTGAACAGACTGTTCGGATCATTCTTCTTGAGCTTGAAACTTTTGATATCGTTACCGTTATAACGGTTCAGTCCTTCGCGCGTACCTATCCATATAATGCCCCGTTCGTCAATGTACAGGCTGTTGACGGAAAACTGGGAAAGTCCGTCATCTGTGGTCAAATGGCTGAAAGTAATATTTTGTCCTAACGTACGGACAGCAGTTACGCTTAAAAATAGCAGAAATAAAAGGATTGTTTTTCTCACTAATTCGGTTGTTTAGGGTATTACTAATGGCAAATATATTGTTTTTATTTGATTTTCGGGAACCTTATTAGGAGAAAGTAACTATATTTGTATCCTCCAAACGAAAGATATATGAAAGTAAAGAAAATTAGTTCTGCTAATGTAGAGGCTTGTTCGCTTCCTAAATTATTTGATGAGGAAAAGATAGATTTC
>OOBV01001298.1_pt1 | contig 17046 bp, 13 predicted proteins | sample 1671731 | NCBI WGS metagenome assembly OOBV01 (sample SAMN06348186, study PRJEB24527) | human gut metagenome | biome: human gut; feature: ankylosing spondylitis patient; material: feces | host: Homo sapiens | place: China | collected 2015-10
TTGCGGAAAAACGCCGTGATGAACTTGGCGCTGCCCTCCGGCTCGTCGCCGCCGGTCGGCGGCAGCGGCAGGTCGGGATAGGCGTAGAAGACGGTCTGCCCCTCGTCCTCGATGTCGGCGTGGAGGGCCACCTCGATATCGTCGTGCAGCAGCGATTCGAAGACCACGAGGCTCACGCCATCCAAGTTGGTGCCGGGAACGGTGATCTCGACATCCACCGTGCCCGAGGATTCCTCGGGGATGAACCGGTGGCTTACCATGACCACTTTATCCTCCACGAGCCACGGGGCGTTTTCCTCTTTGTCCATGAGCACGGCGGATAGCTCGTACTCCTCGCCGGGGGTCAGTCCCTGGTAGCTGACGGTGTCGATGATGGTGACCTCTTCGGCTGGCACGCCTTCGTGAGTGCCGGTGGCGGCGTCGACGGCCGTTGTGCCGATGGCGATAGGGCTCACGGCGATGGTCTGCTTGCGGTCGGCGAGATCGCGGTGCGAGGCTACTTCGACGCCATCTTGCAGAAGCGTCTCGAAGACGACGAGGTTGGTGTCCTCGGTGATCGCCGAGGCGTCAAAGGCGAAGGTCGCGTTTGCGTACCCGTTGTAATCCTCGGGAGCGAACTCAAGCTCGGCGGCGACTTCTTCCTCATTCACGAGGAACGGCTCTCCGGTGGCTTTGTCCATGAGGGTTCCCCGAAGCAGATAGGGCTCTCCGGGCTCTAGGCCAGAATAAGTGACTCGATCGATGACGACGGCCTTGGTATCGGCGCTGATCTGCGTGTCGTACAGATCGTCGGACAGACCGTCGTAGGCACTCGTGCGGATCGTGGGCTTGCCGGTGCCCGTGTTGTTGAGGGTGCCCAAGTCGATGACGAGCCCCTCATCGCTCTCGTCAACCACGATTTCATCGCGGATCATCTCGAAGATTGCGTTGGCCGGGCATCGAAGCTCTTCCAGCTCGTACGTGTCAAAGGGCAGTGCGCCCAGTCCGTTGTCCGCAGCAACGGACGCCCCTTCGGCATTGAGACCGAACCAGATCCCCGCTGTGGCATCAAGGGCCTCGGTGTCCAATGTAAGCGGCATCTGGAAGCTGCCGTCAGGAGCGGTGAACTGCGCGTCGTTGGCGTTCGTGTTCGCGTCGTGGGGATGGCCCGGGGTAGATTCCGTGGAAGCGAGGCCGTTCTTGTCCGTGACGAGGATGTGCCATTCGCCGGTCGTCTTCGAGGTGAGCTTGAAGGGGATGCCGGCCAGCTTCGCGGCGCCGTCGGCGCGCTTCATGAAGCGCAGATCGGTGCGGGCGACGCGGTCGGTGACGAGATCGCCATTCTGCTCCGCATCGAAGGTCTCGATAATCTCGCCATCGGTGTCGGCATCGGTGACATGGCGCACATGCACGGTCTCGTCGAGGAGGTAGCCGCGCGGCGCTTTCACTTCCTGGATGGCATAGGTGCCGATGGGAAGCGCGATGCGGCCGTTGGAGAGCTTGTAGAACGCATCGCCTGCCACCTTGTAGGGAAGCTCCTCGGTCGTTCCGTCGGCCAAGGTGTGCGTGAAACTGCTCTCTGCCTGGTCGAGTAGGAAGGCGCCCTCGTCGTTGGTGCGCACGACCCAGCTTGCTTGCGGCTCGAGGGTCTTAAGGGCGTCCAGGGAAGCGTTCTTGGCCGCATAATAATCGATGCGGAAGTGGGCATCGCCGAGGGTGGCGGCACCCTGCGCATGGCTCTGACCGCTTTGAGCATCCTTCTTCTGGATAAGAAGGGAGAGGGGATTCAGCTTTGCTTTGTCGCTGACGGCAGTGGTATTCACGCGGGTGACGGAACGATCGGCGACGGTTACGGCATAGGTTCGGCTATCCAGGGCATAGCCCTCCAGAGGGCGCTTGGTCTCGCGCACCCAATAGGAGCCGATGGGCATCTCGTCGATGCGCCCGTAGCCATCGGCATCGCCGTTCAGACTCGTACGGATTTCGCGGACGAGCTTTGTGCAGGCCGAGTCCGCGTACACGCCATAGACGGCGCCCGCCAAGGTATAGCCGGGGTGCCCCAGCGTGACCTCGGGATAGCCCGACTGCTTGAGCAAGTCGATGGAGCCGCGCATGGGTTCATCGGCAAAGGATACTTGGCACACGACGCTCTCGTCGCTGGTTGCCTCCACGGTCGCCTTCTGGACGGCGCTGTTCAGGCGGAATCCGGGTGGGGCGAACAGTTCGCAGAAGTAATAGTCGCCGCCCTCGATGTCCTCGACGACCGCGCTTCTGCCGTCCGCCCCGGTGACGAGGGTAAACGAAGCATTGGCCTGGGCCCAGGTGCGGGCCGCCTGCCAGCTTCCCCAGGCGCCCTTGGCGGCCTGATCGGCCGCTGCTTCGGCGCTCGCACGGGTGGAGAAGGCGCCGAACACCGCGTTGGCGAGCGAGTAATTCCCGTTGGCGTTGGAGATAGCGGAGTTGGCGGAGGTTTTCACGACCTGGGCGCGCCCGGTGTTGATGGGCTCCACGAGCAGGTAGCCGACAACGTCCTGGAACTCCTTGTTGGTGGCGGCAGATCGGGCATCGATTTTGTAGTAGAACTTGTACCACCCGTTGTACGCGGATTGCGAGCCGGTGTAGGTGCCCTTGTAGGTGATGTAGTTGTCGCCGTTGGGGTTGCTTGCCACGGCGCCGTAGCCGTTGGAAACGCCGGCGGTGCCGCAGGTGGCTTGGGCCATGGCGCGGTTGGTGGGTGCGCTTCCCCCGCTGTAGTTGGTGTCCTTGTAGTCGTTGCCCGTGGTGAGGAAGCGAGCGCGGTAGTCGCTGCCGGTGCGCGAGGTGGCGAAGGGCGCGTCGGCGCCGTTGCGGGCGGCAATCGTCTCGTAAAGGAACGCGTCCACGACGGCGTCGAAGCTGCTCGATGCAGTGTTCAGCACGTAGTCGTTGAAGTTCGTTCCCTGGGAAACTCCGTTCACCCAGTGCTGAGAGGTGCCGAAGAAAGCACCGAACCCATAGGAGCCTACCAGATCGCTGGGGAACCCATAGGCCTCCTGTTTGCGGGGCATGTCGACATCGAAGGTTTCGAGGCGCATATAGGGGTTGAGCGCGTAGTGCTTCTCGGCCTGGCCGGGGAAGGCGGCCGCAAAGGGGGCGATGCCGCTGGCCTCGGCGAGGATGTCGGGAATGTCCGAGGCGATGGTCGTTGTCTCTTCGCCGACGGTGAGCTCCTGCGGACTTGTGTCGAGGTCGGCGAGCACAAAGCGCTCATAGGCGGGATGTGCGGGCGACAGCTCGAAGACGATGCCGAGGGTGTCCAGAGTGTCCGCATAGGACTCGGGGATGCTCACGGTGCCCGCTGCGGCATCAAGAGAGCACTCCTCGGTAATGTCGCGCTGGCGGTCGCCGAAGGTGGCGTAGTGCTCGTACACGGCGAAACTGAGCGCCTCGTCGAGACCAAGCGCTCCACCCTCATCGACCGTGGCGACAATGTGCCCTTCTTGCAGGTCGTACGGCGCGGTGATGCTGGCGAAGTCGATGGTCTCGCCCGCAGAGTCTTTAAAGTGGAACATGACGGGCACCCCCTCGGTTTCCGTGGCGACTGCCGAGGTCGCGGGGGCACACATCGCGGGGATGAGGCCCACGAGCAGTAGGAAGGCAAGAACCATGTTGAAAAGGGCACGGCCTCCTTGGAGGGGCGGCCGCGCGGGGACGGGATCGAGTGAATCCACGGTGACTCCTCTCTGCGCGGCCACGTGTCCGCGCTGCTCGATTGACGAAAGGGGGTCAGGCGTGGGGCGCAATCGTGACGTCCGTGTCTCGAAGGAATGCGGGCTGGAAGGTTTGGCGTACGGCGCCCGATGCCTGACGCCGATAACCTTACGAGAGCCGAACCGCAGAAATGACGCGGGAATGTCCCGGTTCATTCCCTCCCCCGACCGTGCGGGAGTCGTATTTTTATGCGACGGAAAAGCGGTCGGCGCGAGGAGCCAAAAGGGACTTCGACGGGTCTTCAGTGGGAAAAGGGCGGGACTTCGAGGTGCTCGATTCTCAAGCGGCGGCAGCAAAGGCGCGTGCTTCGCGCTCGCCGAGACGGCAGTCAAGGCGGCGGGCGCAGCCGACAGATTCGGCGTACGTCCCTCCTAAACCATGGAGGGATCGTAGCCAGCTTGTAGTTATTTTCCGAGAGGGCCCTCCAAGGGAAAGACAAAGGGTGCCCGCTTTCTATAATGACCAGCGACACCCGTTCCTGCCCTGCGAGGCAGGAAATCTCTCATATATAAGGAGACATCTGTGGACATCCTCATCATGATCGTCTGCGCCGTTATCAGCATCGGCTTCCTCGTGTTCATCCACGAGGGCGGCCACTACCTGGCCGCTCGGGCCTTCGGCGTGCGCGTTACCGAGTTCATGCTGGGCCTGCCCGGCCCTTCCATTGGCTTCACGAAGGGCGAGACCCGCTATGGCGTCACGGCCGTGCCCCTCGGCGGCTACGCGAAGGTGTGCGGCATGGAGGCCGGCCCTTTGCAGCCGCACCTGCAGAAGGTGCTCGCGTCGCTTTACCGCCGCGGCACCGCTAACATGGAGGACGTGGCTCGCGACTGCGGCATCAGCGACGATGAAGCATACAACGCCCTGGAAGAGCTGGTGGAATGGGGCAGCGTCATCGGGCCTTCCAAGGCCGATCAGTACAACACCTACCGCGCTCCGCGCGTCGCGCCCACCAAGCGCGCTCTGAAGAAGGCGGCCGCGGCGGGGCTGCCGGCGCCCGCCTCCTACGAGCTGGGCCAAGCTCGCGAAGTGGCCGATCCCCATGCGCTTTACGAGTCCGAGTACCGCCAGCAGTACCGCTCGCTGCCCTTCTGGAAGCGCTCGGTCATCCTTTTGGCGGGCATTTTCATGAACCTGCTGTTCGCTATGCTCGTGTTCATTATCGTGTTCTCGATCATCGGCTTTCAGGTGCAGCATCCTGAAACGGGCGAGATCACGACCATTCACGCATCGGTGCTGCAGGCGCTGCAGGCCGGCTTCATGTACATCGGCATGGTGGTTCAGGCGGTAGCGGGCCTGTTCAACCCGGCCACGGCGGCTCAGACGGTGTCCGATTCCACCTCCATCGTCGGCATCGCCGTCATGTCGAAGGACTACTTCCAGACGGGCCTCGTGGAGGCGTTGGAGTTCATGGCCATGATCTCGGTCTCGCTGGGCATCATGAACCTGCTGCCTATCCCGCCGCTGGATGGCGGCCGCTTCGTGGTGGAAATCTTCCAGAAGGGCACCCGCAAGACAGTGTCTCAGAAGGCCATGAACTATATGTCGCTTGCTGGTATGGCCCTGTTCCTCGGCTTCTTCGTCATCATGCTGAACCAGGACATCCAGCGGTTCGTCTTTGGCAACTGGGGCTAGGGGTTTTAAACCTGTCGGACCCTCGCTGACTTCCTTGGGCGGATTCTGGACTTATAATTGGTGAAAGATAGCGGTTGGAAAGGAAGTGGTCCGTGACCAAGGAACTGAAGCCCCATGACCGCACGCGGCGTGTGATGGTGGGGGATGTGCCGGTGGGCGGAGGCGCGCCGGTAGCGGTGCAGTCGATGTTGAACGCCCCGGCCGACGATGTGGCCGCCAACCTCGCTCAGATTGAGGCGCTGGCCGAGGCCGGCTGTGAGATCGTGCGCATGGCCATTCCCCGGCGCGACTGTCTGGACGCCTTCGAAGCCGTGTGCGCTGCGTCGCCCTTACCCGTGGTGGCCGACATCCACTTCGACGCCCGCATCGCCATCGAGGCTGCCCGGCGCGGCGCGGCCAAGCTGCGCATCAACCCTGGCAACATCGGCGGCCTGGAGGCCACCCGTGAGGTGATCGCTGCGGCGTCGGCGGCGGGCATCCCCATCCGCATCGGCGTGAACGCCGGCTCGCTCGACGACGCGCTGGCGGCCCGCGACGACCTGACGCTGCCCGAGAAACTGGCTGCCTCCGCTACTGAATACGTGCGCTTCTTCGAAGACGAGTGCGACTTCCACGACCTTGTGGTGTCAGCCAAGGCCCACGACGTGCAGACCACCATCGACACCTATCGCCTGTTGGCCGCCGAGCTGCCCGAGGTGCCGCTGCACATCGGCGTCACCGAGGCGGGAACCGCCTTCCAAGGCATCATCAAAAGCGCATGCGGCCTGGGCGTCCTTTTGGAGGAGGGCATCGGCGACACCATGCGCATCTCGCTCACGGACGACCCCGTGGTGGAAGTGCGGGCCTGCTGGACGTTGCTCGGCGCCCTGGACTTGCGCCGTCGCACCCCCGAGCTCATCAGCTGTCCCACCTGCGGGCGCTGCCAGGTGAACCTCATTGGGCTCGCGCAAGAAGTGGAAGAGCGCCTCGCTGCGGTGGACAAGCCGGTGAAGGTGGCAGTCATGGGGTGCGTGGTGAACGGCCCGGGCGAAGCCGCCGATGCCGATATCGGGGTGGCTTGCGGAGCGGGCGCGGGGGTTGTTTTCTCCCATGGTAAAATCGTCCGCAAAGTGCAAGAGTCGGAAATTGTTTCTGCCCTTATGGAGGAGTTGGAGAACCTATGACCCAGATTCTGCGTATGAGCAACCTGTACGCCCCCACCCTGAAGGAAGACCCGTCGGACGCCGACATCGACAGCGCGCGCCTGCTCCTGCGCGCGGGCATGCTGCGCAAGGCCGCCTCGGGCCTGTACACGTTCCTTCCTTTGGGCTTCCGCGTGCTGAAGAAGATCGAGAACATCGTGCGCGAGGAAATGGACGCTTCCGGTGCCCAGGAAATTCTCATGCCGGTGCTGCAGCCGGCGGAGCTGTGGGAGGAAAGCGGGCGCTTGAACGACTACGGCCCCGAGCTCATGCGCCTTACCGACCGTCACGATCGCGAGATGTGCCTCGGTCCCACCCATGAGGAGATCATCGTGGCGCTCGTGCGCAACGAGCTGCGTTCCTACAAGGAGCTGCCCCAGAACCTCTACCAGATTCAGACGAAGTACCGTGACGAGATTCGCCCGCGCTTCGGCCTGTTGCGCTCTCGCGAGTTCGTCATGAAGGACGCCTACAGCTTCAACGCCACCCAGGAGTCGCTGCAGGAAACCTACGACGCCATGGGGAAGGCCTACGGCGCCATCTGCGACCGCTGCGGCTTGGATTACCGCGAGGTGGAGGCCGACGGCGGCCAGATCGGCGGCAAGGTGACCACCGAGTTCATGGCGCTGGCGGAATCGGGCGAGGCCGACCTGGTGTACTGCTCGTGCGGCTATGCGGCCGATGCCGAGGCCGGCGCGTGCTTGGCTCGCCCCACGCTGTACGAAGTGGACGCCATGGAGAAGATCGCCACGCCCGACGTGCACACTATCGCCGAGCTTGCCGCGTTTCTGAACATCCCCGAGTCCTCCACGGTGAAGGCGCTCTCGGGCAAGGACGCCGAGGGCAACCTCGTGTGCCTGTTCATTCCCGGCGATCACGAGCTGAACGAGCTGAAGATCGAGGGCCTCGTGCCTGGTTTCACGCTATTGACCGACGAGGAGATGATCTCCTTCGGTCTGTGCAAGGGCTCCATGGGCCCGGTGGGGCTGCCTGAGGGCGCCCGCGTCATCGCCGCTACCAGCTTGCAGGCCATTCCGCAATGGGTGGTGGGCGCTAACGAGGACGGCTACCACTACGTGGGCGCGCGTCTGGGCGAGGATTTCCAGGTGGACGAGTGGGCCGATCTGGCCACGGTGAAGCCCGGCGACTGCTGCCCTACGTGCGGACTTCCGTTGGAAGGCGCTCGCGGTATCGAGGTGGCCCAGATCTTCCAGCTCGGCGACAAGTACTCCCGCGCCATGGGCGCCACCTTCATGGACGAGGACGGCGAGGAGAAGCCCTTCATCATGGGCTGCTACGGCGTGGGCATCTCGCGCACGTTGGCCGCCATCGTCGAGCAGCACAACGACGAGCACGGCATCATGTGGCCGCTGTCGGTGGCGCCGGCCCACATCTGCGTGGTGCCGCTCACGGTGGGCGATGCCGAGGTGCAGCCTATGGCCGAGAAGATCGCGAAGGATCTGGCCGAGCTCGGCTTCGAGGTGGTCATCGACGACCGCGACGAGCGCGCCGGCGTGAAGTTCAACGACGCCGACCTCATTGGCTGGCCCGTGCAGATCGTCGTGGGCAAGCGCGGTCTGAAAGAGGGCAAGGTAGAGATGAAGCTGCGCCGCACCGGCGAGAAGAAGGAAGTAGCGCTGGACGCTCTGGCCGAGATGATGGGCTTCGCCCGCCGCGCCATGCGCGACAACGTCCTCCACGGTGCCGGTACCGGCGCCTTCGCCGCCATTTTCGGGTAGGGCGACGGACTCTCCAATCGACGAAGGACCCTGGATCGCATCTCGCGTTCCAGGGTCCTTTTCGTATTCGCGCCAAATGGGCGGGAAGTGGCTTGCAACAAATATGGGAGACGTGGCAGAACATCTATGGGGAAGAGCCTCTTCTCAGTGAAGCCCATTTGCCCGCCTCGGTTTCGTTGGTGATGCCACTGCGGGAGGAGAAGGCGCCCGGCAAAACCCGTGAGTATCCTCAAGAGACGATATGGTCTTTCGCCCCGATTGATGACGCGACGCTGACATCTCTGCTTGCGTCCGTGCCGGAAGGTCTTACCCCGCAGGAGGTTCATGACGCAACAGGCATATCCAAGCGAAGCGCCCAAGAGCGGTTGAAGCGCTTGTGGGAAGAGGGTTCCATTTCCCGGGAGAAAGACGGGCGGTTCTATCGCTATAAAGCTTAGAAGTGTTTTGCACACTACCCGCTCACAACCCCTGCCAAAAACTTTTGGCAGGGGTTTTTCGTTGCGGGAGCGGCGTGTCGAAACCTTTTGGTGGTACGCTTCGGCGCGCTGTGTCACGCTGAGCGGGAAAGGATGGAGTCGTGGAGATCAAGGAGCAGCTAAAGGAACATCGGGCGCGACTGGGCTTGTCCCAGGAAGAGCTGGCGGATCGCATCTTCGTATCACGCCAGACCATCTCCAACTGGGAAACCGACCGCACCTATCCCGATGTGCAGAGCCTGCTTCTCATGAGCGATCTTTTCGGTACGTCCATCGACGAACTCGTGAAAGGAGACGTGGCAACTATGGAGAAGACAATCGAGAACGAGTGGAAGACCATGAGCCGTCTGGCGATGACGGCATGGGCGCTCGTAGGTGTGGGCATTGCGTGCGTCATTGCAGGGATGGCGCTTCCTTCCGGCCCTTCATCTCTGGCATCAGGCTTTTCTGAGGGCGAAGTGCTGGGCATTGTGCTGTTCGTCGCCCTGTGGATCGCAGGTCTCGTGCTTCTGGGCATCGTGGAGCACATGAAGAGAAAGTACGACTTGGTAACCTACCGCGACATCCTCGCCTATTCCCGCGGCGAAGAGCCCCCGCGCGACGGTGCGGCCTTCGCGCGGCGCCACCCCGTGATGATGGGTTGGGCCAAGGGCATCGTGAGCGCGATTGCCGGCTTTGTTGTGGCGGTGGTACTTTGTCGCATTTTCCTTGGGTAGGGAACGCAGGGCGATTTGGCAAATATAACCAAGTCAATCAACCTTTGACGGGGCAGTAACAGTGCTGCCCCGTCGTCGCGTCCAGGCGCCATGGCCACCTATGATGGAGAAGCTAACTCAACGAGAACGGAGGCTTCGAAATGACGACGATTGCCGATGGATTGAAAGACGTGTTCCTGGCCGGCGTGGGCGCCATGGCACTTGGTGCGGAGAAAACCCAGGAACTGGTGGAACAGCTGATCGCCAAGGGCGAGATCACCGTGGAGCAAGGTAAGGCCATCAACTCCGAGGTGCTGAAGCAGGCTCAGGCTACGGCCGAGCGCGTGGGACGCGACGCGCAGACGACAGCTGGCGAGGCGGCCCACCAGGCCAAGACCGCAGCCAGCCATTTGAACGATCAGGCCAAGACGGCCGCAGAGTTGGCTCACGAGCAGGCCGAGGCTGCCGTGTCCATGGCACGCTCCCAGGCCGAGATGGCTGCCGATGCGGCCAAGAAGGCGGCGGGGGAGGCCAAGAAGGATTCCGCCGATTTCGCTACGGCCCTGAAGCACGACGTGCTGGAGGCTCAGATGGCCATGATGACCCCCGAGCAGCGCGCCGAGTTCGCCAAGAAGGCCGCCGAAATCGCCGCCCGCGACGCGAAGACGGAGTAGAGGATTGCGCGGATGAATTTTACTCAAGTGGATTTTAGTAAAATTTACTTGAGTAACTGACGAGCGAAGAATTCAAAAGTATTCACGGGCTGGGCTGCCGCTTGGGCGGTGGCCCAGCGTTGTTTTGGCGTGATTGGGCGTGCGGATGCTGGTGGAGCCGCAGCCCCGTGGTAAACTTCTCGATTACCATTGAACTACCACGACGAAAGCGATTCCATGGCTGATTTCATTGAAGGCAAGCGCCCGGTTATCGAGGCGCTGCGCACCCACGTGCCGCTGAAGTACATCCTCATGGCCGACAACCTGAGCCAGGGCGACAGCCTGGTGCGCGACATCCAGCGCAAGGCGAAGAACCTGGACGTACCTATTAAGAAGGTGTCGAAGAAGAAGCTCGACGAGGTTTCCGAGCGCGGTAGCCACCAGGGCGTCATGGCCGAGGCGGCTCCGTTCAACTACGTGAACATGACGACGATTCTGGACGCGGCGAAGCAGTCGGCTGAGGAGCACGACGGCCGCGCGCTCATTGTGGTGCTCGACCACATCACCGATGCCGGCAACTTGGGGGCCATCGCCCGTTCGGCCGAGTGCGTGGGCGCTTCCGGCATTGTCATTCCCAACAAGCGCGCCGCCCGCGTGACCGCCGCCACCTACAAAAGCTCGGCCGGGGCTATTTCGCACATTCCCGTCACCCAGGTGGCGAACCTCGTGAGCACCATCGAGCGTCTGAAGGACGAGGGCTTCTGGGTGGCCGCCGCCACCGAGCACGCCTCCGATCTCATTTGGCAGTCGAACCTCAAGGGCAAGATCGCGCTCGTGATGGGCAACGAGGGTGAAGGCGTGTCGCGCCTTGTGCTGGAGAACTGCGATTTCGGCGTGAAGCTGCCCCAGGTGGGAGAGATTTCCTCACTGAATGTGGCCCAGGCCTCCACCGCCTGCATGTACGAGTGGCTGCGCCAGAACTGGGAATAGGCCGCAGATCGCATCATGGCCAAGCAACGCAAGAGACTCCTCATCGTTGACGGGTACAACGTGCTGCGGTCGGGCAGCCGGTACCGGTGGCAGCCGCGGGCCGACGAGGACTACACCGACGACTTCTTCAACGCCGCCCGCGACCGGCTCATCAACGACGTGGTGAACTACGCCGGGCGCGACATGGGCGCCATCATCGTCTTCGACGCCGCCGATAACGAGCTTTCGGAAGGCTCGCGCACGAAGATCGGCGGCGTGCAGGTGATCTTCTCCCCGGCGGGGCAGTCGGCCGACAAGGTGATCGAGAAGCTGGCCTACGACGCGGGCAAGCGCGGGGTGGAGACCATGGTGGTCACGAGCGACGCGGCCATTCAAGACACGGTGTTCGGCGGCGGCGTCGATCGCATGAGCGCCGACGGCTTCTCCCATGAGATGGGCGAGTACTACGAAGATGCGCGTTTGGATGACACCCCGAAGGTGGCGCGCAAGAACACCGTCGCCGAGCGCATTCCCGCCGACACCCTGGCGCGCCTGAAGGCATTGCGGGACGGCCGCTAGCGAGCGCGAATGCTGCCGTGCGCGTGGTGACCGCTGGGGTATTTTCCCAGTTCAGCGCTTCCGCAACCAATAATTGCGGAAAATGACAACGCGAATTGGTTCCGTGGCAAAGAGGTTTTCGGTAGGCTCCAAGGCGTTTTTGAGAGGCAATCGCAGAAGAAAGGCAGCACACCATGAATGTCGAAATCGCCGAGCGCTTGGCCGCGCGCCGAAAGCTTGCAGGGCTGTCGCAGGAGGCCCTCGCGGAGAAGTTGGGCGTGTCGCGCCAGGCTGTTTCCAAATGGGAGCGCTCAGAGTCGTCGCCTGACACCGACAACCTCATTGCCCTGGCGAAGCTCTACGGGGTGTCGCTGGATGAGCTTTTGTACGTGGACGAGTCCATCGAGGACGACGTGGCCTTCGAAGCCGCCGACCGCGCGGAAGTGCGTGGCGCGAGCAGGGTTGTCGTCGCGGAAGCTTCGGAAGAGACGGCTTCGCCAGAGGGCGGTGGCGTTGGCGATGCATGTGATGCCGAGACAGCCGAGGGCGTTGACTTCGAAAAGGAGGGCCGCGGCAAGGTGCACTTCGGGCCCGGTGGCATTCACGTGGACGACGGCAAGGACCATGTGCACGTGTCCTGGGCCGAGGGCGTGCACGTGGTCGACCGCCACGGCGAAGAGGTGCACGTCGGTTGGGACGGCGTGCGCGTCAACACGACGGATCCGGAGGTGGCAGAGCATATCTTCACGCGTGACAATCCCTTCGGGGTATCACCCGGTGATTTCGATGCAGACAGGGCTAAGAAGTGGCTGAAGTTCCCCTTCTGGGCCTTGGTGATTGTGGGCTACCTCGCCTTCGGGATGCTCAGCGGCATTTGGGGGCCGACGCTGTTTTTGCTGTTCCTCATTCCGACCTATTACATTGTGGGCGCGGCAGTCGCATCTCGCCGCATCGCTCCCATGCTGTGCGCGCTGTATCCTATTGGTGCGATCGCCTGGTTCCTTTGGATGACCTTCGTCGATGTTCATTGGCATGGCCCCGCTTGGGTCATCTTCCTCACGATTCCGCTCGTGGAAGTCATCATCGTTCAACTCTCCAAATGGTGGAACGCCCGCAAGGGCAACGATGCCAAGGGCGACGTCGCCTAGGGCTTGCAGTAAGCCAAGCAAGATTCCGTGGCGTATCTTAGATATCTCTGGAGAGATATCTATGCTATACTTCTGGAAGTATCTCTGGAGAGATAGGTAAACCATGGAACTTATGACCCTATTTCATGGATCGCCTCAAATAGTGGCGCATCCTTTCTACGGTGGTGGTAGGCCATATAACGACTACGGCCGCGGGTTTTATTGCACCGAGCATATCGAATTGGCGCGCGAGTGGGCCTGCTCCGAAGAAGGCTACGACGGCTACGCTAACGAGTATCGCTTCGATGGCCGCGGCCTTAAGGTTCTTGAACTCTCCTCTCCGGAATACTCGACGCTTCATTGGCTGGCGCTGTTGCTGGAGCATCGCAAGATCGATCTGCGGACCCCGGTGGCTCAAGCGGGTAGCGAGTTTCTTCGTGCCCACTACCTGCTGGATGCGGAGTCGTTCGACGTTATCGTGGGGCACCGTGCTGATGACAGTTACTTCACCTTCGCCCGCGCCTTTTTGCGAAACGATGTTTCTTTGGAGCAGTTGACGCGGGCTTTGCATCTCGGTGATTTGGGCCAGCAGATCGTACTCAAGAGCCCGGAGGCATTCAAGGCCATCGAGTTCGTCGGAGCCACAGTGGCGCCCAGCGCCGTTTACTACCCTAAGCGGAAGGAGCGCGACGAGAAGGCGCGGGCGCTCTATCGCGAGGAGGCTGCCCGGCAGGGCATCGACGGTATTTTCTTGCGCGACCTTTTGCGATAAGAGGTGACCGATCTTGCAGGCCTATAGCGAAGATTATCTGTTCGATGCCATGGAAGCGCTGGGCGAGGCATTCGATTGCGCGGCCAACCGTGTCAACTTGGGGCTCGACCAGTTCTTTGAAATGTTCGTAGCGACAGGGGTTGCCGATGCGTTCGGTGCCGGGGCTCCGCGCTATGTGAGCGGTTCGTCGGGCATCGAACTGGTGCTTGACGTGTGCTATCGGGCCGGGCTGGATATCGGCGTGCCTCTGGCCGATATGGCGTCCGACGGGGAAGGGCCCGACTATTGGTGCGGTTGGGTTCTGGCCTACTGGCAGTGGGAGACGGGCCGCCCGTTCCGAACCATAGGTCGCGTAACGACCATGGAAGAAATTCGCGCGCTGTACTGGCCGCTCCACGAAGCGGCAGAGCAGAAGTTCGTCGAAGTGATCGAAGAGCGCGTAGCCCGGCGGGGCGCTCCTCTGAAGTCGTGGCGCGAGCAAAGGGGTCTTTCCCAGGTGGCGCTGGCGGAGAAATCGGGTGTGTCGCTGAGGGCGATACAGCAGTACGAGCAGCGCTGCAAGGACATCAATCACGGTCAGGGGGCATCGCTCTATCGGCTCGCTCAGACGCTGGGTTGCCGCATCGAGGATTTGCTCGAGTATCCGCTATGACTGACGGGATTGATGGCTTGCGTCGCGAAGGCAGCGCGAGTGGTCGTGGGCTGGCTGCCTTAAGAAAGACGCAAATTCCCTGTTCGTGGGTGGGGCAACCAATGGTTGTCGGGGATTTTTCGCTCGTTTCTGGTAAATTGACCACATAAGGTGCTGGTGCAACCAGGGTTGAAACCATAGGGTGAAAGGCGAGATGTGACGAACAAGACGCGAAAGGGAACCGTGATGAACGTCGAAATCGCCCAACGCCTTGCCGAATTGCGCCGTGAGCGCGGGTTCTCCCAAGAGGGGCTGGCTGAGCAGCTGGGGCTGTCGCGCCAGGCCGTTTCCAAGTGGGAGCGCGCCGAGTCGGCGCCCGATATGGGAAACCTTATTGCCTTGGCCGACTTGTACGAGGTGACCCTGGATGAGCTTCTGCGCGTGAGCCCCGAGGTGGAAGAGGACATGCGCTTCGAATCCCAGGAACGTGCGGAATCCGTTGAGACCGAGGCCGCTGCTGCGGCGGAGGTGGCCCTGGCAGCGGCGGCGCGGGCCGAGGCGGCGGCTGCGACGGCAGCTGAGGCGCCCGACGTGCCGAAAGTGGTCGTGGAAGTGAGCGCGCCCGCTGCGACGTCGGGAGGCTTCCCGCCGCCTGCTCCGTCCCCTGGACAGGCCGGTGCTCCCGGCCAAGGGGCGCCGCACGGGTTCTCGCCTTCCACATACGGAGCGCCGGGCCATCGACCACCGAGTGCGGGCTATGGCCCTGGTGCGTCTTCGCACGGTTCGCCGGCATCGCCGCAGAGCCCGGGTGCCTACCCTCCTGGCTCCTGCCCACCAGGTTCCATTCCGCCGGCATCCTCGGTGCCCATTGCGCCGCCACCGACGCCCCAACCGAAAGATCCGCTGCAGTCGTTCCCCTACCCGCTTCTGTGCGCGGTCATCTTCCTACTTGCCGGTTTCTGCTTCGGCTGGTGGCATCCCGGCTGGGTGATCTTCCTCACCATTCCCTTCTACTATTGGGTGGTGAATACCTTGGAGGCCGACCCGTCTTACCAAGCTTGGCTGGCCGAACGCCAGGACGTTGCGGCGAAAAGCGATTCCTCCTCAGAAGGAGGCGCCCAATGAAACTGGAACGGAGCACCTATGTGAAAATCGCCCTCATCGTGCTGCTTTGCCTGGGCGTGTGCGGTTTCTTCGGCGGCTGCGGTCGTGGCGTGGTCGTTGCTCCGCTGGGCTCGCTGCTTGCGCCCGGTGGCTTGATGGGCTGTGTGGGCTGGAACGCCATAGGCGAGATCGCTGGATACGCGGGAGATGCGGTCGGCGAGATGGCCGGCTACGCGGGTGACGCAGTGGGAGAGGTCGCGGATGCGACGCTACACAGCGGCGTGCGCGGCGGCGTCGCGGCAACGAGTGAGGGCAGCCATTTCGAAATAGACCCCAGCGAGGTGAAAGCCATCGAACTTAATTGGCTCGCCGGATCGGGTTCCGTGCGCGTGGTGTCCGATAGCGAGACTGGCGGCGCAATCGTTGTGAACGAGACTATGCACGGCGGCCCGCAGCCTGTTATGGCCTGTAACGTGGAAGACGGCGTTCTGTCCATTGATTATGGGGAAAGCGGCAGCGGTTTGTCGGGATGCTCGTTCGGGTGGAACGGCAGCAAGGATGTGGAGCTGCTCATTCCCGCTTCCTCGGTTTCTCTTGAGCGATTCTGCCTTGAAGCGGCGTCGGGCGAGTACATCATCGACGGGGCGGATGAGGTGCTCTGCGGAAAGTTGGAGCTCGATGTGGCTTCGGGTTCCGTGTCCATCGACCACACGCTGACGAACGATCTGGAACTGAGCCTTGCAAGCGGCAACGTCACCTATCAAGGAACGGTCGCGCAGACGTTGCGCATCGATCAGGCCTCGGGCGAGTTCCGCTTCGGGGGAAGTTCTCCGGCTCCGGAAACCATCTCGGGATCGCTTGCTTCCGGCCATATCGTTCTGGAGCTTCCGGCTGATACGGCGCTGAAGGCCAACGTCAACAAGACCTCAGGCAACTTCACGAACGATTTCGCCGATTCTGCGGGCGACCCGGCATTTCCCTGCGACCTCTCTTTCGACATGATAAGCGGTAATCTGGAAGTGCTCAGCGTTGAGTAAAGAGCGTTCAATCCCATAGCTTTCAACAGAAAAGGGGCGACCTGATGGTCGCCCCTGTTGCAAGGGAATCGTGAGTCCCTACTGCCGGTATGCTTGACGCGCAGGCCGCTGTGACGGCTTAGCGCTGGCCGAACAGATCGTCCAGGTTCAGGCCGTTGCCGTAGCCATCGCCGTAGCCGTACTCGTTGCCGCCGTCCTGGCCGTAGCCGTCACCGTAGCCCCAGCCGTAACCGTAGTCGTTACCGTCGCCGTAGCCCCAGCCAAAGTCCTGACCCTGCTCGGGCATCTGCTGCTCCTGCTGGGCCTTCTGCTCGGCAGCGGCCTTCTGGCTGGCGGCATCGTCGCCCAGGGTCACGGAAATCTCCTGCTCCTGGCCGTTGCGGTTCACGGTGAGCTGCACGGTGTCGCCAGGGTTCTTGCCGCGCACGGCCAGCATGAGGTCGGAAGCGCCTTCCACAGACTCGCCGTCCAGAGCCGTGATGATGTCGCCCTCCTGGAGGCCGGCCGCCTCGGCGCCGGAGCCCTGGGAGACGGCGGCCACGTAGGCGCCGGACTCGGCCGCGAGGCCGTAGCTGGCAGCCGCCTGGTCGTTCACCGTGGACAGGCTCACGCCGAGCTGGGCGTGGGTGGGGGTCTCGCCGGCGATGATCTGCTGGGCGAGGTTCACCGCGTAGTTCACCGGAATGGCGAACCCGACGCCGGAGTAGTTGCCGGAGTACGACGTGATCAGCGTGTTGATG
>OOBV01001301.1_pt1 | contig 17015 bp, 17 predicted proteins | sample 1671731 | NCBI WGS metagenome assembly OOBV01 (sample SAMN06348186, study PRJEB24527) | human gut metagenome | biome: human gut; feature: ankylosing spondylitis patient; material: feces | host: Homo sapiens | place: China | collected 2015-10
CATCTTCGGTCATGGAAATTCCCCCTCTCTGATAATAGTGCGGGGCGGCAGCACTCCTTGCTGTCGCCCCTTGATTGCCTACCAGCAAAGGCGGGCGGGGCTGTCAACGGCGGCGCGTATGCGCCGTTCATCTTGACCGTTGACTGGCTCGGCTGGCTTTGCTATTAGTATTGCTAATTTACATCATGCAAAAGTTAGTTTAACGCTGCAATTTCCTCAGGAGTAAATACAAGTTTGCCATCAACGGCTTTTGCTGTACCAGATACTCGAATACCTTTCGGTTGAGAATCTGTAAACGTCATCCAAGCATGGCTGTTGTTCAAAAGGTTAGCCTGTGTGTGTACCATACCACCGATACCAAAGACAAGATTTCCGTCTACAATATCGGCCTTGCCCGTTACAATCAGGTGTGGTGTTCCGTCTGGATTCATCGTTGCCAATGTGGGAAATTCTGTCCCTTCAATAATTTTTTGTTCTGATACAGATAATTTCATAATCTGTTCCTCCTTAAAAAATTTATTTTACCAAACAACGAATTGTTCAGTAAATCGTGCATTTGATTAAAGGATTTAGGCTTTTCAACCCGTGACCTTTATGCTATAATTATAGCAATACGATTCAGAATTGTATAGTACTATTTTATTTAATACCGGTATGCAATACGATACTGTAAATTCAATATTTTGAAAGGAAGATTTCAGTATGAAGAAATTAAATATCAGCGATTTGAAAGAAACACCTTCTGTTTACAAAAACAGAGATTGTTGCACAAGTTGTACAGGAAAATGCGTAGATATGAGTAGCATGACAGAGGATGAACTTCTTGGAAAATGTGCCTATGTAACTACTCAAAAACTTTTGTCTGGAAAATGGCCTATCCTAATTTTGTTTAATTTACGAAACGGCGCAATACGGTTTAATGAGATGCAGCGACTACTCCCTAAAATTACCCATGCAACTCTCTCAAAACAGTTAAAGAAAATGGAGCAGGATGGTTTAATAATTCGAACTGATTACAGTGAAGTCCCCCCACGTGTCGAATACTCATTAAGTGTCATAGGCAAAAAATTTTTAGAGATACTATATCAAATTGGCTCGTGGGGACTTGAATATATAGAATATACAAATACGAAATAGTGAAACTGCTGCCTGTCAAATTCTTGTGTGTTACTTTATGGCACATGAGCATTGGCTCCGGGATTGTCATTTCCATATCCTTCCAGGAGATTGATAACTCCCCAAACTGCCAGACCAGCTCCGATTGCAACAACCAGAGTCTGTAAAATATTAATTGCGGATGTAAAAAACGCCATAATCTATGTTCTCCTTTCGTAACTGCTGTTTTCATTGTGATTTTTTAACGGTTACTACTCGGAGGGTTCCGCCCTGATGGGCGGTCTTTCATGCTTACGCATATCGCTACCTCCCAAAAGGGCATAAAAAAAGAGCTATGTATGTTTTTACGTTACATGCTCTATGCCTTCATTTTTACTATTTGATTGTTTTTCCAGTTCACTGCCTTCATACACATAAAGGTCGAACGCTTCTTCCGGACTTAACCGGACTTCCATCTGATGTTTCATATATTCTTCCACATGAAACTCATTCTTTTTATCATAATCGGATAACTGCTTATACCGTTTATGTTTTGTAATATCAAATTTATCACTGTAAAACGGACGGACACCACGAAGCTGTAAAATACACTTGTTACCGTCCATGACTGCCAGTTCATCCCGGCTCATCAGTTCTTTTCCTGTTTTCTGATAGTTCAGACCATAGGACCTGCTCTGTCCTCTTGTATCAGAAGTGTTATATAAATCAATGGTTTCCTTTCCAAGTGTCTCCGAAATTTCTTTCAGAGTGGTACTTTCCTTTCCACCAAGGAACAGCATGGTATCGCAGTTGCCTGTGATAGTTTCCGCTGCATCCTTGTAAATGGTCTTGAGCTGTGATTGTGACTGTAAAATAATGGATGCAGAAATCTCTCTGCTTCGGATCGTTGCAATCAGCTTATCGAACTTCGGAATCTGACCGATATTTGCGAACTCGTCACAGAGGATTCTCACATGATAGGGCAGTCTTCCATGATGAGCATCATCGGCTCTGTCACATAACAGATTAAAAAGCTGACTGTACATCATAGCAACCACAAAGTTAAAAGTATCATCTGTATCCGAAATTACAATAAACAGTGCAGTTCTCTGATCTCCAATCATATCCAACTCCATCTCATCATAAGACATAAGCTCCCGCAGTTCCGCAATATCAAAGGGTGCGAGTCTGGCACCACAACTGATCAAAATACTTTTTGCTGTCTTTCCTGCAGCCAGCTTGTATTTTTTATACTGCCTTACTGCAAAATGATTCGGCTCGTCTCTTTCCAGCTCCTCAAATAACAGATCCACTGCATTTTTAAACTCTTCATCTTCTTCCCTGGTTTCACTGGCATTGATAAATTCCAGCAGGAGATCGGAAGAGCGTGGTGCTTCATAGTAGATATAACCAATCAAAGCACAATACAGCAGACGTTCCGCTTTTGTCCAGAAATCCTCGGAAGATTTTTCTCCCTCTCCCTTGGTATTTACCATGATCGTATTTACCAGTTTCAGAATGTCTTTTTCCGAACGAATGTAATGAAACGGATTATAGTGCATACTTTTGGCAAAGTTGATAGTATTCAGCACCTTGATTTTGTAAGGAGCCATTACCTCTCTGCCATTTTTATCACGCAGGATTTTCCCATTTTTATCTTTCTTCGGTGTCCCTCGTACTAACATTTTACCACATTCTACGATAATTGTCCCCTTGGGATCAGTAACCACAAAGCTCACATTATCCGGCATCTGCATAAGCTGTGGTTTCACATAAAATCTGGTCTTGCCGCTGCCAGATCCCCCGATCACTATGACATTCTTGTTTCTGGCATACTTTGGTTTCTTCGGTCTGCTGTTCATGGTCAGACGTTCTGTTTGTGTCAGCAGAATATTGTTCTCAAAGACCGGATCAATAAAAGGGGCTATATCCTTTTCATTTCCCCATCTGGCAGAACCATATTCTTCTCCCTGGCGAAACTTCTTTCCATTTTTTCCCTTAAAATATACCACTGCCCACACACTGACTGCTGCGATAGTTCCCGCAGCCAGACTTTTCGGTTGTATACTCGGCAACAACTTTTTAAACGCTAACGGATAGTTCATAAGAAGAACCATCAGCCTGTCCACCACTGTACTGCCTCTGCAATATTGATACAGCCAGGTGCATTTATTTACCACATAAAATACAACCACATACGGAATATGCAACAGAACCTTTTTTATCACTTCTGCGTTCGGGGGACGCACCTGAAATCCTTTCAGTTTTTTCTTTATATTTTTTATCCCACTCATAAGGTCGGCTCCTTCTGTTTTTCTTTCGATTTTTCCCGTTCTCTCTGTTTATCCTGGCTGCGGGCTGCGATTGCCTGCTGTAATTTCTTACGGACAGACGGTTTCTTTGTTTTATTCAGCGTCTTTCCGGTAAATTCCCGGAATGCCGCTGTCATCACATCCACATCCCTTGCCTTGAAAAAAACGAAATATCGGGGTGGATCTACGGACTTATCACGTTTCAGACTAAAATCAATGCCATATTTTTTTGCCACTTTTTCAAAAGCCTTAATGTTGTTATCCGTAATCTCAATGTTGGAAAGCTGAACATTCTGCTGTGCCAGCTTCTTTAAACTCTGCTTCCCATGATAATCTTTATCTGGCGGTCCTTTTACCTGCTGTTTTCTTGCTTTCTCTGCTTTTTCTTTCTCTATTGCTGCCAGAAAACGCATCATTGCCTGTTTCAATAAACGAACTGTCACTTTTCCGCCAGTGATACACAGGGACACTGTTTTTTCATTCACTTCTTCCTGCATCAATCTGTTCCTTTCTATGGTTTTCCAACAGACGGTCTTCCTTTGCTCCTACCCGGATACAGCAGTACAGAACAAAGTTGACTGCTAATACCAGAAGAATCCCTGCAATAATCAATAACATTCTCATTTTATACCCCTTTCATCATTCAAAAGGGCATCTATGACTTTGCTGCCCATAAATGCCCCTCCATTAACTTTTATTTTCTTTTTTTCGCAATCCAAACTGCTGATACACTGCCTGCCATACCTGCAATCGCAAGCAGAATCCAAATCAGCATGTGTGTATTATCTCCGGTTTTCGGTGTATCTGTTACCTGTGTAGACGGTGTTTCCGGTATTGGTGTTTCTTCCGGTTTTACCTCATCTTTCATCACTACTTTCTGGATCTCTCCGGTATCCTCCACTGTAAATTTCACATCTTCCGCTACCAGATATCCATCAGGGGCAGACTCTTCACGAAGTGTATACTCCCCAATCGGAAGCATTTCTATGTAGTGTGGTTTTTCCTCAGAAGTCCAGCTCTCTACTGTCTTACCGTCTTTGTCAAGAATGGTCAGTTTTGCTCCTGGCAGTTCCTTACCGGAAATATCCGTTTTGGAAATTTCTACCTTGGTCACATCATCTTTCATTTCGATTTTCTGTGACTTTGCAGTATCTTCAACGGTAAACGTGATGCTTTCTGCTGTCACATAACCATCTGCCGGTTTTGTTTCTGTCAGAGTATATTTCTGTCCGACTACCAATTCTTTGATGATATGAGCTTCTTTACCGGAAGTCCAGGAATCTACAACTTTACCGCTTTCGTCAGTTACCTGTAACTTAGCTCCTTCCAGTTCTTTTCCGTCTGTCAGGGAAGTCTTGGTGATCTCGATTACAGTCGGCTCGTCCTCAAAGGTAAAAGCATAAAATACTTTTTCCTTTTCTGCACCTCCATACTCAAACGTGAACTCCTGTGTTTCATCTGTCGTTGCAAATCCAGGTGCCGGAGATGTTTCTTTGATATAATACGCAAAATCAATCGGTAAATCTGCCGTAAAAGTCAGCTTTCCTTCTTTGTCTGTTGCCAGTTCCTCGATCACAGTATCTGCTTTCAGAATTACTTTTCCGTCTGCTCCTGTAATATCATCCTTGACACAGAGGGCAAATACCGCACCTTCCAGTACACGATCAGAATCTTTCTCTTTTTTCACAACTTTCACTTCTACTTTCTGGCGGTTATTCTGCCAGTCAGCAGAGTAAGTAACCTCTGCAGTATCCTGATCCCGGTATGTCAGATCAATCTCTCTTGCTTCATCATCCAGAACAAAGCCTTCTACTGTAGCTTTTTCTTTTACATAGTATTTGCCAAGCGGAAGTCCGGATATTTTTGCAATACCGGTATCATCTGTTGTAATGGTTGCCACCAGCTCATCTTTTTTATAATAATCTTCACTTTCTCCGTCAGCAGACTTCACATCTTCTAAAGCATAAACTTCAAAAGTAACATCTTTCAGACTGCCTGTTACATACTGGAATAAATGGCTGATCCAGCCTCCAACGGAATCCAGTGCAGTTACTTTATCCAGAAATTCTCCATTTTTATTGATGATAATCGTTCCTGTTGGCACATCATCTTTCATTTCAACTTTCTGGATTTCCCCGGTATCCTCAATCGTAAAAGTGATCTCTTCTGCCTTGAGGTATCCATAAGGAGCCATTTCTTCTCTGAGAGTATAGGTTTCCCCTACGGTAAGTCGTTCAATCAGATGCTGCTCGCCTTTTACAGATTTCCATGTATCAACTGCATTTCCAGCTTTGTCCAGAACAGTAAGTGTCGCACCTGACAATTCCACGCCAGTAGTTAAATCAGACTTGGAAACTACAACCTTTGTAGGCTGGTTCTTAAATACAGAAGATAACTGTACTACCTTAACATCCTGTCCCTGATATTCTGCTTTTACTTCCATAACTTCATCAGAAGATACATAACCATCTGGTGCTGCAAGTTCTTTGATATAATACTCACCAAATGGAAGATTCTGTGTAAATACAGCCTTTCCATCTTCTCCGGAAACAGCTTTTCCAAGCAGTGTGCCTGCTTTCACAATTACAGCTCCATGACCTTTCATATCATTCTTTGCATAAAGTCCAAACTCTGCTCCTGCAACGGCTGCTTCTGTATCAGCATCCTGTTTTACCACAGAAATTTCTACTTTCTGACGATCATTTTCAAAGATAGCTGTCTGTTCAATGACTGGTGTTTCCTGATCTTTGTAAGAAAAAGTAATGATCTGTGCTTCACTGTTTAAAACAAAGCCATCCGGTGCTGTCTTTTCAACAATCTTATAACTTCCAAGCGGCAGATTTTTCAGGACCGCTTTCCCATCTTTATCCGTTGTAACCGTTTTTACCAGTGTTCCAGCAGCATATTCCAGAATACGGTTTCCATTATCATCTTTCTGGAAATCTGCAGTATAGATGTCCTCGGCAGCGTAAATCTCAAACTCTGCCCCTTCCAGATTTTCTGTCTGATATGTAAAATCATCCTTGAATCCGTCCAGAACTTCGCCCTTTTTCACGATAGTCAGTTCACCCTTAACAGGATGGTTCTCATAAACTGCTTCAATGATCACATCCCCGGAAGTTCCATCCATCTGGTATGCAGTATTGGAATCTACTGTTACCTCATAGTAATTTTCATTCAAAGTATATCCATAAGGTGCATTTACTTCCTCAATGCGATAATGTCCGATTTTAAGATTCTGCGGAAGAATCAAATATCCCTGCTCATCTGTAAAATAGGATTTATGTTTTACCGTAGTCGGATAAGTTGTTACCTGCTCCACATATTTCTCAGTGTCCATGTTGAAAATCTTGAACTCTGTATTCTTCTGAAGCACTGCCTTTTTCGTCTCATCATCCTGTTTGATGATTTTCAGTTTCGCTTCAAACTCGTCATCCAGAAGCACTCTCCATGTCTGTGGCTGGTTCGGGTTGTTCTCAGTGATACGCACTGTAAAATCATCTACCGGAGTGTAATTATGAGGTGTCGTGGTTTCACGCACAATATAAGTTCCATAAGGAATCGCAATACTGCAGGCATAACCTTTTTCATCTGTAAAGATTTCTGTTGCTCCGTTTTCCCCGATCACTACCGGTTTTGCAGAATCAAAATCATAGCTTCCATCCTCTTTTACTTTCAGGGAAGATACCAGATAAGCGGTAAATCCTGCCCCTTTCAGTAAGTCGGCATCGGTCTTTCCGTTATTTGCCGCCTTGATAATCTGGAATGGCTGTTTCATTACCTGCTCCAGAGACAGACAGTCACGTTTTACTTCTGCTACAAGATCTCCTTCGTAATTGCAGACCAGATCATGTTCTTCTTCATCTGCCAGATAACCAGTTGGAGGAGTAATCTCTTTCACATAGTAATTACCAAGATATAATCCATCCACAGAAGCCTGTCCATTCTCATCTGTCGTAAGCGTGGCAACCTGTTCTCCTGCTTTATAGATCACGCCAGTAACACCATCCGGATGCACAATATCCTCACGAGCATACAGTCCATATACTGCTTTTTCCAGAGTGGCATCGCCCTGTGGGACTGCCTTTTTGGTTTCTTTATCCTGCTTCTGCAGAGAAATCTTAGCTGTCACACGTTCATTTTTGAATGTATGCTTGAATGTCTGTTTTGCTTCTTTATCATTCGTATAAGAGAAAGCAAACGTATAAACATCATCTGTGTTTCTCACATACCCTTCCGGTGCCTGCACTTCTTTCACATCATAAGAAAATCCAAGCGGCAGGTCTACTGTAAACTTCGCTGTTCCGTCTGCTCCTGTTGTCGCTTTCTGGATCAGTGTCCCTTTCTTTACAATGACGGTTCCATCCATGTTGGTAATGTCACTTGCAGCATAAAGTCCAAAGATTCCTCCAGCTAGAGGATTTTCTGTATCTTCATCCTGTTTTGTTACCATTACTTCTACTTTCTGTCTGTCATTAGTAAAGGTTGTCTCAGTGAAAACAACATCCACATTCTGTCCTGCATAGGATAATGTTACTGTCTTTTCCTCTCCGGCATTATAGAATCCTGTCGGAGCCTGTTTCTCTTTTACGATATATGTACCAAGACACAGATTTTTAAGAACGGTAGCTCCGTTTGTATCTGTTGTCAGATTCTCTTTTACCAGATCACCCTTACTGTAAACTTTTGTACCATAAGCAGTTTTAATATCTGCTCCAGCATACACATCATAAACAGCACCACTCTGTCTGCGTTTCTCATACTTAAATGTTGTTCCATTTTCTGTTACATCTGCACCAACCAGAACCTCACCTTCTTTATAAACGGTAAGCTGTCCCATCTGTTCTTCATCTGGAACGGTAACGGTTGTGGTCTTGCTGACTTCCAGTTTCACATTGTAAGCTGTTGCATTGATACGGTATCCGCTTGGAGCTGTAATCTCTTTCAGATATACAGTATCCTGTGTCTTAGTGATCTGTACGGACGCTTCACCGTTTTCATCCGTCGCAGGTAACTGTGTGATCAGTTTTTTGCATTCTACATCACTGTATAATCCAAACACAGCACCAGACAACTTTGCGTCTGACTTGGCATCTTTCTTGATCACCTTAACACTTGCCTGCTGTACCCAGGATACTTTAAAATCTACATATTTCTCATCATCAACGCCTTCACCAAATACCAGAGCCAGATCCTGGTTTCCGGAACCTGTTGAAATCTTATAAGCTGAATAATCTTTGGTAATGCTTCCTTTCATGGTTGCAGACCAGCTTCCTGCCACATCACTCACCTGTGTTAATGGTGCAGACAGATAAAACTTTGTACCACCACAAATTTCCACACTTTCTCCGGCTTTACTTGTTTTACCTGTTGTCAGGTTATGAAGCTGTACACCTGCCGGAAGTTTCATGGTAATGGTCTGTAACGCATCCGCATTAAATGTAATATCCTTTGTTCTCTGACTGTTACCATCCACATAGGCTTTTACATCTGCATCCGAAAAGGACATTGACACATCTGGAATTTCCGGCTGTGAAATACAGTAATTATAGAGTTTCATTGCCAGATTCTGTGCTGTACTGTTTGCACCTGAAAAAGCATCCCCACTTCCATTTGCATAAGATGCTGCCAGGTGTACCAGAATAAATCTGGCTCCTGCACTTAAATTGCCGTATCCGTTTTCCTCTGTAAAAAATCCATCATCACCGGAAGCCTTTGTACCGTAATAGCACACTTTCGCAAGTGCTTTCCCATCACCAACTTTATTGATCGTATAGGTTCCACTTCCAGGCCCTGGTTTAGATGGCTGCACACAATATGCTGTGGCAGATACATTTCCAAATTTTACAGTATACTGGTAAGTCAGATATGTTCCATATCCGTAATCTGCATATCGGTATTCTGCTCCTCTGGTCACAGAAACCTGCTGTGAACTTCTGGCATTGCCTGCCGCAGCCATAAAGGTTACTGTTTCTCCGGCTTCCATTGCATACAGATCAATGCCATTACTCTCTGCCTGTTCCAGTACTTCTGAAACGGTTAATTCAGATTCCAAATCTGCTGTGCTTTCAGAATTTTGTGTTTCCCGGTGCGACTCCGAATCCTCCTCGCTCTGCTCCGTATCCCCAGTATCATCCTCAACATTCACTGTACTGTCCGAAGAACGCTCTGACTGCACTTCTGTTTCCGGTTCTTTCACTGTAATATTTCTGCTGATTCTATAAGCAGGATGACCGCTGACTGGTTCTACTGCATAGACAGCCTTGTAAGTATCCGGTGTATGTGTGTCAAAATCTGTACCAGTTTCATTCTTTGCTTCATGAAATAAAATCTTGATTTTGCTTTCATCTACACCTTCGATTCCAGACAGATCAACTTCTACATCAAATTCCTGCCCGTAAGAAAGTTCAATATCATTTGCCTTTACGATTTCATCCGAATCAAGGGAATCTTGAACGTCTTTTAATTCTGCATACTGTTGTTCAAATGGTATTTCTTCCGGTTCTAATTCAGAAGCCGAAACTGCTACTGGCTGAATAATGACAGAAGCCAGTGTTGCGACTGCCATAAATCCGGACAAGAATCTTTTGAATCTCATTTTCATTTTGACTGAATCCTCTCTTTCTTCTATTATCTGCTCTGTTTTCATGCAGGCTCACACCTACATTATTCAATCATTGGAACCACCTCCCACATCTTATTGCTGATACAGAAATAACTCTGATAACAGCACATTCATATGGCAGTGCCTTTTTTGAAACACCACCACATGGTATCTGCTGTCATCCTGTAAAACAGGAATGACACTCAGGTAAAGTTCAGGATCAAGCATTAAGCCGCAAGAGGTAATTCGTAATCGTTCCTGCAAAGGGTGCCTCCCATCTGTATCCCTTCACGTTTTCACCGGATTCCCGCCGCAAAAATGCGTAGCTGAAAAATTCCGGGTATCCTCTCGCTGCTGGTATGAAATTGTCAAGGTGCAATTTTTAAGGGGTTTTATCTTCTTGAATTGCAAATAGACATTTGCCCCTTCACTAACCGCATGTGTGAAAGGGCAAAAATTAACCTGTTTGAAAAATTTTTTAGATATTTTTATTTCAACATTGTTTTATGTGTTTTCCAGTTGTTCTTTTAATTTCTCCAATACTTTCTTCCTCCGGTTTCTAATCGTCTTTGGGCAGCACCCAAAATACTGTGCTGTTTCTTTTACTGTAAATTCTTCAAAAAACAATAGCGTTATCAGTTCCGCATCCTCTTTAGTCAAATATCCCAGAGCTTTTTCCAGTTCCTGTATTTCTGACAATCTGATAACGATTTCTTCCGGTGATACTACCGAAAAAGAGCAGTCATAGCCTTTTTCCTGTAATTCCTCCATGCTGCATACCCCATGCCTCTGCATTTTCTCAACCTGATATCGCTCTTTTCTTCCAGCCTGATACCAGGCCAGATATACTGCCCTGGTAACTTCCACAAATGTATCATTTATACGCAACATATAGCGTTGTCTTTCTTTTGGCTTTTTACCAGGCATACTTCCAGTCTCCTTTTTCCAATGCTCTGGCAGAGTCATCCGAATTATTCCGCATTTTCTGCATTGCCTGTGAAATACACTTTGATACTGCCGGAACTGTAATACCCAGTTCATGCGAGACTTCTTTTTGTGTTTTCTGCTGAAAATAAATACGATGGATCATCTGTCTCTGTCGCTCTGTCAGCAGATTCATCAACTCCCTGACTGTTTCCTCTGCAATGATTCTTTCAAGCAGACATTGTCCTTTATCTGCCAATTCACACCATTCTTCGGAAATACAGCTATACGAAATGCAATTATTATGTTCTCGTGTTTCCCTGTTTCTCCACAGCCGGTCTTCGCCTTCTAATATCAGCCTTACATACCAGGGTTGATCATCAAAAAAATTCTCCTCAACAACTGCTATTTTTCTTTCTGCTTCATACACATAATCTCGACAGGTAAATAGCGGAAAAACCGTTGCATAGTCCCCCACACAATAGAGAACATATCCGGTCTGATATGCGATAATTTCCGCACAATCCATCAACCTCTGCTTCGCAACTGCTACCTCATTTTCTCTTAAATATTTAGCGGACGGAACCTTTCTTCTTTCTTCCCTGTTACTTACAACCTGTTTCAATTCCTGCAACGTCAGCATAATTACCACCTTTCTGCCTGCTGGCAACAGGTGTCCATCGGCAGAAAGGATAGGATTCTTACTGATCAACTGACAAAAAGGGCAGTAAAAAACAGCTTCCGGTACACCCGTTTTTTTTAACGAGAGCCTGAAACTTCCTTACTGCCCTTTCTGCTAATTTACAGCATCCTCTATTTTATTTTCCGTCTGATGTCCCGGTCAGACTTCTTTGCATTTCTTTCCGTTTTTATGTTCTTTTCATTTTCCATCAAAACAGAATAGTCTCCCATTGCATCATAAGGACACTGCCTCCGATAAAGCAAATTTTCTTCCCTTGTCATCCATCCTATCTCCCTTCTTTATCTCTCTGTTTTCCATTTTAACAACACAGGATTCTATTATCCTTAGCATATATGGGGAGTTTTTTTATTTTGCACCCCATATATGGTGAAATTTCACCTGTACTCATTAAAACTGTCTATCAGAGAATCTATGGTCTGCATGATAATTTTCTGCTCTTTCCATTCCATCTTCTGAATACGGCAAAGCACTTCCTGAACTGATTCCTGCTTCTCTGTACCGCCTCCCTCTTTTCCCAGCAGGAGATTGGCATCCGTTTCCAATATCTCAATTATCTTCCTGAAAATCTCAACAGACATTGCCGTTTGCCCACCTTCAATCCTGCTGACCGTATTGACACTGATACCTGCTTTTTCCGCAAAAGATTCCTGTGACAACTTCATTTCCTGCCTGCGTTTTCTGATCCGTTCTCCCAATTCAATAAGTTCTGTGGAAATTGTACGATTGCTCAATACGGTGTCTCCTTTCCTGCAATTTGTCCCAACTTTACGCCATTGTGTCGCAAAGTTTCCCGAAAAAAAGCAGCTAATTTTTGTCTTAGCTGCTTTTCAAAAAATCTATTTCATTTTATTCTCGGTATTTTATGTATCCCTGTAAGAACTGTAATCAGAAAAACGCAGAGATAAATGATCGCCTGTCCAATCATTGCCAGAAGAACGATGCTTCCGATCAATCCTCCAATCAGAAAATTCATCATCCATACTGCCAGCGTGCCTCCGAGGTCAAAACCTCTTGGAACCATCCAGACACACATTTTTCCGATTCCAAACGGTATCCCCATCAGGAGTAACAGCAAGAAATAATTGCACTTCCCATCCTGGATACAAAACGGTCTTAATACTGCAAACAATACCGCAATCACCAACACTGGTGCTATTACTTTTTTAATCATCTTCTTCATGTTCCTTTATCCTCCATACATATCGTGATTAACCTCTGCCTGATAATAGCTGTTTATCGTTGCCGGAGCATTATACAGGGCGGTCAGAAGATACGCTTTAATATTCCCAACCTTGGTCGTATTCCGGTTCAGACAGAACAGCACATATTCGATATGCGAATAGTTCAGTTTCATAAACCTGCTTTTTACCAAAGCAACTGGTTTTTCTACTCCTGCAATGCGAATCATACTGTCCTCCGGCATCATCATAACTTCAACTATCAGTTCTACCAGTTCATCTACATCTTCCTTTGCATGATATTGATAATCAATGTTTTCATGGATCACTTCACGATATGCTCTCATCTCCTCCATCACATCTTTTTTCTTTTGGGAATTACCTGATGTGATAGGATAAGATTGATTTATCTCAGTTTCACTAATATCAGTCTTGTTAATATCAGTATTATTAGATTGTGATTTCGGGCATTCTGGATTTGTGATTTCCACTATTCTGGAATGATGATTTTCACTATTTTGGAATTGTGATTCTGGAAATTCTGGATTTGTGGTTTCCACCATTCTTGAATTGTGATTTTCACTATTCTGGAATTGTGATTCCCCATAATCCTGAATTGTGGTTTTCACTACTCCTGAATGATGATTTTCACAATTCAGAAAAATGCCTGTTTTTCCCTTGTTTTCTGCTTCTTGTTGCAAATTTGCACATTCTATATGTCTTTTCTGTCTTGATTGCAAATCTGCAATTTTTTTATGTTCTTCCTGCTCAGATTGCAAATCTGCACAGCTCTCTGTTGGCTTTTGGTCTGGAACCTCTCTGATCATAAAATTTTTCACATAAATAACATTCGGTTTTCCCAGTCCCAGACGTTTCTTCTCTATCAATCCAATCCCATTGCTGCTGTCCAGCTCTTTTACCAGTTTCACTGCTTTTTGAGTTCCACAGTTCATCAGTTCTGCAATTTCTTCCACAGTGAAGATAATGTATACCCTGTCCTCTGAATCCAGCCATCTGTTCTTAATGCTCAGGCTCATACGGTCCAGCATCAGACCGTATAATACCTTTGCTTCACAAGAAAGAGTTTTAAAGCATGGTTCTGTAAACAGCACTTTAGGGACACGATAAAAGCTGTATTGTTCCGCTTCCATCCCCGTAAAATAATCAAACTGTATCTTCTGCATCTGCTACTCCTTCTTTGTTTTCTTTCCATTTATCCAAAAGCATGAAAATGACTTCTTCTATCTGTTCTTTAGAATATGTCTCCGGAAAATAATTGCCGATTTTCTTTGCCGGAAGCGTCACATTGATCTTACTGCTTTCCTTTTTTAATAAAACAGCATAGATATAACTCTGGTTTAATTTTCCGTTTGCACTGCATTCTTTTAACTGTTCTGCCTGTTGCTTTGTCGGAAAGATGCTGCTGTTGGCAATCACTTCCAGAAGCCACTCCTGTTCCTCTGGTTTCAGATAAGACAGCTTTTCTCCCACAATCATAGGAATTTTATTATTGTCCACATATTCCAGCAGAGCATCGGATAATGATGCCAGACGGATATATCTCTGTACGGTTCTCCCACTGTCCCCGGCAGCTTCCCCAACCATATCTGCTGTATATTTTTCGCCTTTACTTCCCTGATGCTTCATTGCATCATATTTCATCTTATAGGCATGGGCCTTTTCACTTGGCAAAATATTTTCACGCTGAATGTTGGAATCGACCATAATTATGACAGCTTCATCATCTGTATAGTTTCGGACAAGGACCGGCATAGTTGTTTTGCCACACAGTTCACAGCCTCTTTTTCTTCTGTGACCGGAAATCATCTCGTATCCACCCTCGGATCGAGGTCTTACCAGTGCAGGAGTCAACACACCATAAGTTTTAATACTCTCTACGGTTTCCGCCATTTTTTCATCATCGTTTACATGAAACGGATGATTTTTAAAGGGATAGAGCTTTGCCAGATCTATTTCCACAACCTGGTTCATACTCTTTTCCGGTGTTTCCTCTAATCCCAGTAATTCATCATAAGAGGTGAGCTGAATATCTTTTTTCGGTCTACGCATGTTTCAACACCTCCTGAACCAGTTCCAGATAACTGTCTGCCCCTTTGCTTTTTCCATCATAAGCAAAGATACTTACACCCTCCGATGCTGTTTCTGCAAGGCTTTCTGTTCTCGGAATCGTCTGCTCAAAAATCTTAATGTCATTTCCATATGTAGTTTTAATCGCCTGTTTGTTTCTCTTCGCATTATTGTAACGGCAATTATCCATTGTGAATAAAATGCCTTCTATCTGTAAATCCGGATTGAATCTCTGATGGATTCCCTTTACCATCTTCAATAATTCCATGAGTCCATCTGCCGCATAATATTGTGGCTGCACCGGAATCAGAACACTGTCCGCTGCACTTAAAGCATTGATCGTCAGCATTCCCAGTGATGGCATACAGTCAATCAGAATATAATCATACTCATCCTTCAGCAGTTCCAGATACTCTTTCAATACCTTTTCTCTGTCCTCTACTGTAAATAAAGACATATCCATTCCGGCAAGCAATTTATTGGACGGAATCAGGTCAACACCCTCTTCATGGTGCAGAATTGCTTCTTTCGGATCAAATTCCAGTCCCATGATAATATTTTCTATCATACTCTTTAATGTTACCTTGAGATTTTTGGGAAATCCCAATCCCATTGTCAAATGCCCCTGTGGATCAGCATCTACCAGGACTACTCTTTTCCCTGACTTCACCAGTCCAGCTCCCAGATTGATTGTTGTCGTTGTTTTGGCTACTCCGCCTTTCTGATTTGCAATAGCAATTACCTTACACATATATACTTTCCTCCGATTTACTCTTTTTCTTCTACTTCAACATAAACACGAAAATATTTGCTTGTTCCTTTATTTGCATAAGCATCCGATACTTCCAGAACATCCAATTCTTTATGCTTTTCCAAAATACGACGGAACCATTGAATATCCTTTAAAGTACCCTGTAATCTAATTTTCAGCATACATATCCTCCCAGTCTTTGTAAAAACAATACTCTGGATAACGGATTTTAATGGCTTCCCAAAAATACCGGGCATATCCGCAGCAAAACAGATCTTCTACGGTATAATACTGGCACTCTTTTAACTGATCTTCCTCTGCTTCATAATCTCCGACACTTGGTGTCCCATTGCAGTAAAGATTAAATGCCATGCGGACGATCCGTAAACTTCCACTGGTCTGCCATCCTTCCTGCAGGCATTCCGTTTTTACACATCCAGTTTTAAAATTATAGATTTTATCCACATTATTTCTCGTATCTCTGTCAATACCCAGGCAATAAACCAGAGCCTGATGGTAGACATCCTGATATCTGCATTTTTTCAGATATTCCATATAAAATTTTTCGTGTTCCTTGCTTTTGAAAGTAATTGTGCGAGAATTGCTATTCCCTGCTCTTAACGCTGTGTTTGTCATTGCTTCTTCTCCTTTAAACTGTTATTTTTTACTTTAATTTGGATTTCGACTACAACAAAAAAAGGACACTTCCCTAAAATTTCTCTTAGGAAAATGTCCTTGCGATACATTTATAAAGCTCAATTCATAAGCACAACAACGTAATATCAAGTGTTATCACGTATTATACAACAAAAATTTGTTGTACTTTTGTTGTAGTATGCAACTTTTACAAACACATTTTTTGATTTTTAGTATAACTTCGCACCTGCTGGAATATGGTCATCAACCATCAGAAGATGAAGTTTTTCTTCGCCCTCTTCCTCATGGATTGCACTAAGTAACATTCCACAAGAATCAATTCCCATCATAGCTCTTGGTGGCAGGTTTGTGATAGCGATCAGTGTTTTTCCAACCAATTCTTCTGGCTCATAATAAGCGTGAATACCGCTTAAAATGGTACGATCTGTGCCTGTTCCATCGTCCAGAGTGAACTGTAACAGCTTCTTGGATTTCTTAACTGCTTCACATGCTTTTACCTTTACAGCTCTGAAATCTGACTTGCTGAAAGTATCAAAATCAACCATTTCTTCGAATAATGGCTCAACTTTTACTTTGGAAAAATCAATCTTCTCAACTGGCTTTGTTTCCTGTGCTGCATTGTTTGCTTCGTTCTTAGCAGCACCCTGTGACTTCATTGTCGGGAACAGCAGTACGTCACGGATTGCCTGGCTGTCTGTAAGCA
>OOBV01001312.1_pt1 | contig 16826 bp, 10 predicted proteins | sample 1671731 | NCBI WGS metagenome assembly OOBV01 (sample SAMN06348186, study PRJEB24527) | human gut metagenome | biome: human gut; feature: ankylosing spondylitis patient; material: feces | host: Homo sapiens | place: China | collected 2015-10
GATACAAGTTCCGCAAGCAATACAATCGTCACTAATTACGTAAGCCATTTTCTTTTAGATTTAAATTATTATTAGTACTAATTCGTTCGGCAAAAATAGTGGTTTTCTTTATTACTTGCTATCAATCTTGATTAAAAACGTATAATTTGTATGTCGTCTAAATAAGGAGTCGAGAAAGCGACACAGCATACCGCAGAGACTGAAAAATGTTCGTTTTTGAATTTCGTAAACGAATTGCTCTGATACTATTGGCTTTAGCTGGAGCTTAAGCCGATTTTCAACTTTTAAGAAAGAGTCGGATAGGTAAAAGTAATCACTGCGATTTCTCCTTCTTCGACATTCTCGGTTTGATAGGTACCTTTGAAATGTTCAAAGAACAACTGGTTGATTTTCTGTTGCACTGATACTTTTTGAGAGGCAAACCTGGAATCGGCTATAGGACTGTTCTCTATCCGGCATGCGATGATGTGTTTGTCCGGATGGTTGACCAAGAACATGCTGACTTTGCGCGTTTCTTTGCAGTCGTTCGGATAAAGCAGCATACTTGTCACTATTTGTGTAAGGCGGTTGACGTCGGTATGGATACGCACATCTCCCACCTCCACTTGTAGTTCCAGGAGGATACGGCCTTCACTACGCATTTGTATTAGACAACCTAGTTCGTTGCACCATTCTTTTACATTACAATCCTGCAATTGAAATTTCATCATATTCGCTTCCAGGCGTGAGAGGTCCAATACGTCGTTTACCAGTTGGATAAGCTCACCCGAATTGGTCTGGATAATACCGGAATACTCTTTTCGCTCTTCTTCATCCAGTTCGTTGTCGGTGGAAAGCAGTTGGGAGAAACCGACTACATTGTTCAGTGGAATACGGATATTATAACTCATATTGGCAAGGAAACGGCTTTTTACTTCGTTGGCTTCTTCGGCAATAATTGCCAATTTACGCATTTCCTTCTCATCTTGTTGCAGCCGCTTCCTGCTTCTATACATATGTAGGTTGAAAAGTAACAAGGCTATAATGATGATAATGGAAGTGACCAGACAGATACGGTGAAAAGTGGCTTGCCGCTGTTCTTTCTGGAAAAGCAGTTGGTCCATATTATATAGGCTTTGTATCTGTTCTATCTGTGAGGTGGAGAATACTGTATATAACGAATCTCTTGCCTTGGTTATTTGTTTATAGATAGGAAGTGCGTCGTCCGGAAACCCCATCTTTACTAATATATCCGCTTTCTGAAGTCCATAAATCATGGCATCATCCAGTGAAATAGGGGTTACAAGTTCAATGGCGTCTTCTAAATAAACCAAAGCTTTGTCGTATTCTTTTGTCAGTTGGTAATATTCGGCATATGCTGCCAAACGTATCAACCGATAAGGAAGAAATGAAGATGTACTGAGATGCCGCTCTGCTTTCTGCAAATATTCCCATGCTTCCGCAGGACGTTGAAGGCGGGTATAGTAAAGGGCGTATTGTAAATCTATGAGCAGATACAAATTGGTATAGCCGTTTGTCAGTACGGTGGTGCCTTCTTCCTGCAATCTGTTTTTTGCATTGTTGAGTTCCTCCAGATACCGGAACATGTTGTCATTGTCATGCAGATATGAGTAAGCCAGTACCGCTTTTGTCAATAAATCAATCTGAGTGGCAAGGGAGGAATCCGGACTTGTCAGTTCAAAAGCCTTGTTTAGGTAGGTGATTCCTTCTTTGTAACGTAAGGTATTGAAATATCCAGTCATCAGGCATAGGCATGCTTCGCGCATACCGTCATGGTTGCCAAGACTTTGAGCCTTGTCGTACATGTCTTGTGCTTGTTTGAGGGCTAATTCAATCTTCTGGCTGATGACATAGAATTCTATCATCATCTTTTTGCCTCTGAAGTAATGACGGTAGTAGTTGTGCTCTTCAGACAACTGTTCGAGCCTCTTCAGCCATTGTTCTGCATGTTTTTGGTCCAGTAGGTTGTAGTAATAAATAATGTGCGCATATATGGCCGCACTCTGGTAAAGTATATTTTTCTGGGCGATGGCCTCTTCCAGTAATTTGTTCTCGTAATAGATGAATGTCGGTGACAGTTGGTCAAACAGTGCTATCTGATATAGGGTTTCCAATCTGGTGGTATCGGCTGGGGAGGCAAGATATATACGTAGCAGGCTATCCTTGGCTTCTGTCCGTCGCACATCTGCGTGTGCGGACGGTAACAGCCAGCATAAGGCAATGAGCAATGTAAATATCTGTTTCATTTCTTATTCTCCTTTCTGCCTGTCTGGCTTATGGGGTGGGTGAAGCAGAAGCGTGAGCCTTCGGCATACTCTGAATCAATCCATATTTGTCCGCCGATATGCTCTATGATAAGTTGGCATATGGAGAGCCCCAACCCACTGCCTTGAGCATTCTCATTCAGCTTTTCAAAACGTTGGAAAATGTTGGCTTGCTTGTCTTTGGGAATGCCGCAACCGGTATCTGTTACGGTGAATAGTACGGTGTCGTCCGTTTCTTTTTCCAGCTTTAGGACAATGCTGCCTTGTGGGGTAAATTTGGTAGCATTTATCAGTAGGTTAATCAGGACTTGCTGCAGGCGTGAGTCGTCAGTCTCGATGGGCATTTCTTCCAGCTCGGTGGTGAATGTAAGTTCAGCTTGTGTCTGTTTCACTTTGTTCACGGTATCTATCACGTTTCTGCAGATGCTTACGGCATCATGTTGTGCAATACAGAATTGCAGTTTGCCGAATTCAAGACTCGATAGATCTATCACGTCGTTAATAAGCTTCAGCAATAGTTCTGAGTTCTGTTGGATAACTTCATTGCACTGACGGCGTGTCTCATCGTCCAGTCCCTCTTCCGTCAATAGGGATGAAAAGCCCGATAATGCATTGAGTGGGGTACGGATTTCATGGCTCATGTTCGAGAGGAACACGCTTTTTGCACGCATGGCATTTTCGGCATTTATCCGTGATGTTGCCAGTTTTTGGGTGGAGAGTTTCACCTTTTCCCGTTGCCTTTTGAGTAGGATGGCAAGTAGAACAAATAACGTTACTAATGCCATCGTTCCTACCAATATGCTGGTTATGATTTTATTGTATTCGTTATTGCTGGCCGTCTCTGCCTTATCTACCTGGTATTTTGCCTTTATCGTATTGATTTGCCGGATATAGCTTTGTGAAGCGAGTGTATCTATAGGAGGATACAATTCCTGGTAGATTCGGCAGGCTTCCATGGCCATGCCTTGTATTTTACAGAGATAGATTTTTTCCAGCGAAGTCCAGCGGTAATACGTGGAGCGCTTATTACCGGAGTATTCTGCTTGCAATTTGGAGTAGATGTCCAGAGCTTGTTTCCAGTATTGTTTGTCCCAATTTCCCATGGCTCTATAGTAGGCGGCAGTGGTATAATCCAAGTGAAACCGATAGAACTTCTCTGGGTGCAGTTGGTAAATGGAGTCCATTTTGTGGAGCCAGATGTTTGCTTCATCAAGATAGTCTTGTGAGAGGTGTCCATGGGAAATGGCAAAATTCGTCTTTTCGATGCAGAAAAAGAAGTCTGTCGGGTAGTCAGGCTCCTGATATAATATTTTCTCCAGCTCTTCCAGGATTTTTTCCGCTTCTTCCAGACGTCCTTTCCGTTGCAGAACGTTGGACATTTTTAAAAGAAGCTGTGCCCTATATGGATGCTGGTCTGAAATGTTGGATAGTTCAGTCAAAGCATCCTGGTATGATTCCAGGGCTTTATCCCCCATGTTGGCTATTGTATTATAGGCGTCTCCGATGGCTTGGTTGGCCACTACCATACCAAATTGGTAGTCTGTTGCTTTAGCTTCTTCGTACATAAGTTGTGCCCGGTTCGTCGCTAAGCTGATATCGCCGCGCAATGTATAGGCATTGGCCAATTGAAGTTGTAATAGAAAATACGTTGTTCTATCTTCATTTGATTGTTGGGTGGGAAGAAGTTGCTCGCTCCACGCAATGACACTGTCTATGGATATGGAGTCATCATAGAGAACTTGTCTTTTGACCAATGATTGCAGAATACTCTGCTTTTCTTGATTGGCTATTGTATGTGCTGATAAGACAGAAGTATACAGTATCTGCCCCAATAGCATCCATATAATCATTTTTGTTCTCAAATGTTTGTTTGCCTCTTTTGTTTATTATTGGCAAAAATAAATATAAATGAATAAATAAAAAATTAAATAGATGCTTTTTTTATCCTTTATACTCAATTTGTTAGCAACTTTATGCAGGCGATTGGAAGGGATTAATAGAGTTCCAAACCAAACTCTTCTTTTAGTTGTAATAGTGCACTGTTCTTTTGTGCCATCATTTGGAATTTTTCAACGCGTCCATAGGCACGTACCTTTTCAGTAGGAGCACTAATCCGGACAGTCATGGTGACTTTGCGGTTCTTTAGCCGGGTACGTAGGTAATTTTGCAGAGTGGGTATCATGCCGGTAAATTCCTTGGCAACGATTTCATTGTCTACCACAGCCTCAAAAGTTGTGTCATTTATTAAAGTGATGCGCATGTTCTGCATGCGCTTGGCAATGGCTACTTGCTCCTTGGGCATACGTCCGGCATACTCCTGCCAGTAATAGTTCAAATCCCTTTCATTGAAGATGTAGTCTTCTTCCGGTTGTGCTGCTTGGTGGGCGGCAGTAGGGTTAGATGAAGGGTTTCTTTGTTCCTCTTCTATATGGGGGCGTTTGATGGAGACCCCTAATCCGGACATTTTCATGACCGGAATTTTTTTCTCTTCTCTCCCTTGCGCCATTAATACGGCAGCAGGTGTGGCATGTGGAGTTGTTGCATTACTATGCTGCGTGGCAGCAGGTTGGGGAGTGCTGTTTGTCTGTACTGCCGGCTGTACGGTTTGTTGGGGCATGGCAGCAGTGGCCTGTGGCTGCTGAGCGGCGGCAGGCTGCGTGAATATGGGTTTTATAGCTTGTTTAGGGCTGCGCCCATTGGCACCGTCGTCCTCCTCGGCGGTCAGTTGTGCCACTTGTATCAGAGTGAGCTCTACCAGTAGCCGTTTGTTTTTACTGGCACGGTAGTTCAGGTCACAATCGTTGCAGAGCTTCATGGCACGGTAAAGAAAAGGGAGGGGGCATTGCTGTGCTTGTGCTTGGTAACGTTCGCGGATGCTTGCGCCCACTTCAAGCAACGGCAGTGTCGCCGGGTCTTTGCTGACAAGCAAGTCGCGCAGGTGGGATGAAAGTCCGGTGATGAAGTGGCTGCCGTCGAAGCCTTTGTTGAGCACATCATTCAGTAATAGCAACGCGTCACTGATTTTGTTCTCAAGAAAGAATCCGGTTAGTTTGAAGTAGTATTCATAGTCCAGCACATTGAGGTTTTCAATCACGCTCTTATAGGTGATGTGTCCTCCGGTGAAGCTTACCACCTGGTCGAAGATGGATAGTGCGTCGCGCATACCGCCGTCTGCTTTGAGGGCAATGACATTCAACGCTTCCGGTTCAGCAGTGATACCTTCTTTGGAGGCGACATATGCGAGGTGTGCTACGGTATCTTCCACACCAATCCGGCTGAAATCATATATTTGGCAGCGTGAAAGGATGGTGGGCAATATCTTGTGCTTCTCGGTAGTGGCAAGGATGAATATGGCATGGCGTGGAGGCTCTTCCAGTGTTTTCAGGAAAGCATTGAAAGCCGAGGCGGACAGCATATGTACCTCGTCAATGATATATACTTTGTATTTGCCTATCTGAGGTGGAATGCGTACCTGCTCCACCAATTGGCGGATGTCATCCACAGAGTTGTTTGAGGCGGCATCCAGCTCATGGATATTGTAGGAGCGCTGCTCATTGAAGGAAGTACAGGATTCACACTGGTTACATGCTTCACCGTCTGCTGTGGGGCTCATGCAATTGATTGTTTTAGCAAAGATACGGGCACAAGTTGTTTTTCCCACGCCTCTTGGACCGCAAAAAAGATAGGCATGCGCCAGTTTTCCGGTGGCAATGGCATTCTTCAAGGTAGTGGTCAGTGCACGTTGGCCTACTACGGACTCAAAGGTCGAGGGACGATATTTCCGTGCAGATACGATATAGTTTTCCATATTTGGGATATTCTTTGCTTTTTGTGCAAATGTACACAAAAAAAAGAAATCTTTCGGTTATTCCTCTTATCTTTGTGACGTGAAGTTATATGATGGACAAGCTCCATCATGAATGATAAATTGCTAAATAGTAGATAACGAGATGGATAAACTTGCTTCTCTTTGGTCTTTTGTCCGCAAGCATAAATATCTGATTACGCTTGCGTTGTTTGCTGTAATTATCGGGTTCCTGGATGAGAACAGTGTTGTACGCCGTTTGGGTTACGCCCGGGAAGAAAGCCGTCTGCGCGATGAAATAGAAAAGTACCGCAAGGAATACGAGGAGAATACCGAACGGCTCAATGAGCTTGCCGTCGACTCCGGTGCCATCGAACGGATTGCCCGTGAGAAGTATCTGATGAAAAAGCCCAATGAGGATATTTATGTATTTGAAGAAGATATAGAAGAATGAAACAACTGATACCCGCCCTTTTCGCAGTAGGGGCCGTGATGCTCTTGGCAGGAGCTGCCGTTTATATCACGGGCTGGCCTCTTTCACCTTATATATATACTATCGGCGCTACGATGGTTGCTTTGGCCCAAATTAATTCTCCGTCCAAATGTAAAAGTCCCACTGTCAAACGCCTGCGCCGACAGCAAATATTCGGTGCGCTTTTGCTGGTGCTTACGGGGGCATTCATGCTCTTTACAAGGGGCAATGAATGGATTGTGTCTCTGACGATAGCCGCCATTCTTGAGCTTTACACTTCGATACGTATTCCACAAGAAGAGGCGAAAGAAGGTTTAAGCTAAATCCGGAACATATATTCTGCATAAACAAGAGGGGCTGAACTCTTTTATAGAGCCAGCCCCTTTCTCATTTAGTTAATCTTCTGCGTTATCCGTCTATCTTTCTACCTTTTCTACTGTCAGAACTGCCGAAGAGACACCTGCCGTTACGTCAACTGTGAACCGGTAAGCGACACCGTTTTCCAGGCTTTTGCCTTCTACGAGGCCCAAGTTGCCGGCATCACGTCCGTTGGTACCGTCACCTATAAATACTAAGTCACTGGTGGTAGACAAGGCATCGTTTTTATATTCACCTCCCCAACCTTGCTGGTGGAAGAACTTGAAGTTGATGTCATCAGATTTGATTTGCTCTCCCGCTACTACTGTTACCTGATACTTCTTCGCTTCAATCTGTGACATGCAGAGACCTTTTTCTGTAGTCCAACCTACGGCATTGGTCGCTACGGAAGGTTTACCGATACCGTCACCGATAATCCAAAGGGCGCCGGTTCCGTCATCGTTCAGAGTGGCGGTGCTTGTTCCGTTCATTTTCAATACTTCCAGATAATTCAGGGCCAGGTTGGCAATGACGCGATAAGTTCCATCGATGGGCAGGAACTTCAGCGAACCGTCTTCATTCTTTTCGAAGAAGTCGGGGTCTATCCAATATTGGTCGAAGTTGGGAATGTCTGCAGTGATGTTGTCCCCTTGCTTCAGATTGAGGTCGATGCTGTAATGGTCATCATCCACCATCTCCATTTCAGAACCGTTCAGCAGTAGTTTCACGAAAGGAGCGGCTGCATAAGTCAACGTATTGAAGGAGATGGAATATTCTCCAGCTGACAGATTGGAGAAGGTAATTTCACTGGAGGTACCTTGTGTAATGGCACCGTTGCTCCATCCGAAGTTGATTTCATTCCCGTTGGCGCCTACTTTAGGAGCTTTGATGTAACCTTTCACTTTTTGTGCAAATTCACCGGTCACGCTATACTGATTGGCTGCGACTTTTTCCATGCGGTATTCTTGGTCTCCGGAAATCAGAGTTAGGTAGGGGAAGTCCGGACGACTCAGCGCCACGTCATAGCTTTTCTCTGTAATTGTGAAATTGATGTTCTGCAGAATGAACTTCAATGTAGCTGTTCCGTTGGGAATATTTGCCAGATAGGGAACATATATTTTCCCGGTATAGTCTTGACCGTTTACTTTTGTACGGATTATAGTCTCTGACACCATTTCGTCGCTGAAGTATAACCGCGCTTTTAACGTGGAAAGGGGTACATCTGCGTCCGATGCCTTGATTGTAAAAGGCAGACTGTCTCCGAACAAGGCTGAAGAAGGTTCTGCCTGAAAGTCCATTGTCGGGTTGCCGGGAACCGGATCGTCATCGCTGCAAGCATTCAGCATGGCTATGCCTGCCAATGCCATTAGATAGTATTTTAAGCTTTTCATTATAATCTTCTGTTTAAATTATTAGTTTTATTTTTTCCAACGGTAAGAAACGACTGCTTTGGCCGGAACTTCGTAGGAAAAGTAGTGTGTGCCGTCGCTTACGGTGATTCGCTTGGCATCTGCATTGTTGTTTGCCAATACGAATGCATAGGTACCGTCCGTATTCTCGAAGGCGGAGTAGGTGATTCCGTTGGCTGTGTAACCGGTCGTTCCGATACGTACAGCTCCCGGTTTCACGACTGAAGACATGTGCCCGATAAGGTAATAATGGGAATTACGGACAATTTTAGAATAGTTTGTATTGTCAATATCCACTGCACCGTAGCAGGTCTTGCAAGAACCATCTGAGGGGCTTACCGGTCCCAGGTCACTGTCTAACATCAGATTCCACACAATGGTGCCGCGGCACCAGTTGTTGGCTGTTCCCAATGCTATTTCTTCCATATCGTTAAGCAGGCGTGCTTCCAAATCGCGACCGGAGTTCCAAGTACCGATGGAGGTTTCCGTAAAAAGCAGTTCCTTGTTGGGATAGAGTTTGTGGATATTCAGCAACTCAGAACGGTTACCGCCATAATTATGGTAGGCAGCGCCCGCAATGTATTGTGAGGCTTCCGCATCATCATAAATCTTGGTAGGGTAACTTTTTTGGTCGGCCAGATTGTCGTAGTTGTAGTTATGGTCGAAAACATAAATCTTTGTAGTAACTCCGGCTTCTTTGAAGGCAGGGCCCAGGCCGGTCTTGATGAAGTCACGGGCTTCTTCCCATCCCATGAACAAGGATGCTGAGTTACCGTGGTTCAGCGGTTCGTTCTGCGGAGTCACAGCGTGGATTTTGATGCCTTCCTTTTCGAAAGCTTGTATCCATTTTACGAAATATTCGCCATACGTTCTGTAATATTCGGGGTTCAAGTGTCCGCTGGTCCATGAGTCAAAGGGTACACGTTCTTCCAGGCTTTTCACTTTCATCCACTTCGGACATGTCCAGGGAGCGGCAATCACTTTGACGGCAGGATTGATTGCCAGAATTTCCTTCAATATAGGAATCACATATTTGGTGTCTTCCATCGGAAGGGCAAAGTGCTCAAGCCCCTTTTCGTCACAGCAAGTGAATTCACTGAATGAGAAGTCGGAACAACCGATGGCAATACGTACATAGCTGAAGCCATAGCCTTCTTTGTCCGAGAATGTTTCAGTCAGAAACTTCGTGCGGTTCTCTTGTGTCATCTGCATCAGGTTGTAACCGGTAGAGCCGGTGATGGCTGCACCGAAACCGTCCATTTCCTGATAGCGGGTGGCAGGGTCAAGTGTCACGGTAGAAGGTGACATGTTGCTTCCGGTGCCGAAGGCCAGCCCGGACTTTGTCAAATCATAAGTACGACTGGTGTTCGTTACATAGAGGGTAACATCCTTTGCCTCTTCCGTGGGTTGGTCTGGCTTGGGTTCCGGTGTAGGGGTGATGTTACTGTCATTGTCATTGCCGCAGGCTGCCAGTATGGTGAAGCAGCCTAATGCGGTAGTGAATATATTTCTTAAATTCATATTCAATTGATTTTTATATTACTCATTAGTATTAATAGCCCGGGTTCTGTATCAGATTTTCGTTCTGGTCGATGGCTCCTTGGGGAATAGCCAGCAGATAGGAGTTCTCATTGAACAGATTTTCTTGTGCATGGCGGCCGCTGTCTTTGGCGTAAACGGCGTTCATCACTTCTTCTACCTTATTGAGGCGGCAAAGGTCGTACCAGCGCTGTCCTTCAAAGGCAAGCTCCATGCGGCGTTCGTCCATATAAGCTTGGAGCAATGCTTCTTTACTGCTGCGGGTGCTTTGTGGAAGTTTGCCCAGTCCGGCGCGGTTGCGGATGCGGTCGATGATGTCGGCTGCACCGTTCAGGTCGGGAGCCTCTCCCATAATTTTTGCTTCGGCTTTGAGGAGCAGGATATCGGCATATCGCAGATAGATAATGCTGTTGAACGCAGAGCGGCATTTGTACATGAAGGCATAATGGTCTGCCGGATAATAGTTGCTCCATCCGCAGTCATACCATACAACAGATTCATTGTAACGTTTCGTGTCTCCTTGCTCTTCATAGAGGCGGATAAGGTCACGGGAAGGGGTAATCCATTTGGCCCAGGTGAAACTTTCATCCCAGTTGCTCAAGTTACGGCCGAACATCCAAGTACACCAGTTGCCGGAGCCGGGAGGAAAGTGGGCTTCGAGAATTGCCTCCTTGGTATTGCGTACCCGGCAGTCTTTTTTTTCCGTATCATACGCCCAAAGGTCGCTGAAGTCTTCCACGAGGTCGAAGCCGTCGGCAGCAAGTTCATCGGCATATTTGATAACCTTTGCATAATCGCGCAGAGGTTTTTCTGCATAGACCTTGGCAAGCATGGCACGTGCCACCGATTTGGTAAGTATGCTCTTGTCTGATGTGTCGTTTGTCGGTGTGTTGGGGTTTTCCACTGCTTCAGTCAGGTCTTTCTCTATTTGGGCGTAAGCCTCTTCAGCCGTATTCTGTGGAGGAAAATAGGTCGGGTACATTTCTTCTACGTTGTCTTCGGTAATGTCACCGCCCACGGTAGTGATGACCGGGAAGTTACCCCATAAGCGTACCATATCGAACATGACCATGGCACGGAATATCTTGGCTTGTGACTGATACTTGCCGCGTTCACTTTCACTGAGTGCCTTGAGCTGGTCACAGCCCACGATGATGCGGTTGGCAACGGCAATGTCGCCTAAGAAACGGTCCCAGTCACGTTTTAGTACAGAATTAGAGCCTTCAATGGAGTTGGTTTCGTAAGGCACCACTTCGGCCCCCGTTGTTCCGGCGTAGGCATTATCGGAATGAGCGTCACCGATAAGCAGTTTGTCGACATACCAGTGCTCCTGCTGGTCACGAAATTTTTTGTGAAGGGTTACCATTGAAGTTTCCACGTCTTGCACACTGTTGAAAATAGGCTTTTCATCAGTTTTGTTCACTCCTTCCGTTACATCCGAGTAGGTGTCTACCGGATTATAGTCCAAGTCACATGAGGTTGCGGTCATTGCCAACAATACACCGCAAGCTATACTTTTATATATATGGTTTAGTTTCATAAGTTATTTCTTCCTTTTTTAGAATTCAACATTGATACCGAAAACGAATGATTTGCTCTGCGGGTAAGTTCCATAGTCGATGCCCTGTACAGAACCGCTGTTGCCATATTGGTTCACTTCGGGGTCCATACCTGAATAGCTGGTCCAGGTCAGCAAGTTGCTGGCGGTAAAGTAAGGCTGTACGCGGCTGATACCCCATTTCTTGAACTGGCGGCAACGGATGTTGTAAGAGAGTGAAATGTCTTTGACACGCAGGTAGCTGCCGTCTTCTACAAAATAAGTGGAGTTCTTGATGTTGAAGTTGGCTTTCGGGACATTCGTAATCTGTCCGGGGATTCTCCAGCGTTTCAATACTTCCGTTGACTGGTTTTTGCCGTCGTACATGCCTTCGGTTTCCATACGGGACACATTGAAGATGTCGTTTCCGTAGCTTCCCTGGATGAAGATGCTCAGGCTGAGGTCTTTCCATGTAAAGGTGTTTGTCAATCCGTAGATGAAGTCGGGGTTCGGGTCGCCGATATAGGTACGGTCGGAAGTGGAAATCTTGCCGTCTTCGTTAAGGTCGCGATAGATCAGGTTACCGGTTTCAGGGTCTACGCCGTCGCTGATGTAACCGTAGAAACCACCCAAAGGACGTCCGGGCTCATTGCGTACGATATTCTCTTTCACCACCTCGGCACTGCTTGCTGCGGTATAGATTTTCTGCAATGACAGCTTGGTCAGCTTGTTCTTATTGAAAGAAATGTTGAAGTCTGTATCCCAGGAAAACTCGCCGGTCAGGTTGTGGGAGTTGATGGCGAACTCGAATCCCTTGTTGGTCATCTCGCCTTCGTTACGGGTGATGCTGGTGGTTGCTGCCGCACCCGCAGGCAGACTTACGTTCATCAACATGTCTGTGGTTTTCTTGTAATAGTAGTCCATGCTGAAGGTCAGTCTGTTGTTCAGTACGGTCAGGTCAAGGCCGATGTTGGTCTGGCTGGTGGTTTCCCATTTCAGGTCACTTGTTCTCAGGTTGGCCTGGCTGATGCCGGGAACAGCATGGTCGTTGCCCTCTTCGAACCACGGTATGCGGTTGATGTTGTAGCGTTGCAGATACGAGTAATCGCCTATGCCGCTTTGGTTACCGGTCTGTCCCCAGCCGCCACGGAGTTTCAGGTCATCAATCCAAGTGATGTCTTTCATGAATTTTTCCGATGAAATGCGCCAGGCAGCCGAGAAGGACGGGAAAATGCCCCAACGATGGTCGGGATGCAGTTTGGACGAACCGTCGGCACGCATGTTCATGGTAAGCATGTACTTGCTGTCATAATTGTAGGACACGCGGGCGAAATAGGAAGAGATGGCCCACTGTGAAGCTCCTGTTCCGGTACCGTCCCATGAAATTTTATTGGCAGCGTTCAGGGTCTGTATTTTATCGTCCCGGAAATGTGAGCCGTTTATCCAGCTGTTGGTATAGTCCGATTTGGTATAGGAAGAACCTGCCATTACGTCGATGCCGTGCTTCTTGATATTGGTATTGTAAGTCAATATATTATCGAAAACCAACACGGTATTCATATTCCGGTTGTCAGAGGCTGTACCGAAGCTGTTGCGTCCGTCGGTGGTCGATATTGGATCGAGGAATGTGGTGCTTACACCGTTACGGCGGTCCAGGGCTACAGATGATTTCAACTTTAGGTTGGGCAGGAAGCTGATGGTAGCGGCTCCGGATGCGATGAGGCGGTTTTCCTTGTTCTTGTTGTTTTTCTGGCGGGCCAGGTTTTCCATCGGGTTCATGATGTTCACTCCATAGAAGTTCTTATTGTATTGATTCGGTTTTTCAGGATCCCAAATAGGAGCATAGGTCGGAGTGTTGATGACCGAGAGGACTACACCACCACGGTTGGCACCCGTACCGGAGATGATGCCGGTATTTCCGATGTTGTCGGAGTAGGAGATATTGGCACTTACATTCAGCCAGCTGCGTATTTGGTTGTCGATATTGGCGCGGAAGCTATACCGCTTGAAGTATGTTCCTTCCAAAATACCTTTTTCATCCAGATAACCGGCAGAGAGGAAGTATTTCATCTTTTCATTTCCGTTTGATACGGACACTTGGTAATTCTGGGTTTGTCCGGTCTTGTAAACCTCGTCAAACCAGTCTGTCTGGTCGGTCAGCCCTTCAAGAGCAGTTGGATTTACAGCCCCGATTTCTTCTTGCAATTCGCGGTACTGTTCTGTATTCAGTGCTTCCATGCTCTTGCCTACTTTTGTCATGCCATATTGTACGTTCAATGCTACTTTGGCGTTGCCTGCCGAGCCGCTCTTGGTAGTAATCAATACCACACCGTTGGCTGCGCGCGAACCGTAGATGGCTGCTGATGAGGCATCCTTCAGAATAGAGAGGTTTTCAATGTCGTTGGGAGAGAGAAAGTTGATATTGTCTACAGGTACACCATCCACTACGTAGAGCGGGTCGTTGCTACCATTGAATGAGGTGGTACCACGTACGCGGATACTCATACCACCGCCCGGTTCGCCGCTGGGCTGCATAACCGACACACCGGCTGCTTTACCTTGTAGGGCTTGGGCTGCCGATACAATGGGGCGTTGGTCCAAATCCTTTGTAGAAACCGTAGATACGGCAGTGGTTACGTCTTTACGCTTCACACTTCCATAACCGATAACTACCACTTCGTCCAGCAGTTCGTTGTCTTCCTGCAATGTGATATTCATGTTGGTGGCTGCTTTTACCTCTATCGTTTTGTAGCCGATGAAGGATATTACCAGTGTGGCATTCTGTCCTACACTCAGGGAAAACTCCCCATCCAGATTGGTAACAACACCGTTGGTTGTTCCCTTTTCCAATACAGATGCACCAATGACCTCCAGGCCTGCGGCATCTACTACTTTACCCGTAGCTGTCAATCGTTGGGCAAATGCATTTGTTGACATTAGCAGTACGAGTAATGTCAGAAGGAGCTTGTAACTCCGCGTAAGAAGATTTCTTGTAATCATTCTCATAGTACTTTAATTAAAAGATTTAATTTATTTTAGAAAAGTATGTTCTAATAGAGATTGGATGTTTTCCATAGTACACTTTTCTTTCTCTGTTGCAAAGATAGTGGACAACCTTATTCGTCCGATAGGCGGGTAATGTATAGAAGTAAGTCGGAGTAAAATGTAAATGCCACATATATAGCGAGTTATATTCTTGCTGATTGCTGTATAAAGTAAAGGTCAGCTACTATGGAAGGAGGTCTGTATATGTTGTTTTATCGCTATAAATGGTCGAAATACCTCTTAACTTTCATGTACTTTTTAGGGTAGAAGTAGCTTATGTTTAGATAGATTAATTTATCTTTGTGCTCTCAGCCTTATATAAATAATAGAAATGAAAAGAAAAATCATAGCTTTACTATTTTTACTGATGGGGTGTACCTTTCTGAATGCGGCACCTTACAGTGAAAAGATAAAAGAACTGCTGGTGCGCCTTGACTCTCTGATTGCGCAAAAAAACACGTTTGCTATGCTTAAAGAGGCGAAGATTGCCCAGTTGCACAAGCTGCAAAAGGATGTGCGTACTTTGGAAGAGAGATATTGGCTGAATAAAAATCTTTATGATGAGTATTGCGTCTATAACGCCGATTCTGCAATGAATTATGTGGTAGACAATTTGGATATAGTTTATAAGCAGAATGATAAATACCGGCAGATGGAGTGGAAGATAAAAAAGTCTTTTCTGTTGGCTGCCACCGGTTTGTTGAAAGAAGCTCAGGATGAATTGCGCGGAGTTTCAGGCGGTTCGCTCCCCAAAGAATTATTAGTGGACTATTACGGGCAAATGCTGTATCTGTATTCGCATTTCAATCAGTATACCGGTAGTGAGGGTACTTTGCATGAACATTATGCACAGTTGGAGCGTGTTTACAAGGACTCTTTGAATATGGTTCTTACCCCTGAAGACCCCTTGTTCTTGTGGTATAAAGGGCAGGTAGTACAAGGTACGGACAGTATGTATGTTTTTAAAGAACGTTTGCAGAAGGGAATTCTTAATTCTGCATTCGACACTCGGCGCGATGCCATGAATGCTTACGTGCTGGCCTGCTTTTATCGCGAGTCCGATGAGCAGGAAAATTATCTGACTTACCTGATATATTCTGCTATGGCCGATGTACGTATCTCCAATAAAGATATTGCTTCGTTGGAAGAGCTGGCGGGGGTACTTTTTAGTTTGGGTGATATTGACCATGCCTATGTCTACATGAGTTACTGCTTGCAGAATGCCTTGGCATATCGGAACCGGGTGAGGGTAGTGGGCATCTCTGCAGTGCAGGACACCATTCATCAGATCTATCAAGAACGTAATCAGAGGCAAGAAGCGCGGTTACGTATGTATTTGGTACTGGTCAGTGTCTTGTCCTTGATATCCTTGTTTGCCTTCCTGTATATATATAAGCAGATGAAGCGATTGAAGCAGTCGCGCCAACAGCTGAATGAGGCAAACAACCGCCTGAATAAGCATGTGGAAGAACTTTCGAAAATGCACGGACAAGTGGCAGAAACGAATGTGCAGCTGACTTCTTTGAATGAACAGTTGAGAGATACCAATAATCAGCTTCGTGAATCCAACTATGTGAAGGAGGAATACATAGGTTATGTCTTTTCCATTTGTTCCAATTATATCAGCAAGCTGGATGAGTATCGGAAAAATATCAATCGTAAGCTTAAGGCAAATCAGTTGGAGGATGTGAAAGCATTAACCGATACTCATTCTATGGCACAGAATGAGTTGAAAGAGTTCTATCATAACTTTGATGCTATCTTCTTGCACATTTATCCGGATTTTGTAAGTGACTTCAATGCCTTGCTCCATCCTGACGAGCAGATTGTGCTAAAAGATGGTGAGCTGCTGAATACGGAATTGCGCATTTATGCTTTGGTGCGTTTAGGTATCACTGATAGTGTGAAGATTGCCGAATTCTTGCATTATTCACCTCAGACCGTTTATAATAATCGTTTGAAAACACGTAATAAGGCTATCATTCCTCGGGAAGAGTTTGCTGCCGTTGTGCGTTCTTTGGGTAGGGCACAGAAGTGGATTTGATAAAGGCTTCTACTGATTGTCGCAGTATGGTGCGTAGATGACACCTAAGAGTTAGGAAAAAAACTGCGATGTACTACCTTGTTTTTCTCTAAAAACTAATCTTTCCACAGCAATGTTCTTTTCTTACCACAGCTGTGGAAAGAAAGAAACGCGGGTGTGGTAAGAAAGAAACATATCTGTGGTGAGAAAAGTTGTTCAGTAGTTCTCGTTTAGTATCCGGGCTTTCCGGATGTAGCCTTTCGCAGGTTTATTGTCAGTTCTCTTTGGGCTCCTCAAGCGTGGTGCCGGCCGTTCTGTGATCTATGTCAAGGGGTGAACTTAGTATATTCCGATGCGCGCGCGTATATATATAAT